>Ga0209568_1000153_pt1 | contig 24392 bp, 14 predicted proteins | sample WorMetOlspDAHAB2_FD_187406 | JGI IMG/M metagenome (GOLD analysis project Ga0209568, IMG submission 187406) | Marine gutless worms symbiont microbial communities from Max Planck institute for Marine Microbiology, Germany - Olavius sp. DAHAB.2... ...
GCTGCGCCGCCGTCAACTCATCGACACGCGAGAACCAGTCCCGAAAGCGCTCGTGATCCATCTCTCTGACTCCCAAAGCGTATCGAGAGGGATTCTACCACAATGCCTACGAATCGCGAATTGAGCCTTTAAATTTGACACAAACAAAAAATGAGTTAAAATGATAATAATTTCGAGTAACCAAACTTTAGGTTATGATGTCACTTAAGCGACTCAGCCTGCGTCAGCTCGACGTGTTCCGCACCCTCATGAACAGCCGCACCGCGACGGAGGCGGCGGACGCCCTCAACATGACCCAGCCGGGCGTCTCCAAGACCCTCACCCAGTTGGAGGATCAGCTGGGATTGCGCCTGTTCGAGCGCATCAAGGGCCGGCTTTACGCGACGCCGGAGGCGACGACGCTCTATCCGGAGGTGGACAAGATCTTCGGTGCCGTGGAATCCATGGTGCGCCTGGCCGAGGACATGCGCGACGTGAAGTCGGGGATCATCTCGGTGGCCGCCATCCCGACGCTCGCCAACGTGTTCCTGTCCAAGGTCATCGTCCGGCTGCGTGAGGAACTGCCCAACGTGCGGGTTTCCATGCAGGTGCTCCCCACCGTCCGGATCATCGACGAGGTGGTCCACGGCCATGTGGACCTGGGTTTCATCCACGACGTGGCCGACGTGCCCACGGTGCGCTCCGAGGACCTGGACCCCTACGACGTGGTGGCCATCCTGCCCGCCGACCACCCGCTCAAGGACCGGGACGTCATCTCCTTCGACGACCTGGAGGCCTACCCGGTGGTCTCCTTCCCCGTCACCTCGCCCTTCGGCTCGCGCATCCGCCAGGTGTTCCAGCAGGCGAACCGGGAATACCGGGTGGCCATCGACGTGGGCGCGTCCTCGTCCCTCTCGGCCCTGGTGGAAAGCGGCGCCGGCATCGGCATCATCGAGCCCGCGGCCCTGTTCGGTGAGCTGCCGCGCGACCTCGTGGTCAAGCCCCTGGAGGCCGCCATCCCCATCCGGCCGCGCATCCTGTTCCCGCTCTACCGGCCGCTCTCCATGATCGCCAAGAAGTTCGTCGAGCTCTACACGGACGTGGTCGACGAGGAGACCCGGCGCCACGCCGCCATGATCAATCCGGTGGCCGGCGACGGCGCGGCGGGGGACGCGGCGCCGGGACCGTAGGACGCCGCGCGTATTTTCGCGGCGGCCGTCCTATCAGCGGCCGTGTCGACCCCGAGGGCGGTTACGAACGCGGCGACCTTGTCGGGTCCGGGGTCTGCCATTCGCCGAAACACCCATCCGCATCGTCATCACCGGGCTTGACCCGGGCATGACGGCGTGGGATGGAGATTCCACCACAAAATACCCCTTCTTTGTTCTTTATTTCTTGACATTTCCCTCATATTCCGGATATAATTCCTTTTTCACTGGAAAAGGAGGATTTCGTGAACAAGCCTTTGAATGCCAGACAGGAGCGCTTCTGCCAGGCCTTCGTGCATTTCGGCCAGGCCACCGTGGCGGCCCGGGAGGCGGGCTACGCGCCCCGGTCGTGCAAGCAGCAGGGCTGGCGCATGCTGCGGACGGACCGGGTGCGGTCCCGAATCCGCGCCATCCAAGCCGAGCTGGCCGACCACCGGGGCCGCAAGCACAACGCCATCGTCGGCAAGCTGGAGGTGGTCTACCAGCGGGCCTTGGAGGACCACCACTTCTACGCGGCGGCCCGGGCCGCCGAGCTGCAGGCGCGAATCGTCGGCGTGCATGGCGCCCGGCGGCGAGCGCCGTGGAATGTCGACCGGAATGTCGACCCTTGGGACCGGATGCGACCGAAGGGTCGCCGAAGTCAGCGGCACGGAATGGCGGAATCCCGAAACTCCGGCCCATCGGCTAGGGCGGAAATGTTTACCTTTGTCGACCATTGTCGACCCATGCTGACTTCTGAGAGTCAGGATCATGATCGCGCTCCCCGCCCCCTCCCCCGCTACCCCCAAAGGCGGAATCGTGGCGGATTTGCGGCCTCCCGTGCGACGTCCTAGACTGCGGCGCAAGGGAACGACAGTAGGCCCGCCATGAGTTTCGACAAGATCGCCATCGTCGCCGCCGACGTGCCCGAGGCCCAGGACGCCCGGCAAAGCCTGGAGGAACGCTACGGCGCCGTGGCGCCCAAGGACGCCGACGTCATCGTCGCCTTGGGCGGCGACGGGTTCGTGCTGCACAGCCTGCACGAGGTGATGGATTCGCGGATCCCCATCTACGGCATGAACCGGGGCTCCGTGGGCTTCCTGATGAACGCCTACGAGGAGAACGACCTGCCGGCCCGCCTGGCCGCCGCCCAGGCCGCCCAGTTGCACCCGCTGCGCATGACCGCCTGGGACACGCAAGGGACCAAGCACCAGGCGCTCGCCGTCAACGAGGTGGCGCTGTTGCGCCAGACCCAGCAGGCGGCGAAGATCAAGGTCCTGGTGGACGGCGTGGCGCGGCTCCGTGAACTGATCTGCGACGGCATCATGGTCTCCACGCCGGCCGGCTCCACGGCCTACAACCTGTCCGCCGCCGGGCCGATCATCCCCATGGGCGCCGGTGTGCTCGCCATGACCCCCATCAGCGCCTTTCGGCCCCGGCGCTGGCGCGGCGCGCTGCTCCCCCACAAGGCGGCGGTGGAGTTCCACGTGAACGATCCGGAGTTTCGCAAGGTGAGTGCCAGCGCCGACTTCCACGAGGTCCGCAACGTCACCCGGGTGGCCGTCTCCGAGGACCGCAGCGTGACCCTCACCCTGCTGTTCGATCCGGAGCACAACCTGGAGGAACGGGTCCTCAAGGAGCAGTTCGAGCCATGAGCGGGCCCGGCCCGGACGGTGACGAACCCGAACCCAAGGAAGTTTCGGCGGCGGACGGTCCCGCCGCCGAGCGGGCCGCCGAGGAACTGACGGCGCCCGCCGAGGGCTGGCCCCGGTGGGGCCTCTACGTGGCGGGGAGCCTCGCCTTCGGGGCCGTCGGCGGGTTCCTGTTCGAATGGCTGACCATGCCGCTGGCCTGGATGATCGGCTCCATGGTGTTCGCCACGGCGGCCGCACTCATGGGTGCCCCGGTGCGCGGCTCGAAGCGCATCCGCTCGGTGATGGTGCCGGTGCTCGGCATCATGCTGGGCAGCGCCTTCACCCCCGAGACGCTCAGCCACGTGGGCCGCTGGGTGCCGAGCGTCATCTCCATGCTGGTCTTCGTCGCCGTGGTGATCGCCGCCGTGGCCTTCTACCTCTACAGGTTCATGGGCTTCGGGCCCGTCTCGGCCTACTTCTCGGCGACCCCCGGCGGCCTCGCCACCATGGCGGTCATCGGCACGGAGATGGGCGGCGATGACCGGCGCATCGGCCTCACCCATTCCATCCGCATCATGCTGACGGTCCTCATCATCCCCTTCTACTTCCGGATCTTCGAGGGCTACGTGCCGGGGGGCCTGGAATCCTTGGGCCGGGCCGCCGACCTGTCGCTCCGGGACGGGTTGATCCTGCTCGCCTGCATGGGCGGCTATCCCCTGTTCAAGGTGTTGCGGTTACCGTCTGCGCAGATTCTCGGGCCGATGATCCTGAGCGCCGCCGTGCACGCCACCGGGATCACCACGGCGAAACCGCCCGTGGAGGCGGTCAACCTGGCCCAGCTGGTGATCGGCACGGGCATCGGGGCGCGCTTCGTCGGCGTCTCCGTTGTCAGGCTCTACCGGGTCATGCTGGCCGGCGCCGGGGCCACCGTGTTCATGGTCGCCTTCGCCGCCGCGGCGGCGCTCGCCCTTGAGGCCTGGACCGGGCTCCCCTTCGCCGCCGTGTGGCTGGCCTTCGCGCCCGGCGGCGTCGCCGAGATGACATTGATCAGCCTGGCCCTGGGCATCGACATCGCCTTCGTCTCCACCCACCACGTGGTCCGGGTGGTGTTCATGGTGATCGCCGCGCCCCTGGTCTTCCACTGGCTCCGGAAGCGCTGGGGGATCCGCGAGGACCCGTCCCGGCATGGGTTCTAACGGTGATCGGCGCCGACGGCATCGCGGATGTTTTGGAACCCGTCGCGGCGCAAGATCTCGGCCAGTTCCCGATTGATGCGGGCCACCAGGCCGGGGCCCTGGTAGACCAGGGCCGAGTAGAGCTGCACCAGGGAGGCGCCGGCCCGGATCTTGGCGTAGGCGTCGGCGCCGGACGCCACGCCGCCGACGCCGATGAGGGTGAGCCGGCCTTCGGTAAGACGGAAGAGGTCGGCGAGTACCCGGGTGGCCGGGTCCATGAGCGGCCGGCCGCTGAGCCCGCCCGCCTCGCCGGCATGGGGCCCGGTCAGCCCTTCGGGCCTCTCGATGGTGGTGTTGGTGGCGATCAGCCCGTCGATGCCGGCGTCCAGGGCCACATGGGCGATGTCGCGCTTGTCCTCTTCCGTGAGGTCCGGGGCGACTTTGAGGAGCAGCGGCGGCGGCGTCTCCAGGCCCAGTTCGGCGACGGGGCCTTTCACCGCGCCCAGGAGCGCCGCCAGGGGCTCCCGGCCCTGCAGGGCGCGGAGGCCCGGGGTGTTGGGCGACGAGACGTTGACCACCAGGTAGTCGGCGTAAGCGCCGAGCGCAGAGACCCCCGCCACGTAGTCCGATGCGGCGTCCTCGGTCTCCTTGTTCTTGCCGAGATTCACGCCGACGGGACCGGGCCGCGTTGCCGGCAGGGCCGCCAGGCGTTTGGCCGCCGCCTCGGCGCCTGAGTTGTTGAAGCCCATGCGGTTGATCACCGCCGCGTCGTCGGTGAGCCGGAACAGGCGCGGCCTCGGGTTGCCGGCCTGGGGCCGGGGCGTGACGCTGCCCACCTCGACGAAGCCGAAGCCGAGACCGAGGGCCGCCATGGGAACCTCGGCGTCCTTGTCGAAGCCGGCGGCAAGCCCGATGGGATTGCGGAAGCGCCGCCCCCAGAGGGTCTGCTCGAGGATCGGGTCGTCGCTCACCGCCCCTCGCGGCAGCCAGCCGCCCCTGAGGGCGGCGATGGTCAACCGGTGCGCCCGCTCCGGCTCGAGGCGGAAGATGAAGGGCCTGAGCCACGCGTAGAGATCAGCCACCGTCGTCTCCGCCCGGCACGTGGCCGGGAAACCGGTGCACGCCGTCCGCGTCCAGGTCCAGGGGATCGGCGCGGATCACGGCGCCCAAGGGCAAGGGCCCGTAGAGATGGGGGAACAGTTGGCCGCCGCGGGACGGCTCCCATTTCAGCACCGCGCCGAGCTTTCCCGGATCGACGCTCACCAGCACCAGCCCGGTCTGCCCGGCCCGGTGCTTGGCGGCGCTGGCGCGGACCTGTTCGGCGGTGGAGAAATGAATGAAACCGTCCGCCGCATCCTGCGACGAGCCGGCGTATTCGCCGCTGGCCTCGGCCGCCTGCCATTCTTCCCGGCGGCACATATGGTAGATGGGCGGCTCCGTCATGGCGCGGATGCTAGAACATACGGCGGGTTAAATACAGCCTCACATGGGCGCCACGGCACGCTCGATTTCCTCCAGCACCCGGACGGCGCTTTCCGGCCGGTCCGCCAAGTCCGGGGCGCGGCACTGATCCACCAAAGATGTCAGATCGGAGGGCGCCGCTGGGACAAGTTCACCCGTCGGCCTGGGATCGTCGCCCGGCAGTTTCCCGCTCAGCATCCGATAGGCCATGACGCCGGCCGAGAAGAGGTCCGCCCGGGGATCGACGGACGCCGTATCCTTCTTCTGCTCGGGAGCGGTATATTCCTGGGTGCCGAACCAACGGCCGCGGCTGACCGGCTCCGGGTCGGGTGCCTTCGCCGTGCCGAAGTCGCATATCTTGACCGTGCCGTTTCTTTTCGCCGTCAGAAGGACGTTTCCCGGTTTCATATCCCGGTGCACGAAACCCGCCCCGTGAAGCGCCGCCAGGGCGTCGAGCACCTGGCGCCAGATCGCCGTCGCGCGGCGCCAGGGAACCGCCCGTGCACGGCGTTTCGGCGGCAGGCGCCGGTGCGTCGCCGGATCATCCGTGTCCTTACCGATCTCCGTCTTCAAGGTCGCCGGATAGTAGGGCATGACAATATAAGGCACCCCGCCTTCGGTTTCGGCGTATTCCCTGATGGACACGACGTGCGGATGATCCATCCGCGCCAATATCCTCGCCTCCTGTTCGAACCGCTTTCGCCATTCATCCGCCGTCACCAAGGGGCTCCGCAGCACGGTGTTCTTCGGCTTGAAAAGCTTGATGCAGACGTTGTCCCCCAACAGCGGATCCCGGCAAACGTAAATGTCCGAAAATTTCGTTATGTGGGTCTGGGTAACAATTTGGTACTTGCCGATGCGTTCCATGGAGCCGCCGATAGCCGAAAAGACCGGAAGATCACCGGATTATGCGCCCATTGTGGACAGATGGGCGAGAAAAGCGACGGCCGCCGGAACTCGGCGGCCGCCACCTTGAACCCAGTGTCTAGCCCGAGATTACCACTCCAGCTTCTCAACGCCGTCGAAGGTCAGTTCGCTGCCGTCGGCGAGGGTGATCACGCCGGAGGCCTCGGCGTCGAACTCGATGCCGGAGTCGGTTTCCGTGTAGCCGGCGCCTTCGTCCACCTGCAGGGTCCAGCCGGAATCGTCGCCCGGACCGCCGTCGACGCCGTCGATCTGCACCGTGTCGGACCAACCGTCGCCGCCTTGGAAGTAATCGGCCCCGTCGCCGGCACCGAAGATGAACAGGTCGTCGCCCTGGCCACCCATGACGTCGTCATCACCGGCACCGCCTTCGATGGTGTCGTTCCCGGCGCCGGCATCGACGACATCATTACCGTCGCCGGCGTCGATCTCATCGTCGCCGTCGCCGGCCATGACCGTATCGTCGCCATCGCCGGCATCGATTACGTCGTCGCCGTCGCCGCTGGAGATGGTGTCGTCACCGACGGAGCCGGTCAGCGTATCGGCGCTGTCCGTGCCCGTGGTGCCGGCATCGAACCCGTCACCGCCCACATCCACCTGGACCAGCTCGGTGGCGGTCCGGGTATCACCGCCCTCGTCGGTGACCGTGGCGCTGACGGACATGGCGAAGTCGTCGGAATCGGCAGGCACGGTCAGGGTCAGCCCGTCGAGATCACCGGAGTCCACGGACCAGGTCCCGTCACCGTTGTCGGTGCCCGCCGACAATTCGGCGCCGTCCGGCAGGCCCTCGATGGAGATGGACATGGATTCGGAGCCGTCCGTGTCGGACAGGCTGGCCGAGATATCCAGCGGATATTGGAGGCTCTCGGCGTCGCCGGCGTCCATGACGTCCTGGACGCCGTCGTCGAACAGGCTCTGGACGTCATCCGCCGAAAGCTGCTGGTCGTAGATGGCGATGTCGTCCATGTGGCCGTCGAAATAGTCGCGCAGGTTGTCGGCCGTGTCGTCGCTGCTCGACCACTGGTTGGCGCCGAAGGTCCAGGGGTTCTCATTCCCCGCCAGCCCTTCCGTCCAATCAGAATCGGAAGCCACCAGTTCGCCGTTCAGGTAGACACTGGCGCCTTCTTCGCCCCAGGTTACGGTGACCTGGTTCCATTCATCGGAACTGACGCTGCCACCGGTGAAATCGGTCTGGTCATCGGTGCTTTGCATGCGCAGCCGCAAGGTGCCGTTCTCGACAAACAAGCCGAAATGTCCACCGTCGTCATTCCCCGAGGAATCCGACGAAGCCAAGGTCCGTCGACCACTGGTGCTGTCGGCGTTGAACCACATGGTCAGAGAGCCTTCGTCGGGCTTCAGATCCGGCGAATGATCGACTTCCATGTATTGCCTGTCGCCCGATTTGAACTCCGCAGCCGTGCTGAAGACGCCCGTATCGTCCAAATCCAGGTCATCCTTCGACGAGGACTTGCCGTGGGATTCGGCGTCGTTGTCGCCGACGGAATCGGTCATCGTCAAACCGGTCGTCTCGTCGACGTTCCAGTAGCTGACCGGCGTGGCGCCGCCACCCACTTCCGTGGCGTCGCCAAGATCAACGCTCAACTCGGGCGCATCGGCGACGCCGGCGACGCTGACGTCGATGGTCGAGGTCACCGTGGAGGTGTCGCCGGACGCGGTTTCCGTGGTCGTCGCCGACACCGACAGCGAGAAGTCGTCGCTGGAATCCGTCGGCGGCAGGATGGTCAGATCGGCGAGATCGCCGCTTTCCAGCGTCCACGATCCATCACCATTGTCCGTCCCGGCACTCAACTCGGCCCCGTCCGGCACGCCGCTGATGGTGATGGAAAGCGTCTCGGAGCCGTCCGTATCGGCAAGACTGGCATCGATATCCAGCGCGATGGCCCGGTCTTCCTCGCCCGACGCATCCGAGGTGGTCAGGTTGGCGTCCTCGGCGACCACATCCGGCGTGGAGATGGATACCGACGTGGCGACGGAATTGGTATCGCCGTCGTCCTCGGTGGCCGTGGCGCTGACCGAGAGATCGAATTCGCCGGCATCCGTCGGCACCGTGACCTGAAGGCCGTCCAGGTCCCCGGCGCCGAGCGTCCAGGTGCCGTCACCATTGTCGGTACCGGACGACAGTTGGGCGCCATCGGGCATGTTCCCGACGGTGACGGAAAGGGTCTCGGAGCCGTCCGTGTCCGTCAGGCCGGCGGTGATGTCGAGATCGTAGACGAACCCGCCCGGCTCGGGCGACACGTCGACGCTCTCAGAAGCCAGCGAGCTTTCCCAATCGTCGCCGGCGGTGATCTGGAAATTGTCAATATCCATGCCCTCGCTGGACGACGTCGAATCGACGTTCATGCTGAGTTGCAACTGCCCATTCTCATCGAGCGTCGCCGTGAGCGAGTAACTGTTGCTGCCCGAGTCCGACGTATCGAGGATATTGTTGCCGTTGGCGGTGACCACAAAGTCATCCTGGTAGCTGCCGCTCTCATCCCAGCTTCCCCAGGTGGCGCTGTCAAACTCGATGGTGACGGTCTGACCCGCATGCTCTTCGCCGAAATCGAAGGTCCGGGTTGCGGTCTCATCCTGTTCGATCTCCATGGAACCGCCATCCATGAATCCGTTATAGTATTCGGCTTCATCGCCCCAACCGGACACGCCGTCATTGAAGTTGTCGGAGAACAAGGTATCTCCGCTGCCACCGGCGCCGCTGACGTCGAAGGACAGGGAGAAATCGTCCGTCGCCCCATCGGCGGGGGTCACGGTGAGGTCGGTCAAATCAGCGGAATCCAGGGTCCATGTGCCGTCGCCGTTGTCCGTGCCGGCGGAAAGCGTCGCCCCGTCCGGCACGCCGGAGACGGTGACCGTGCTGCCGTCCGTATCGGCCGCGTCGGAGATAGTCTGCGGCACGGACACGGAGGTCTCGCCCGCTGTCTGGCTGTCGTAGTCGACCGAGGCGCTCAGGGTCGGCGCGTCGGCGACGCCGGTGACGTCAACGTCGAGGGTCGCCGTGGTCGTCGCGGTTTCACCCGAGGACGCTTCCGTGGTGGTCACGGAAACGGACAGCGTGAAGTCCTCGTTGGAATCGGCGCCCGGAGTCACCGTCAGGCCGTCCAGATCACCGGCTTCCAGAGTCCAGGTGCCGTCACCATTGTCCGTGCCGGCCGACAGGGTCGCGTCGTCGGGCACGTCGCTGATGGTGATGGACATGGTCTCCGAACCGTCCGTATCGACCATGGTGGCGTCAATATCCAGCGCGATGGCCGTATCCTCGCTGCCGGCGGCGTCGGTCGTCTCCAGGGTCGCGCCGTCGGCTTCCACGTCACGTTCCTCGACGGTGACGGTGGTCGACACCGTGTTGGTATCGCCGTCGTCTTCCGTCGCCGTGGCGCTGACCGAAAGATCGAAATCACCGGAGCCCACGGGCACGAACATCTCGAGCCCTTCCAGATCGCCCGCTTCCAGCGTCCAGGTGCCGTCGCCGTTGTCCGTGCCGGCGGTCAGGGTGGCATCGTCCGGCAATCCGCCAACGGTGATGGAAAGGGTCTCGGAACCGTCCGTGTCCGTCAGTGCCGAGGTGATATCGAGAAGATCGACGTCGTAGACCGCGCCTTCCGGATCGGGCGTCACGTCGAGGCTGTCGGTGGCCAACGAAGTTTCCCAATCATCGCCGGCGGTGATCTGGAAATTATCGATGTCGACACGTTCGTCGGACGCCGTGGTGTCGGTGCTCATTTCCACCGTCACCTGGCCGTTCTCGTCCAGGGTCACCTCGAAGGAATAGCTGGTCGCACTTTCCTCGGAGGTGTTCAGGATCTGATCGCCATTCGCCGAGACTTCGAAGTAATCCTGATAGGTACCGGATTCTTCCCAATCATTCTGGGCATCGGCGTCGAAGGAGATGGTCACCGTCTGGCCGGCGTGCTCGGGGCCAAAGTCGAAGGTCTTCGACGTCGTCGCATCACCTTCCAGGCGCAATTCGCCACCGGCGCTCTCGGCATCGCCGCTCCAGCCGGAGACGCCGCTGTCGAAGTTTTCGGAAACCAGGCTGTCGCCCGCTCCGCCCTCGCCGGTCACCTCGAAGCTCAGGCTCATGGTGTCCGTATCACCGCTTTCCGGGATGACCGTCAGGTCGCTCAGGTCCGCGGGATCCAGGGTCCAGGTGCCGTCGCCGTTGTCCGTGCCGCCGCTCAAGGTGGCGCCATCGGGAACGCCGGAGATGGTGATCTCGTTGTCGCCCGTGGCCGAATCCAGAATGGACTGCGGCACGGCGATCCCGGTCTCGCCGCCGGTGGTTTCGCTGAACTCAACAGAAACCTCCAGGGTCGGCGCGTCGGCAACGCCGGTGACGTCCACATCCAGGGTCGTCGTCGTGGTCGCCGTATCGCCGGTGGAGGTTTCCGTGGTCGTCGCCGAAACCGTCAACGAGAAGTCTTCATTGGAGTCGGCCGGCGGCGTCACCGTCAGGCCGTCCAGGTCGCCGGCGTCCAGGGTCCAGGTGCCGTCGCCGTTGTCCGTGCCGGCGCTCAGCTCGGCGCCATCCGGCACGCCACTGATGGTGATGGAGAGCGTTTCGGAACCGTCCGTATCGGTCAGGCTGGCATCGATGTCCAGCGCGATGGCCGTGTCTTCGCTGCCCGCCGCGTCGCTCGCCGAAAGCTCGGCTTCCTCGGCGCCGGTGTCCGCCGAATCCACGGAAATGGTCGCCGTTGTCGTCGATGTATCACCATCGTCCTCAGATGCCGTTGCCGCGACCGTCAAATCGAAAGCTTCCGTTCCATCGGGAACCGTCATCTCCAGATCGGCCAGATCGCCGGGCTCCAACGTCCAGGTGCCGTCTCCATTGTCCGTGCCGGCATTCAGCGTCACGCCATCGGGCACGTCGCTGATGGTCACCGACAGGGTCTCGGAGCCGTCCGTATCGGAAAGCGCGGCGGAAACATCCAACTCGTAGGTAACGCCGGAAACATCCGTTTCCGTATCGCCCAGCGACACGCTCAAGGACGCCGCGTCGGCATCGCCGGTCACGTCCACATCAATGGTGCCCGTGGTGGTTGCCGTGTCGTCGCCGTCGGTGGTCGTCGCCGTCACCGTCAGCGAAAAGTCCTCGTTGGAATCGGCCGGCGGGGTCACCGTCAGGCCGTCCAGGTCGCCGGCGTCCAGCGTCCAGGTCCCGTCACCGTTGTCCGTACCAGCGCTCAAGGCGGCGCCGTCCGGAACACCGGAGATAGTCACACTCAGGGACTCGGAATCGTCCGTCACGCCAGCGTCGATATTGAGCGCAATAGCGGTATCCTCGGTACCCGCCGCATCCGATACCTCGAGTGTCGCCGCATCAGCGTCCCCATCCACGTCAACCGTGATGGTTCCGCTGGTGGTCGCCGTGTCACCACCGTCGGCTTCGGTAGCCGTCGCCGTGACGGTCAGGTCGAAGGAACCGGAGAAATCGTCCGGCGGGGCCACCTGCAGGCCGTCCAGGTCGCCGGCATCCAGCGTCCAGGTGCCATCGCCATTGTCGGTCCCGGCGTTCAGCGTGGCGCCGTCGGGAACGCCGGAGATAGTGACACTCAGGCTCTCGGAACCGTCCGTGTCGGTGAGACCCGAAGCGATGTCGAGACCGATCGCCGTGTCTTCCGTGCCTTCGGCAGACGTATCCAGCGTCAGGGTCGGGGCGTCGGCATCGGCCGCGACGGAGACATCAATCGTACCCGTCGTGGTCGCCGTATCGGTACCATCCGTCGACGTGGCGGTAACGGTGAGCGAGAAGTCCGCATCACTGTCGGCCGGCGGCGTCACCGTCAGACCGTCGAGATCACCGGGATCCAGCGTCCAGGTGCCATCACCGTTGTCCGTGCCGGCGCTCAAGGCAGCGCCGTCCGGCACGCCGGAAATGGTCACGCTTAATGTCTCTGAACCGTCGGTTAGACCGGCGTCGATGTTGAGCCCGATGGCTTGGTCTTCCGTGCCCGTCGCATCGGTCAGATCCAGGGTGGGCGCATCGGCACCCTGCTCCACAGTCACTTCGAGAATGCCGCTCACCGTGTTAGTGTCGCCGTCATTCTCGGTAGCCGTGGCCGACACCAGCAAGGAGAAATCGCCGTCGCTGTTGTCCGGCGGAACGATCGCCAAATCTGCCAATTGGCCGGGATCGAGGGTGGCCGCACCGTTCTCGACGGTGATTTCAACACCGCCGCTCGAGAGAACCGCGCCCTCCGGAATGTTGCTGATGGTCACCGACAAGGTCTCAGACCCGTCCGTATCCGTCAGACCCGTGTTGATGGTCAACGGAATGGCGGTGTCTTCGTCGCCGCTCACGTCGGACATGTCGAGGGTCGGTGCATCGGCGTCGCCGAACACCACCACGTTCAAGTTCTCTGTGGCCGTCGTCGTATCGCCCGTGCTGGTCTCCGTTGCGGTGGCGGTGACGCTGAGTTGGAAGTCCTCGTTGGAATCGGCCGGCGGGGTGATGGTTAGGCCGTCGACATCGCCCGGCTCCAGCGTCCAGGTGCCGTCGCCGTTGTCCGTGCCGGCGGAGAGGACCGCGCCGTCCGGGACATTGCCGATGGTCAGCGACAGGGTTTCCGAGCCGTCCGTATCGACCAATCCGGCGTCGATATCGAGGGCGATGGCCGTGTCCTCGATGCCGGCGGCCACGTTGTTGACGTCCAGATCAACGCCGTCGGCCAAGGTGTCCGGATTGCCAATCTCGATGGCGGTGGTCACGGTTTCCGTATCGCCGTCGTTTTCCGTCGTCGTGGCGCTGACCTGAAGCTGGAACCCCTGACCGAAGTCATTGGGAACCGACAGTTGCAGGCCTTCAAGATCGGCCGGGTCAACGCTCCAGGTGCCGTCGCCGTTGTCCGTACCGGCCGACAGTTCGGCGGCATCGGGAACGCCGGAAATCGTAATGCTCAAGGTTTCCGAACCGTCCGTGTCCGTCAGGCTGGCGGAGATATCCAAGTCGATATCGACGGTCGTGGTCGTGCCGTCCGTGGTCGTCTCGCCAACATCGGCGGACAGGGCCGCGGCGTCGGCATCGCCGGTGACGGCCACATCGATGGTGCCCGTCGTCGTCGCGGTGTCCGTGCCGTCCGTCGAGGTGGCGGTCACCGTCAACGAGAAGTCCTCGTTGGAATTCTCCGGTGGCGTCACGGTCAGGCCGTTCAGGTCGCCACCCGACAGGGTCCAGGTGCCGTCGCCGTTGTCCGTGCCGGCGGAAAGAACGGCGCCGTCGGGAACGCCGGAAATGGTCACGCTGAGGGTCTCGGAGCCGTCCGTCACGCCGGCGTCGATGTCGAGCGCGATGGCCGTGTCCTCGATTCCTGCCGCCGTGCTGTCGACCGTCAAGGTGGGATCATCGGCAACGCCTGCCACGTCCACCGTGATGGTGCCGCTGGTCGTCGCCGTGTCGCCGCCGTCGGCTTCCGTGCTGGTCGCCGTCACTTGCAGATCGAAGGAACCGGAGAAGTCGTCCGGCGGAGTCACCTGCAGGCCCGCCAGGTCATCGGCGGACAGAGTCCAGGTGCCGTCGCCGTTGTCCGTGCCGGCGCTCAGAGCGGCGCCGTCCGGAACGCCGGAGATGGTCACGCTCAAGGATTCGGAGCCGTCCGTATCGGTGAGACCCGAGGCGATATCCAGATTGATGGCCGTGTCTTCCGTACCCGTGGCGGAAGTGTCGAGGGTCAGCGTCGGCGCATCGGCGTCCGCCGCGACCGAGACGTTCAGCGTCCCCGTCGTCGTCGCCGTGTCCGTGCCGTCCGTGCTCGTCGCGCTCACCGACAGCGAGAAGTCCACATCGCTGTCCGCGGGCGGCGTGATCTGCAGGCCCGCCAACTGGCCGGGATCAACCTGCGCGACGCCGTTCTCGTCGACAACGATCTCCACACCGCCGCTCGACAGAACCGCACCGTCCGGAATGCCGGAGATCGACACACTGAGGGTCTCCGAGCCATCCGTGTCCGTCAGGCCGGAAGCGATGTCCAGGCTGATCGCCTGATCTTCCGTGCCCGCCGCGTCGGTCATCGTCAGCGTCGGCGCATCGGCATCCGCCGCGACCGAGACATTCAGCGTCCCCGTCGTCGTCGCCGTGTCCGTGCCGTCCGTGCTCGTCGCGCTCACCGACAGCGAGAAGTCCGCATCGCTGTCCGCAGGCGGCGTGATCTGCAGACCCGCCAACTGGCCTGGGTCAACCTGCGCGACGCCATTCTCGTCGACAACGATCTCCACACCGCCGCTCGACAGAACCGCACCGTCCGGAATGCCGGAGATCGACACGCTCAGAGTCTCCGAGCCGTCCGTGTCCGTCAGGCCGGAAGCGATGTCCAGGCTGATCGCCTGGTCTTCCGTGCCCGCCGCGTCGGTCATCGTCAGCGTCGGCGTATCGGCGTCCGCCGCAACCGAGACGTCGATGGTACCGGTGGTGGTCGCCGTGTCCGAACCATCCGTCGAAGTCGCCGTGACAGAGAGGCTGAAGTCCACGTCGGAGTCCGCAGGCGGTGTCACCGTCAGACCATTCAGGTCTTCCGATGACAGAGTCCAAGTGCCGTCACCGTTGTCCGTGCCGGCGCTCAGCGCTGCACCGTCCGGAACACCGCTGATCGTAATCGACAGGGATTCGGAGTCGTCCGTCACGCCGGCGTCGATGTTCAGCGCGATAGCTTGGTCCTCGGTACCCGCCGAGGCACCATCCACGGTCAGGGTCGGGTCATCCGCCACACCGGCAACGTCGACAGTGAAGGTAGAAGTCGTCGTCGCCGTGTCGCCGCCGTCGGCTTCCGTACTGGTCGCCGTAACGGTCAGATCGAAGCTGCCGGAGAAGTCGTCCGGCGGGGTCACCTGCAGACCGGCCAGATCGGCCGGGTCGACGCTCCAGGTGCCGTCGCCGTTGTCCGTGCCGGCGGAGAGAACTGCGCCGTCCGGAACGCCGGAAATGGTCACACTGAGAGTCTCGGAACCATCCGTATCCGTCAGTGTCGAGCTCAGATCCAGGTTAATGGCCTGATCTTCCGAGCCGGCGACATCCGCGGCCGTCACCGTGGGGGCGTCGGTATCGGCGGCCACCGTGACATCCACATCCAGGGTCTGCTCGCCGTTGGTCACCGTCAGGGTGAAATCGGCATCGGAGTTTTCCGGCGGCGTAATCGTCAGGCCGTCCAGGTCCTCCGCGGCGATGGTCCAGGTGCCGTCGCCATTGTCCGTACCGGCGGAAAGCTCGGCGCCATCCGGGACGTTCGACACGGTGACCGATTCACCAAGGCCGGCGCTGATGTCCAAGCCGATGGCACCATCCTCAATACCGCTGGCATCGGAAACCTGCAGATCCGGCGTGTCCTCCACATTGAGAGTGAACCCCGTGACGTTGACGCCGCCGTCCGTGGAGATCGCCGTCATGGTCATGAACTGGGTGCCGTTCCAATCCTGGGGCGGCGTCACGGTCAGGTCGGTCAGGTCCTCAACGGACAGAGTCCAAGTGCCGTCACCGTTGTCCGTGCCGGCGGAGAAGGTCGAACCATCGGGGACGTTGCCGATGATGATCGACGCCACTTCCTCGGTCACGCCGGCTTCCATGTTGGCCGACAGATCGAGCGCAATGGCCGTGTCCTCGTCACCGGATGCCGATTGCGCGCTGACGATGGGATTGTCCTCCACGGGACGCACCGTCACACCGAAGGAAGCCGTCGAGGCCGCCGTGTCCACGGCGACGTCTTCCGCGGCGCCGCCTTCCGTCGCCGTCGAGGTCACCTGGAGGTTGATGTCACCATAGAAGTCCTGTGGCGGGGTGATGGTCAGGCCGGAAAGCTGATCCGGCGTCAGGGTCGCAGTGCCTTCGGTAATGTCGATCTCGACACCGTTGGAGGCCAGCACGGCGCCATCGGGGATACCGACGATATCGATGGAAATACTGAGCGTTTCCGAGCCGTCCGTATCCACCAGGCCGCTGGTGATGTTCAGCGGAATGGCCGTGTCTTCATCGCCCGCCGAGGTCTGCACCTCCAGGTCCGGCCGGTCGGCGACGGCCAGGACATTGACGTCCAAGCCCTGCGATTCACCGTCCGCCGTCACCTGCAGGGTGAAATCGGCGTCGGAATCCTGCGGCGGCGTGATCGTCAGGCCCTCAAGGTCCTCCGCCGTCAAGGTCCAGGACCCGTCACCGTTATCCGTGCCTGCCGACAAGCTGGCATCATTGGGAACATCCGAGATGGTGACTTCGATCGCCGTGCCGGGATCGATGTTGAGCGCGATAGCCGTATCTTCCAGGCCTTCCGCGGCGGTCACCTCAAAGACCACCTCTTCATCGTCCGGATTGACCGTCACCGTGAACACGGCCGACGTGCTGGCCGTCGGCACCGAGGCATCCGGGTCGGATTCCGTCGCCGTCGAGGTCAAGGTCAGGTCGAAGGAGCCGTCGAAACCGGTGGGCGGCGTAATGGTCAGACCTTCCATGTCGGCCGGTTCGATGGACCAGGTGCCGTCACCGTTGTCCGTGCCGGCAGACAGGACGGCGCCGTCGGGTACATCCGAGATGGTAATCGTGTTGGCGCCGCCATCGTCGATGGTCAATGGGATACCCGTATCCTCGTCACCGACGGCGGCGGCAGCACCGAAATCACCGTCGGAAGCAATGCTCACGGTGAACGGCACGGTCGTCGTCGCCGTGTCGCCGCCGTCCGTTTCCGTCGATGTGGAGGTCAGGGTCAGATCAATGTCGCCGAAGAAACCGGCCGGCGGCGTGATCGACACGTTGGCAAGATCGGCGGGATCCACCGTCCAGGTGCCGTCACCGTTGTCCGTACCAACCGACAAAGTCGCGCCTTCGGGCACGTTGCCGACGGTGATGCTGAGGGTTTCCGAGCCATCCGTATCGGAAAGCGCCGCGCCGAGATCCAAGGCAACGGGATCGCCCTCGGTCCCCGAGACATCCTCTGCCGTCGCGGTTGGCGCATCGGCCACGGCATTGACCGTGACGTCGAGGTCGGTGGTATTGCCGTCAGCGGTGACCGACAGGGTGAAATCGACATCCGAGTCGGCCGGCGGCGTGATCGTCAGGCCTTCCAAGTCCACCGCGTTGACGGACCAGGTGCCGTCGCCGTTGTCCGTGCCGGCGGAAAGCGTCGCGCCTGTCGGCACGTCGCCGATGACGACCTGGCTGGCCGCGCCGGGGTCTATACTGAGAGCGATGGCGGAATCTTCGTTGCCGACGGAATCCGTCACGCTGAAGGTGCCATCGGCGGCGATATCAACGGTGAAATCAATGGTGTTCGTGGCGGTCGACACGTCGCCGCTGTCGCTGTCCGTATCCGTCGAGGTGGCTTCCATGGACAGGTTCATGGTGTCCGTCGAACCGGCGGGCGGCGTGATCGTCAGTCCCTCGAGGTCGGCGGGATCCAGCGTCCAACTGCCGTCACCATTATCCGTGCCGGCAGAAAGAACGGCGCCTTCCGGGACGCCGCTGATGGTCACGGAGAGCGTCTCCGAACCGTCCGTATCCGTCAGCGCCGATCCGAGATCCAGCGGAATGGCCGTGTCCTGCGTACCGCTGGTGCTTTCCGCGGAAACGTCGGGCACGTCCGCGACGGCATTGACGGTAACGTCCAGGTCCTGGCTAACGCCATCGGCCGTCACCTGCAGGGTGAAATCCACGTCGGAATCTGCCGGCGGGGTAATGGTCAGGCTTTCAAGGTCCGTACTGGACAGAGTCCAGGTGCCGTCACCGTTGTCCGTGCCGGCACTGAGCGTCGCCCCGTCGGGGACATCGGAAATGGTCAGTGAGGTGACGCCGTCGGGCAGGTCGATGTTCAGGGAAACGGCCGTGTCCTCGTTGGTGACCGCGGCCACCGTATCAACGGTATCGGCCACGGTAACCGTGAACGGCACTTCCGTCGCCGCCGCATCGCCCCCGTCGGCCTCCGTCGAGGTGGAGACCAGGGTCAGCGGAATTTCACCGGCGAAATCCGCCGGCGGGGTAATCTGCAATCCGGCCAGATCCCCGGCATCGAAGGACCAGGTTCCGTCACCATTGTCGGTGCCCGCACTGAAGGTCGCACCCTCGGGAACGCCGCTGATGGTGATGGAAAGCGATTCCGAACCGTCGACGTCCGACAGGGCCGTGCCCAAATCAAGATCGATGGCCGTGTCCTCGAGGCCGGCCGCGTCTTCGGCGCTGGCCGTGGGCGCATCGGCGACGGCATTGACGGTGACATCCAGGTCTTGCGTCTCGCCTCCGGCGGTCACTTCGAGCGTGAAGTCGACGTCGGAATCGGCCGGCGGCGTGATGGTCAAACCTTCAAGCTCGCCGGCATCCAGGGTCCAGGTCCCGTCACCGTTGTCCGTACCGGCGGAGAGAATGGCGCCGTCCGGAACGTTCCCGATGGTGATCTCGGTGGCTGAGCCGGGATCGATATCCAGGGGGATGGCCGAATCCTCGCTGCCGACGGCGTCGGTGGTTTCCAGGGGGTCGGGGGTGGAGGTGGGTTCCGGTTCCTCCGTCGGCGCCAGGGTCACCTCGGGCGGTTCGGTGACCAGCGGTTCCGCGACGGCCGCAGCGGCCGGCTCGGCGAACTGGACCACGTCGGGGTCCTGGTCGGCTTCCGGTGCGGGTTCCTCTTCTTCCGGGGCGGCGGTGGGTTCGGGTTCCTCGTCGTCGGGCGGGCCGGCGGCGAATTGTTGCGCAGGTCCTTCTTCCTCGGGTTCGCTGTCAGGTGTTTCCAGCTCGACTTCAGGCGGTTCGATATCATCCAGTTCCTCGCCGACCTCTTCCTGGGTGCGGACGATCTCGCCTTCCTCGACGATCACGTCGCCTTCCGGAATCAGGTTGGACAGGAGCTCCGCATCCGTCGGACGGCTGCCCGTATGGATGGTCGACAGACTCTGCGAGGCGGACGGCTCTTCCCATTCGGAAGCGCTGCCGTCATCGGTCTGTTCCTCCGGATCATCGAGCCGATCGGAGGACTCGGTTAGAACCGTCAGATCATCGAGTGTTTGCTGGGCATCGGCCCCGCTCTCTTCCTCTTCTTCCTCGATGTCGTCTTCGTCTTGGTTGATATCTTCAGCCATTTTAACTCACCCGAAAATGCAGGCGCAGGGGTGCGCCGTTAGGAACCTGTCCTAAACCTATGCCTGCCCGATGGGAAAGTCAGATAAATCGGGCGTTTCAGACGATTAAGGTCATGGGGATGCCCTTAACCAAATCCGGGCGCCATCGGCACCAATCGGGCGGATGACAAAAGGGGCATCTCGGGTATTCTCAGGTCTGCCATGCGTCTTCAACATCCCTATTGCGTCGTCAATCAGGCGTTCTCCGGCGATTTCTGCCGGCGCGTCATCGAAACGGGCGAGGCCACCGAAACCATGACCGCCGAGGTGGCCCGGGATCCGACCAACTCGGTCCGCGATTCCGTCGTCGCCTGGGTCCGCCAATCGCAAGATACCGAATGGCTTTACGGCGCGGTGGCGAAGCTCGTCGAGGACACCAACGCGCGACTTTGGAACTGGCGGATCACCATGCCGGAATCCATGCAATTCACCCATTACGGACCCGGCCAGCATTACGGCTGGCACACGGACCAGCGGCGCAAGCCCTACCCGGCCGACGACAGCCGCTGGCCCGGTTTGCTCCGCAAACTCACCGTGGTGATCAGCCTTTCCCAGGCGTCGGAATACGAGGGCGGGGAGTTCATGCTGGAAATCCTGGAGACGCCGCCGGACGTGCCGGAAAAACGCTTGAAGGCGCTCCCCGAGGTCCGCGATATGGGGGCGGCGATCATCTTTCCATCGCATCTCTACCACCAGGTGACGCCGGTCACCGCGGGCAGCCGGCGGTCCCTGGTCGCCTGGTTCGTGGGCCCGCCGTTCACCTAGTCGTTGTTGCATTCCTTCGGGGCGCGGTGTCAGATGGCTGCATGTCCGAACATGCCGCCGTCCTGTTCGCCAACGAAGCCTTCTACCTGGCCTTCTCGTCGCGGGATCTGGATGCCATGGACACGCTCTGGGCGCGCCACGACGCGGTCAGCTGCATTCATCCCGGCTGGCCGTCGCTGAGCGGGCGCGACGAGGTCATGGGCAGTTGGCAGAACATCCTCGGCAACGCCGAGTCACCCCGCATCACCTGCACCGGGGCTCGGGCCTTCCTGCTGGGTGACGCCGCCTATGTGATCTGCTACGAGGTCCTTGACCAAGGCACCCTGGTGGCGACCAACGTGTTCACCCGCGAGAATGGCGCCTGGAAGATGGTCCACCACCAGGCGGCGCCGAGCCCGCCGCCGGCAACCGACGAGCCGGCGGACGACACGGCGCCGGTGATGCAATAGACGGTAAAGCCAGGGGGACCGCATGACCCGCATCACCATGACCTTCGGCGACGGCGAACCGGTTCTCACCGCCAAGCTCCGCGACACCCCCACGGCGGCGGCCATCGCCGCCGCCCTGCCGCTGGAGGCGCGGACCCAGACCTGGGGCGCCGAGGTCTATTTCCAGGTGCCGGTGACGGCGCCGCCGGAGCCGGACGCCACCGACCTGATCAACCCCGGCGAGCTGGCCTTCTGGCTGGCCGGCAGTTGCATCGCCATCGGCTTCGGCCCGACGCCCGTGTCCGTGGGCGACGAGATCCGCCTCGCCTCGCCGGCCAACATCTGGGCCGACGCGATTGAGGACGTGCGGATCCTGGCCGCGGTCCCGGCCGGCGTGGCGGTGCGCCTGGAAGCGGCGGACTGAGGCCATGACAAAAAGCTTCCTGGCCATGACCGACGCCCTGCACGGTTACCTGCTGGACCATTCGCTGCGCGAGCCGCCGGCCCTTGCCGCGCTGCGCGAGGAAACCGCAGCCCTGCCCCGAAGCCGCATGCAGATCGCCCCGGAACAGGGTCAGCTCATGGCCCTGCTGGTGAAGCTGATCGGCGCCCGGGCCTGCCTCGAGGTCGGCACCTTCACCGGCTACTCGGCCCTGGCCGTGGCCCTGGCGCTGCCCGCCGACGGCCGCCTCGTCACCCTGGACATCGATCCGGACACCACCCGCGTGGCACGGCGCCACTGGGCCGGGGCCGGGGTCGATGGAAAGATCGAGCTGCGCCTCGGCCCGGCCACGGAAAGCCTGGAAGCGCTGCTGGCCGAGGACGGCCCCGGCAGCTTCGACGCCGCCTTCATCGACGCCGACAAGCCGAACTACGACGCCTACTACGAGGCCGCCCTGGAGTTGGTCCGTCCCGGCGGCCTGATCATGATCGACAACGTGCTCTGGTCCGGGCGGGTCGCCGATGCGTCCAACCGTGACCCGGACACGGAAGCACTCAGGGCCCTGAACACCAAGCTCCGGGACGACGCGCGCATCGACCTGGTGATGCTGCCCATGGCCGACGGCCTCAGCCTGGCTCGCAAACGCTGAGGCGGCCCGCCGGTTTCCCGGCGGACCGCCCCGAACCCGTCCAACGCTTAAAGCGCGTCGTTGCCGGTCTCGCCGGTGCGGATGCGCATGGCCTGGGCCACTTCCAGGACGAAGATCTTGCCGTCGCCGATCTTGTCCGAGTGCGCGGCCCGCTGGATCGCCTCGACGACGCCTTCCACCTGGGCGTCATCGACCACCAGGTCGAGGCGCACCTTAGGTACGAAGTCGATGACGTATTCCGCACCCCGGTAGATCTCCGTCTGCCCCTTCTGGCGACCGAAGCCCTTGGCCTCGGAGACGGTGAGCCCCTGGATGCCCAGTTCCGTCAGGGCCTCGCGCACGGCGTCCAGCTTGAACGGCTTGATGATTGCCATGACCAGTTTCATGGGTCGTTCTCCTTTCTGCCGTCAGGCCCTAGAAGTTGTAATCCCGCTCACCGTGGTAGGACAGATCCAAGCCCTCGGTGATCTCGTCGTCGTTGGCCCGGAGGCCGCAGACGCCGGCGGTGATCTTGACGATAACAAAGGTCGCGATGATGGACCAGACAACGGTGGCGACGACGCCGATCACCTGGGTGGTGAACTGGCCGCCGAAGGAGCCGCCCTCGCCGTAGCCGACGCCGCCCAGCCCCTCGGCCGCGAACACCGCGGCGAGCAGGGTGCCGAGCATACCGCCGACCCCGTGCACGGCGAACACGTCCAGGGAATCATCCAGCTTCCAGGCCTGCTTCACCAGCCCCACGGCGTAGTAGCAGACGAAGCCGCCGGCCAGGCCGATGCCGATGCCGCCGATGGGCCCGACGAAGCCGGACGCCGGCGTGATCGTCGCCAACCCGGCGATGGTGCCGGTGACGATGCCGACCAGGGAGGGCTTGCCGAACTTGCTCCATTCGATGACCACCCAGACCAGCGACGCGGTGGCCGCCGAAAGATGCGTGACGGTGATCGCCATGCCCGCACCGCCGCCGGCGGCGAGCGCCGAGCCGCCGTTGAAGCCGTACCAGCCGACCCACAGCATGGCCGCGCCGATCATCGTCATGCCCGGGCTGTGCGGCGGGTGCAGTTGGGTCGGGAAGCCCTGGCGGTTGCCCAGGAACTTGACCAGGACCAGGGCCGAGGTACCGGCCGTGGCGTGCACCACCAGGCCGCCGGCGAAGTCCATGACGCCCATCTCGGCGAGCCAGCCGCCGCCCCAGACCCAGTGGCAGACCGGGGCGTAGACCAGGATCAGCCAAAGCGCCGAGAACACCAGCACGGCGTTGAACTTCATGCGCTCCGGATAGGCGCCGACGATCAGCGCCGGCGTAATGATGGCGAAGGTCATCTGGAACATGAAGAACAGGTTCTCGGGGATGTCGCCGGAAAGGGTGTCGAAGCCGACGCCGCTCATGAAGGCCTTGCCCAGCCCGCCGATGAAGGCGTTGGCGCCGCCGCCGTCGCCGAAGGCCAGCGAATAGACACAGACCAGCCACAGCACCGAGGCCAGGCAGGCGATGGTGTAGCACTGCATCATCACCGAAAGCAGGTTCTTGGCTTGCACCAGGCCGCCGTAGAACAGCGCCAGCCCGGGCAGGGTCATGAACAGGACCAGGGCCGTGGCTGTCAGGATCCAGGCCGTGTTGCCGCCGTTCAGCGTCGCCTCGGCGGCCAGCGCCGCCTCGGGCGCGAAAAGCACCAAGGCCAGGGCGGCGAAGCCCCCGGCCGTTGCGAAAACCGATTTCAACTGTCTCATGGGTTCCCTTCCGTCGAAAAAATCAAAGCATCGACGGGGACGTGATCCGGATCATGTGCCTGCAAATTAAGCGTCACAATTCCGTAACGCCCAAAAATTAGGCAAAATTCCGGGAATACCTGCACGTTTCCCCGCGTTTGGGGCTGACGTAGCAAGAGCGGGGCCAACATTTTGGTACGGCCGAAACAACAAACTCGGCGTGAGGCCCGGGGATGGCTGGGCTGGCCGGGCCGGTGTATCCAACGGCCCCGTCTATCTCCAAAAGACCGTCGCGACAAGCGTCGGAGTTTGCAGCCGCATCCTTCGACAAGCTCAGGATGAGCCTGTCGAAGCATGCAAAACCACCCGATACCGGCCGCGGCTGTACGAAATGTCCGCACCTGTACGCCAATGTACGCATTGGCGGCCTTTCACAGAATTTACCCTTATTCTTCAATGCCCTGGCCCGCCCACATTTGCGTACATTTTTGCGACATATGTCGCATTTGTCCGCCAATGTCCGCAAATCCGCCGCTTTTTTGCGACACGGTTGGACACGGTTGGACACGGTTGGACACGGATGGATCGGATGAATTGGAACCAAGGACGGGTGCCCCGGCAGGATCCGATCCGTGTATATCCGTGTCCATCCGTGTCCCATGAAAAACCACCGCGGAGAACGCAAAGGACCGCAGAGGAAGTGGGGGTATGAATCTTCACCTCCGCGTGCTCCGCGCGACCTCTGTGCACTCTGCGGTAAATTTCCATCCTCTCGTTCCTTCCCATCCGCCTGAATTCCCAGGATATATCGTCGACTTATACCAAGCTGTAAAAAGTTTGACTCATTAAGGGACTGTTAGGCGGGGTGTGATTCAACATGGAAAACAGAGGAGTTTTTCCATGGCACGCGGCATTCCCCTACGCACAGACTTCACTTGCG
>Ga0209568_1000154_pt1 | contig 24366 bp, 25 predicted proteins | sample WorMetOlspDAHAB2_FD_187406 | JGI IMG/M metagenome (GOLD analysis project Ga0209568, IMG submission 187406) | Marine gutless worms symbiont microbial communities from Max Planck institute for Marine Microbiology, Germany - Olavius sp. DAHAB.2... ...
AGTCGCAAGAAGCCGCCGTCGGAATCAGTTCGTCGCGACCACAGCAGACCATGGCTCGCCGTACATCACGCTCAAACGCGAAAAATGCAACAAATACAGCCCAATATCAAACCCGCGCACAGGTCTCATAACCCTTGAGCTTACGCCTGGAAACCAAGGGCGGCTGGCTGCTCAGGCCGGCGCGGGCCGATTTCGCCTTGCTCGCCGGTTTGTCCTTCGCCGCCTTGCGGACGACCTTGCGCCGGCCTTTGCGGGCCGGCTTCGGCTCAAGGAAATCCTCGTCCTCGAACAGACCGGCGTCCTGTTTCGCCGCCTGGTCGCGGGTCTCGATCATGTCCAGGGTGCGGGTCACCAGGGGTGCGCGGTCGAGGCGCTTGCGGGTTTTCGCCTCGTGCACCCGGGCGATGTCACGGACCCGCTTGCGGACCGTCTGCGGCCGGTGCCCGAGCGCGCACCACCGCGCGTAGGCGGCCAGGGTCCACGGATTGGCCGGCACGGCGCTGAGCCCCCGCTGCTGACACCAGGTAACGAACTCTTCCCAGGCCTTGTTGGTCGGTCCGCGCATGGCCATTCCCGAAACGATCGACCTCGTCAGCCTACCAGCCTAGCAACGGCGCCGGCCCCATGAAAGATTTCCGGAAAGCCGCGCCTTGTCACGGGCAACGATCCGGGCCACATATGGATGAGCACGGAACATGTGGGGGAAGACCAATGGCCGCCGACACCGCCTGGCAAGGATACCGGACCTTCGTCGTCGACCGGAAGGAACCGGAAAGCGGCACCATTACCTCTTTCTATCTGGTGCCCGAGGACGGCGGACCGCTGCCCGCCCACCGGCCCGGCCAGTACCTGGGTTTCGCCCTCGACGTGCCGGGGCGGATGACGCCGGTGATCCGCACCTACACCATTTCCGACAGCCCCGGCGAGGGAAACCATTACCGGCTCTCCATCAAGCGCGAACCTGCGCCGGCGGACCAGCCCGACGCGCCGCCGGGGGTCTCGTCGAACTTCTTCCACGACCACGTCCATGTGGGCTCGAGCCTGCAGGTCCGCGCACCCAGCGGCGATTTCGTCCTACGCGCCGACGGCAAGAACCCGGTGGTGCTGCTGTCGGGCGGCGTCGGCTGCACGCCGATGATCGCCATGCTGAACGCCGTCGTCGAGGCCGGATCCGCGCGTGATGTGTGGTTCGTCCACGGGACCCGCAGCGGCGCCGAGCACGCCTTCGGCGCCCACGTGCGCGAGATTGCCGCCGCCCATGACAACATCCGCGCCCATATCTGCTACAGCCGGCCCGGACCGGAGGATGTAGAGGGCCGGGACTACGATACGGCGGGCCACGTCACCATCGAGTTGTTGAAGGAGCTTTTGCCGAACACCGCGCCCCAGTTCTATCTCTGCGGCTCGACGCCGTTCATGAAGTCCCTCTACAACGGACTTCTCGACTGGGGGGTGGATGAGTTCCAGATCGTCTACGAGTTCTTCGGCACCGCCTGTGAGCTCCGCGACAAGCCCGAGGAAACGCCGGAACAGAAGGCGGCGGCCATGGGCCTGGATGCGGACACCCGTTTCCAGGTCGAGTTCCGGCGCTCCGGCGTCAGCGCCGAATGGACCCCGGCCGCCGGCAGCATATTGGAGCTGGCCGAGGCCAACGGCATGGCGCCTGACTTCATCTGCCGCGCGGGCATGTGCCATACGTGCCTGTCCAACGTCGTCGCCGGCGAGTTCGAGTACCTGCACGGCGACGTGGTCACCCCCATGGGCGAAGACGAGATCCTGATCTGCAGCGCCCGCCCGAAGAGCGACATGGTCATCGATATCTGACGGCTAACAGGCCGCTGACGCGGATGTGATGGGGCTTTGATTAGCGTTTTCTGTTGAAGGCGGGCATGGATAGGGAACCAACCGTCCTGCCGGGAGCCCCGCCTTGAAATCGCTGACCGCCGCTGCCCTGTTGCTCACCATGTTTCTGTCCGTGCCAACGGCCCGGGCCGAATGGAAGATGCTGGACGTCCCCGGCATCAAGCCGAACGTCTTCACCGTCGCGGGCGGCGAGATCACCGTCGACAGCCGCATGGGCGCATCCTTCCTGTACCGGGCCGCGACGCCGGCGGAGCGCGACGCCGCCATCCTGAGTTGGCGCTGGCGGGTCGATAGGGCGATACCGGCCACCGACCTCACCGCGCCCGGCGCCGACGACCGGGAGCTGGCCGTGCACCTTTGGTTCCCGGGCCCGCCGGAAGGCGCCGGCCTGCTGAGGCGGTTCAAGGATACGCTCACCGCGGCGCTGGGCTATCCGGTGCCGGGGCGCACCCTGACCTACGTATGGGGCGGCAAGGGCGCGCGCGGCGTGATGTTCGCCAACCCCCACAACGCACCGGACGGACAGATGGTGATCCTCCGGCCTGGCGGCACGCCGACGGGCCGCTGGTTTACCGAACGCATCGACTTCGCCGCCGATTTCCGCCGTGCCTTCGGCACCGCGCCGCCGCCGCTCGGCTACCTGGCCGTCTCCGGCGATTCCGACGACACCGGCGGGGTCTGCATGGGACACCTGGCCGATTTGAGGTTCGGCGCATGACCGGCTTTGAGCTCAGCGCCGGGGCGCGCCGGGCCATCGCCGAGTTGACGGCGAAGGGCCGGGGCGCCCGTTGGGAGCCGGCCGAGGCCTTCCAAGACGACCGGCGCATTGCCCTCCCCCGTTTCATGCCGCGCCGCCTTTACGTGGCCATCGTGTCGCAGTTCCTGCACGGCGAACGGGCCACGGTGCGGCTCTGCCGGCAACTCAAGTCGGCCGTCGATGACGCCGACGTTCAGGCCTTCCTGGACACCCAGATCGCCGACGAGATCCGCCACGCCCAGGCCTACGAGATGTATCTGGAACGCCTCGGCGGGGCGCATCCCATCGATCCGCACCTGGCCGCCGCCCTGGACCGCGCCCTTGGCTGGGAGGGCCCGCCGCAGGCTTGGTTGCTCGGTTTCCATGTCCTCTTGGAGGGCGAGGCCCTGCGCACCCTGCTGGACTTCCAGGCGGCCTGGCCGTGCCCGGTGTTCGCCTGGATGAATACCCGCATCAGCCGCGACGAGGCCCGCCACGTGGCCTTCGGCAAGCGGTTCCTGGCCGATACCTTGCCGGCCCTCCCGGACGCCCGGCACCAGGCCATCTACGCCGACCTCAAGACCCTCTGGCGGGAGGCCGGCAGCGGCCTGCTGGGCGGCGCCCGGGTGCCCGGCTTCTTCACCCGGCGGCTGCGGCGGCGCTGGCTGGAGACCGGCTGGGAACAGCACCGCCGTGCCTTCGCCGAGGTGGGGCTGCGCATGGACCAAGGGGCGGCACAAGAGCCGGACCGGGCCGCATGAGCATTTCGGTGATCATCCCGACCCTCAACGAGGCGCCCCGCCTGGGCGCCCTGCTGGGGGCGCTGGGCCGCGAGACGGTGGGCCACGAGGTCATCGTCGTCGACGGCGGCAGCGACGACGGCACGGCGGCGCGGGCAAGGCAACTGGGCGCGCGGGTCCTGGAGACGCCGCCCGGACGCGGCGGCCAACTGGTCGCCGGCGCCGGCGCCGCCCGGGGCGAGGTGCTGTTCTTCCTACACGCCGACACCCGGTTCCCGGCCGGCGGCTTGGCCGCCATCGAGCGGGCCCTGGCGGCCGACCCCGGGGTGGTCGGCGGCAACTTCCGCGTCCTGTTCGACGGCGATGACGATTTCAGCCGCTGGCTCGACGGGTTCTACGCCTGGATCCGCTCGCACGGCTTCTACTACGGCGATTCCGGCGTCTTCGTGCGCCGCCGGGTCTACGACGCGTTGGGCGGCATCCGGCCCGTGGAGCTGATGGAGGACTACGACTTCAACCGGCGCATGGAAGGTTTCGGCAAGACCGTCTGTATCGGGGACCCCGCGCTGGTGTCCTCGGCGCGGCGTTTCGCCGGCCGGCGGCCCGTGAACATCGTCACCGACTGGTTCCTGATCCATGGGCTTTTTCACCTGGGCGTGCCGCCCGGCTGGCTGGCGAAATTCTACGATTCGGCGCGCCGGCGCAGGCGGACGGGCGACAGGCCTACCCAAGACCTGCAGGCGGGACTAGAATGACCGCGGCCCGTCCCACCGGACGGCGTCCAAGGTGATCCAGCGCTTGCCCGGGAGCCCATATGGTCCAGAAGATCCTCATCATGGGATTCCCGCACAGCGGCACCTCGATCCTGAAGAAACTCATCGGCAACGCCGAGGGGGTCCATGAGCACCCCTACGAATCGCACGTGGTCACCGAGGAGATGACGGCCGCCGCCGAAGCCGAGGGCGAAGCCGCGGTGGTCGCCAAGGGCATCAACTTCCCATGGACGGAGAGCTACCTGATCCCCGGCGGCGCGGCGGAACTGATCGTCGCCTGCAAGGAGCACCTGGCCCGTCACGGCGACATGCGGTTCGTCATGACCATCAAGAACCCCCACGACATCTTCGGCTCCCTGAACAAGCGTTTCGGCGAAATACCCGACCAGGACCGTCCGCCGGGCCACAGTTTCCGGGAATGGGAGACCTGGGCGGAGGTGTTCCTGTTCTTCCGCGCCAACCCGGCGGCCAACCTGTTCCCCATCACCTACGAGGAGTTCTTCGCCGACGGCCACGCGGCGCTTGAAAGGCTGTTCGGTTTTCTGGACCTCCAATTCGACCCAAACCTGTTGACCCAGGACCGCCGCAGCCTGATCGTCGAGAACGTCCAGGATGTACCGGACCAGGAGCCCCAATCGCGGGAGAACGGCCTCGACCACGGGCGTTTCCGAACCTGGCAGATCAACCAGCCGATCCGCGACATGAGCGGCGAAAGCGCCAAGTTCCTGGACGGCCCTACCCAGACGTTGATTGAGCGCTCGAAAGCCGCGGAGCGGCTGGGTTACGCCGGCGCCTGACGGTCAGTTCCCGGCCGCCTCGGCGATGACCCGGCCGTAGGCGGCGGTTTCCTCGGGGTCCAGGAAATCCACGGAAGCGGCATCGAGGGCCGGCGACGCGGCCCGGGCGACGATCTCCGCGGCGGCGTCCACGTGGCCGGCCAGGACCCCGCGGTTGGCCGGGTCCGAGGCGGCGAAATAGACGCCGACACCCTGGCCGGTCTCGCCGACGTAGGCCTGGCCGCCGCAAAGCCCCGGGATCATCGCCTGGATATCGGCGTGGGACAGGTGGTCCTCCACGTGAACCTCGAAGGGATTGCCGAAAATCTCCTCCTGCGGCCAGTGGCCCACGGGGATGGACATGGCCAGGAACCGCACCTGGCGGCCCGCCGCCTCCATCACCGCCGTCGCGTCGGCCGCCGTCATGTGTTCGAGCACGTCACCGAACAGGATCAGGTCGGCCGGGCCGAGCTTGCCGAAATCCAGGTAGCGGACGTCGGCGACGACCACCTGGTCGTAGAGATCGCGCAATCCGTAGGTTTCCACGTAGGGACCCCAGGCCTCCACGGCGCACCAATCGGCGCCCGGCGCCAGCGACCGGAACAGGCGCGCATAGACGCCGTTGCCGGGACCCACGTCGATGATGCGCCCCGCCAACCCGGCCGCCGCCAAACGGGCCAGCACGACGCCGGTCAGGGGTTTGCCGAGGGCCAGACTGATGGGCATGGGGTGTTTCCTTTCCGGGACCGTCAGCCCGCAAGCGCGAGCAAGGCATTCTTGATGACCCAGGCGCGGTTTGTCCAGGTGTGGCCGTCCTTGAGGGCCGCGTGGCCCGCCTCGGCGCGTTGCCGCATGGCCCCGTCGTCGGCCGCCAGGCTGCGCAGCGCGTCGGCCAGGGCGGCCGGATCCGGCGCCGCGACGATGGCCCCGCCGGCGTCCAGTTCGGGATAATCCGTGGCGCCGAGGGTGGCCGCCGTGGCGGCGTTGGCCATGGCATCGAAGACCCGTTCGTGGGAACGGATATGGGGCGGCATGGTGTCGATCACGCATTTGCTGCGCCGGGCCATGTCGCGCACCGTCTCCGCCTCAAGGGGGCCGGTGAAGGTCACCGCCGGCGGCGGCGCGCCTTTCATGCCGCTCCAGTCGCCGACGACGGTCACCGGCAATCCGGCCAGGGCCTTGAGAATGCTCTCCCGGGCCAGGGCGCGGGCGTAGGGATCGAAGTAGCGCAGGATCTTGGCAAAGGCGCGCGGCTCGGCCAGCGGCCCCTCTGCGTTGCCGGTTTCCGTGAGCGCCCTGCGGCAGACCGCCTCCAGCGTATGCAGGCCGCCGGCCGCATGGATTTCCGCCATGGCCTCCAACACGGGGGTCTCCTCGCCCCGGGTCTGCCAGACCTCGGCGAAGTCGGCAGCGGCGCGGCTCAGATTGCCGACCAGTAGCATGGGAATGTCGCGCTCCGTCCACGGCAGGGGATCGGCCGGCTGGGCGGCGTGCGCCACATGCAGGAAACGGAGGTGACCCAGCCCCCACCGATGCACGCAGTCCACGTTGCTGGCGGTGGGAAAACTGACCATTGTCCCGGCGGGCAGGATCTCCAACAGGGGGAAAAGGTGGCAGGGGTGGTCCATTCCGTAGACGAACAGCCGGGTGCCATGCTGAACAAGAATATCGTGCCCGGTGGTCGGAAACCCGACGGCGTTCATGGCCATCACGGCAAGCACGCGGCCCGATTCGACCTGCTCGCCGAGGCCCTGGGCCGGCGGCGGGGCGCCGTCCCGGTAGTCCATGAAGGTGGTCTCCAGGCCGGCGACGGCGAAACCCTCGGCCATGGCCCGGCTCATGCGGTTGATGTTCCCGTGGTCCACGTCGGCCAGCGGGAGGATGACGACGTTGCGTGCCTGGGCGGCGCCGGTCATTGGCCCGCGTCGTTCAGGGTCCAGTCGTAATCGTAGCCGTCGATGTCCACGGCCTGCATGATCTTCACCTCCGTGTTCGAGGACGCATGAGCCGCCAGATGATCCAGGACCAGGGTCTCGCTGCCGCCGAAATCATCGCGGAACCAGGCATAGATCTTGGAGATCACCAGGCCGTCCTCCGTCAACCGCACGCCGCGGGGGCTGTTGACGTAGGCCGAGGCGGCAGCCCGCAGCATGGCCTCGACGGTGCTCCCCGTGTAGGGCGCCTTAGCCAGGTTCGGGCAGCCGACGGAAGCGCAGTTGACGGCGTAGTGGATGCGGGGGTCCCTCCAGATGGGCCTGAGGATGCGGTGCTCGATGTCGTTCAGGCTGAGCATCTCGCCGTTGATCCGGATCAGCTTCTTGTCCCAGGGCCCGCCGCCGAACAGGCCGCCCGAAAGGTCGATGTCGCGGATGCTTTCGACCGGGTAGAAGTCGAGGATCAGCCGCACCGTGATGGCGTTGTAGAGGTTGATCCAGTAGGCCATCTGGACGTCGCGGTTGAGTTCCGCCACCTGAACCATGCGCAGGCTGTAGAGATAATTATGCAGCGCCTTCTTGTCGGCGTCCGTGACCCGGCCGTAGGCGACCCGGTTGACCCCTTGCTTGTCCGTGGAGACGTATTTCTTGAGAAAACCGCCCCAGGCGCCGTGATCGATCCGGGTCTTGGAGGTGGGGTCATGGGCCTGCCATTTCTCCCAAAGATCGGCGCTCGGCGCGAACAGGGATTCGAGCGCCGCGAACCCGCCGAGGGCGGTGACCAACAGGGCGGCCGTGGCAGTGCGGAGGAAAACTCGTTTCATTTGATGCGTCCTTTCTTACGGCGCGCTTCAGATAATAACCCGCGCTTGAGAAGAGAACACACGGTTCATCAAAATCCCGTTAATTCGCCGCCACCGGCAGTGCCGTGCGGTAGGCCACCTGTTTCAGCGAGAAGGCCGACTTGATGGAAGCGACGCCCGGCAGCCGGGTGAGCTTGTCCATGAGGAAGCGTTCGTAGGCGGCGAGATCGGCGGTGACGACGCGCAGGTGATAGTCGGCGTCGCCGGTCATCAGGTAACACTCCATGACCTCCGGCCATTCCCGGATACGGCTTTCGAAGGCCTCCAGGGCCGGTTCGATCTGCTTCTCCAGGGTGACCTGGATGAACACGCTGACCGGCAGATCGACGGCCTGCTGGTCGACCAGGGTGGCGTAGCCGCGGATCACCCCCATCTCCTCGAGACGCCGCACCCTTCTCAGGCACGGCGAGGCCGACAGGCCGACCTCCTCGGCCAGTTCCACGTTGCGTAGCCGCGCGTTCGACTGAAGCGCCGCAAGGATTTTACGATCTATCATGTCTAGGTCAAATTTCGGCATATCGTTCTAATTTTATCCTATTTAATTACAGTTAATTGCGTAAATATGTTCCAATGCGGCCTGATTCGCAAGGACTCGCGCCGCCGTCACCGGTTATAATTCCCCCTTCGCCCCAGCCGCCGGAGAGCAATCATGGCCCCTCGCGACGAACCCCTCATTCCGGAAGCCGTGCCGCACGGCATCGCCGATGACGACCTTTCCTGTTTGCGGGACCTGGAGAGCAAGGTGCGCTGGCTGGCCAGTTGGACGGTCCATCACGCCAACCATCTCAGGCCCAGCCGCGACGGCCTCAAGGTCGGCGGCCACCAGGCGTCCTGCGCCTCTGCGGTGACGTTGATGACCGCACTCTACTTCCATGCGCTCAGGCCGGAGGACCGGGTCGCCGTGAAGCCGCACGCGAGCCCCGTGTTCCATGCCATCCAGTACCTTCTGGGCAACCAGACCCGCGACAACCTGGAGAACTTCCGGGCATTGGGCGGCGCCCAGAGCTACCCGTCCCGGACCAAGGACGCCGACGACGTGGACTTCTCAACCGGCTCGGTGGGGCTGGGGCCGGCGATGACCGTGTTCTCCTCCATCGTTCAGGATTACCTGCGCCGCCACCACGCTGAGGTGCGCGACAAGCAACCGGGGCGCATGATCGCCGTGGTCGGCGACGCGGAGATGGACGAGGGCAACATGTACGAGGCCCTCTGGGAGGGCTGGAAACACGACCTGCGCAATTGCTGGTGGATCGTCGACTACAACCGCCAAAGCCTTGACGGCGTGGTCACCGACCACCTGTTCCGACTGATCGACCGGGTGTTCCGGACCACCGGCTGGCGGGTGCTGACGCTGAAATACGGCAAGCGCATGATGGAAGCCTTCGCCAGGCCCGGCGGCAAGCTCCTGAAGAAGTGGATCAACGACTGCCCCAACGACCTCTATTCGGCGCTCACCTTCCAAGGCGGCGCGGCCTGGCGCGAGCATTTGATGGCCGACATCGGCCACGACCCCGACGCGGCGCGCTTGATCACCGGCCACACGGACGACGCCCTGCAGGCGCTGATGACCAACCTCGGCGGCCACTGCCTGGAGACCGTCCTGGACGCCTTCGAGACGGCTTCGCAGGACGACACGCCAACCTGCTTCATCGCCTACACGGTGAAAGGCTGGGGGCTTCCCCTGCAGGGCCACAAGGACAACCACGCGGGGATCATGACCCCGGACCAGATGGCCGGCTACCAGGCCTCCCTGGACATCGCGGCAGGCGACGAATGGGCGCCCTTCGCCGGCATGGAGCATCGCGAGACCGCGCTTCGCGGCTTTCTCGGCCGGGTGCCCTTCAACGCCGCCAAGGGTTCGCGCCGCCACGCGGTGGCGCCCATCGTGGTGCCCGACGAGCTGCCGGTGCCGAAGAAGGATAGGCTCAGCACCCAGGAGGCCTTCGGCCGGATCCTCTACGACATCGCCGGTTCGCGCACGGACCTGGCCGACGCCATCGTCACCACCTCGCCGGACGTCACCCAATCGACGAACCTGGGCGGTTGGGTCAACCGGCGCGGCATCTTCGCCCGCGACGAGAAAGAGGACGTGTTCCGGGCCGAACACGTGCCGTCGGCGCAAAAGTGGGACCAGTGCGACGCCGGCCAGCACATCGAACTGGGGATCGCCGAGAACAACCTGTTCATCCTGTTGGCGGCGCTGGGTCTCAGCCACGAGGTTTTCGGCAAGCGCCTTTTGCCCGTCGGTACCCTCTATGACCCGTTCATCGCCCGCGGCCTCGATGCCCTCAACTATGCCTGCTACCAGGATGCGCGGTTCATGGTGGTGGCGACGCCGTCGGGGATCACGCTGGCCCCGGAAGGCGGCGCGCATCAATCCGTCTCGACGCCGCTGATCGGCATGGGCCAGCCGGGCCTCGCCAGTTTCGAGCCGGCCTACGCCGACGAGCTGGCGGCGATCATGCGCTGGGGCTTCGATCACATGCAGGCTGATGACGGCGGCTCCGTCTACCTGCGCCTGTCGACCCGGGCGCTGGCCCAGCCGGACCGGGAGATGGAGGAGAAGCTGAACGGCGGCGTGCTCAACGGCGCCTACTGGCGCGTCAAACCCACCGACCCGGCCGCCGGCGCCATCGTCTATGCGGGCGCCATCGCTCCGGAAGCGGAAGCCGCGCACGCTCGGCTGACGGAGGATCATCCCGGCGTCGGTCTTCTCGCCGTGACCTCCGCCGACCAGCTCTACCAGGATTGGCGGGCCCGGAATTCCGAATCCCACGTGGCCGGGTTGTTGGCGGATATGAACGACACGGCCCGCCTGGTGACGGTGCTCGACGGCCACCCGGCGACACTTTCGTGGCTGGGCGGGGTCGCCGGCCACCGGACGGTGCCCCTCGGCGTCGACCGGTTCGGCCAGTGCGGTGACCTGACGGACCTCTACCACACCTACGGCATTGATACGGACGCCATCGCGGCGGCCTTCTCCGACGCCTGAGGCGGCCCACCGGGGCGACCCGGCCGAGTCCATGTAAATGGAATCGGCTTTTCAATATCGAACATAGGTGGCGGTCGGTTTCCCCATGCCGAAACCATCCGCTGTATAAGCTTTTACTGCCGGGCCAACGTCTGATGCCCACGAAACCATACACTGAAATGTTCATTTAATTACATTTTTTTTCGAATAGTGACAGCCATCACAGTTTTGATTGAGCGAAACCGTTAGTAAACCGCCCGACAACGCCATTCAGTCACGCAAAACCAAGGGCCGGAAACGGAGCACGATCATGAATATGCACCACCAATCCAACTACGACGACCCGCGGGTCAACTTGACCGCCTTCGAGGTCCCGAAGGGAGCGCGTTCGGAAAACCGCACGGAATTCGCCCAGGGGACGACGCCGAAACCGCGCGGCATGAAGGCGGCGGCCGGCCGCTTCGTCGGCACCTCGGTCATCGCCGCCGTCACCGTGTTTTCGGTGACCGTGCTGGTCTCGTCCGTCATCCTTTGGGAGGAGATCGGGTTGGTCATGTTCGGGGCCTGAGGTCCCTGCCGGCCGGTCGGGAGGCACCGTGATCCGCCTCCCCGTCCGCGCCTTGACTCCTGACATACCAGTATGTCAGTAATGCCTTCGAGCGCCGCCCGCCCCAGCCCCTCGGCAGATGTGGACGATCGAAGGGATCACCCCCCACGTGAGCGACGACTTCGAAACCATCAAGACGGACGTACTCGTCGTCGGGGCCGGCGGCGCCGCCTGCCGGGCCGCCATCGAGGCCTCCTGGGGCGGCGCCAGCGTGGTGCTTGCCGTCAAGGGCACCTTCGGCGCCATCGGCGCCATCCGCGGTGCCGGATCCACGGCCGGCGGTGTTTCCGACCGGGGCGGCATCCAGTTCCCCGGCATGCCCGGCATCCAGGGCTTCGACCCGAAGGGCGCGCCGCCGCACAAGCCGGACCAGGATTACGCCAACATCATCCAGTGCGGGTTGGGGATGACCGACAAACGGCTGGCCCGGATCATGGCGGATCGGGCCTACGGCATCATGACCCCGCTGATCGAATGGTCCGGTGAGATCTTCCCCCGCCAATGGGGCATGAAGAGCCACGGGGTGCCGATCATTTTCGGCCTGACCCGCGTGCTTCGGAAGACGGGCGTCCAGATCATGGAGAACACCATGGTCGTCGATCTCATCATCGAGGACGGCCGCGTCGCCGGCGCCGGCGCCGTCAACGAGACGACGGGCCAGACCATCATCTTCGAATGCGGCGCCGTGTTCCTGGGCACCGGCGGCAAGGCGGGCCTGTTCAAGCACACCACGGCGGCCCCCGAATGCACCGGCGATGGCCACGCCATGGCCTACCGGGCCGGCGCCGAGCTCATCAATATCGAGTTCAAGCAGATCTTCCCGGGCACCATCTACCCGACCATCAACCACTTCAGCGCCTGGTGGTTCGTGCCGCACGTGAAGATCTACAACGCCAACGGCGACGAGTTCATCGAGAACTACCTGCCCGACGGCATCACCCTCGAGATGGTCTACAAGCAGCGCGGCAAGCACGGCCCCTTCAGCGTCCGCGATTCGGCGTCGCGCGACTTCGATCTGGCGACTGTGATGGAGACCAAGGCGGGCCGCGCCAACGAGCACGACGCGCTTTACATCGACCTGACGGACCCGCGCGTCAAGGACCCCCTGAAGCAGGCGCGCGGCGAATATTTCTATTACCGGGGAATCCGCTACCTGGATGAGCCCATGCAGTACAACATCTGCTTCCACTGCTCGAACGGCGGCATCTACGTGGACGAGAACGCCGAATCCACGGTGCCCGGGCTTTACGCCGGCGGCGAGACGGCCGGCGGCATGCACGGGGCCAACCGCATGGCCGGCCACATGCTCGGCGCCTCGCAAATCTTCGGCGCCATCGGCGGCAAGCACGCGGCCGGCGCGACGGCCGGCCGGCCCCGCCCGGCACCGAGCGCCGCCGCCGTCAAGAACGCCGTCGACACGGTCGCCGAACTCCGGGCCATGTCCGGCGGCGAGAAGCCGGAACCCGTGGCCCGGGACCTGAAGCAGCTGAATTGGAACAACATGCTGGTCCACATCAACCAGGAACTCATCGAGCAGGCCATCGCCGGCATCGCCGACCTGGCCGGCGGCGACGCGGCGGCCATGGACGTGGAGACGCCTAAGGACCTGGTCCGTGCCCTGGAGCTCCGGAACATGCTCTGCGCCGCGGACCTGGTGGCCCGGGCCACGGAGATGCGCAAGGAAAGCCGCGGCGATCTCTACCGGGTCGACTACCCCGAGCGCGACGACGTCAACTGGAACCGGGTCATCGTGGTCAGCCGCGACGGCGATGGGCCGAAACTGGAAACCCGTGTCATCGATCCGGACTGGCCCGCCTCGGAGCGCGCCGACGACATGGGCCAGGTCCGCTGGGGCTGAGCGAACGGATGGCCAAGACCCTTACCGAGGACGTCTACGAGAAGCTCCGCGCGGACATCATCAACCTGCGCATGGCGCCCGGCGAAAAGGTCTCCGAAGCCAAGTTGGCGGAACGCTTCCAGGTCAGCCGGGCGCCGATCCGCAGCGTCATCGAGCGGTTGCGGGCGGAGAACCTGGTCATCGTCAAGCCGCAGATCGGCACCATCATCTCGCCGGTCTCCCTGGATCGCGCCCTAGATGTGATGGAGGTTCGGCTGTTGCTGGAGCCACAGGCCGCGGCCTCGGCGGCGGCCCGCATCGGCGAGGCGGACATGGCCGAACTGCGCCGCCAGGTGGAGCGGCTCGCGGCGGCCACCGGGGAGCGGGAGGCAGCCATCAACACGGAGGTCGACGGCTTCATCCACGAGACGGTCTGGCGGAATTGCGGCAACGCCGAGATCGCCGCCATCCTGAACGGCTACCGGGGGATCATCGAGCGGATCCAGCACGCTTCGGTAAGCAGTACGGAGCGCCTGGTGCCAAGCCTCGGCGAGCTGACCACCATCCTGGAGGCCCTGGCCGCCAAGGACGCGGACGGCGCCTTCGCCGCCATGCGGGCCCATCTGGTCAACGTCCAGCGATCCGTGCGGATCGCGGTCCTGGATGGCTGATCCACCCTAGGCGCGCCGCAAGGCCCGCAGGCCGATCCAGCTCAATAGGTAGGTGCCGCCGGTGAAGGCCACGCCGATGACCAGGAGTTGCGTGTTGTCGAGGCCGACCACCGGGGTGCCCGGCATGGCGCAGGCCAGCGCCCCCAGCACCAGGGCGGTGCGCAGCGGCCATTGCCACACGCCCAGGGTCTTCAGGTCCCCGACCCCGTAGAGATAACCCTGCAGGCCGGTGGCCAGGATGATCACGCCCAGCACCGCGTTGGCGAAAACTTTCAGGATGTGCAGCGGCTCACCGTCCATGATCAGGCCCGGGTCGAGGACGAAGAAGAAGGGCACGAAGTAGATGATGGTGCCGAGCTTCATGGCCTCGAAGCCGGTGCGCATGGCGTTGGCCCCGGCCAATGAGGCCGCGGCGAAGGCGCCCAAGGCGACCGGCGGGGTGATGAACGACAACATGCCCCAATAGAGCATGAACATGTGCACCCCCATGGGGCTCAAGCCGGAATCGGTCAGCGCCGGGGCGAGGGTAATGGCCAGGATGATGTAGGCGACGGTGACGGTGACCCCGATACCCATGATGAAACTGGCGAGCGCCCCCAAGAGCAGCAACAGGGGCACCGAGTTGCCGGCCAATTGCAGAAGATCGAAGGCCAGCGTCCCCACCTTGCTCTGATAGGCCAGCGCCCCGACGATCAGGCCGATCCCGGCCAGCACCGAGGCCAGTTCGGCGAACAGGCGCCCGACGCCCTCGATGAACTCCCGGAGCTGCCGCCCGTCCCAGCGGTGGCCGGGGATGAACTGGTTGATGACGATGAGCAGCGCCGTAGCGTAGAACGGCGCCTGGGCTTCGCGGTTCAGATACATGAGCCAGTAGATCAGCAGGCCGAAGACCATCAGGTAGTACCAGCCGTCCTTCAAGGTCTCCAGGACCGTCGGCAGTTCGTCCCGGGGGATGCCTTTCAGCTTCTTGCGCGCCGCGTAGGCGTCGATCTGCATGAACAGGGCGAAGAAATAGAGGACCGACGGGATCACCGCGGCGATCACCACGTCCCGGTAGGGGACCTCCAGGTTGATGGCCATGATGAAGGCGGTGGCGCCCATCACCGGCGGCATCAGAACACCGCCCGTCGATGCGCAGGCCTCCACCCCGCCGGCCACGTGCGGCGCGAAGCCGATGCGTTTCATGGCCGGGATGGAAAGCGATCCGGTGGTCAGCACGTTGGTGATCACCGAACCGCTCATGGAACCCATCAGTCCGGACGCGAAGATCGCCACCTTGGCCGGGCCGCCGCGCACGTGGCCCAACAGCGCGAAGGCGAGATTGAGAAAGAACCGGCCACCGCCCGTGTACTGCAGGGCCACGCCGAAGATCAGAAAGCCGATGACCAGGTTGGTGAACGCCCGGAACGGGATTCCGATCAGGCTCTCCGTGGATAGCGCGTGGAAGGCGGCGGTGTCGCCCAGCGATTCCGTGGTGCCCTCCAGGATGCCGGGCATGGACCCGGCGAACAGCGGGTAGGCGCCGACCAGCCCGATGATCACCGCGACGATGTTGCCGCCGGCCCGCCGGGCCGCCTCCATGACCAGCAGCCAGAGCGCCATGGAGATGTATTGCATGTGGTCGGGCGCGCTGAATTCCCAGCCCATGTCGACGATGTCGCGGCCGTAGAAGACCAGTGCGCCGCTGACCCCGAGCGACGCCACGAACAGCGCGACGTCGTACCAGGGCACCCGCTCGGTATCGGCGGTCGGTCCGGCCGGGAACACCAGGAAGGCGAGCGGCAGCAGCACCGCCATGACCGCGTAGAAGTAGCGGTTCTCGATGACCACGAAGTCCACGTAGTGGCCCAGATTGAACATCTGATAGAGGGCGAGCAGACAGGACAGCACGGTGAACACGACGAACACCGCGCGCCAGCCCGCGCCGAGCCGCCGATACCTGCTTTCCGGTTTCGCCGGCTCCGGCGCCGTGGTGGTTTCAGACATGGAGGACGCTTGGCCTCAAGCCTCCTACTTGAAGACCGGGTCCATGCCGGCCGCCGAAAGCGCCGCCTTGCGGGCTTCCTTCCAGCCGGCCTCCTTGTCCTTGCCCTTGTTGGCCGCCTTATAGGTCTTCCAGGCGGCGGCGATGACGCCCTGGCGTTTCACCAGCATGTCCTGGTGGGCCTGGGCATCGGCCGACCACATACCTTTTTCCTTCCAATAACGAATGGAGCCGTCGTGATAGGGCATCGCCCATTTCATCTTCTGGTTGGAGATGATCCAGCCCTTGGCCCCCTTGGCGCCGTCCTTGTAGTCGTCGTAGTGCTCGACCAGGGACTTGGTCAGGGCGTAGACCTCGTCGGCGCTCTTCGACGCATTGGCGACTAAAAGCGGATAGGGATAGGTGGCGCCCATGTGCGGCTTGTCCTTCGACAGGTTGGTGCCCAACGTGCCCTTGTTCTTCAGGTAGTAAGGCGCGGTGGCCATGGTCCGCTTCCAGCCCTCGGCGTCGTCGTGGGGCAGTGGCGGCCAGTGCAGGCCGCGCGGCGAGGCGGCCAGCGCCTTGGTCACCGGCGAAACGGTGGAGGTGAAGGCGGCGTCCGCCTGGCCGTTGTTGATGGCCTCGAAGGACTGCTTGAAGCCGGACACCACCACCTTCTTGACGTCATCCCAGCCGATACCGGCGAAGGCCATGTGCGCGGTGACGTTCCAGTTCAGCGCGTCGCCGCCCTGCACCCAGATCACCCGCTTGCCCTTGATGTCGGCGAAGGTCTTGATGTTGGCGTCGGCGGCCGTCGCCACGGCCAGATTGAAGGACCCGGAGTTCGACATGACGACCCGGATCGGCTGCGGGCCCCAGGCCTCGTCGCCGAACAGGAAGACGCCCTCCTGGCCGAAGTAGGCGGCGATGCCGCAGGCGCAATAGTCGGCCTTCTTGTCGCGGAGCGGCGCCATGCGCGAGATGTCGTTCTTGCCGGGAATGATCCGCACCGTGGTGCCGTGATGCTTCTTCAGCATGTTGCCGATGGCGACGCTTTGCGCGTAGCCCGATGAGGTGGTTCCGTAGGCGGTCCAGGTTGATTTTCTCGGCAGATCGGCGGCCTCGGCGGTGGCTCCGGCGAGGATCAGCGCGGCGGCGCCGAGTCCCAATAGTCCTGTGCGTCGCATTGTCATTGTCGTGCCTCCCAAGTGAAACCTGTCGTGTCGCATCTCGTGGCGCGCATCCACTGTCAGGGTCCATGGCGCGCCGCTTTTCTTTCGACGGTAGCACAGATGGGATCGGCGTGAAGTTGAAATGTAACGGCATTTCACGGATCGAAATCGTGGGGACGCCTATTGCGGTTTCGCGTCAACTCACGGGCCGGGCCCACAGGTCGTAATCGTCGGCGTCCTCGATGCGCACCCGGATCATCTCGCCGACGGCCAGGCCGGGGCCGGACGGAATATGGACCTGGCCGTCAATTTCCGGCGCGTCCGCCTGGGTGCGGCCATGCGCGCCTTCCTCGTCGATCTCATCGATCAACACGTCGAATTCACGGCCGATCTTGGCACGGCTTTTCTCGGCGCTGATCCGGCGCTGCGTCTCCATCAACCGTTCCCAGCGCTCGTCCTTGACCTCGTCGTCCAACTGGCCAGGCAAGTCGTTGGCGGCGGCGCCGGCCACGTCCTCGTACTTGAAGCAGCCGACCCGCTCCAGACGGGCCGCCTCCAGCCATTGCAGGAGTTCCGAGAAATCGTCCTCCGTCTCGCCGGGGAAGCCGACGATGAAGGTCGAGCGGATGGTCAACTCCGGGCAGACCTGGCGCCAGGCTTCGATCCGCTCCAGGGTCTTCTCCTGGTGGGCCGGGCGGCGCATGGATTTGAGCACACGATGGCTGGCGTGCTGGAAGGGTATGTCCAGGTAGGGAAGAACCTTGCCCGCCGCCATCAGCGGAATGACATCGTCGATATGGGGATAGGGATAGACATAGTGAAGCCGCACCCAGGCCCCGAGATCACCGAGCACGGCGCAAAGGTCCGTAATGCGCGCCGCCACGGTCTTTCCCATGTAGATGCTTTCGGCATACTTCAGGTCGGTGCCGTAGGCGCCCGTGTCCTGTGAGACCACCAGCAACTCCTTCACCCCGGCACCAACCAGTCTCTCGGCCTCGGCGATCACATGGTTGGCGGGCCGGCTGACCAGGTCACCGCGCATGGACGGAATGATGCAGAACGCGCAACGCTGGTTGCAGCCCTCGGAAATCTTCAGATAGGCGTAATGGCGCGGCGTCAGGCGAATCCCCTCCGGCGGCACCAGATCGGCAAACGGGTCGTGGGCCGGCGGCACCGCCTCGTGGACGGCCTCCACCACCGCTTCGTACTGGTGCGGGCCGCTGACCGCGAGCACGTCCGGGTGGACGCCGCGGATGGCATTTTCGTCGGCGCCCATGCAGCCGGTAACGATGACCCGGCCGTTCTCGTCCAGGGCCTCGCCGATGGCTTCCAGGCTTTCCTGCTTGGCGCTGTCCAGAAAACCGCAAGTGTTTACGATCACCGCGTCGGCGCCGTCGTAGGTGCCGGAAATCTCGTAACCCTCGGCCCGGAGCTTGGTCAGGATGCGTTCGGAATCAACCAGCGCCTTTGGGCAGCCGAGGCTGACGATGCCGATTTTCGGTGGGGTTCTGGAGCCGGTCTCGGGCAACGCCGGGAACTAGCTTTGGTTCTGCCAGTCGGCTGAATCGTGCATGGCCTGCAGTTCGCCGAGGCGCTCCTCCCACAGGGCCAGTTCCTCTTCGTCGGCGTCCTCGTCCTTGTCGGCGATGAGCTGGCCGTGCAGCTTCACCTGGGCCCGGACACGCTTCAGGAGTTCCTGGAAGTGCGCTTCGCTCAGTGCGTTGATGGCCACCTTGCCGTCGAACAGCATGTCGGCGCGCTCCATGAGGCCCAGCGATTCCAACCGCTCGTCCATGGCTTTCCATTGCGCGTACCAGGCCGCGTAGACGGATTCATCCGGGGCATTCATGCGGCCGCCGAAATCCTCATCCAGGGACCCCATGATGGTCATGAACTCGTGCACGCTCAATTCGATCTTATGCATCTGATCTCCAGTCGGGCGCCAAACACCCACCGTCTTCCGATGGGGCGCAACATAGGAGAACCGATCCGGAAGGGCAATCACCGTGGGCCCGGATTCAGTCCTTGTCCAACAGAAACTCCCGGCCGACCTTCACCTCGGATTTCCCGTCATAGGCGACGATATCGGCCGTGGCATAGGTTTCCCGCCACATCTCCGGCAGGTAGGACCCGGTGCCGACCACGTCGATGGGGGCGCCGACGTCGGCCATGACCTTGCATTTGACGACATCGAAGCCGGACGAGGCGACGATTTTCACCTTGTCGAACCCCTCCCCGTCCAGGTTTTCACGGAGATGGAAGATGGCGGCCGCGGAAACACCGGTTCCCGTCAACAGCCTGAGTTCCTTTTCGTTGCGGTAACGGCGCACGGCCAGCGGCGCGTGGCGCTCCAGGACGGCGTAGGAGGCCTGCGGGTCGAGGCCTTCCACGAAACGCCCCCCGTGGGTATCCAGGCGGATGCTGAGTTCCCCCCGGCTGGCCATGTCCGGGAACCGCCGGCAGACGGTCAAGGTGTCGGTGATCTCCCGACCGTAGTAATCACAAAGCACGGTCATGGGCTGGTCCGGGAAGGTCTCGACGAACATTTCGGCGGCCTTCAGGGTGGAACCGGCGTAGCCGATCAGCGCGTGGGGCATGGTGCCCATGCCGTCGACGTTACCGAAATAATGGGCCGTGGCCTTGGTGGCGTTGCCGATGAAGCCCCTGGCGCCGACCTGGGTTTGCGCCGCCCGGGAACCCACGGAAGCCGCGTAGGCCATCATTTCGGCCATCTCGAGGCCGGCGCAATGGCGGGCGTCCATGGCCATGAATGCCGCCTCGGGCAGTTCCACGCACATGGCGAAGGCGTTGTTGGCGGCAACGCAGGCCGCCCCCAGCTTCTGCAGGTAGATGGTTTCCAGGTCCACCAACTGCGACAGCGCCCCGGTGATGTAGAGCAATGGCTCGCCGGCGCCGACCCACTGGCCCTCCTCATAGTTCAGTTCGATCTCGAACGCCGTGTCCCGCTCCCGCGCCATGGCCATCAACCAATCGACCATCAGTTTCGGCGCGAACAACACAGGCCGGCGCATGAACACGGCGTAGGTGGCCGTCTTGTCGCCGAAGGTTTCGACAACCTGTTTGGTCTTCAGGAAATAATGGTCGGCCCAATGGACCACGTCGCCGTCCCTCAGATGCGCTGGCGGAAACGTCTTCTCGTCATCGCCCATGGTCGCCTCCGGCGCAGCGCTAACCTATGACTGGGCGGCGGCCCTGACGGGTTCCGATTGGCGGCCGCTCTTCAGCATTTCCGCCAACAGGAAGGCCAGTTCCAGGGACTGGGTGGCGTTGAGCCGCGGGTCGCAATGGGTGTGGTAGCGGGCCGACAGGTCATCGTCGGTGATCGCCCGGGCGCCGCCGGTGCATTCGGTGGCGTCCTGGCCGGTCATCTCGAAGTGAACGCCGCCGGCGTGGGTCCCCTCCGCCTGGTGGACCTCGAAGAAACCCTTGACCTCCTTCAAGATGGCGTCGAAGGGCCGCGTCTTGTAGCCCGTCGAGCTCTTGATGGTGTTGCCATGCATGGGATCGCAAATCCAGGCGACCCGCCGGCCCTCGTCGCGAACACGGCGGACCAGCGGCGGCAGGCCGTCACCGATGCCGTCCGCACCCATGCGTGAGATCAGGGTCAGGCGGCCCGGCTCATTGTCCGGGTTGAGGGTGTCGATGAGACGGATCAGTTCGTCCTTGTCCATGCTCGGGCCCACCTTCATGCCGATGGGGTTGGCGATGCCGCGCATGAATTCCACGTGGGCGCCGTCCGGCTGGCGGGTTCGGTCGCCGATCCACAGCATGTGGGCCGAGGTGCAGTACCAGTCGCCGGAGATGGAATCGACCCGCGTCAGGGCCTCCTCATAGGTCAGCAGAAGGCCCTCGTGGCAGGTGTAGAAATCGGTCTCGCGGATCTGCGGCGTGGTTTCCGAGTTGATACCGCAGGCCTCCATGAAGGCCAGGGTCTCGTCCAGGCGGTCGGCCAGGTCTCGGTACTGGGCGCCGAGCGGACTATCGGCGACGAAACCCAGGTTCCAGCGGTGCACCTTGTGCAGGTCCGCGTAACCGCCCTGGGCAAAGGCCCTGAGCAGGTTCAGGGTTGCCGCGGACTGGTTGTAGACCCGCACCAGACGTTCCGGGTCGGGCACCCGGGCGCCTTCCGTGAAGGCCATGCCGTTGACCATGTCGCCGCGGTAGGAATCCAACGTCACCCCGTCGACGGTTTCCGTATCCGAAGAGCGCGGCTTGGCGAACTGACCGGCCAGGCGGCCGATCTTGACCACCGGCAGGGCGGCCCCGAAGGTCAGCACCACGGCCATCTGCAGCAAGACCCGGAAGGTGTCGCGGATGTTGTCGGCGTGGAACTCGGCAAAGCTCTCGGCACAATCACCGCCCTGCAGGGCGAAGGCCTCGCCGTCGGCGACCTTGCCCAGCGCCTTCTTCAGGCTGCGGGCCTCGCCGGCAAACACCAGCGGCGGCGATGTGCGAAGCCGTTCTTCGACGGCATCCAGCTTGGCATCGTCGGGATAGGTCGGCACCTGAATGATCGGTTTGCCGCGCCAGCTATCGGGCGCCCATTTGTCGGCCATGACGGACCTCTGTCCTTATGTGTCTGTAAACCCCAGGGTTCTCGAGCCCCTCTTTTCCCAGGGTGCTCGAGCATCCATATACGCCCCTTGCCGACGTTTTTCCAGGAAAAGCAGCCCGGCATGGGGGCGATCAAGCCTGTTCACATATTCGAGAGTTTGAATGTGTTGCCTGGCGAATGGCTGATAAGGTCATTTCGAAAATAGGAACCGGGAACGAATTCTTGGGAATCCGGTTGGCGCTACATTCGGCCCTGACATTTCCGAAGCGCCGACCGAAAAAGCCCCGCCGGTGCGGCGGGGCTTCTTTTTCGCCAAATCACCGACGCGGTTATTTTATGCCGAGCGCCTCCATGGCCTTGGCCAGGGTTTCAACGGATTTTCCGTGCTGACCGGCCTTGTGCAGCGCCTCGCCCTTGGCGCGCCAGACCTTGATCTTGGCCAGTTGCTTTTTCGGAAGATCGGGATTCTTGGCCAGCGCCGCATCGATCTTGCGCATATCGGCGGGGCAGTGAAAGGCGTAGGCCGGGGTGGCGAAGGCGAAGGCCGCCAAGACAGCCACGGCAATGAAGGTTCTTTGCATGGCGTTTCTCCTTTGCTGAAATGCTATGACGATTCTTACATCGGGATCGAAACCCCCGACGACAAGTCCCGGTGGCGATCCCAATCCTTCGACAACGCCTGAAACGGGCGTGCTGGATGGAGAGAAATGATGTTGTACCGCCTGGGCCGATGGTTGGCGTTCAGCCTCGCCGGCATCCTGGTCGCCGCCGCCGCCGCGGCCGAGCCGCTGCCTATCTTCGACACCCATGTCCACTACAACCGCCCCGCCTGGGACGGGTTGAAACCGGACCGCCTCAAACGCCTCGTCAGGTCGGCCGGCGTCACCCGGGCCCTGGTCTCCAGCACTCCCGACGACGGCACCCTGAAACTCCACGCCTATGATCCGGAGATGTTCGTACCGGAACTCAGGCCCTACCACGGCAAGGTCAACTCCGTGAACTGGCACGCCCATGCGGAAACCATCCCCTACCTGGAGGCGCGCCTGGCGAAAACCAAGTATGTGGGAATCGGCGAGTTTCACTTCTATCCGGGCCGCGAGCCGATCACCCCGGTGGTCCGCCGGGTGGTCGAGTTGGCCGTCGAGAAGGGCATCCTCCTGCACGTGCATTCAAGCGCCGAGCCGGTGCGGCGGCTGTTCGCCCTGGACGAGCGGCTCATCATCCTCTGGGCCCACGCTGGCATGAGCGAGCCGCCGGACGTCGTCGGCCCCATGCTGGATGAATTTCCCCGGCTGTTCGCCGAGCTTTCCTTCCGGGCCGAGGACATCACCGACGGTCTCGGCAACATGAACCCCCACTGGAAGGCCCTGCTGGAACGTCACGCCAACCGCTTCACCATCGGTTCCGACACCTACGAGAACGAACGCTGGGCTTCCTTCGGGGATCTCATCGGCGCGCACCGCCATTGGCTGGACCAACTGCCCAAGGACGCGGCCCGGGCCATCGCCTTCGACAACGCGGTGCGGCTGTTCGCTGCGCGTTAGTCGCCGTTGGCGGCGAGATCGGTGGGCGCCGTCTTGGCCCGCTGCTTGAACAGGATGAACGACGTGCCGTCGACCTCAAGGGTCAAGGCCTGGCTGCCGTCCTCGGCCGGCCCCGGGTGGCGTTCCCGGTAGCCCACGTAATCCCATTCGGCGTCGGTGACCTTGGCGATGAAATCGCTGGTCTCCACCGTCCACATAACGGCGAACGGGGCGAATATCAGAGCGAGCATGGTCGAATCCTCCGAATCTGGTCGGTTTCCATGCTCCGGAGGATGCCCGCCGAGGGCGGCGGGAATGGGGCCCCATTAAGGTGATTTGATGGTGTTTGGGGATCAGCCGATGGGCGCGTAGACCTGGGTCGCCGCCGTCCGCCCGCGCACCGTGACCTCGGTCACCGGCCGGAAACTGCATAGATCGGGACAGCCGTCCACCGTGTTCTGGCCGCACAGAATATAGGTGCCGAACTCCTTGTTGAGCTGCTCCAGGCGGGCCGCGATGTTGACCTCGTCGCCGTGCACGGTGAAGGCGAGACGGTCCTCGGCACCGATGGCACCGACCACGATGTCGCCGGAATTGACGCCGCAGCGGGTCAACAGCTAATGCCCGCCGGGACCGAAGGTTCGGTTCTCGCAAAGCTCCTTGATGCCGAGCGCCGTTTTGACCGCGTTGCGGGCATGTTCGTCGTCGGCGGTGACGGCGTTGAAGGTGACCAGAATCAGGTCTCCCTGGTACTGGGTGATGACGCCGCCGTGTTTGCGTATCACCTCGCCGACGGCACAAAAGTAGTCGTTCAGGGTCTGCGCCAGGTCGCCGGGATTCATTTTCTCGGAGACCGTGGAGAACCCTTCGATATCCGTGAACACCATGGATGCCGTGCGCTGTTCACCGTCACCGGGCTGGATGGCCCGGTCGGCAGAGGTGATCCGGTCGGCGACCTCACGGGAGACGAACCGGGACAGATCCTCGGCCGCCGAATGATCGACGGCGGCACGCTGAAAGGTCCGTTGCGCCCTGAGCACGGCGGCGGCCAGCACCAGGGTGACGACGACAATGGCGATCATCTTGTCCACCTCGGCGCCGATGAGGACCGCGTTGGACGTCAGGTAGGTGACGTAGTTGCGGGTGATCATGGGATCGCCGGGCGTCGCCGTCATGGCATAGAGCATCAGGATCAGCCACCCCAGCACCGAGACGCCGCCGGTGATCAGGATGTACTTATACCAAGCTGTAAAAAGTTTGACTCATTAAGGGACTGTTAGGCGGGGTGTGATTCAACATGGAAAACAGAGGAGTTTTTCCATGGCACGCGGCATTCCCCTACGCACAGACTTCACTTGCGA
>Ga0209568_1000155_pt1 | contig 24254 bp, 26 predicted proteins | sample WorMetOlspDAHAB2_FD_187406 | JGI IMG/M metagenome (GOLD analysis project Ga0209568, IMG submission 187406) | Marine gutless worms symbiont microbial communities from Max Planck institute for Marine Microbiology, Germany - Olavius sp. DAHAB.2... ...
AACCGAAAAGGAAAAACCTTCCTGCCCAATCGTCCGCCGCGCCATCTCCAAGCCTCCCGTTCAAATTCCAGAAACGAGAGAATCAAAATCCGCGATCCATGTAAACCGCTATCCGCACACAGGTCTCATAAAAGGTCCGTCCCGGATTACTCGCCGGCGAGGTGGAGTACCACCCGCCGACGGTGCGGCCGGTGGCGGTGTTCGAACAGATAGATTCCCTGCCATGTGCCGAGGACCGGCCGGCCGCCGGCAACCGGGACGTTCAGGGAAACATCCGTCAGGGCACCGCGGATATGGGCCGGCATGTCGTCCGGCCCTTCGGAGGTGTGGCGATAGAGCGCGGGGTCTTCTGACACCAGCCGGCTGAAGAAGGTCTCCAGGTCGCGCTGCACGTCCGGATCGGCATTCTCCTGGATGGTCAAGGACGCCGAGGTGTGGCGGCAGAACACGGTCAGCAGGCCGGCCTTGATTTCCTGTCCGGCGACCCATCCCTCGATCTCGCGGGTAATCTCGATCAGGCCCTGACCGGGGGTCTCAACGGTGAGTTCCGTTTGCGCGAGCGGCATGGGCGGTTGGCCCCGAGGCAGATGGAGAACGCGAGTTGGGGTCCAACCTACTCCTTGCGCCCTTGTTTCGGCAACTTCTGCGGTTTTTCCGGCTTGTGCGGACCCCAGACCCGGCTGAAGTAGGAATCCGCCAAGTTGAGTGCCCCCACGGGGTTGTGGGCGAGAACCCGGTCCTTGGCCACCAGGGTCGTCGCCAAACCCTCCGAATGGAGGAAGAACAGGCTGTCGTGTCCGACGCAAAGCCCCAGCACCACATTCAGTTCACAGCCCGCCCGGTTCAGCAATTCCGCCTGGGAGACGGGGTTACAGAGGGACTCATGGCCGCCGGGCCGGATTTTCTCGTCGTCGCGAAGGCCGATCTCCTCTTTCGGGATGCCGCCGTTCTTGCAGGCCGCCGAGGCCACCTCGAAACCGTGGCTCTCGAAGATCTGGCTGAGCGTGTTCGCATGGTCGACGAAGCTTATACAGGTGGCGATGCCCAACTTCTTGAAGCCCATCTTGTTGGCGAAGTGGCAGATCTCCTCGACCCGCGTCCACTGACAATAGCCTTCCGATTCAACCCGCGCCGATTCCTGGGCGATCCGCCTGATGGTCGGGTCCTCGTATTTCTCGCGCGCATACTCGACATCATCCAGGGCCATCTTCGACGGACAATAACCGGGTCCGCGCTCCTCACCTTCGCCCTGCCGGCAGGCCCTGACGGTGGGCGGGCAATAGGCGCACCCCGGGTCCGTGTACTTGCTGGCCCGCGCGTTCGGTTTGGCGTCGGCGTTCAGTTTCGTCATGGTCTTTCCCCCGCAACATCAGGGGGCGCAATCCCCCTGCATGCGGCACCCTATTCCCTGGCCCGGCTGACGGCGTTGACCTGAGTCAATGGCTGGTCTATGAATTGATCAAAGATGGAACATTCGAAGAACACGCGTCCGCGCGACGCCGAACCCGCCACGACGGATACCCACCCCCTTTTTGGCGCGGAGGGGATCGCCCGGGGCACCGGTCGCTTACTTCGCGACATGGGATTCGAGGTGATCGCCGAGTTCAAGCTGTCCTCGCGTCGGCGCGCCGACCTGGCGGGCCTCGACCGCGCCGGCCGCTTCGCCATCGTCGAGGTCAAATCTTCCTTGGCCGATCTCCGGGCTGACCGGAAATGGCCGGAATACCTCCCGCATTGCGATTTCTTCTACTTCGCCGTCGCCGCTGATTTCCCCATGGAGAAACTGCCCGATGAAGAAGGAATCATCATCGCTGATTCGTTCCATGGCGCCGTCAAGCGGGCCGCCGTGGAACGCCCCATGAATGGCACCCGCCGGCGCACCCAGGTGCTGCGTTTCGCGCGCACCGGCGCGGCCCGCCTGTCGCAGGCCTTGGATCCGAAAACCCGCTGACGGTCCTTATCCGTAAAAGTGCAGCGCTTCGCCGTTCTCGCGAAGCCACGCGCGGGCTCTCTCCGTGTCCGGGTTTATTGCCGCCACGGTGCGCCAGAATGCCGGTCCGTGGTTCGGCTCGATAAGATGCGCCACCTCGTGGGCGACGACGTAATCGAGCACGAAGGGCGGCGCCAGGATCAGTCGCCAGCAGAAGCTCAAATTGCCGTTCGACGCGCAGGACCCCCAGCGGGACCGGGTGTCGCGGACGGTGATCCGGCCGGGCCGGGCATCAAGACTCGCCGCTGCCTCGCCGACGCGCACCGTCAGCTGCTCCCGTGCTTGGCGCCTGAGCCAGTCGTGGACCCGGCGGGAAAGATGTTCGGCCCGGCCGCTGACCATGATCGCTCCCGCCTCGCGCCAAACACCGCGCCGCGCCTCGGCATGATGGCGGATGACATGCTCCTCACCGGCGAAGGGAATGACCGCGCCGTCATGAAATTCCCGGCGTTCCGGCAGGTTGGCCAGTCGCCGGGCGATCCAGGTTTCCTGGTTTCGTGCCCAGGCGACGCCCTCCGCCTCAGGAACCCGTTTCGGCAGGGTAACCACGATCCCCTGGCCGTCGCGTTCCAGCCTGAGGACGATGCGCCGCGCCCGGCCATGCCGGCGCAGCCGCACGGGCACGCGCCGGCCGCCGATGTCCAAAACCGCCGCCGGTTTGGCCGCCCCCGCCACCTTCCGCTCAGGCGGCAACCGGCACGTCGTAACCGATGGCGTCGAATTCGTTGAACAGACGTTGGCGCTGTACGTCATCCATGACCGCGAACGGCGGCCGGATGTTCAGCCAGGCTTCGTCGCCTGTGTGCCGGGCGATCAGCTGCTTGAGGGCCGAGGAAAGCGGGTACTGCTGGATGACCCGCCGGATCTCGCAAAGCTGGGCATTCGCCGCCGTCGCGTCGTCGCCCGCCTTGAAGGCCTGGTAGACGTCCTGGGCCAGTTGCGAGGAAACGTTGGAGCACGCCGTGATGCACCCTGCCCCGCCTTCCTGCAGCAGCGGCAGGAAGCAGTCCTCGGCGCCGCTCAGCACATGGAAGCCCGGGAAGCGTTTGACGGCCCCCACCATGTTGTCCAGATCCCCGGAACTGTCCTTCATGCCGGCGATGGTGTCGGGGTAGTCCTTCAGCAGCATCTCGATGAGATCATAGGTGATGGGCGTCGCCGACATCTGCGGGAAATGGTAGAGATAAATCTGCAGCCGTGAATCGCCGACCCGCTGGATCACCTCGGAGAAGAACCGGTAGAGCCCCGCGTCGCTGGGGTTCTTGTAATAGAAGGGCGGCAGCATGAGCACTCCGCCCACCCCGGCGTTGACCGCGGCGCGGGTCAGTTCCACGGCGTCCGTCAGCGCGCAACTGCTGGTGCCGGGCATCAGGGTCCGGGCGGGGATACCCGCCTCGACCAGGCTTTCGATGATCCGGATGCGCTCCTTCAAGGAGAAACTGTTGGCCTCCCCGGTGGTGCCGAGAATCGCCAATCCGTCGCAGCCGTTGTTGAGAAGCCACTTGCTGAAGTCGGCCATCATCGCGTCGTCCGGTATCAGGTCGGCCGTCAGGGGAGTCAAAACGGCGGCGTTGACGCCGGTGAATTTCTCCGTGGATGTCGTCACGTCCTCATCTCCTTACGCTTCTATTCACGCCGGCCAACTGACCACGTGGTTTTCCAAATCATCGCTTTCCCGCTCCGATATGACCCGACCGCGCACGGAAATGCCGACCTGGTGAACGGTCTCCGGATCGCCGGAGACCAACGGATGCCACCAGTACAAGTCCTGGCCCTCGGCGATCAGCCGGTAGGCGCAGGTGGACGGCAGCCAGGAATACTTCTTCAGGTTTTTCGGTGTCAGCACCTGGCACTCGGGAACGAACCGCTTGCGGTCTTCATAGCTGGTACAGCGGCAGGTTTCCAGGTCCAGCAGACGGCAGGCGATGTCCGTGTGGAAGATCTCTCCCGTCGTTTCATGCTCCAGCTTGTTGAGACAACAACGGCCGCAGCCGTCGCAAAGGCCTTCCCATTCCGCCTTCGACATTTCCGCAAGGGTCTTGAGCCGCCAATAGGGCAACTCATCCATCTTGCGCTTGGCGAATGGTCCAAACACCATGCGATCTCCAATCCTGAATCGATACCGTGGTACCCGCAATGCGGCGCCACCGCAACCGGCAAAGGGCCTAGGGGCCACAGTGATCGATCAGATGAACGAAGGACCCCGCGACCCTTGCTTCCGTCAAGCCCAGGTATCCCATGTCCTCATGGGCGGCGTTGGCGGCCGCGAACAGGGGCCCGGCCGCGCCTTCGTCACGCACCGAAGCGTAGTGGAATTCGTGTCCCCGAAAGGCTGTCCCGGCGGCACCGAGAATACCATCGCCGATCAGCGACACCTGCCGGTAACCGAGATGCAGGCGGGGCTCGGCGAAGGAGGTTCGCAAGGGCAGGAACCCGAGCATGGCATGGTCCCGGCCTTCGCCATCGGTCAACCGTTCGCCCAGGACCATATATCCCCCGCATTCACCGAAAACGGCGGCGCCCCGCGCCCGGGCCGCGTCCATGGCCTGCCTGAACCGGCCGGCATCTGCCAAGGCCCCAGCATGGAGCTCCGGATAGCCGCCCGGCAGATAAATCGCGTCCATCGTTTCTTCCGGGCCTTCGTCGGCCAGTGGCGAGAAGAACGACAACTCGACGCCTTCCCGTCGCCACCCGTCGAGGACATGGGGGTAGGCGAAGGCGAAGGCCGCATCCCGGGCCACCGCCGTTCGTTGGCCGAGGACCGGCAAGGGCGCCATTTCCGCAGGCGTCCCCGTTCCCGCCATCGGTGAGAAAAGTGCCGCCAGCCGGTCCAGGTCCAGATGCGCCGCCACCCAATCGGCGGCCCGCTCCAGGAACCCGGGCAGATCCCTGTGCTCGAGAGCCTGCACCAGGCCCAGGTGGCGCTCCGGCAGGACCAGGCCATCGGCTCGCGGCAGGCATCCGAGTACCGGGATATCAGGCAGGGATTGGCCACAGGCCTCACGAAGAATGCCACCATGGGCATCGCTGCCGACGCGATTGAAGATGACCCCGGCGATGGATACCGCCGGATCGTGACCGGCGAAGCCGCCGACCACGGCCGCCGCCGAGGCCGCCTGGGCCGACGCATCAACCACCAGAACCACCGGCCAGCCGGTACGCCGCGACAGACTGGCCGTCGATCCGTCATTCAAGCCGGACGTCCCGCGGGCGCCGTCGAACAGTCCCATGACGCCCTCGCAAAGAACCTTCTCAGCCTCGGCGGCAAGGGCGTCGACGGCATGGTGGATGGTCGCCGGGCGCATGCCCCAGGTATCCAGATTCCGGCAGGGCCGGCCGCTGGCCGCCGCGTGGAAGGCCGGGTCGATGTAGTCGGGACCGACCTTGGCGGAGACGACTTCCATTCCCGATCGGGAGAAATGCCGGAGCAATCCTAGGGTAACGACCGTCTTACCGCTTCCCGAAGCCGGCGCGGCGATGATCAGGCCATGGCCCTTCGATGTCATGAGACGGGCCGCCTCAAAGGAGTTCGCGGATACGCGTGGCCATGGTCTCGGGATCGGTGCCGTGAGAGAAGTGGGCCTTGAAAACCCCGTCGGGGCCCATCAGATAGGTCACCGAACTGTGGTCCATGAGGTAGTCGTCGGGGTCGTCCGAACCTTCCTGTTTGGCCTTCGCGAAGTAGACCCGGTAAGCCTTGGCCACTGCGGCCACTTGCGCCGGGGTGCCGGTCAAGGCGACCAACCGCGGATGAAAATAGGTGGCGTATTCCTTGAGATGCGGCGGTGTGTCGCGGGCCGGGTCGACGGAAATGAACACGGGCACGATCTTCCCCGCCCCATCCCCCAGCAGGTCCAGGGCGCTGGAAATGTCCGTCAGCGAGGTCGGACAGACATCCGGACAGAAGGTGTAGCCGAAGTAGATCAACATGTACTTGCCGCGGAAATCCATGTCCGTGACCTGTTTGCCGTTCTGATCCGTTAGCGTGAACGGGCCGCCGATGGCGGCGTCGACCGCCGATGTGGTGGAACCGGATTTGCCGGCCGTCCGGCTGGTCGTGCTGATATGGAACCCGCTGGCGTAGATCAGGATCGCCGCGCCGACGACCACCAACGCCAGGACGATCCAGCCGAAACGGCCGCCGGCCGGCGGGTCGTCAACCGGCGCGTCGGACGCCGGGGGCTCGCCTTCCGGGTCCGGCTTGGTTTCCGTCTTGGGTTCCGTCTCGTCGCTCAATGGGGCAGCCCTCGTCATCGGCTAGGTTGGGCGCTACATTAACCCCATGGCAGGCCGCAAACCAGAGGGAACCTTGCGCAAGGGCTGGACTACCGGCGCCTGTGCCGCCGGCGCCGCCGTGGCCGCCCTGGAAGCCTTGCGGACCGGTGGTTTCCCGGGTTCGGTGACGGTCCATCTGCCGCGCGGCGAAACGCCGGAATTCAGCCTCTCTCACAGGGAATTGACCGAGGGCACCGCCGCCGCCGGGATCATCAAGGACGCCGGCGACGATCCCGACATCACCCACGGCGCCGAGATCATCGCCATGGTGGAACCGGGACCCGCCGAGTCCGGCGTGACCTTCCGGGCGGGCCCGGGCGTCGGCACGGTCACCTTGCCGGGGTTGCCCCTGGATGTGGGCGAGCCGGCCATCAATCCCGGCCCCCGGCGCATCATCGTGGACAATCTGCAAGCCGCCTCCCGGCGGCTCGGCGGCGGCGCCGATCTGGTCGTCACCATCTCCATTCCCGGCGGCGAGGCGTTGGCGGAAAAGACCATGAACGGCCGCCTGGGCATCCGTGGCGGGCTCTCCGTGCTGGGCACCACCGGGGTGGTGATCCCCTATTCCTGCGCGTCGTGGATCCATTCCATTCACCGCGGCATCGACGTGGCCCGGGCCAACGGCCTCAGCCACATCGCCGCCGCCACGGGCTCCACCTCGGAGGCCGCCGTCCAGCAATATTACGACCTTCCCGAAACGGCGCTTATCGACATGGGCGATTTCGCCGGTGGATTGCTCAAGTACCTCCGCAGCCATCCCGTCGACCGGCTGACCATCGCCGGCGGTTTCGCCAAGCTGACCAAGCTGGCGCAGGGAAACATGGATCTGCATTCGTCGCGTTCGCGGGTCGATTTCACCGATCTGGCGGACCGGCTCGCCGATTTGGGCGCCGACGCGGCCACCGGCGAGAAGGCCCGCAGGGCCAACACGGCCATGGAGGTCCTGGAAACGGCGCAAGCGGTCAGCCTGCCGCTGGGCGACCGGATCGCCGCCGGGGCCCGCGAAGTGGCCCTGGCAGCCCTTTCCGGCGGTACAGAATTGGAGGTCATGGTATTCGACCGCCAGGGAGGACGGGTCGGTCATGCCGGGTGAGACGAAGCGGGTGCTGATCCTCGGCGGCACCGCCGAAGCCCGGCAACTGGCCGAGCGGGCCGTCGCCGCGTTGCCCCCCGACGTGGAGGTGATCACCTCCTTCGCCGGCCGCACGCGCCGCCCCCAAAACCCGCCGGGGACCATCCGCGAGGGCGGATTCGGTGGCACCCAGGGCCTGGCCGCCTATCTGAAGTCGGAGCAAATCGACCTGGTCGTGGACGCCACCCATCCCTTCGCCGAGGTCATGTCGGAACACGCCCATGACGCCTGCCTGATCGCCGAGACCCGCCGCGTTCAGTTGGTCCGCCCGGCGTGGCGGTTCCCGCCGGGGGCGAAGTGGCTGGAGGTCATGGACATGGACGCCGCCGCCGAGGCGGTCTCGCGGTTTGCCCGCCGCGCCTTCCTGACCACCGGCACCCAGGAGATCGACGCCTTCGCCCAGGCGCCGGGCGTCTGGTTCCTGGTCCGCCTCATTGAGGCGCCGGAAGACCCCTTGCCGCTTGCCGACCATGAAGTGACCCTGGGCCGGCCGCCGTTCTCCCTGGAAGGCGAAACGGCCCTGCTTGACGATCACCGCATCGACACCCTGGTCTCCAAGCACAGCGGCGGTACCCGGCCGGCGAAGATCGACGCGGCGCTGGCCATGGCGATCCCCATCGTGTTGATCCAACCGCCGCCGCCACCGCCGGGCAATCATGTGGAGAGCGTGGAGGCGGCGCTGGCCTGGATCGAAGGTCAGCTTTAAGAAGTTTTCCTGGGCCGCAGCACGTGATGGTGGTCGGCGGCATAGAGGCGGCTGTCGTCGAAGGCGTCCGGGTCGAGGACCCGGCCGACCATGATCAGGGCCGTGCGGGTGAACCCGGCGGCCTTCACCTTGTCGCGGATGTCGGCAAGGGTGCCCTCCACGAACTGCTCGTCCGGCCAGCCGACCCGGTAGCAGACGGCGACGGGACAGTCGGCGCCGTAGTGGGGCTCCAGATCGCGGACCACCTTGGCCAGGTTGTTGACCGAGAGGTGAATGGCGAGCGTCGCGCCGCTACGGCCCAAGGTCTCCAGCTCCTCGCCCGGCGGCATTCCGGAACTGCGCACCGCCGTGCGGGTCAGGATGATGGTCTGGCTCACCCCGGCGAGCGTCAGCTCCCGCTTCATGGCCGCCGCGGCGGCGGCGTAGGCGGGAACGCCCGGGGTCACGTCATAAGGGATGCCCAACGCGTCCAGGCGGCGCATCTGCTCGCCGATGGCCCCGTAGAGGCTCGGATCACCGGAATGCACCCGGGCCACCTCAAAGCCAGTGGCGTGGGCCGTTTCCATCTCGGCGATGATCTCGTCCAGGTTCATGGGCGCCGTGTCCAGGACCCGGGCCTCAGCCGCCGCCTCGGCGATCACCGCTTCCGGCACCAGGGAGCCGGCATAGAGCACCACGGGGCAGCGGCGGATCAGTTCCAGGCCGCGCACGGTAATCAGGTCCGGGGCTCCCGGCCCGGCGCCGATGAAATGAACACTCACGCCACCCCCTCCATCTTCTTCGCATAGCCCCTGGGCGTATAAACCCAGCGGCCGACGCCCCGTTCGACGCACCGCGTCTGGCTGTTGCCGATCAGCACCAGGGTCAGCATGTCGGCGTGGTCCGGCGTCAGGTCTTCGAGGCGGATGACCTCGATGGTCTCTGCGTCGCGGCCCAGGTTGCGGGCCAGGACGACGGGCGTATCCGGCGGCCATTCGGCGGCCAGGATCCGCTGCGCCTCGGCAAGCTGGGTACGCCGGCGGCGCGATACGGGATTGTAGAGGGCGACGACGAAATCACCGTCGGCCGCCGCCCTCAAACGCCGCTCGATCTCCGTCCACGGGGTCAACAGATCGGAAAGCGATATGGTGCAGAAATCATGACCGATGGGCGCGCCGATGCGGGCCGCCGCCGCCTGGACGGCGGAGACGCCGGGCTCCACGTCGATCCTCAAGCGGTTCCAGTCGGCCCGGTCCTCGCGGTCCAGAAGCTCGAAGGCGAGCGTCGCGAGGGCATAGATTCCCGCATCGCCGGAACACACGAGCGCAACATGGTGGCCCGCCGCGGCGCGGTCCAAGGCGATGCGGACCCGGGCCTCCTCTTCGGAAAGCTTTGAATCATGACGCGGTTTGCCGGCGATCACTTCCTCCACCAAGTCCAGATAGAGGCCGTAACCGACAACCTCGTCGGCCTCGGAAAGGGCGCGCGTCACCGCCGGGGTGCGCCAGGCATCGGCGCCGGGCCCGATGCCGACCACCGTCAGGCGCCCCTGGCGCCGGCCGATGCTAGCAGCGTCGATGAGGCTCGGCGCGCGCGCCACGGCGCAGGTCGCCCGCGCCGATTTCCGTTTTTCCACGATCAACGATCCCGCCGCCCCGGCCGCCGCCAGGGCGGCGCCTTCGGCGACACCGTGGCAGCCGACTTCGGCGAACACCACGTCGGAGGGGTTGGCCAGGCGCGGCGTCTCGGCTTCCAGTTCCCGGGCGCTGAAAAACCGTGCCGGCACGCCAAGACGGTCGGCCACGGCGTGCACGGCGGCCTCGTCCGCCTTCAAATCCAGGGAAACCACGCAAGCAACGGCGGCGGGCGCCAATCCGTGATCCGCCAGGGTGCCGTCGACCAGGCCGGCGAGCTCGCCGGGCGCCGTGCCGCGCTCGCAGCCGACGCCGACGGCGAGCACCGGAGGATGCAGGACCAGATCAGCCTCCTCGGCGGCAATCGCCCGGTCGGTAACGCGAATTCCAGGCGCCCCCCCGTCCCCGAAGACCAGGCCCGCCTCCAGGAGCCAGGAAGCCGCGCCCGCCTCCACGATCAATCCCACCGGCTGGTCAGCCAGCAAGGCGGCGGCCACGTCCTTGGCCTTTTCCGGGTTCGCCACGGCCCATCCGGCGGGCGGATCATCGAGGGCGAAGCCGAGACCGATGTCGCCGGCCGTGGTCACCGCCGCCGTCCCTCCCGTCGCCTCGGCAAGAGCGCGCGCCAAGGCGTTGGCGCCCCGGTGGCCGCCGAGCAGCGGCACGGCGACGCTGCCGTCCTCGGCCATGGCCACCACCGGCGGCTCGCGGCGCTTGTCGGCAAGGCACGGCGCCAACAGGCGGATGAGGATGCCGGCGGCGCAAACGCCGATGATGGGCCGTCCTTCCGCGAACAGGCCGCGCAGATGCTTCGCCGTATCGGTAAAGCTGAGATCGGCACTGTCAACGCGTCCCTGCAGGCCGTGAACTTCGGCCCCCGGAAACGCCGGTGCGAGACCTGCGGCCAACCGCGCACCGGTGCCCGTCAAGGCGACGAATACGGGATTCCCGAAAGACCTGCCCGGTGCCGCCATCAGATACCGGCCTCGGACTCGCCGTGACGCACCAGGACCATGGAGAAATACGGCGCGCCGTCGCCGTTGACGTCACGCAAGGGCAGAACCTTCTGTTCGCTCATGGTGGCGCGCTCCACGTAATGGGCGTTATCGATCAGATCCAGCCGTCCGAGCACCCGGCGCACCTTCTCGAGATGGCGGCCCACCTTCATGATGGCGACGGCCGGCGAATCCTGGATGCGGGCCTCCAGCTCGGCTTCGTCCAGGGGCCCGGGGACGACCGTCAGTACCTGGTTGCGCGATACCAGGGGCACGCCGGCGGCGGCCGCGCAGGCGCCCAAGGACGAGACCCCGGGAACCACCTCGGCGGGGTGCGATTCCGCGAGGCGGGAAAACAGATACATGAACGAGCCGTAAAGGAACGGGTCGCCCTCGCAGAGCACCGCCACGTCGCGGCCCGCACGGAGATGCCCGTCGATGGCCTCGGCATAGTGGTCGTAGACGTCGTGGGCCGGAAACCTTCCCGGCACCATGGGCGTGCGGATGGCGATCTCGTCTCGGCCATCGGGGATATGCGGCGCGGCGATGGCGCGGGCCAGGCTGTCGCCGGTTTCCGGCGCCGGATAGGCGACGACCGGCACCCGCTCAAGGATCCTGAGCGCCTTCAGGGTGATCAGTTCCGGATCACCGGGGCCGACCCCCAGTCCGTAAAGGGTCGCCGTCATGGTTTCTCCGCCCGCAATTGCCAGACCTCCATCAAGGGGCGCAGCGCCGATCTGGGGCCCACCGCGCCCTCGCGTCCAATGGCGATGCGCACCAGTTCGCCGCCACTAGCCCGGCGCTGCGCAAGCAAGGCTTCCTGGCCCTCGATGGTGACGGCGTTGGCGACCAGCCGGCCGCCGGCCGCCAGCCGCTCCCAGCAGGCGCCGAGAAGCGCCGGGCTCAAGCCGCCCCCGGCGAAGATGGCGTCCGGATCCTCGTCCAGTTCGCCGAAGACGCCGGGCGCTTCCGCCTCCATGACTCGTAGGCGCGGGGCCCCCAATTCGGCGGCATTGAAGCGCGCGTTTTCGGCCCGGGCCGGGTTCTTCTCGATGGCCACGGCCTGGGCCAGGGGTTCCATGCGCAGCCACTCGATGGCCACGGTGCCGTTGCCGGCGCCGACATCCCACAGGGTTTCGCCGGGGAACGGCGCCAGGACCGCCAGGGTGATGGCCCGAACCTCCCGCTTGGTGATCATGTTGTCGTGGCGGTAGGCGGCTTCCGGCAAGCCGGGGGTTCGCGCCCAGTAGACGGCGTCGGGCCCGGCAACCAGTTCCACGGCGATGGTGTTGAGATCGGCGGTCCGCGCCAACGTCCAATCCACGGCCTTGCCCCGCACCCGGTTCTCCTCGGATCCTCCCATGTGCTCCAGGACCTCGATCATGCTCCCGCCGAACCCCTTGGCGCTCAGCAGTTCCGCCAGCTTCTTCGGGGTAGTGCCGTCCCAACTGAGGATCAGCAACCGGGCACCCGGTCGAAGGTGCAGATTGACCGCCTCCAACGATCGGCCATGCACGGTCAGGCAGGTCACGTCGGGCAGCGACCAGCCGACCCTGGCCGCGGCCAGGCTGAAGGCGCCGGGGACGGGGATCACCTCCAGGGCCTCCAGGCCGAAGCGCCGGGAAAGGGTCGCGCCGACGCCGTAGTGCATGGGATCGCCGGAAGCCAGCACCACGACCCGCCGGCCCTGGTGTTCGCGGATCGCCGCGACGCCGTGGTCGAAATCCTTGCCCCAGGCGACCCGCGCCGCCTCGCCGGCGGGGACCTTCTCCAGATGGCGCTCGCCGCCGACCAGAACTTCGGCCTCACCGATCACCGTGCGGGCCCGGGGGCTCAACCCGTCGAAGCCGTCCTCGCCGATCCCGACGATGGTGATCCAGGGGCTCATTAAGGATCCCCGGCCAGAGCGTTGACCGCCGACGACGCCATGGCGCTGCCGCCGCGCCGGCCGCGCAAGGCGAGGTAGGGCACGTCACCGGCGTGTTCGATCAACGCTTCCTTCGATTCGGCGGCACCGATGAAACCGACGGGAAAACCCAGAATCACGGCCGGACGGGGCGCGCCCTCGGCCAGCAGCTCCAGGAGCCGGAAGAGCGCCGTCGGGGCATTGCCGACGGCGACCACGGCGCCGGCCATGTACGGCAGCCACTGGTCCACGGCCGCCGCCGAGCGGGTTGTCGCCTGGTCGTGGGCCACCTCCATGGCGACCGGGGAATGGGTCGTGCAGATCAGCGTGTTATCGGCGGGCAAGCGGGACTTGATGATCCCGGAGCGGACCATTTCCGCGTCCGTGATCACCGCAACGCCCGCCGCAAGCGCCGCCCGGCCGGCCCCGGCGGGATCGCCGCCCCAGGCCAGGTCCTCGACGATATCGGGCATCCCGCAGGCATGGATCAGGCGTTCCACGACGCGGTCCAGGCCCACGGGCAGGCCGGACAGGTCCGCCTCCCGGCGCACGGTCTCGAAGGACCGGCGGTAAATCTCCTCGGGATCGCGGATGTAGTCGAACATGCGGTGATGTTCCCCGTCCCTTGCGGACGCTCAACCCTCGTCCGGCTTGTCACCGTGATGATGGTGGTGCCCGTGTCCATGGTGATGATGATGGTGGCCGTGATGAACGCCATGGTCGTGGGCGCCGTGACCGTCCGTGCCGACACCCACCACATGGTGATGGTGCCCCACCTGGGCGGCGCCCTGGTCATGCTCGTAACCGATAATCTGTTCGCGGTACTTGCAGAGCTGGCAATTCATGTTGTTGGAACCGTTCAAGGCCTCGTCGACCCGGTCGACGAAACAATCGAGCAACTGCTCGTGGTCGTTCAGGTAGCTGGCCTTGACCACTTCCACGTCGGGGTGGGCTTGGGCGCATTCATCGGCCCAGGTGTAGATGCGGCGCACCAGGATGCCGGTGAACAGGAAATAGGGAAACACGATGATCCGCTTGTAGCCGAGCTTCACCGCCTTCTTCATGCCCTCGTCCACCAGCGGATAAGCGACGCCCGAGTAGCTGACCTCGGCCCAGCCGAAGCCCATGCCCTCCCAGAGCATGCGGGCGACCTTGCAGACATTGGAGTTGGCGTCGGAATCGTTGGTTCCGCGGCCAACCACCATGAGCAGCGTGTCCTCGCGGGAAATGTAATCGCCGGCTTCTTTTTCGGCCTGCTCGATGCGGTCCCGGGCGGCGGCCAGGAGCTTCGCGTCGATGGCCAGTTCGCGGCCGAAGACCACGTCCAGATCGTCGTGTTCATGGGCGAAGTTGTTGATCTCGGACGGCAGGTCGTTCTTCACGTGGCCGGCGGCGAACAGCATGCCCGGCACGCAGACGATCTTCTCCGCACCCCGATCCTTCAGCTTTTCCAGGCCCTCGCGGATCACCGGCGTGGCGAACTCCAGGAAGCCGCTCTCCACGTCGTAGTCGGGGAGGCGCTGGCGCATGTGGATGGCGAGGGAATTGAACTCTTCGACAGCGGCGTCGTCGCGGCTGCCGTGGCCGCAGATCATCACGGCGATCTTTTCCGTCATTCGCTTGGTCCTTGCCTTCGAGCGTTCCCGGAAGGGTGGCGGCGCTCCCGCCACCCTTGTCCCCGTCACCTGGTCATGGCCTCCGGGCGGCGGTGGACGGGACGACTATACAGTTTTTCCGAGGCCTGAAAAGGACATGCCCCCATGCGGCGCCTATTCGGCGGCGCTGGTGCGTGCCGGCGGCAGCACCGTGGCCCGTTTCTCGTAAGGTTCCGCCTCGTCGTCGCGGCCCAAGGCGCGCAGCACCGAGGCATAGTTCTTGAGCCCGGTGACCAGGCTCGGATGGCCGGGATCGAAGTTCTTCTCCTTGATCTCCAGGGCCCGCTTCAACAGCGGTTCGGCGGCCTCCAGGTTGCCCTGCTTCTTGTAGAGGAGTGCCAGGTTGTTGAGGTCCGTGGCCACCCCCGGGTGATCGTCGCCGAGGGTCTGCTCGTCGATGGCCAGCGAGCGCTGATACAAGGGCTCCGCCGCCTCGTAATGGCCGCGCGAGTAATGCAGCAGGGCCAGGTTGTTGAGGGCCGCGGCCACATCGGGGTGGTTCTTGCCGAGATGCCGTTGCAGCAGTTCCAGGGATCGCTCGAAGGCACCGATGGCCAGCGCGTGCTCGCCGGCCTGGTAGGCGGCGGTGCCGTGTTTGTTCAGGACCTCGGCCAGCAGTTCGTCGTTGCCCGCCGGCAACGCCTCGGCCGCCTGCTCGTATTGTTGGGCGGCGGCCGCGTAGTCCATCTGCGCCATGTGCAGGTCGCCGGCCACGGTCTTCGCCGTGGCCGCCGCCATGAGGAACTTCAGCGAGGCGTTGCGGGCCTCGACCCCGTCCACGTATTCCGCATCGCCGATATCGCGCAGATGGTCGATGGCGTCCGGGAACTTGCCTTCTTCCAGGGCGGCCCGGGCGGCGTCGGCCTTCTGTTCCAGACCCGGATCGCCGGGCGCCAGATCGCGCAATCCCTGGCGCATGTCCTTGAAGGCCTGGGCGAATTCGCGAAGCCGCGAATCCTGGTCGGCGGCGGAAACGTCGCGGGCCTCCAGGAACTCCCGGTAGGCGGTCATGGCTGGGTTCTCCGGCGCCGGCAGGGCCGGCCGGGGCGGCGGCACCGCGGCGCGCCGGGCCGGCGGTTCGCCGCCGCGCCGGCTGATCATCATGCCGACCATGATGCCGATGCCGACGGCCAGCACCACCACCAGCAGAACCAGGCTCCACAGCGGCACCGCTTCGATCACCTTGGCGAAGGCCTCGGCCAGTTGGGAAAACGCCTCACCCACGTCACTCCCCTCGGACGGCGTCGGCGCAGACGCCGGCTCGGCGGCGGGCGTCGCCTTCGCGGCGGCGGCCGGTTCCGGGGCTTGGCTGGCCGTGGGGGCGGCTGCCGGCTCGGCCGGCGGCGCTTCCGCAGGCGCCGGTGCGTCGGCGGATTTCTCCATGGGCGCATCGAGGGGTTTCTCCGGGCCCTCCTCGAGCAGCTTGTCGGTGTCCTCCTCGAGGAGTTTCTCCGCATCGCCCTCGAGCATTTTCTCCGGGTCCTCGGGGAGCGAGTCCTGGTCGGGAAGGTCGGGATCCTTGGGTTCGTTCGCCATGACCTATTGTTAGCGTAAAAAGCCCTTGAAAATACAGACTCTTTAATTGACGCACCCCCGCCCGCCTCGGCATCCTCGGCGCATGTTTACCTTCGGCATGGCGGAAAGCGTCAGCGGCCTGGACCCGATCATCCTGCTTTTGCTGGCGCTGGTCCTCGACGCCTACCTGGGCGAGGCCCGGTTCATGTTCAAGCTGACCGGGCACCCGGTGCAGTGGATCGGCGGCCTGGTGGGGTTCCTGGAGGTCAAGCTGAACCGCGAAAAGCGCAGCGACCTAGACCGCCTGGTGCGCGGCGCCCTGGTGGTGCTTTTCGTCTGTATCGTGGCCGGCGGCGTCGGCCTGGCCATCGCCTGGGTCAGCCTGACCAATCCCTGGGGCTGGTTCATCGAGTTGTTCATGATCACCGCACTCCTGGCGGCGCGCGGCCTCTATGACCACGTCAAGGCGGTGGCCCGTGGGCTGGACGACAACCTGGAGGCGGGGCGCGGGGCCGTCGGCCATATCGTCGGCCGCGATCCCTCGACCCTGGACGACCACGGGGTGGCCCGGGCGGCCATCGAATCGGCGGCGGAGAACTTCAACGACGGGGTCGTGGCGCCGGTCTTCTGGTACGTGCTGTTCGGCCTGCCGGGGCTCTGCGTCTACAAGGCCGTCAACACCATGGATTCGATGATCGGCTACCGGACCAAACGCTACGAGGCCTTCGGCGCCACGGCGGCGCGCCTCGATGACGTGCTCAACATATTTCCGGCCCGCCTGGCCGGCCTCTATATCGTCATCGCCGCCGTGTTCGCGCCGGGCGCCAACCCGCGCGCCGCCTGGCGGGCCATGATGCGCGACGCCGGAAAGCACGGGTCCCCGACCGCCGGCTGGACCGAGGCGCCCATGGCCGGCGCGCTCGGCCTGGCCCTGGCGGGCCCGCGCAAGTACGCGGACAAGGTGGTCGATGGGGCCTGGATGGGCGACGGCCGGGCCCGGGCCACGGCCAAGGACATCCGTCGCGCCCTCTACCTCTACGTGGCCTCCAACCTGGTCAACGCCGGCGCTGTGGTGGCACTGACCATCGCGCGCATCGGCCTGCCGGCCTGATAAGGCCATCTCAACCGGCCACCGCCAACAGGGCATCCAGATCCAGGTGCCGCGCCAGGTGCGCCGCCAGCTCGTCGAGTGCCGCCTCCACGCCGGCCTCGTAGGCGGTATTGCCGGCAGCGGCGCCCAGGCGCCGGAGGAAGGACCGGCGGAACCCGTCGGCAGCGAAAAGGCCGTGCAGGTAACTGCCCATGACCCGGCCGTCCGCTGAACAGGCCCCCTCCCGGCGGCCATCCGCCAGTTCAAGCCAGGGCCGGTCCCGGTCCGGACCGGTGGTCTCGCCCATGTGCATCTCGTAGCCGCGCACGGCCTCGCCGGACGGGATCTCGACGCCCGCCTGCTCGACCAACGCCTTGTCACCGCCGATCACCGTGGCCACGTCCAAAAGGCCCAGTCCCTCGGCTTCACCTGGCGGCCCCTCGATGCCGTCCGGGTCGGCGACCCGGCGACCCAGTATCTGGTAGCCGCCGCAGAGCCCGACCACGGCGCCGCCGCGGCGGTGATGCGCCATGATGTCCACGTCCCAGCCCTCGGCCCGGATCTGCTTCAGATCGGCCAGGGTCGCCTTGGAGCCCGGGATCAACACCAGGTCCGCGTCGCCCGGAAGGGCCCGGCCCGCCTCGACGATCTCCACGGCCACGTCGGGCTCGGCGGCCAGCGGGTCCAGGTCGTCGAAGTTGGCGATGCGGGAAAGCCGGGGCACGGCCACCTTGAACGTCCCGCCGTCCGCCTGGCGCTCGCGGTAGTCCAGGGCCATGGCGTCCTCCTGGGGCAGGCGGCGGGCGCCGGGGAAATAGGGCACCACCCCGAAACAGGGCCGGCCGGTACGGGTCTCCAGGATGTCCACGCCCTCGTTGAACAGGCTGACGTCGCCCCGGAACTTGTTGACGATGAAGCCCCGGGTGCGGGCCGCCTCGCTTTCGTTCAACAACTGGAAGGTGCCCATGATGGAGGCGATGACCCCGCCCCGGTCGATGTCGCCGACCAGCACGACGGGCACGTCGGCGGTCTCGGCGAAGCCCATGTTGGCGATGTCGCCTTCGCGCAGGTTCACCTCCGCCGGGCTGCCGGCGCCCTCGACGATGACCAGGTCGGCGGCGGCGCCGATGATGCCGAAGCTCTCCAGGACCCGGGGCATGAGTTTCGGTTTGAGCTCATGGTAGTCGCGGGCCTTGGCGGCGCCCTCGACCCGGCCCTGGACGACCACCTGGGCGCCGATCTCCGACTGCGGCTTCAAGAGCACCGGGTTCATATGGACGCCCAAGGGCCGCCGGGCGGCGCGGGCCTGCAGGGCCTGGGCGCGGCCGATCTCGCCGCCGTCGGCGGTGACCGCGGCGTTGTTGGACATGTTCTGCGGCTTGAAGGGGGTGACGCTCAGGCCCCGGTCCGCGTAGGCCCGGCAGAGACCGGCGACGAGCAGGGATTTTCCCACGTCCGACCCGGTGCCCTGAACCATCAGGGCCCGGAAGGTGCGCTCAGGAGCCGAGGGCATCCCGCAACCGGCGGGTCGCCGGGTTGGTGTGTTTGCCGGCGACGATCGCCGCCGGGGTGGCGCCGGCGCCGTAATAGGCCTCGTTCAGATCGCGGCGCACGGCCAGCACGGCGCCCTCCAGGGAACTGCCCAGGTAGGCCCCGAGATTGGTCGTCGCGAAGGCGACCACGTCGGCGCCCACGTTAGTGGTGGTGGAGGCCTCCATGCCGATGCCGGCGAAACCCACGGAGGCGCCGATGTCGGCGCCCAGCTTGCCCTGGTGTTTGAGGATGGCCTGAAGCGCGCCTTCCGAACGGATCACCAGGATGATGGCCGTGTCCTGGACGCCGATCTGCAGGCCGAAACTGGCCGCGCCGAGGGTGTGGAAGGCCGGGTCCGACCAGCCGCCGCCGGGCCCGCGGGCCACCAGGACCCCGTTGCCGGCCTCGCCGCCGGCGAACAGGCCGGCCTTGATGACCTGCGGCAGGATGACCAGGGCCCGCGCCTTGGGCAGCATGTCCGCGTAGCCCTTCAGTTTCTCGTGGGCCCGGAACTCATCCAGGGTGACGGCCGCCTGGTCGACGATCCGCTGGGCCGTCAGCTCCGGCGGTTCGCTGGTGGCGCAGCCGGCGACGATGAGAGCGAGGAACAGGGCAATAAATGGGAACCGCTTCATGATCAGAACTCCACCCCCACCTGGGCCTTCACGCCGGCCCGGAACGGATGCTTGACCATGGTCATCTCGGTAACCAGGTCGGCGGCGTCAATGAGCGGCTCCTTGGCGTTGCGGCCGGTGATCACCACGTGCAGCATCTCGCGCTTCGCCTTCAGGGTGGCGACCACGTCGTCGATATCCAGGTTGTCGTAGCGCAGCGGGATGTTGAGCTCGTCCAGGATCACCATGTCGAAGCTCTCGTCCGCCATCATGTCCTTGGCCATCTGCCAGGCGTTCTCGGCCGCCTGGATGTCGCGCTGGCGGTCCTGGGTCTCCCAACTGAAGCCCTCGCCCATGGCCCTGATGACGCAGAGCTCAGGGAACTTGTCCAGGACCTTGCGCTCGCCGGTCTCCCAGACCCCTTTGACGAACTGCACGATGCCCACCTTCATGTCGTTGCCGATGGCCCGCACGGCCAAACCCATGGCCGCCGTGGACTTTCCCTTGCCCTTGCCCGTATGGACGATCAACAGTCCCTTCTCGATGGTCTTGGTGGCGACGATCTTGTCCCGGGCCGCCTTTTTCTTGGCCATCTTCTCGGCGTGTCGGGCGTCCAGTTCCGCGTCGGTCATCTCAGCTTTGCTTTTTGCGTTCATATCAGGGCTCGCTCATTTGTGTGGGCCGGTCCCGTTGGGTAGCATTCCGCCCATGCTACAGGCAAGGGACCGAAAGGCCATAGGCCGAATGATCCGCCGCGGCTTCACCGCCGTGGCCCTGGCCGCCTCTATGGCGGTGCCGGCGAAAGCCGCCGACAGTCTCCAATACTGGCGGCTGGAATTTCCGGAAACGGATTTCTCCAAACATTCCGTCCCCCTGAAGGAGATCCGCTCCGACGGGGCGACCAAGGATTCAATCCCGCCGATCATGAACCCGACCTTCATTCCGGCTGACAAGGTGCGTGGGCTCGGGCCGCTGGAGCCGGTGATCAGCGTCGAGGTGGGCGAGGACGCCCGGGCCTATCCCCTGCGCATCCTGCTTTGGCACGAGATCGTCAACGACCGGGTCGGCGACACGCCGCTTCTGGTCAGCTACTGCCCCTTGTGCAACTCGGGCGTGGTCTTCGAGCGCCTGGTGGATACGCCGGGCGGCCGGAAGAAGCTGGTGTTCGGCAACACCGGGCGCATCCGCCACTACGACATGGTCATGTACGACCTGATGACCGGGTCCTGGTGGCAGCAGTTCACCGGCGAGGCCATCGTCGGCGAACTGACCGGCGTCAAGCTGAAGCCCCTGGCTTCAAAAGTCGAATCCTTCGAGCGCTTCCTCAAGGACCATCCGGACGGCCGCGTCCTGGTGCCCAACCGGCCAAAGCTCCGGCCCTACGGCTCGACGCCTTATGTGCGCATGGATTCCAGTGACGGCGGCGCCGGCCTCGCCGTCTATGACCTGCCGGCCGAGGTCAGGCCGCTCGACCGGGTGGTGGTGGTCGGCGACGAGGCCTGGACGCTGGAAATTCTCAAGAAGAAAGGCACCATCTAGAAGGACGGATTGCTGCTCAGTTGGATTCCCGGCCAGAACTCCATCCACGACACCAAGTGGATCGCCTTCGGTCGCGACGTGGGCAACGTCATCGTCAAGCGCCTGGATGCGGAGACCGACGAATGGGAGGACGAGGTCCACGACGTCACCTTCGCCTTCGCCTTCCGGGCCTTCGTGGAGGACGGGCAGTTGTACAGTTGGTAGGTGACGACCAAGCGCACAGCGTGAGGCATGGGGATGGCCGGGTTGGCCATGCCGATTGTGTCGACAGCCTCGGCTTCTGGCCGCATCCTTCGACAAGGGCTCAGGATGAGGAAAATCGGAGATTTTCCTGGGTGGCGTATCTCAGGGTTTCCCAAGAAACCCTCATGCTGAGCTTGTCGAAGCATGCGGCCGCGCGCACGGAAAATGCGACCACACACACCTTAACGATATCCCATAACATTTTGATTTAATTCTGGAATGAGTGCTCGGGCACCATCCTGAGCACACAGAAGTCAGCATGGGTCGACATCGGTCTACATTTGGCACGGTGCCGAAAATTCCGCCTTCGATTTCAACGCCTTGCGCCGCTGACTTTTGTAGACCCAATCGTTTACCCGGTACGCAAAAGTAAGCATTCGGTCTACATTTCGGCCTGGTCGGCGTTGGCAACGAATCCCGGCGTGAGGTCCGGGGATGGATGGGTTGGCCGGACCGATGCGTCAAAGGGCCTTTCCCCACGCAAACACGCCCACTGATCAAAAGCCTCTCGTCATTCCCGCCCCCGCCTTCGCGAGGACAGGCTACGGCGGGAATCCAGAGCCATGGGCACGGACATGCGGCATGGATTCCCGCTTTCGCGGGAATGACGTAAGAAACGGGAATGACGGGAGAGAGGCGCGCGGCAACGGGTAACGCACCGTTTCCGCGACCGTTTCCTGGTCCCCCCGATCGCAACCCCTCGGTCGCTCCCGGCGGCGCCGCGCTCTCAATGCCTAAGCCCGCGGCCCTATTCACAATGTTAAATAGCGTGCGACCCCCGCTCTTCCGGGGCGCATGGGGAAAATATGGTAAGAAATAATTCCGATTTCAAGGAATAATGAAAATATTTTTCGATCGCCGGAACACGGCGAATTGATTCAGAATTTGAATCGACGATTTCCGGCCTTGGCGTGATTTATGGCAAACTAAAGGAAAAATCGGTGAAGCGGGAAACGTATCATATCAACGCCATTGCCCATCGGACGGGAGCCTGAGAAATGGAATGTTGCGGACCCGGCTATGCGAGCCCGGCGGAGGCCATCAAGGCGCCGCGTGAAAAGCTGCTTTATTCCATCGCCATCTACAGGGGCACGGGGATTCAGAAACCCGACTATCTGGCGACCATCGACGCGGACCCGGACAGCCCCACCTACGCCCAGGTGATCCACCGGCTCGAGATGCCGGGGATCGGCGACGAGCTGCATCACATGGGCTGGAACGCCTGCTCGTCCTGCCACAACGACGCGTCCATGTCACGCAAGTACCTTTTGGTGCCGGGCGTTCGGTCCAACAACATACATATTGTCGACACCGCCACCGACCCGCGCGCGCCCAGCCTCCACAAGGTCATCGACGGCGCCGAAATCAGGGCGAAGACCAACCTATCCGGTCCGCATACCGTTCATTGCCTCGGTTCGGAGATCATCATTTCCTTCCTGGGCGACGCCGCCGGCGAGGCGCCGGGCGGCTATCTGCATCTCAACAAGGAATTCGAGATCGTCGGGCGGTGGGAAAACTCCATGGGCGACATCCCCTTCGGTTACGATTTCTGGTATCAGCCGCGTCACAACGTGATGGTCAGTTCCGAATGGGCGGCCCCCAACACCTTCATGCCCGGGTTCGACCTGGAGGAGGTGGGCCACCTGAAATACGGCCGCCGCCTGCATTTCTGGGATTTCGAGAAGCGCGTGCCGGTGGAGACCAAGTATCTGGGTGAAGACGGGCTGATCCCGCTGGAGGTCAAGTTTCACCACGACCCGGACAGTACCCATGGGTTCTGCGGCGCGGCGCTCAGCGCCAACGTGATCCACTTCTGGAAGTCCGAGGCGGGCGAATGGGAATGGGAAAAGATCATCGACGTGGAAAACGAGCCGCATCCCGAATGGCCGATCCCCATTCCCGGCGTGGTGTCGGCCATACTGGTGTCCATGGACGACAGGTATCTGTATCTGAACAACTGGCTGCATGGCGACATGCGCCAGTACGACATCCGTGACCCGCACAACCCGAAACTGACCGGCCAGGTTTGGATGGGTGGGTTGCTGGGCAGGGCGCCGGAGGTCAACGGCGTCAAAGTCGCCGGCGGCCCGCAGATGTTCCAGCTTTCCTTGGATGGCAAGCGGCTTTATGTCACCACATCGCTGTTTTCCACCTGGGACAATCAGTTCTACCCGGAGATCCGCACGCAAGGCGGCGTCATGGTGATGATCGATTGTGATGTGGAAAACGGCGGCATGGAGATCAACGAGGATTTCATGGTCGATTTCGGCAAGGAACCCAACGGGCCGAGCCGCTGCCATGAAACCCGCTATCCGGGCGGCGATTGCACGAGCGATATCTGGCTGTGAGCGATACCCGAACCATCACCATCGCCAACCGCGGCGGCGCCACCTATGTGGTCGACCCCCGACGCCCCTTGCTCAACACCCTGCGCGAACAAGGCGTCGATCTGCCCTATGGCTGCAGATATGGCGGCTGCATCACCTGTGCGGCCAAGCTGATCGCCGGCGAGGTTGATCAGCGCGCCCAGGTGGCGCTGAACAACCGTCAGATCAGCAATGGCTACGTGGTGCTCTGTGTGGCGCGGCCCGTGACCGATTGCACCCTGGAGGTGGGGGTCGAAAGCCACGACAAACTCTATCGCAATCCGTTTCTCGATCCCCTCGAGCCGCACGAACTGAAGGCCGACATCGCCACACCGAAGGAGGCGTAGATGCCCGAAGCCGATATCGACCGCCTCTATGACTACCCGCCGGAATACCTGGCGGACATCCTGCGTTCGGTGAAGACCATCGCCATGGTCGGCGCCAGCGGTGACCGGACCAAGTTCAGCTACGGCGTGCTGCGGGTGCTGCACGAAACCGGCTATGACATGGCACCGGTCAACCCGGATCCGGCGTTGACGGAGATCCGCGGGATCAAGGTGTACAATTCACTGGCCGACGTGGACCGCCCCATCGACATGGTGGAGGTCTTCCGCCCTTCCGAAGAGCTTTATGGCATCGCCGAGGAGGCGATCGCCGTGGGGGCCAAGGTGCTGTGGGGTCAGATCGGGGTTTATGACGACCGGGCCGCTCGGCTGGCCGAGGATGCGGGGCTAAAAGTGGTGATGAACCGCTGCCCCAAGATCGAGCTGTTCCGGCCCTTCTGGAAGCCCCGGCTCGATTTGCCCATATGAGACGGGATGGCGCAATTTTCGCGCCCGAATCGCCCTCGGCAGCAGATGAAATCAGGCAGTGCCGGTGAGGACCGGGTGGAGCCTAAAGCGGACATGACGTTGACTGCAGCAATTTTGCCAAACCGACGATCACAAGAACGAGTGGCCTAATACCAATCTGCAAAAACAATCATTGATGGGCCCAATCGCGTAGCCCGATGGACATGATCCTCCACGGCTGATCGACGAGTTGGTTCCATGCGAAGCAGCAGTGATCGAGGATGTCGTTGT
>Ga0209568_1000156_pt1 | contig 24181 bp, 24 predicted proteins | sample WorMetOlspDAHAB2_FD_187406 | JGI IMG/M metagenome (GOLD analysis project Ga0209568, IMG submission 187406) | Marine gutless worms symbiont microbial communities from Max Planck institute for Marine Microbiology, Germany - Olavius sp. DAHAB.2... ...
CCGCGCTCCCGCAGCGCGGGCAATGAAAGCCCTCGGGCCAACGCGCGCGCTCCAACGCCGCTTCGCGCGGCGTCTCCGTCCCGAACTGTTGGGAAAACTCAGACAGCGACATCCCAGACTGAAACTGAATGTGATTCATGGCCATGACACACTCCATTTCTTGAGAAAACCCAGGAAGGGGATCGGCCCCTCAAGAACTTAGACCACGAGTCTGGCTGAAGATTCTTGCTAATCAGGAATGAAAATGCCCTTGGCCAACAACTGCTAAATTATATGTGTGAATATCGTTGGCCTTTTCCACAGCTACTTAAAGAACATGGAAGGAAGAAAAGCCCTAGTGTGTAACTATAGAAAAAGGACCGAGTTCAATTGATGGATTGTTTTTCAGATTATGCGCCTAACATTCGGCTGCAGGCGACCCAATGCCGTGGTCCAGCTCCTCAGCAACCTTCAAGCTCAGTGCCATGCGGCATTGGGCGCCTGAGCCCAAACGTTAGCCCTTTCACTCACCTATAGGAGGCACTATGCCCGCGCTGAAAACTTACGATCTGTTCCTGAGCCATATTCGGTGTTGTCCCGTGGGGCCAAGAGCGTACGCCTATTGAGGTACAGAACGCAGCAAAAGAAATGGTCGACTGGAACACCGATAGCATCGTCGCTGCCGTGCGGAAGTGGTCGCTCTAACGCATGAGCACCGACGATCTTAAGTTGTTGCGCCAAGCGAAAGAAGTCTATGGCGCTGAGTTTGAGAAGCATCTCTTCGAACAATACAAGCTCTATGTCAAGATGGCTGACCGGATCAGCGCTAGGCGCATGCTAGCCAATTCATTTTTCGTGGGCGTCCACACCGCACTCATCACGGCATTTACCGTGCTGCTGAAAGAAAAGGTGTTGTTACCCACCTTAGTAGGGTTAGCACCTTTTCTCGCAGTAATTCTTCTGTGTTTCGTATGGTGGCGAGTAGTTCACTCGTATCGCCAACTGAACTCCGGAAAGTTCGAGGTCGTTCACGCGTTGGAGCAAATGCTTCCAGTAGCGCCATACGACGCTGAGTGGAGCGCCTTGGGTGCGGGGAAGGATCGGAAGCTCTATCTCCCACTCACCCATATTGAGAATTGGGTTCCAGTTTGCTTCGGTGTTCTATATGCACTTCTTGCCGTTACACTTTATTGCAAGGGTTAACACTGCGCTCCGGGGGACGCGCCGCAAGCGGTGCGCCCCTGATCTTCGATGTTAGTCCTTCTACAAGAGGACCCACAATGGAAGTCAAGTTAAACAAGCAACAGAAAGTCACCGTAAATAGTGCGGAGGACATTTATCCGATCATGCGCCAGATTCTCCGGAGAGAGAATAAAATCGGTCAAGGTCAGGAACACTTCTGGATGGTGGGCTTGAATCAAGCAAACAAGATCCTTTATATCGAGTTGGTCGCGCTGGGTTCCGCCAACATGGCGAGCATCAAACCCAGAGAAGCCTTCCGCATGGCGATCTACAAGCTGGCCGTTCAGGTTATCATGGTCCATAACCATCCCGGTGGGAAGGTGACGCCTTCCTACGAAGATCAGGATCTCACCGATCATTCTATTCAGGCGGGCAAATTTCTCAACATCGAAGTCATCGATCATCTCATCATCGGCGACGAAACCTATTATGGCTTTGTCGATTCGGGGATCTTCAAGAAGCTTCAGGCAAGCGAGAAATGGGTTTTGCCTTATAAGCTCAAGGAGAGATACCGGGATGAAGGGATTCAACTTGGGAAGGAAGAGGGGTTAAAAGAAGGGGAGAAAAAAGGAGGGTAATGGTTAAGGTATAAATGGAAACATCGCCTCTGGCAATGGGTAGGGCGCGCTACAGGCTACACCCCCCGGGGAGAGGGCCGGGGAGAGGGGATCGAACAAGTCCACGCCAGCCATTTAAAAATTTACCACTACCAAAAGGAGAAACAAAGAAAGCGATTGAAATGGCAAAGGCCATGAAAACAGATGGAGAATCAATGGATAGAATTGTGAAATATACTCGACTTTCAATGGAAGAAATTCAAAAACTATAGAACCCAAATGAGCTGGCAAGGAAAAGGGGCCAGGCTTAATTAGGTTTCTAGCCAAAGTAAAATAAAAGGACACCCACTTTGTTTCAATTGGACAACGATAAACAAAATGGATGTCCTTTTACTTCCTTTTTTTACTTCTTTTACTTTGAGTTTGGGTTTTAGGTGGAGGCGGCTACCCTGCCGACTGTGGCGAGATGCGTGAGAACCCCCCCACCTCCAGCGCGTCCATCTCCGCGGGATGATGCTTGGCGTGAAACAGGTAGTTGTGAACTGGGGTAATGGTTAAGGTTTAAATGGAAGCATCGCCGCTCGCAATAAGTTTGGCGCGCTATAGGCTACACTCCCTCTCCCGCCGGGAGAGGGCCGGGGAGAGGGGATCAAAGAAAAGTCTATGCCAGCCATTTAAAAATTCACCACTACCTGAACTGGTAATCAGATTAGACCTCACTTTCGACGTATTTTCTTAACCTCGCTTTTGAGGTCTACTTGTGGTTCAAATCAGAGAATTGACCTTGTAGCCCACAGGAGGTACTCTTTCGGTATGAACATGACAGCAGAAAAGGTTGTTACAGAGGCTCTGTCCCTTTCCCCGCATGCACGTGCGTTTGTGGCCGAGCGTCTCATAGAGAGCCTTGACGCTGCCCCGGGAGAAGATATCTCCCCGGCGTGGCGCGACGAGGTACGGAAGCGGTGTCGGGAGATGGACGAAGGTGCGGTCGAGTTCCGCGAAGTCGCCGACGTGTTTGCGAAAGCGTACGCGGCTCTCGCATGAAGCCCATTCGCTTCCATCCAGACGCAGACGCAGAGATGGTCGAGGCTGCCGTGTGGTACGAGTCGCAGCAGGAAGACCTCGGCAAACGATTTCTCACGGCAGTCCAAGACGCCCTTAACAGAATCGAACTCAATCCCGACCTCTACCCCTTTGTCGAAGGGGATGTTCGTCGATGTCTCATCAAGACGTTCCCCTTCGGCATCTTGTTCCAGATCAAGCCGGATGTCATCGCCGTCATGGCAGTCATGCATCTCCACCGCGACCCGGACTACTGGAAGCATCGAAAATTCGAACAAGACAATCCAGGCGATTGAAAATGGCGCACGAACGCGCCATTTTCAACGATATAAAAAGGACACCCATCTTATTTTTCATCCGCGCACATCCGCGCGGCCCAAGTACGGGGCATACCGGCGCCCCAGGCGGCCAAGCAGGCGGGACGGGAACGCTTTCGGCCCATTCTGCTCACCTCCATCAGCACCGTCGCCGGTCTCACCCCCCTGCTGTTGGAGAAAAGCCTGCAGGCCCAGGTCCTGATCCCCTTGGCCGCGAGCCTGGCATTCGGCCTCACGGTGGCCACCCTCGCGGCCCTGTTTCTAGTCCCGGCGGTCTATGCGATCCTGGGTAGTGGTAAATATTTAAATGGTCAGCGTAGAGGGGTTCATTAACCACGCCCGATCGCTTCTTTTGATTCCCTCTCCCTAACCCCTCTCCCGGGGGGGGTAGCCTGTAGCGCGCCCTACCCATTGCCAGAGGCGATGTTTCCATTTATACCTTAACCATTACCTGATTTTGGTTGGTTGGGGGCGCTTGATTCGGCGGATGAACGGGAGACGGTTTGAGCCACAAAGGTGCAAAGGACGCGATTAGACAGACTCTAAGGCGGCGAGGGGCGGTCATGAGCTCCAGCTTTGTCGTGTACATCGATGAATCGGGGGACGAAGGTTTCGTCTTCAATGATGACGGTAGCGGCAGCTCCCGTTGGCTGGTCCTGTCGGCCGCCGTGATCCACAAGGCCAACGATTTGCAGATGGTCTCCTGTCTCAAGGAAGTACGGACCCTGTTGGGCAGGGCGCCTAAGACTCCTCTACATTTTGTCGATCTCAAGCATGAGCAGCGGGTGCCTTATATCCGCCGGGTAGGTGGGCTACCCATCCGTACCGTGAACGTGGCGATCTACAAACCGCTGATCCGGAAGCCAGAGAAGTTTCAGAACACCAAATATTTGCTCTATCGCTATGCTACGCGGATGCTGTTAGAGCGGGTCTCCTGGTTCTGCCGCGATACACGGATTGAAGGTGAGGGCGACGGTTTCGCGGAGATTATCTTCTCCAACCGCAGTAACATGTCCTACGAGGAAATACGCGACTACCTGCGCCTGTTGTTGTGCCAACACGGCTCCGGACCCGCAGAAGGTGCAGATCGAGCCGTCGGTGATTAACCCGGACCGGATTCGCTCAGTCGAACATTCCAAGCTGGCCGGATTGCAGGTAGCGGACGCCGTGGCATCCGGCATCCACTTCGGAGTAAAGGTGAACCGCTACGGAGAGACGGAACCGGGCTATCTGCCGCATCTGAAAAAGACGCTCTACCGTCACAAGGGGAAACTGATGGGTTACGGCATCAAGGTGTGGCCAGAGAGTTATGCCACCATAAAAACAAAAGCCCCCGAAGTCGAAAACCTCGGAGACTTGTGATTGTTGGCCCCAGGAACCGAGGATCCCACCCATGCGGGCTGCCACTTGCGGGAAGCGGCCTCTACTTTTCCTGCGCTTGCCAAGACAGAAGGTAAACATATTAGGGGTAAAAATTCAAGCTAGGCTGTCGCCCCGTTTTGTGAAGTGCGGTAGAGAAGAAGTTCGCCGTAGTTGTTCGCCCAGGAGACCGAGGCAACAAGTCGTCCGCGGATATCAACGCATTGTTTCCAGTACCTAGTAGTCCGACCACAAGATAGCTTAGGATTCTAAGCTCATTTCCCAGTAGTTCTTATCAACCATTGGGGGTATGCGGATATCCTAAATTATCAGACTTATGGACTACTAGTTTCGATTGATGCTGCTGGTTTTGATGCTGGAGCATGAGACCCAACCAGAGGCAAAGTAATTCCTTGTTGGTACAACATATTAACGTGCTACACGAAACATTGATGATGGGTTTCGGCGTGGGAAAAACCGTGCCAAAAACCACTACCCGAGCCCGCGCCTCTACCCATCCGTACGCGCTCAAGTCGCCAGGGACGGCAATCAGGAGGGCCGATTATGACCATACTGACCATTGATCTACCGGATAGCCTGGCCGAGGAAGCAAGCGATGCCGGGTTGCTTGCCCCGAGCATCATTGAAGCGCTGTTGCGTGAGACCCTGCGCCGCCGGGAAGACTCTGTGGATTTCCCAAAGCAACGCGCACAAGCCAACCAACCCACTCAACGCAAGCCGCTGGATTTCCCGGTGATCAGCGTCGGAAAGTGGCCTGAGAATTTGAGCCTACGCCGCGAGGATATGTATGGCGACGATGGACGGTAACGCACTGTTCGTCGACACCAACGTCCTGGTCTACGCCAACGTTATCGAAACGCCGTTTCATGACCAGGCACTGGCCGCCATCAACGCGGCACGTCAGGCAGGATGGACGCTCTGGATCAGCCGCCAAGTCATCCGTGAATATCTGGTCACAATGACCCGAGCCCAAGCCTTCGAAAATCTACCCAGGGCAACGGTGCTCGAACAGGTCGATCAGTTTATCGAGCAGTGTCAGGTGGCGGACGATACCGCTGCGGTTACCAGGCAACTCGTCAAGTTGTTGGGGGATTTCAAAATCGGCGGCAGGCAGGTCCACGACGCTAATATCGTGGCCACCATGCAGACCTATGGTATCCCTTGTCTGCTGACCCATAATGTTAGGGACTTTGAGCGGTTCGAGGAAATTATAAGGATTGAGAGGATTGATTCGGCTTGAGGTGCTTGATACCAACTATGCAATCCTCGATGATTTCGGTTGGTTGGGAGCGCTCGATTCCGCGGATGGCCGTGAAGTCGTTTGAACCGCAAAGATACAAAGGGTAGGATGCCCAAAGCGCGACGCGTTAGCGGCGCCCTGTGCCCGTCATTGATGGGCATCTGTCTGACATCGAGACGAATTGAGCCTAGCACCCCATCAACCTTGAATTGATGGATATAGAGATTTAAGCTTTATTCGATGACAAAAATTCAATTGAATTGATCAGTAATATATCATGCATCACATTCATCATAACAAAGATGCTGAAGCACTAGTCTTTTTCTCGAGCTACTACCCATTAGGCCGAGGAAACATTGATCGGTAATGTCTATCATAAAGAAAATTCAACAACGGAATAATATGCAGATTTCGAGAAAATTGCAATCTCATCATAATCACTGTCTACGCGCTATAGGTGACATCATGATTTGCGAATTTTGCGGTGGAAATACAAAACCTAAAGCGGTAAAGCGCCAGCACTGGGTAAACAAGAAACTATATCTTGTTGAGAATGTTCAAGCAGAAGTGTGCATTGAGTGTGGAGAACGGTACTTTCATGCAAAAACACTTGATGCACTTGATAACTATCTTACTAAAAGCCATGCTGTAAAAAAACACCTTGATGTTGAAGTTGTCAATTATGTTCAAGCCATAGCCTAATCAGGTAAGGGCGGGTATTTGACCCGCCCTCCCCACACCACCTAGCAAGCGGGTCCGCACTAGGCGGTTCACGAGAAGGGAGCACCCAAGGATCTCAAGTATAGCCATGCGCTTTTCACCAGGATCAGCAGGTCGTCAGCATAGCGCACCAACCGGTATCCCCGGCGTTCCGACCCAATGCCGCGGTTCGGCTCCTCAGCAACTTTCAAGCTCAGTGCCACGCGGCATTGGGCGCCTGAGCCCAAACGTTAGAAACTCGAAGGTCAGCAAATGTCAGAAGTGTTATCGGATCTCTTCTCATTTTTCGAGTTTTCAAACTTCTATGATGCCAAGGTTAAGCGAGCGGACTCTCCGTCTTACGCTAGTTGCTTTCCTTTGATAGAGAATCTGATTTTATGTAACCAGCTTCATGATTCCTCGGTACCATTGAAATAGCCCCCCAAAGAACCCTCAAACCGTACACACACGTCTACCGTCGAGTGCAGACGCCTTCGCAAGCAACGCCAAATCATTCAGGATTGCTAGTACGCCATTTCATCCCATTTTGCACGTGTAGGGAACGCCCGACCTGCCGTTCCGGGATCGGGTGCAAATCCGCAGCCTTTTGTCCCCTTGCCGGGCGCTTGCTTTGCCTATCCTGCTCAATGTCAACACGACCTGACACCCCATTTCACCGGCGGCCGCTGCGGCCATTCTCGTGCGGATCTCTCCGCAACCCCGCCTGCATCCGCATCATCCTGGCGATCTTCGCCGCCATTCATGTCGCCATCGTGTCTTCGATTCTGACGGCAGAGCGCTCCCTTATCTGGCCGCTGCACAATGACACCATCCACCGCTTCGGTCGCGGGGCCGATTTCTATGGGGTCTACCACGCGGGGGTCAACACCCGTCGCGGGATAAACCCATACATACGAAACCTCGATGGCATAACCCCCTACTACTATCCCTTCCGCTATCTCCCGATCGTGGCACTGGCGGCCCAGGCATTCACATATCTGTCTCCCGGTGCAGCCTATCTGTTGTGGATTCTGATCCTGGAAGGACTCCTGGCGTTGCTTCTGTTCATCCTCTGGCGGGGCATATCCGACATCCGGTACCGTCTCGCAACGGTAGCGTTACTGCTTGTCAACAGCCCCTATTTCCTTGAGTTCCACATGGGCCAATTCACCTTTGCCGCGGTCGCCTTGTGTTATCTCGGACTCGTCCTCCCGGCCGGTTCGCTTCTGGGTAATGGTTAAGGTATAAATGGAAACATCGCCTCTGGCAATGGGTAGGGCGCGCTACAGGCTACACCCCCTCTCCCCCCGGGAGAGGGCCGGGGAGAGGGGATCGAACAAGTCCACGCCAGCCATTTAAAAATTTACCACTACCCGCTTCTGTTCACGCTGTCGGTCCTGCTCAAGCCGTTATCCCTGGCCGTCCTGCCCGCCATTGCCCGCGAACGGCGCTACCGGTTGACATGGTTGCTCGCCATCGCTTATCTGCTCCTGGTCTCAGTACCCTATTTCATTCATCACCCGGTACAGTGGACCATGTTCTTCCAATCCAATCTCCACATAGAAATATGGGACCATACCGGCCACTACGGACTCGCGTATCTCATGCAGCTCCTTGCCGCCGACGGATACCTGACGCTGTTCCATCAGAATTGGGGATTGATCCACCTGTTTCGATCCCTGGTGCTGGCCGCCACGGCTTTACTCGTATTCCATTCCCGGGAGCCAAGGGTAGGGGTCGGCGTATCCGCGCTCTTACTCGCCCATTTCCTCACCTATCAGCACGTATGGGAACACCATATGACCGGTGTCTGCGTCGTGGCCGCCATATTGATGACGGTTCCCGATCGCACCAGGCTGAGATATATCGCAGTCCTCTCGTGTCTACTGCTGTTAGCGCTGCCGACGCCCTTCGGGCTGATAGACGTGGAGAAAGACTCCTGGGTCTTCAGTCCGGGGGAGCAGTGGCCCCGCTATGCTTTATATATCATCGTGCTGCCGAAGGTTCTGCCGACCCTGGCCCTGTATGTAATCGCAATGCACGAGGTCTTCCGTAGCGGCTTCAGGACACCGCGGGAAGCGATACGGAATGCGTTGACCAGGGCGCCCGCCCGTCAGCAATCCTGAGTGGCGAGTTGTGAGTGGAGAGTGGCGGGAAAGATTAGAGTTGTACCCCTTGAAATATATTTTAAAATCAATATGTTATGGGAATCATTTGACCTCTGACCCTTTGTTTCCCGGTCAATGATCACCTTATTGGCTCATATTCAAATTTAAATGATTGATTTTTAATGAAATAAATCGGGTACAACTCTATTGATCCTGAACACTAACCACTGAACACTCACCACTCAAAACTAACCATTAACCACTCTACAGGAATCAGACCCTGCCCCCTGACAACTGCCCCCTGACAACTTATGTAATCGCAATGAACGAGCGCTTCCGCACCGACGCGAGAATGACCTTGGCCACCCTGCCCCGCCGGGACATCACCGGCGTCGTCCTTGCCGGCGGACGCGCGCGACGCATGGGAGGTGAGGACAAGGGCCTGGTGCGGATCGACGGGCGGCCCATGATCGAGCACGTCATCCGGGCCCTCGGCCCCCAGGTCGGTCCGCTCCTGATCAACGCCAACCGCAACCCGGATGCCTATCGCCGCTTCGGCTACCCGGTGATACCGGACAGCATGGGCGACTTCTACGGTCCCCTGGCGGGCATGGCGAGCGCCCTGCAGGTCATGGCAACCCCATACCTCCTGACCGTACCCTGCGATTCGCCGCTACTCCCCGACAACCTGGCCAAAACCTTGTACGGTGCGCTGCAGACCCGTCAGGCCGAGCTCAGCGTGGCCCATGACGGCGTCCGTATGCAGCCGGTGTTCGCCCTGCTGCGGCGGCATCTGCTGCCGGACCTGCTGACCTACCTGGCGGCCGGCGGCCGCAGGATCGACACCTGGTACCTCCGACATCGGCTGGTCAGCGTGGCGTTCCCGGAGCGCACCGATGCTTTCTTCAACGTCAACACCCACCGGGAACGTCGGCTGCTGGAACGGAAGTTGATTTAAACCTTACCGCTACCCGGCTTTCAACCCATCGGGGCGGATAGAAAACAAGGCCACATCGAACAAAATTGGGTAGTGGTAAATTTTTAAATGGCTGGCGTGGACTTGTTCGATCCCCTCTCCCCGGCCCTCTCCCGGGGGGAGAGGGGGTGTAGCCTGTAGCGCGCCCTACCCATTGCCAGAGGCGATGTTTCCATTTATACCTTAACCATTACCCAAAATTGATGGGTTGATTTTCAGACAGCCGCTTAAGATTTCCGGCAGTGCTCAATCCGTGGAGATAAAATTCCTGGTGGTGCTTAACAGGTAGTGATGACCCCCCACCGAACCTTTGCTTAAAGCCCCTCTCCCTGGAGGGAGGGTGTCGCAAAGGGCAGCAAAAAGCATTGATCCCATTGATCCTTACCCTTTGATCCCCTCTCCCCAACCCCTCTCCCGGCGGGAGAGGGGCTTTTGCGACACCCTCCAGAGGGAGAGGGGTTGGGGAGAGGGTGATCTAAACAGTTTTGCAAAGTCTGCCACTACACATTAAGCACCATCCACGCACTCACCCTGCCTGGAGGATACGAACATGCGACCGGGAATCGACGAGCTCCTGCGGGACCCCCGGCGGCGCAAGCCGCTGGCGGGCAAACGCCTGGCCTTACTCGGCCACCCCGCGTCCCTGACGACGGATGGTCGTCACACGCTGGATGCCCTCATGGACTGCCCCGAAACCCGGCTGACGGCCGCGTTCGGGGCCCAGCACGGCATGCGCGGGGACAAGCAGGACAACATGATCGAGAGCGCCGACTACCCGGACCCGCGCCACGGTATCCCGGTGTTCAGCCTGTACAGGGAGGTTCGCTATCCGACCGAGGCCATGCTGGATACCTTCGATGTCCTGCTGGTGGACCTGCAGGACATCGGGACCCGTATCTACACCTATGTGACCACCCTCGCCTATCTGCTGGAGGCCTGCGCCGCCAAGGGTAAGGCCCTGTGGGTGCTGGACCGTCCGAATCCCGCCGGTCGTCCCGTGGAAGGGAGCCTCCTGGAGGCGGGCTGGGAGAGCTTCGTCGGGGCCGCGCCCATCGTCATGCGCCACGGCCTCACCTTCGGCGAGCTGGCGCTCTGGCTCGCCGCCGCCAAGGGCCTGACGCTCGACCTGGAGGTGGTCCCCATGGCCGGCTATGAGCCGCAGGCGGGACCCGGCTATGGTTGGCCCCTGGGCCGGATCTCCTGGGTCAATCCCAGCCCCAATGCCTCCAGCCTCAACATGGCCCGCTGCTTTCCCGGCACCGTGCTGTTCGAAGGGACCACCCTGTCCGAAGGGCGCGGGACCAGCACCCCCCTGGAGGTGATCGGCGCCCCCGACCTGGATTTCGTGCGGGTGCTCGAACGCATGTCCGGGCTGCGGCCCGACTGGCTGGAGGGCTGTCTGCTCCGCGGCTGCTGGTTCGAGCCTACCTTCCACAAACACGTCGGCAAGCTGTGCTCGGGGGTCCAGATCCACACCGACAATCACGCTTATCGGCACGAGCGATTCAAGCCTTATCGGATCGCCGCCCTCTTGCTCAAGGCCGTGCGGCTGGAGTATCCCGACTACCCGCTGTGGCGGGATTTCCCCTATGAGTACGAGACCGAGCGACTCGCCATCGACCTGCTCACCGGCGGGACTTTCCTGCGCGAGTGGGTGGACGATCCCGTCGCCGGACCGGCCGACCTGGAGGCCTGGCTGATCCCTGACGAGACCGCATGGAGCCGGGACCGACAACCGTTTCTACGTTATCCCTGACTGCCTGTGCCTTTGTGGGTCATCCATGGCTTGGTAGTGGTCAGGGTTTACCTGTAAATCCTGTACCATTAGAAGACAAGCTCGGAGGTGAGGGCTTACTCCTCATCAAACGTCAATACTACCCAGGCATCCCGAGGGTCATTTCCCATCATGCTACTCTCCAGTCTGACCGCGGTGTCTCCGGTAGATGGCCGCTATGGCTCCAAGACCGAAGACCTGCGCCCCATCTTCAGCGAATTCGGCCTGATCAGGTATCGGGTGCTGGTGGAGGTACGCTGGCTGCAGGCGCTCGCCGCGCACCCGGCTATCCGGGAGGTTCCTCCCCTATCCGGCCCCGCGACCGCCACGCTGAATGGAATCGCAGCAAAATTTTCGGAAGCGGATGCGGGCCGGATCAAGGAGATCGAAGGCGCCACCAATCACGACGTCAAGGCCGTCGAGTACTTCATCAAGGAGCGCATCGCCGGTGATGCCGAGCTCGAGGCGGTGAGCGAGTTCGTCCATTTCGCCTGCACCTCCGAGGATATCAACAACCTGTCCCACGCCCTGATGCTGCGCGAGGGGCGCGGACAAGTGCTGATCCTCCGGATGGATAAGGTCATAGAGGCGATCCGCACCCTTGCCCACGGGCTCGCGGACCTGCCGATGCTTTCTCGTACCCATGGTCAACCCGCGTCCCCCACCACCCTGGGTAAGGAGCTGGCCAATGTGGTCCACCGGCTCGACCGCCGGCGCAACCAGGTGGCCGAGGTGCGGCTCCTGGGCAAGATCAACGGCGCCGTAGGCAACTATAACGCCCACCTTGTCGCCTATCCCGACATCGACTGGCCGGACTTCGCCCGCGGTTTTGTCGAGGCGCTCGGTCTCGACTGGAATCCCTACAGCATCCAGATCGAGCCCCACGACTACATGGCGGAGCTGTTCGACGCCATCGCCCGTTTCAACACTATCCTCATCGATTTCTGCCGCGACCTCTGGGGCTACATCGCTCTCGGGTATTTTCGGCAGAAGACGGTGGCGGGCGAGATCGGTTCGTCCACCATGCCTCACAAGGTCAATCCCATCGACTTCGAGAACGCCGAAGGGAATCTGGGACTGGCAAACGCCGTCTTCGGGCACCTGGCCCGAAAGCTCCCCATCTCGCGTTGGCAACGGGACCTGACCGACTCTACCGTGCTGCGTAACCTGGGGGTCGGGTTCGCCCACACCAGTATTGCGTTACAGTCCATCCTGCGCGGAGTCGGTAAGCTGAAGCCGGACGCAGAGCACCTGGCGGCCGATCTGGATGCCAATTGGGAGGTCCTGGCGGAGCCGGTCCAGACGGTGATGCGGCGCTACGGGGTCGAGCAACCCTACGAGAAGCTCAAGGCGTTGACCCGCGGCCACCGGATCACGCCGGCGGACCTGGCGCGGTTCATCGACTCTCTGGACATCCCGGATGAGGCCAAGACCCGCCTGAAGGCGCTGAGTCCGGGGAGCTACACCGGAAATGCTGCGGCGCAGGCAGGGGCAATCTGAGAAGACATCTTACAATAAAGAGAGACGAGTACGCCGTTTCTCCATATTTTGCATAGGCACTTGAAAGCTTTCCGGACGATTGCCCCTTCTCGATCGAGCAGCTACTCGACGACGAATACTGGCCGGATTGGGTACAGGAAGCTCTACGCCAAAAAAATGGGACCTATATACATCGCTAGCCAAAACCATGGCAAGAGACTTGGGAGGGGTCGGATTGAAGGGAGGGTTACCAAACTTCCAGATTTCATCCGGGCTGTAAAGGAAAACACCGCCCTCCATGGCTAGTCACATCTATAGGTCCCAAAAAAATCAATCAGGTTGGTTTTCAGACAGCCTCTCGATCCTCGCCGATCACCTCGGCCACCTCGAGCACCAGGCTGCCACGGGCCAGGCGTGCGTCCACCCGGTCTCCGGGCGCGAGCCGGCCCGCGTCCGTGATGACCTGTCCCGTCGGCACCCGGCGCAGGATGGCGAAGCCGCGCGTCAGGGTGGCCAAAGGGCTGCGCGCCTCCAGGCCCTGTACGGCGCGGGCCAGGCGTTGGCCGTGGGCGTCCAGGATCCGATCCATCGCCTCGTCCAGCCGGCGCCCGAGGGCATCGAGGATCAGGCGCCGGCGCGCCAGCTCACCTTGCGGCGACGCCCCTCGTGCCCGCAGGGCGAGCGGGTCCAGGCGTCCTCGCGCGGCTGCCAGTCTGCTCTCCACCGCGGTGGTCAAACGGTGTTGCAGCTCATCGACGCGCTGCTGTTGACTCCGGAGCCGACCGAGTGGATGCAGTAGACGCAGGTGCCGCTCCGCGGCGGTGAAGCGTTGCCGGCGCGCGGCAAGCTCCCGCATCAAGGCCCCTTCCAATCGCTGCCCGCAGGCCCGCACCCGCTCCGTCATATGCTGTGCCGAGGGGCTGACCAGCTCCGCCGCCGCCGAGGGCGTCGCCCCGCGCCGGTCGGCGGCGAGATCGGCGATGCTGAGGTCGATCTCGTGGCCGATCCCGGTGACCACCGGGATGGCCGAGCGACGGATGGCGCGGGCGAGGGCCTCGTCGTTGAAGGCCTGCAGGTCTTCCAGCGACCCGCCCCCCCGGGCCAGGATGAGGACATCGCACTCCGCCCGCTTACTGGCCAGCTCGAGCGCCGCCGCCAGCTCCTCGGCCGCGCTCTGCCCCTGGACCTGGGCCGGATAGATCAGGACCGGAAGGGCCGGAAAGCGCCGCTCCAGCACCGTGAGCAGATCGCGGACGGCGGCGCCGGTGGGCGAGGTGATGAGACCGACCTGACGTGGGATGGACGGCAACGGCCGCTTTTGCGATTCGTCGAACAACCCCTCGGCAGCGAGCTTTTGCCTCAGACGCTCGAACTGCAGGCGCAAAGCACCCTCTCCCGCGGGCTCCATGTGCTCAACGATCAATTGGAACTCGCCGCGACCCTCATAGAGACCGACCCGCGCCCGGACCAATACCTGCTGGTGGTTCGCGGGCCTGAACCCGAGCAACAACCGCTTGGACCGGAACATGGCGCAACGCACCTGGGCTGCAGGGTCCTTGAGAGAAAAATAGATGTGACCGGAGACCGGCTGCGCCAGATTGGACAGCTCGCCTTCCACCCACAGCAGCGGAAAGCCGCCTTCCAGCACGGCACGGGCCTCACGGTTGAGGCGCGAGACGCTGTAGATGTCCCGGGAAAAATCCAGGGGGTGAGGAGCGGAATCCTGAGGCATGAGGGCAGGGACGAGAGGATCGACGGCGACGCTCGAGCAAGTTTACCAGGGCGAGCACATATAAATCCGCCCGAAAACATGACTTTTTCGGAGTCGTCCGGGTGTCGCTCGGGTCAACGCGGCGTGACCGCGGGGCCGGTAGGCGCGGGCTTGCCCGCGCTTCCAATTCCCGCGCCGGCCAGCCGGCCCCGTGGCCAACTTGAGCGCCGGCAAGCCCCGCACCTATCGCTTGGGCGCACCTTGGTGTCGCTGGATCTCTCAGCAATAGGTGCGGGGCAAGCCGGCGCCTACCGCTCGGCCGGGTAGGTCAGGTTAGCCGCAGGAATACGACCTAGCCCGGCATGACGTAACCTGCCGAGTCTCCGTCGGGCTAGGGCGCACCTAATCACAACGACAGACCTCGCTTTAATCCTGTATTATTTGCGGTTATTGCGGCTTCGCAGATCAACCGCGGCTTGCCTGATGCGCCGATGTAACCGGTTCCCTTCTATCGGTTTCTTTCGGTTACCCCAGCGAGTTTACCCCCCGGAGTGCAAAATCTATAATTTGCCCGGTAGTGGTGAATTTTTAAATGGCTGGCATAAACTTTTCTTTGATCCCCTCTCCCCGGCCCTCTCCCGGCGGGAGAGGGAGTGTGGCCTATAGCGCGCCAAACTTATTGCGAGCGGCGATGCTTCCATTTAAACCTTAACCATTACCATTTGCCCTAACCCCTTCCGAGTGCAATTACCTTCGCGCCAGGTATCGCTATGCGCCTGATCCAGGAAGCCCTCACCTTCGACGACGTTCTCCTTGTGCCGGCCCACTCCCGGGTCCTGCCCAACACAGTGGACCTGGGTACCCGCCTGACCCGCGCCATCGCCCTCAAGATCCCCCTGATCTCCGCCGCCATGGATACGGTTACCGAGGCGAGACTGGCTATCGCCCTGGCGTTGGAGGGTGGAATCGGCATCGTGCACAAGAATATAAGTACCGAGCGGCAGGCAGGGGAGGTACGCGCGGTCAAAAAATACGAGAGCGGCATCATCCGCGACCCGATCACGGTCACTCCCGAGACCAGCATCGGAGAAGTCATACAGATCACCCGGGCCCACGACATCTCCGGCGTCCCGGTGGTGACCGAAGCAGGACAGCTCGACGGCATCGTCACCGGGCGCGACCTGCGCTTCGAGACCCGCTACGATGCCCCCGTGTCCTCCGTCATGACCCCCCGTGACCGGCTCGTGACCGTGCGCGAGGGCGCCGGCCGCCGGGAGATCGTGGAGCTGCTCCACAAGCACCGGATCGAGAAGGTGCTGGTGGTCAACCAGGACTTCGCGCTGCGGGGCATGATTACCGTCAAGGACATCCAGAAGGCCAAGGACTTCCCCAAGGCGTCCCGAGACGACCATGGACGCCTGCGGGTCGGTGCCGCGGTCGGCGTCGGGGCCGGTACCGACGAGCGGGTCGCGGCCCTGGTGGCAGCCGGTACGGACGTGGTGGTCGTGGATACCGCCCACGGCCACTCCCAAGCCGTCCTCGAACGGGTGGCCTGGGTCAAGCGGGAATTTCCGACGGTCCAGGTCATCGGCGGCAACATCGCTACCGCCGCTGCCGCCTTCTCCCTCGTGGAGGCGGGGGCCGACGCCGTCAAGGTCGGCATCGGGCCCGGCTCCATCTGTACTACCCGCATCGTGGCGGGCGTGGGCGTACCCCAGATTACAGCGGTCGCGGATGTCACGGCGGCCCTCGCCGACAGCGACATACCCGTGATCGCGGATGGGGGACTGCGCTACTCGGGCGATATCGCCAAGGTCATCGCGGCCGGCGCCCACAGCGTCATGGTCGGCGGACTCTTCGCCGGAACGGACGAGGCGCCCGGCGAGGTGGAGATCTACCAGGGGCGGTCCTACAAATCCTACCGCGGCATGGGCTCCCTGGGCGCCATGGGCGGCAAGGAAGGCTCCAGCGACCGTTACTTCCAGGACGACGAAGAGCAGGAAAAGCTGGTGCCCGAAGGCATCGAGGGACGGGTGCCCTACAAGGGTAGCGTGCTCAACGTGATCCACCAGCTCATGGGTGGCCTACGCGCGAGCATGGGCTATACCGGCTGCGCCGACATCGAGGAGATGCGGACCAGGCCGAAGTTCGTGCGCGTCAGCGGCGCCGGCATGCGCGAGTCTCATGTCCATGACGTGCAGATCATCAAGGAAGCGCCGAACTATCGGATTGGGACCTGAAAAGGAGGCAGGGACTCCTGAAGTGCCCGCGTGGGGCGAACGCGGTAAGTTGAAGTGATGGGGAACCCCAATCTATTGACTGCATTTCCATGCTGGAACGTGGGAACAAGCCGGCAAAACCTCCTATGACAGACTCAATTCTCGAACGGTGGGATATCACTCCCGAGGAACTTACTGCGGTTATTGATCAGAATCCAAGTCTTCGCGGTATGATATCTTGGATATTTGGCGGAATTGAAACTCGAAAAACTTTGGTTATCGGGTCAAGGGATTTCGGACGTAACCAAGCATGACGATCACGACCGAAAAAAGAAAGGAGACCGGGTGGTCCGCTATAAGAGGCATGAGTTTATCTTTGAGTCCAAGTCCTTACAGACAGCCACGATCAAAAAGACAGATGATGGTTGGATGGGCAAGGCTCAGGTTGACGCCAGTGACCGCCGAGAATTGATCTTGCCGGACGGCAATACCATCATAACCACCTGCTTATTAAAAGGAGAGTTTGATATTCTGGCCGTTAATGTTTTTGCCTTTGAGGATACTTGGCGCTTCGTTTTTGCGAAGAATTCCGATCTTCCCACATCGAGCTACAAGAAATACACGGAATATCAGCGCTGACATTTGCTGGCGACATTGGTCGAGGTTCACTGGCCTCCAAAGCCTCCATTTTTCGAGGAGCCATTTACGTTGATGAACGAGATCATTCAAAATCGCATCTGAGATGCCTTTTTTCCCGTCGGAATCTTCACGAAAACAAGAAAGTAGGAATGGTTTTTCCGAGCGTGAACCTGTTTCAGTAATCTACTCATCCCGGGTCTATTAGGCCGCATGACGACGAACAGGTCCTTACAAAAGAAACCTATGTCCGCATACGCATTAATGATTTCCACATGGGTAAGATTCTGGCGATTAGCGCTTACTTCGTCTTGGCATTTCACAATAAACACTCCATGACCGCGCAGTACGCGATGTGCTTCGCGCCCGCCTTCTTCGTAGAGCTCTACGACCGCCGCGTGCCATTTGCCGCCTCCGTTTTTCGGCGCTTCGTGTCCGTTCGAGTAGTGGGCACGGAAAGCGTTATGGGTTCCTGCGCCGGCTTTAATCGAATTGCTATTTCGGAAGAATCCTTCCATGTAAGGAGGGCCAAAGACAATACAATCGAATGATTCGTTCTCGTAGGGCAGATCACAGCAGTCAATTCCATCAGCGATGTCCGACGGATGAAAGTCGTACTTTTCGGTATCAATCTTCCGCCAGAAAACGCCTTTTCCATAGGTAACGTCTGCAATCTTCGATCCCTCCGGGACATGGAGGCGCAGCACATTGGGAAAGACATCGGCATTATTCCCCGCATAGGCCGACACGACCAGATTAGTCGTGGCAACCCCATCCGGTCTTTTTCGTCCCGATGGTGTTCGATCCTCCAACGCAGGTAGGAGGTCTAATTGTTTCCGTACCATGGCCTACTCACCTTTTCCGAATTCGCTTTCAAGAATGTCTCTGATGGCGTCCGCCATTTTTACACCTTTTCGTGCGCACTCTATTTTTATGGCTGAATGAAGGTTTGCAGATACATCGATGGTCAGCCGCTTCATTTTTGGTTTCTCCGAGAATCCGGCGGCTTGCTCACGAACGCCTGATTTCTTTTCCATCGGGTTTTTATCGTATTTCATGATTTACGATTTTGCGGCGAGCACTATAGGGTTGTCAAGAGAAACGTGGAAGGCTGGGGTGGGGTCGGAACCCCGACATCCGATATTAGGGGTCGTTCTCCATCCCAACCTATGCGCTGGCCCGCACCGAGTCAGCACTCCGCGGCGGGAAAAGCCTCACGATATCTGCGCAGCCAGTCCTCGAACAGGGGCACCCGCAACTGTGGTCGACCCTGGTCCAGGACCACATAACCGTGCTCTTCCGGACGTATCAGGCTCGGGCGGGCGGTGGGGACCTCGCCTTGCGTGCGGGTGCTTGGCACTCCCGGAAGGATGGGCTATATTTTCTTCTTAGATACGGAATCCTGAGATCATGTCGAGCACGACAGTACATTCGAAGGCGCATTTGTTCGCGTCCCAGCCCCGACCGCCGGCGCCACCCCTCCCGCGTCGGCGCCTGCTCGCGCACCCGCTGCTGCCCTGAGGGGCAAAAGTACACACCAACCCCGGCGGGGGCCACAGACGACACGCACTATCTCCGATCGAACGAAACAGCGCCGCTTACGTCCTCGAGCGACGGCTGCGGCAGTGCGAGAGCGAGCACATGAGCGACCAGGATCAATTGATTATCTTCGACACCACCCTGCGTGACGGCGAGCAGAGTCCGGGCGCTTCCATGACCCGGGAGGAGAAGGTCCGCATCGCCAAGGCCCTGGAACGGCTGCGGGTGGACGTTATCGAGGCGGGGTTCCCCATCGCCAGTCCGGGCGACTTCGAGGCGGTGAAGGCCGTTGCCGCCAGCGTCAGGGACAGCACGATCTGCGGGCTTTCCCGCGCCCTGGACCGGGACATCGACTGCGCCGGAGAGGCCCTGGCCGGCGCCGCATCGGCCCGCATCCACACCTTTATCGCCACTTCTCCCATTCATATGGAGAAGAAGCTGCATATGAGCCCGGACGAGGTGGTGGCTCAGACCGTGCACGCGGTCCGACGCGCCCGCCGCTACACGGACGACGTGGAATTCTCCCCCGAAGACGCGGGCCGCTCCGAGCATGACTTCCTGTGCCGGGTGTTGGAGGCGGCCATCGACGCCGGGGCCCGCACGGTAAACATCCCGGATACCGTGGGCTACAGCGTCCCTTATGAGTTCGGTACCCTGATCCAGACCCTGATCGAGCGCGTGTCCAACGCGGATCGGGCGGTGTTCTCAGTGCACTGCCACAACGACCTGGGATTGGCCACCGCCAACTCACTGGCGGCGGTGCGCAACGGCGCCCGCCAGGTGGAGTGCACCATCAATGGCCTCGGGGAGCGGGCGGGCAACGCCGCCCTGGAGGAAGTAGTCATGGCGGCGCGCACGCGTCAGGATCACTTCGACTGCGACACCCGCCTGGATACGACGCAAATCGTCCCCTGCTCGCGCCTGGTCTCGAGCATCACCGGCTTCGCCGTTCAGCCCAACAAGGCCATCGTCGGCGCCAACGCCTTCGCCCATGAGTCCGGTATCCACCAGGACGGAGTGCTCAAGAGCCGTGAGACCTATGAGATCATGCGCGCCCAGGACGTGGGCTGGCGCGAGAACCGCCTCGTCATGGGCAAGCACTCCGGGCGCAGTGCTTTTCGCGCACGGCTCTGGGAGTTGGGGGTGAGCTTTGCCTCGGAAGAGGAGCTCAATGCCGCCTTCGCCCGCTTCAAGGACCTCGCGGACAAGAAACACGAGCTCTTCGACGAGGACCTGCAGGCCCTGGTGACGGATGCCAACCTGGATGCCACCAACGAACGCATCAAGCTCGTGTCCCTGCGGGTCTGCTCGGAGACCGGGGAGACCCCCAAGGCGCACCTGGTGCTCGCCGTGGACGGGGAGGAGAAGCCCGGAGTCTCCATCGGCAGCGGCCCGGTGGATGCCACCTTCAGGGCCGTCGAAACCATCGTCGCCAGCGGAACCGTGCTCAGGCTCTACTCGGTCAACGCCATCACCAGTGGTACCGATGCCCAGGGCGAGGTCACGGTACGCCTGGAGAAAGGGGGCCGTATCATCAATGGTCAGGGCGCGGATACGGACATCGTCATCGCCTCCGCGAAGGCCTACATCAACGCCTGCAACAAGATCCTGCGGGCGCGTGAACGGGAGCACCCCCAGACCGGGGATGTCTGACCGGGGTATCCGGCGGATGACGATGGATGCGGAACGCAGCCGCCGCTATCTGGGCGCCATGGGCGTGCCGGTGTGGCGGTTGCGTACCGCGGATGTGGATCCCCGAGGACCTGAGCAAGGACGTGAAGAGATAGAAGAGATGGAAGAGATGCCGCCGCCAGCGCGGCAGGGGAATAGCATGGCTTCCGAACCCGCGGACCTTTCCGGCGTCGGGGTCGAGGCGACGCCCGAGGCCGTTCCTGCCGATTGGATTGCCGGAGCGGACTGGGAGCGCCTGAGCGAGGCCGTGTCCTCCTGTCGTGCCTGCGCACTCTGCGAGACCCGAACCCGGACCGTGTTCGGGGTGGGCAATCGCCGGGCCGATCTGATGATCGTCGGCGAGGCTCCGGGCGCCGACGAGGACCGCCAGGGCGAGCCCTTCGTGGGACGGGCCGGACAATTGCTCAATCTGATGCTCGCGGCCATCGGACTCGAGCGCGAGCAGGTCTTCATCGCCAATATCCTCAAGTGTCGCCCGCCGGGGAACCGGGACCCACGGACGGAGGAGACCCTGCGCTGCGAGCCCTACCTCATGCGCCAGATCGCGCTGGTGCGCCCGCGCGTACTGCTCTCGGTGGGTCGCATCTCGGCGCAGAAGCTGCTCAGAACGGACGCTCCCATCGGCAAGCTGCGGGGACGCTGGTTCACGTTCGGCCCGGATGAGATCCCATTGACCGTGACCTATCATCCGGCCTATCTGCTGCGTTCCCCGGACCAGAAGTCCAGGGCCTGGCAGGATCTGCTCAAGATTGCACACCGGCTGCGTGAGACGGCCGGGGATTCCGGCGCGGAGGCGGCGGGTTGATGCGGGTCTCCGTTGCGTCTGATCTATCCGCCGGTTGGGCCCGATAGAAAAAAGTAATTTCTAAAATAATTAAATTCTAATATTATATGTGCCGACGGTGCATAGGTAGTGCTTGATGTAGTGATCGTGTCATTCTGCCAGCGGAGGGGAAAAAGGGTCAGCGGGAAGCTCATCACTACCTGTCAAACACTACCGGTGTATAAAATGCCTGTGCTCGCTGCACCGGATTCAACCTTGACTGACTGAGGAGAAACCAAATGAAAAAGCTTGCTACCGCTGCTGCCGTTGCCGTGCTTCTCGGCGCTTCTGCTTCCGCTTCCGCCTGGTGGGGCGGTCCGGGTTGGGGTGGACCCGGCTGGGGTGGGGGCAACAACGACTGGTGGAACGACATGTTCGGTGACGGTTGGGGCGACTTCAACATGAACATGTCCGGCGGCGGACGTGGTTGGGGCCGCGGTTATAACCGCTATCGCGACTATTACGGCTATGGCTACGGCCCCTACGGTTGGGGCGGTCCATATGGTGGTGCCCCCTACTATGGCGGCGGCTATCCCTATGCGATGCCCTATGCGGCCCCGCCCGCTCCGAAGGCCCCGGCCTCCGCCGAAACCAAGTGAGGTTGGGCTCCTTCCCTGGGAGCTCCGCACAGGGACGTGCGGCAAAGCAAAACCGCGCCTTCCGGCGCGGTTTTGCTTTTGAAAACATAGCCTTTAAAATTGTAGCAAATCAGGGAAAGAGGTACTGTGGCCGCACGCCGTTGGCCACGCTGGAAGACGGAAAACAAATCGGGCCGGAGAAAAAGTTCGTAGGCTGAATTCGGCCTGACAGTCACGCCATCGAAACCGGTATCTGTCAGATCAGCTCGCGACTACTAGGTGGTGTTGACATTCACAGCCGACTGCTTGAATCACCCTCTCCCTTTACCCCGCACCTATCGCCGGTAGCTCCAGCAGCATCTCTACTGGCTCCCCCCCAACGATAGGTGCGGGGCAAGCGCGGTAGGGTGGGTAGAGGCGCACCAATGAACTTTGGGTATGTCAATAATCTTAACTGCGCCGAAACCCATCTATCGAAACTGCTCTATGCTTCTCCTGCCCGTTTCAAAACGGAAGCCACCAGAGGTTCGGACAGCCAAATTCCGCGCTGCCTCATCCGCCCGATTGCCGTTTTCAGCATCACCGGGTAACCCTCGCGTCTCGCTCACAGCAAGATCCCCAGTGAGCCAGTCAGCTTCAGGCCACACCGGCGTGCAATCCGCCTTCCAGCTATCTCGTCGATGCAAACCGTGGGAACTTCATGGTCCAGCGCATACTGGATAACCGACGCCTCACCGAGATCCAGGCTGTTACGCAGCAGCGGTGAAATCGTTGCCATGGGAGCCTCTACGATCGTCAGTCCACGCGCAGTATTGAACTGATCGACTGCAAAGGTTGCAGTGCCTTTCGCACGGATCTCCGCGGCAACCTCGTATGGAACGTGCACAGCTCCATATAGACTGTCCAGCAAATGAAGAGCATTCAGCGCGGCTGCCAATGCAATGATCGGCCCCGTATTCATGACGATCTCCTTCCCGTTATGCGTTTCCGGCATCAAGTGCGAGTTCCTCGTCGCTGATGTCGATCATCGGCACACCGTAGCGGTGAAGCTCCAACAGAAACGCCGCCCGATCCATACCGGCCAGTTGAGCCGCTATGCCGGAGGGGAGCTGCTTGCGCTCGAACAGCTTCGCTGCCATTGCCATTCGGGCTTCCCGCTCGAACTCATCAGGCGTCTCTTGCAGGAGATCAGGCAGGTTGTCAGGCAACGAGATGACTAGATTCATTATCTGGAACCTCATGTAAGAATTCGCGCATCGGCAGTGTAATGATTTATCCGCTCAGTGCTTCCGGATGTACCCAAGATAGCGCGTAGGCACCCGGCAACGCTGGGTTTCGTTCTCCTGCCCGCGGCCCCTGCCTGCCGCAGGCAGGGGCAGGTCAACTCAGCCTGCAGAGAGCCAGCATAGCGTAGCGGGCGGTGAGGACGCCACCTGGAAGCCGGAGATCAGTCCGGATGGAAAGTGGTGAGTGGCGAGTGACTATTCACTCACCACTAATTACTAACCACTTAACCACTCACCACGAGGCGGTCTGCCGCAGGTCCGGGCAAGCCTGCCGAGATGCCGGGAAAGCCCGCCGACGTCTCGGACAGGCTTACCGCCAGCGCGGGAATCTTTCCGCCGGTCGGAGTAAGCCTGCCGCCGAGGTCCTGGAATCCCTGGTGGACCAAATGAAGCGGATCCTGCGATACGCCGAGAACACGACCCATTTCGACGATGCGAGTCTCAAATTCCTGGGCTGGGGCGGCCGCCACAGCGGCACCTCACTGGATCCGCCCGGCCAGACCCGGTCCCTGGAGGCCCCGAACCGCGGGGAGGGCTGGATCTTGCTGGATTGGAAGAAATTTGAGTATCCGGGCTTATGTAGTATTGCGTGATCTCGAAGCCCGATTTACTTGAACAGGTATTTTATACCCAACTGGACGTTCGAGGATCTATCGAACTGCCCGAAGATGGTGTTCTCACTGCCCCAGTAGTGATTCCAGGCCAGGGTGGCGAGCAGCTCGTCGCGAATCGTGTACTCCAGATCCAGGCGAGGTAGCGGTTAATGTTTAAATGAGAACATCGCCGATAGCAATATGTTGGGCACGCCACCGGCTGCACCTCCTCTCCCTCCGAGGGTGTCGCAAAAGCCCCTCTCCCGCCGGGAGAGGGGTTGGGGAGAGGGA
>Ga0209568_1000157_pt1 | contig 24020 bp, 21 predicted proteins | sample WorMetOlspDAHAB2_FD_187406 | JGI IMG/M metagenome (GOLD analysis project Ga0209568, IMG submission 187406) | Marine gutless worms symbiont microbial communities from Max Planck institute for Marine Microbiology, Germany - Olavius sp. DAHAB.2... ...
GACCATGTTGGAGATCCTGTCGAAGAATCGGGATCTCCAGACCCAGGTTAAGGAGGCCGAACACATGCTGACCGAAATCGATATCGAATCTTTGCCGTCTTTCAACATTGGCTTTGAACGTGGTGAGGAAAAAGGGAGGGAAAAAGGGAGGGAAAAAGGGAGGGAAGAAGGGAGGGAAGAAGGTGAGGCACAGGTTGTGCGTCGTCTGTTGAGCCGGCTTGATGTCACGGAGGTTTCCGAGCTACTTGGTCTCTCACCGGAGGGGGTGGAACGCATCGCGGCGGCGGGAGGCGATGACGATTCGGCGCACGACGGCCATTGATAGGAGCCAGGAGGCGTTGACATTTAATTCCATGTTGGATTTCTCCCAAAATCACTTCGCGCTCTTCGGATTGCCCGTGAGCTACCGGGTGGATGGCGAGCTGCTGGCGGAGCGCTACCACGCCCTGCAGCATGCGCTGCACCCGGATCGCTATGCCACGGCGGACGACCGCGAACGGCGCCTGTCCATGCAGACCTCCACCCACGTCAACGAGGCATTTCAGACCCTCAAAGACCCCCTGGTGCGCGCGCGCTATTTACTCTCGCTCCACACCGGCGATTGGAGCGACGAGCAGGCATCGACCCAGGACACGGCATTCCTGATGGAGCAGCTGGAGCTGCGCGAGGCCCTGGCCCAGGTCAGGGACCGACCGGATCCCGTGACCGCGGTCGGTGAGATCCTGGACCGCCTTGCTGAGCACTCCCGCAAGCTTGGAGGCGAGCTGGAAGCCTTGCTGGATACACCATCGACACAAGACCTGGAAGCAGCGCGGGAGCTGGTGCGCAAGCTGCAGTTCGTCGCCAAGTGCCGAGTGGAAGCAGAAGACCTGGAGGCGGAGCTGGAGGGTATTTCCTAGTACATCATTTCGCTTGATTTTGCTGTAGGGAACGCCCTCTGTGGCGTTCCGAACCGCTTGCGGAACGGCACGGAGGCCGTTCCCTACACGTGCAAAATGGGATGAAATGGCGTACTAGAGGGAGTTCTCAATTGAGCCAAAACATCGCAAAACACAGGTTTAGTAGGTCGGGTTAGGCGCGCCTCGGAGGTCGACGTGTGTCAGCGAGGCCGAACGCGCCCTAACCCGACATCCAAGGCTGGCCTGCGGCATCGTGTGTCGGGTTACGGCGCACTCCATCTCAACGACAAACCTCACTTACCAGGGCGCGCGCCTGACCCGACCGACAAGTCTCAATTGTAAACGCCCCCTAGCACTGAGTTTTGGTTAAAAATGTAAACACCGCCAATAACTGTGTGTCAGGTACGCCACAAGCTGCCCTCCGCTTCCTCCGAGGGAGTCGCAAAGCCCCTCTCTCTGGAGGGAGAGGGGCTTGCTCTGCACCTATCGCTGGGGGGGAGCCAGTAGAGATGCTGCTGGAGCTACCGGCGATAGGTGCGGGGTAAAGGGAGAGGGTGAACCAATCAACCGGTTATGAATGTCAACATCAGCAACGACTCTTCCAACCGCTTTCCGAACCGGGTACAGGTGGCCCCGCTGAGCAGCAATACATCCAGGCTCTATCCCAACGAGACCAGGGTCCGCATCAGGGAGACCGAGAGCAAGGCGATGGCGGATCAGCCGACCACGGCAGATAAATCACGTCTGATCGAGCAGCTCGGGCCCTGTCGGTGGCGGATCTGCGTGCCGTCGAGAATGTCGTTCGGGTCCAGCCTGCGCTCTGAAAAGGGGTGATCCATTGCCGACAGGGCTCAAACCCCCACTGCCACGGCCTTCGGACGCCCCAACGGCGGTCCGGCTGCAGAAGGCCCTGGCGGATGCGGGCCTCGGCTCGCGCCGCGAGATCGAGGGCTGGATCCGCGCCGGGCGGGTGCGGGTCAACGGCAAGCCGGCCCGGCTGGGCGACCGCATCGGCCCGGCGGACCACATCCGGGTCGACGGCAAAGAGGTCAAACGCCGGCCCGCGCACCGGACGGCGCTCCGGGTCATCGCCTACAACAAGCCGGAAGGCGAGCTGGTGACCCGCCACGACCCGGCAGGCCGCAGCACCGTATTCAGCCGCCTGCCGCGCCTCAAGAGCGGGCGCTGGATCGCCGTCGGCAGACTGGACATCAACTCCTCCGGTCTCTTGCTCCTGACCAATGACGGCGAGCTGGCCAACCGACTCATGCACCCCGCCAAGGCGCTGGAGCGGGAATACGCCGTGCGCATCCTGGGTGAGGTATCCGCGGAGGCCCTGAGAGACCTGACCCACGGCATCAGGCTTCAGGACGGACCGGCCCGTTTCGAGGACATCGTCGAGTCGGGCGGGGAAGGCGCCAACCGCTGGTTTCACGTCCTGCTGCACGAAGGCCGCAACCGGGAAGTGCGTCGCCTGTGGGAGGCCGTGGGCTGTCGGGTCAGCCGGCTCAAACGCGTTCGCTTCGGCAACGTTATCCTGGGGCCGCGAGTACTCGCCGGTCGTTGGCGCGACCTGACTCAAGACGAGCTTGCGGACCTGCTGGCGCTTGCGGGTATGGAGCAACCCCGCGCGCCTGCGCGCCGGGCGGGGAAAGACCGACCGCCGGCAAGACATCGGCAACCGGCGGTCCGTAGCCCGAGCAAGCCGGAGAGAAAACAAGCTCGCACCAGGACGCAAGGCCGCAAGTCGCGCGTTCGGTGAGCTGGGCAGTGGGTGGATGGGCTGATACGGCGGTGCTGAAGCACCGATCACATCGGCTTTGGTTGTTCCCCTGGGAATTCTTGTTTGCCGCAAATGAACGCCAATCAACGCAAATTCATTCACTCATCATTTGCGTCCATTGACGAGGAGGCGAAGACATATGGTCGGAGACACAGGGAATCCATATCCGAGCCTGTTGCCGACTACTTTGCCATACCTGACACCGGCACAGACTACGGACGAGAGAGACCCACTCCGCTGGTCGACTCCCTGCATGGCCTGCTGAAGGACAAGGGCCTCGACGAGGAAAGCTACAAAAAACACCTCGCCGACAAATATGGGATGGATCTATTTGGAGTGCGCCGGCAGAGCGGTACAGTCTGATCGGCCCCCAGTGACGTGCGCTACCAGCGGCGTTTGTCGGGAACCGAAGTGTTGCGTTCTACCCGCATCGCGGCGGCGGCGCTTTCCCCTGGCCGCAACACCTGTGTTTCGGACGGATGCATCGCCGAATCCAAAGCGGCGGCGGGCAGGTGCCACTCGGCGGTACCTCGGTTACGTCAGGTACCGCAGCTTCCAGTCAATGCCGAGGTAAGGTTGCCGCCGCACTCCAAAATGTTCGGTGGCGCCCTTAACTCGTAGGCTTCTATCAGGTGTGTCGTTCCCCTTCCCGTCGGGCCTCTTCCATATAGGCCCGCAGCAAGCTCGATGCGGGTTCGATACCCTTTACCCTGGGTGCGGAACCAGTCGAGGACATCCACGTCCGGACGCAAGGTAACCTGCCGCTTCGGCTCGATAGGCCGTAACCCAATGCCATCAAGTTAAGCCTCAAAGCCCCTCTCCCGGCGGGAGAGGGATTGGGGAGAGGGCGAAAAAACGGCACACGATCAATCACAAACGACGTCGGTGATGCTTAACTTAATGGCATTCAGTCTCCGAGGGCAGCGAACCAACTTTCGGCGGTCGCTTTATCGGCCTTGCGGGCATGGACAATCCGGATCTCGTCGTTGGTCTTTTAGGGATGTTTCAAAACAGCCACGAGGAGTACCACAAGTACCAAGACAAGAACAAACATGACCATCTGGTGAAAGTCGATTTTCATGAGATACTCGAAAAAAGATGAGAGATCGATTTTAAAAGGAAATCTTGAAAAATCCCATCCTTGGGATTCCTCAAGACGGTGCTTGCACAGCGCGGTTTCCGGGCGCCTTCATATTCATGCGCTTGTGCGCATGAATATTGGGAGGGTGTCCTTGCTCTCCACACAGGCACTTTGAATTTTCAAGGTGTTCGTAAATAGGTAGTGGTGAATTTTTAAATGGCTGGCATAGACTTTTCTTTGATCCCCTCTCCCCGGCCCTCTCCCAGCGGGAGAGGGAGTGTAGCCTATAGCGCGCCAAACTTACTGCGAGCGGCGATGGTTCCATTTAAACCTTAACCATTACCCGTAAATACTGTGGTTCCATTTCTTCGAGCTACCATGTGTGATTTTCTTCCCAAAACCAGGGATCGCCTCCCGCCATAACTATGACAGGCCTCATTGAAGCAGTGGTGTTCTACGGTTCGTTGGAATTTCCGACGAAATTTTCCGCGGCCAAAAGCCGCGGCTTCATTGCCGATCAGCATGCTTGCACCACGCCGGCCCCTTGCCGGAGGACCCAATGGCGACCACGGGCTGGAAACAAAGGAGATTCACGTTGAACTTCGAGGATTTTTTCAAGACTGTAACGAAGCTATCCGAACCCATGGACTGGCAGCGAGCGCTCGCCGAACCGACCGAATGCGCGAACCAGGCGATTCGGATTCCAACCGGTTTCGGCAAGACCCTCGGAGTCCTCTCGACCTGGATGTGGCACCGCTTATATCTCCGGGATGAGTCCTGGCCCCGGCGTCTGGTCTGGTGCCTACCCATGCGGGTGCTCGTGGAGCAAACGAGAGACGTGGCCACGGAAGCGTTAGACGCGATGAATTGGCTCCAGAAAGACGGTGAGCATAAGAACAAGGTCGGCGTCCACTTGCTGATGGGCGGTACGGACAGCGGCGATTGGCAGCTGTATCCCGACGAAAATGCGGTGCTTATCGGCACCCAGGACATGCTCCTATCCCGTGCCCTCAATCGGGGCTACCTTGCCGGCAACACGCATCTCTTCCCAGGCGCGTACTGGCCCTTTGTGGGACCCGGACCAGGTATCGAAACCATTGGTCGTCGAGCCTTTCAATACAACCACAGCCCTAGCTAAGCGATTAATCGACGAGCATATCAATAGGGGCCGTGACGCCGATGGACCGACGCTGGTTGTGCTCAACACCGTCGACCGCGCGATCGAAGTCTTCAATACGATCGAGAAGGAGAAGAATCGTTCGAAGAGCCGGTTGACCAATACCGACATCCGACTGATCCACAGCCGCTTCCGCCCACTCGAACGGAACGAATGGAGAAACGAGTTTCTCAATAAGGACGCTTGCGTACCCGACACTGATCGCATCATCGTCGCAACCCAGGTCGTCGAGGCGGGAGTGGACATTTCCGCCGGATTTCTGGTCACGGAGCTGGCGCCCTGGTCCAGTCTGGTACAACGATTCGGACGCTGCGCACGCCGGGGCGGGCGGGCCAAGGTGATCGTTGCTGACTTCGATCTTAAAGGCGACAAGGCCAAGCCCTACGAGGAAGGAGACCTGAACGCCGCTCGTGAGGCATTGGCCTACCTGTCCGATGTCGCTCCCCTCCATCTGGAGACTTTCGAGGAAGAGGAAGAACATGTTGAACTATTACCCCGGCTCTATCCTTACGAACCCGCTCACTTGCTGCTGCGCCACGAATTGGATGAGCTGTTCGACACTACACCCGACCTGACGGGCGCGGACATCGACATCAGCCGCTTCATCCGCTCCGGGGAAGAACGCGATCTGCATGTGTTCTGGGCGGATATTGCCCCTAAGACCAACCCGCCGGACGACATCAAACCGCTACGGGAAACCCTCTGCGCGGTCCCATTCCTCAAGGCACGTGACTGGCTATGCGGCAAGGAATCGAGTACGACCAAGGCACCGCGCCTGAAGCCGGACAAGCGCACCTGGACCTGGAACTGGCTTGAAGGTCAGTGGCACCCCGCGGAGCGGAGCAACCTCTACCCAGGTCAAACGGTACTGGTTGCCGCCGACTGTGGTGGGTACGACCGAACACGCGGATGGGACCCCAACCACTCTGACAAGGTCACGACCCGGACGGCTACACCTGTATCAAAAACCAAGAAGAAATGTTGGCGCCTGGAGAAGGGCAACCAGGTAATTACGGAGAAAGAAGTAATCGTTACCTCCCCTGCCGAAACAGCCGATGCCGCTCAGGACAGCGAGGACCTGAGTCTGGCCGAAAAATGGAAGACCATCGCGGTGCATGGGCAGGAGACGGGCGGGCTCGCGCATCGTATCGCCTCCGCGGTCGCCCCTGACCTCGCCGGACTTTTCGACCTGGCTGGACGTTGGCACGATGCCGGCAAGTCTCACAAGGCGTTCCAAGCCTCCATGCATCTGGATGGAGAACGGCCATCCCGTGACGATCTGGCCAAGGCACCGGACGCCGCGTGGCCATGCAGTCCCAAACAGATGTATCGCATAGGTCCAGGCCAACGTCGCCCCGGCTTCCGCCATGAGCTCGCCAGCACACTCGCCCTGTTCGCGGTCCTGCAACGACATCGGCCCGACCATCCGGCGCTGCTCGGTCCCTGGCGTGAGCTACTCACCGAAGCTGGACTCATGTCCGCTGCATCACCGGCAACCCCGTCCCCCGCGGCAAAAGCCCCGAATGTCCTGGAAGATGAAATCCTCGCCCTGGACGCCGCGCAGTTCGATCTGCTCGCCTATCTGGTCTGCGCCTACCACGGCAAGTTGAGACTGGCCTGGCACGCCTGTCCGGCCGACCAACAAACCATATCCCCTCCCACAGTGGGAGAAATGATAGGAGAGAGGGGAAACAGGATGCGTATCCGTGGCGTCTGCGCAGGCGACGAGCTACCGCCCCTTCTGCTCACCGCCGCCGACGGAACGCGCCACGCGCTCCCCGCTACCCGCCTCGACCTCGCCCCCGCCACGGCCGGACTCAACCCGCGCACGGGCCGAGGTTGGACCGAGCGGGTCTTAGGCTTGTTGCAACGACACGGACCCTTCACACTCGCCTGGTTGGAGGCCCTTCTGCGCGCCGCCGATCAGCGCGCCTCGCGCCTGAATTCCGCCGATCCCTTGCTGGAGGACCCCGATGGCTACCACGAACTGGAAACAAGTGACCGCACGCTGGCAACGGCTGACCCCGGAGGAACAACTGCGCATTCGGCTGTCCCGGATACCCCGCAGAGTGGCCCGCAGCATGGCCTTCGAGGGGGAGCCGGTGGACGAGAAGATGCTGGAAGCCGAACTCGAACGCCGCATCAATCCACCCGCTACCTGACGACTACCCTCGGTATACTGAGCTTCACGGAGCTGGCACCACACCTCTCCCGCCGCGTCCAGGATCTGGAAGCCGACATCACCTACGGACGCTTCGCGGACCGGACCATCGGCGAAGATCTGATTCGGGAGTTCCACCACCATATCTGTGGCGATCTGGTACCGGACATAGCGGGCCGGTGGCGACAGGTGAATGTCCGGGTCAGCGATCACGAGGCACCAGCATACTTCCGTATTCCCCTCCTGATGCGGGAATACTGCCTCGATCTGCAAGCGCGTATTGCCTCGTTAGGCGGATCTTACGACGACCGTATTCCTGAGCTGCTCGCCTTCGCGGAAGGGCGTTTGCTCTGGATACATCCCTTCATGGACTTCAACGGTCGAACCACCCGCGTGTTGCTAACCGAGCTACTGCGGCGCCTGGACCAACCCGCTCTCGACCCCACCCCCCGGCCCGGTCCCGAAACCGAACGCTACCTCCAGGCGCTCAAATCCGCAGACCGCACCGACTGGCAACCCCTGATCGCATTCTGGCTGGCCCGCTTCGACCAGGAGGCCCGGACATGATCCACATCCACGACTTGGGCGGCTGCGCCCCCGCCCCGCTGGCGCACTACCTCAAGGCGCTCGGTATCCTGCGGTTGGTGGCAGAGAGCCGCGACCCGGATGCAAGAGGTTGGTGGAAGGGAGAATGCTTCAGGTTGGCGACCAAGCTCACCAGGGAGGAGTTGGAGGTTTTTTTCCTGCAACACTATGAGCCGACACCATTCGTTTCGCCCTGGAACCGTGGTTCCGGCTTCTACACCCGGGATGATCCTGGTCTGACCGCCGTAATGGACTCGAAGGCTGGCCGTTTCAATCGACTACGACTCGGAATCTCAGCGGCCCTCTCCCCTCTCGGAGAGATTGCCGATGCCGATCAAGCCGTGCGCACAATCAAGGACGAGACAAAGATTATCAAGGAGGACCGGTTACTCATGCGAGAGGAACTCGACATCCCTACCGACCCCAAGGCAAGGCTTACGGTCGAGGAAAAGAACCAGCTCCGAAGCTGCGAGAAGGAGCTACGTGCGGCAAAGAAAACGGTCAGGGAAAGTAGTGAATACAAGACACGGCTGGCCGAAGCGGAACGACGCTTCAAGCGACTAAAAGCGGACCTGATTCCAAGGCTCCGGCTCGAATGGCGGGGCGCCCATCAGGAATGGCTCAACGCCGCCCTCGTGCTTGATGGAGAGAGTAAAGCGCGCTGGCCTTCGCTTCTGGGAACCGGCGGAGCGGACGGTAACCTCGATTTCACCAACAACTTCATGCAGAGGCTTGCCGAAGTCTATGATCTCCTATCCCCGGAGGGAACAGCAACAGCGGCTGCCGAACGATGGATTGTGGGAGCACTGTGGGGGACGGCAACATCGGGATGTCAATCAGGTAAAGCAATCGGTCAGTATCTGCCCGGTATGGCTGGTGGAGCCAACAGTACCAACGGCCCGAAGGGAGATAGCCTGCTCAATCCGTTTGACTTCATTCTGATGATGGAAGGTACGCCGATCTTCACCGCTAACGCGACTCGTCGCTTGGGTACTCGTGAACAGAGCCGCGCCGCCGCGCCCTTCACCGTCAGCGCGCAAGGCGCGGGCTATGCGAGTGCCGCCGATGCGGACGAAAGCGCTCGCGGCGAGCAATGGATGCCCATCTGGTCGCTACCGATGACCCTATTTGAGATTAACCACTTGTTCGCGGAAGGGCGCACTCAGATCGGCCCAAAGCCAGCACAAGAACCGTTTGATCTCGCCCGTGCCATCGCTCGCTTCGGCACCTCACGGGGCATCACCGCATTCCAGCGTTATGGTTACATTGAACGCCAGGGTCAGAGCAATCTAGCCGTACCGCTCGGCCGATTCCGGGTACGCGAACAAACTCGGATAGATCATCAGGCGGATCACCTACCTTGCCTGGATGACCTGGAAGCCTGGTTGCACCGCTTGGGCAGCGTCGCCCGCCCTGCCCGCGAAGAAGAGAGAAAACGGGTCCCTACGCGCCTCCGCATCAAAGAAAGAAACCTTGCCGATTCGGTCTTTGCGCTTACCCAGCATCCCGACGAGCACCGGTGGCAAGGGGTTCTCCTATCCCTGACAGAGATAGAGGGGATTATGGTTAGCGGCAGCGGATACAGGGCGCAACCCGTTCCCAAACTGCGCCCCCAATGGGTCCGGGCGGCCGACGATGGAACCCCGGAGTTTCGCCTGGCGCTGGCCTTTGCCTTGCAGGGAGGTGGGTTCCGGGGAGAAAAGGCCTATTGGCTGAACCGGATACGCCGCCATTGGTTGCCCCTGTCAGAGAATAACCCGTCGCGTTTTGCCACCAGCGGAACCGGAGGCCAAACACGATTCGCTGCAAAGCCGGAAGTGGTGCTGCACGGACGCAGTGGCGTCGCCGATGCCATCGCGGTGGTGGAACGCCGGCTGATCGAAGTCGGCCAACGTGGAGAAAGGCGCTTGCCCTTGGTCGCCGCCAGGAGGGCCGCGGCCCACCCCGCGGATTTGGCCGCTTGGCTTGCCGGCGAGGTCAATCCCGACCGCACCCTGGCATTGGCCCGCGCCATGATGGCACTTGATCGAAGAGAATGGACACGGCATCCGTTGCCCCCGGCACCCATCGGTAGAAAAGAGGCCGATAGTGAGGGCACCTACGACTACCCGGACGATGCTTGGCTTGTAATACGCCTCGCCCTCTTGCCGTGGTCCCTTCCCGACGGTCGCGTTATCGGCGCTGACCCCGTGATCTTCCGCCGCCTAGCGAATGGCGATGCCACGACTGCCGTCGAGCTCGCCCTGCGCCGCCTGCGTGCCGCCGGCATCCGAACCGCGGTCCGTACCGCGGCCCTACCCCCGGAAACCGCCCGCCAATGGGCGGCCGCGCTCGCATTTCCCATCCACAAAAAAACGGCGGAGCGATTTCTTCACCGGCTCGATCCCACTGAAAATAAGGAGACTACGGAATGAACCTCGACCTGTCTGAACTCGATAACGACAAACGCCTACTGTTCAAAATCCCGTTGCAGCCGATCCAGGGCAGTCGTTTCCAGCCCACCGGTTTCCCCGGCCTCGGTGCGGCCACCTTTCAGACCTGGGACAAGCATCAGACCAAGGACAAGCATTGCCTTTTGGTCGAATCCGCCCAGAGTATGGCAAACCGCCTCGAGCTCACTGTTTGGGACGAGGCGGCTAATTGTCTGAAACCGGACGTGGAAGGACTCTCCCACGTAACCGTGACGCGCAAAGACGGTAGCTTCCTTACCGACACGATTCTGGAATCACATCGGCTCAACAGCCCTTACGTCCTCAATGCGGAGAGGGACGGAGAACTGTTCTTCGAGGTGCTGGGCACCCGTCTGAATGCCTTCGAAACCGGCCCCATCGACCGGAAGGCCCTGGCAAAGGTGCTGCTTGAGCTGGATGCATCGAGCCTGATTCACGGACTGTTTCTCGCCGCCAACATCAACAAAAAAACACTTGCGGGAGGACGGCTCCGGGTTGCCCGTGCGCTTTCGGCCTTCATCGAGGCCGATGGAGTCCGGGTAGCCGCCTCCGGTGGCGTGAAGAACGACCACATCAATCCCAAGGGAGATACCGGGAATGGCTATGGAAACGTCCCCTTCGCCCGCGACGAGTTCACTGCCGAACACATCACCCTCTACGTCAATCTCGACCTGGCCCAGATTCGCGGCTACGGCCTTGGGAGCGATGTCGAACGGATGCTCATTCTGCTGGCACTCTACAAGCTCCGCGCCTTGCTCGACGGAAACCTGCGCCTGCGTACCGCCTGTGATCTGCGCCTTGCCACGGAGCGAGTCACGGCTACCGCGCCATCGGATTTCGAGCTGCCTCCCATGGAGGCACTTACCAATGCACTGAAAACGGCGATTCAGACCTGCTCGAAAGAAATGACCAGCACTGAAGTTCAATACCTCTCAAAGATCGAGCCAAAACAGTCGAATACAAAGGATACGGATACCGGAAGCGACGAAGAAACGGAATCCGGCGAGGATTGACCATGCCTACCCTATTGCTGCGATTCCCCGGCGGGCGTTACCACGCCACCCCCTGGGGCCATCATGTCAACGAGGGACTGATCGAATGGCCCCCCTCGCCTTGGCGTCTGCTGCGAGCACTGCTCGCCACGGGCTACTCGGCCTTGAACTGGAAAGGCGATCTGAGCCGGCCTATACACAGCTCACCGCCCGAGGAAGCGCGCATTCTGGTTTTGAAGTTGGCAAGCACGCTGCCCACTTACCGACTACCGGGAGCAGTGGGCTCACACACCAGACACTATATGCCGTTGGGCATGCTGGACAAGGGGCGCGAGAAGACCACTTTGGTCTTCGATACCTGGACCAAGGTTGGAGACGGGATACTGGGCATCACCTGGGATGTACCGCTGACCACCGAGGAAACCCGGCTCCTGGATCGGCTTGCTGAGCATCTGGGCTATCTGGGACGTTCGGAAAGCTGGGTGGATGCACATCTGGCGCAGCCGGGTGAGATGCCCCCAGAAGGCACCGACTGCTTTCCCGAGGAGGGTCATTTGAATCCAGGGCCGGGATGGGAGCAGGTTCCCCTGCTTGCCCCGGAACCTGGGTATTCGACTTGGCGCGAGCGGCAGGTTAAGGCATTGCTGGACCAACTGCCCCCCATCCCCTTGCCCGATAAGAAAAGGCTCACCAAGAAGGATCGTAAGCCCACGGAAGCCCGCGAATCGGAACGCGCCGAGGTCCAGGCCCCCTACCCCGCGGATCTCATCGCCTGTTTGCAGACGGACACCACGAAGCTCCGCCATCACGGTTGGAGCCAGCCCCCCGGCAGCCGGCGGGTGTTCTATTGGCGCAAGACCGATGCGCTGGAAGTGAGTGCACCCAAACCGCATCGGTCCACCAGAAAGATCCCCACGGTCGAGGCCATGCTGCTGTCCATGGCCACCGCCAGCGGCAACGACCATGCCTTACCCTACATTGCCCGGACCCTGCCCCAGGCGGAATTGTTGCACGCCACATTGGTAAGCATCGCAGCGCAGCAGAGCGGTCATTCCGAGGTTCTATCCGGGTGTGATAGGCAGGGACAACCTCTCAAAGGTCCTCATCGCCATGCCCATATCCTGCCCTTGGACCTGGATCGGGACGGCCATCTGGAACACATCCTGATCTGGGCGCCGATGGGGTTGGATGGCAACGCGCAGAACGCAATTCGCGCGGCTCGCCAGACCTTCACCAAGGGCGGGGTCGGTCCGCTCAAGCTGGCACTCGAAGCGGTGGGGAATCTCAAGGACCTGCGTTGCCTGGGCGAAGGTTACAGAGAAGAAATACATGCGTTGCTCGGTCCTGCCGAGGGCGCGACCAGATGGATCTCTCGTACCCCTTTCGTCCCACCACGTTACTTGAAACCGCACGGCAAAAATTCACTCGAAGGCCAGATCGCCGCGGAGCTGTCTTCGCGCAACTTGCCCGCTCCCACTGAGGTAAGACGCCTCGACCCTCGTGAGCCGAACGAGCAGCAAACCGGGCGGATACCGGATAGCTGATCACCGGAATTGCTGCGTATGCGTCATTTCGTTCGCGCACGCAGGCGGGGAGGATCTCCCCCGCCGGTAGACATCGGCTTCGCCGTGGAAGTGCAATTCGATCGGCCGGTACAAGGTCCGATCTGCCTGGGCTACGGCAGCCATTTCGGCCTGGGCCTGTTCGCATGTGAGGAGACTCGGTCTCCGAATAAGCATGCTAGTCGCTGATTGTGCGGTCGTTGGAGCACAGACATCTCGGCTGCAGGCCAAGCCAATCAATGCGGTTCGCTGCCTGCCCCGTCCACAAGATGCGGTTCGCCGCCGGCCGGGCGTCCATTGATGCGGTTCGTGCCTCCTCGTGACGCCATCCCGTAAGACCTGCCGTGCTCACCACCATTGATGCGGTTCGGTCGTCCCTGACCTCACCGCGTCCTACATCCGGGCACCCGCAAGGGAGAGCGACCACGGGGGTGGACAAACCATGGGGGGTTGCCCCTACACAAAATCTTTGTGTGTCCTCCGCGGTTCGGCCTGTTCCTCCTCCGCCCGCGGCCCTTCCAGCTCGAATATCTCCCACAGGGGGATCTCCAGGGCTTCCAGGGTAGCAATGACCAGCGGCTCGTCGGCGGCAAAGACGGTGCCTTGGTCGAAGCCGTCGGGGCCTGATAAAAAACGGATGGCGTACTGCTCCAGGGGATCGATCACCAGGTACTCGCGCACCCCGGCCCGTTCGTAGAGGGTTTTTTTCTGGCGCAGGTCTTTAGCGGCGGTGGCAGGGGAGAGGACTTCGATCACAACATCCGGGGCGCCTTCGATGTGGGTGGATGTAATACGGGCGGGGTCGCAGACTACCAGGATATCGGGTTGCACCACGTCCAGGTCCGAGAGCTTGACGTCGGTGGGGGCGATGAAGGGGCGGCAGGGTTTGCCGGCGAGGCCCCGGATCAGGCTACTGAATAGATTGCCGGCGACGATCTGGTGCTTGGTAGATGGAGCCGGTGCCATCGCGTAGGCCACACCGGCGATGAGCTCCCAACGCTCGCCGTCCGGCCAGGTACGGTAGTCGGCCCAGGTAAACAGGGTGTCTTGTTTCTCTATGGCTTGCGGTAGCATCTATGGCCTCCGGGAGCAAAATCATCCACTGCCTATCCTATGCGCTGTGGCCGCTGCAGGGAAAACAAAGAAAAAACGGTAGTGGTAAGTTTTTAAATGGTTTGCGTGGACTTGTTTTGATCCCCTCTCCCCGGCCCTCTCCCGGAGGAAGAGGGAGTATAGCCTATTAGAGCGCCAAACCCACTGCCAGTGGCAATGGTTCCATTTAAACCTTAACCATTACCGAAAAAACTACGAATCGTGCGAATCGGCGCAAATCAGGTTGTTTGCGCCCATGCGGACATTCGCGTCGATTCGTGTTTCGCGGTTAAAACAATACCCAATCGAGGTCCAGGGCCGGCGCGACAGCGACTTCGCCAAGCGCATGTTCACCTACAACTACCGGCTCTTCGACCGCTACGCCCGCCCCATCGCCAGCCTCGCCGTGCTGGCCGATGTGTGGATGTAGATCGGGCAAAGGACCAAGCTTGTCCCGACGGAGGAGGGAGCTTGGCCCGTGCCCAACACCCGTGTTAGGCATGCCCACCGTCCGTGGAGGGCTTTGCCCAACCGACTCCCGAGAAGTTGGGGAGCAACGAGGTAAACAGCCCCCTCAGTGCTCCCAAATGTCCTCCCACCAGGCTCCGTTGTCACCCTTGGCTCCATTGCCGGTTGCAGGCCGCCGCGGCAGCTTGATCCGGGCGCGGATATCCTCGATATCCCAGCCGGTCAGGCGGGCGAGATCACGGGCCTCTTTTTCCAGGCGTCTCGGCAGCGTTTCGTCGAGATAGCGCCTGGCCGCCTCGCACTTAGCATCACCCCGCCAGGGGTGGCGGACCACATAACGCCCCTGGAAATTCTCGCGGTTCCCGGTCACCTGGAATTTGAGGTCCTCCGGGAAACGGTCGCGGTCATAGCGCAGGTGGAGCCGGGTGATATAGACATCCTTGGCTCCGGGTGCCGGAGGCGCGATGCGCCGGAATGGTCGAGACCTCGGAGCCGGCCGGCGGTCGTCGAGCCAGAAGACGCCCAGCTCCCGTAATTCCCGGTTGCTCAGGGGATCGGCGGCGCAGGGATCGCACCAGTTCATGTCCCAAGCGTATTCGAGAAAGACAGCGCGGCCGCGTTCCTTGGCGACCTGGGTGTGGAACAGGTCGCGGTAGAAATCGTCGAACTTACCTTCTTCCTTGACATAGACCGGGATGTCGATGTTCGCCGGCAGCTTGACGGTGCGGTAATTGGTCGTCTCCACGCGCCCCCTGCGGGTCAGGGCATAGATGAACAACTCCTGTGGGCCTTTGGCATTCACGGTGCCGAGCCGGATCGGCAACATGAATTTGCGGGTAGTGGTTAATGTTTAAATGAGAACATCGCCGATAGCAATATGTTGGGCACGCCACCGGCTGCACCTCCTCTCCCTCCGAGGGTGTCGCAAAAGCCCCTCTCCCGCCGGGAGAGGGGTTGGGGAGAGGGAATCAAAAGAAGCGATCGGGCGTGGTTAATGAACCCCTCTACGCTGACCATTTAAATATTTACCACTACCAATTTGCGATGGGTATAGGCGATCTGCAACGGCCTCAGATAGCCGTATTTCCCCTTGCGGTAGCTCTCCAGATCGATCTTGGCCACGAAGAATTTCATCCCCTGCTTCAAATAGCTGCCGACCACCGGCCCTGCGCCCCGGGGCAGCTTGTAGCCGTTCTCCGTAAGCCAGGTGACAAGCCCCTTACTCTCTCTGGCCGACAGGATCAGGATGTCGTACTCGCCGACCTGATATTCGGCCTCGATCGTAACGCCGAGACTCTTTGCGCGCCGGCGAGCACCGGCGCCCTTCCTCGCCGCCATCGGAGCGGCGGCCATCATGTCGGCTTCGCGCATCATGTAGACCCGGCAGGGGTCCTCGTCGAAATACTCGACCAGCCGGGGCGCCGAATAGGCGTCCAGGTGCTCCAGGATCGCCTTCTCCATGACATGGATCTGCTTTTTTTGCAGTACCCTGGGTACCGGCACCACCATTGCGAATTCATCGACATCGCCCTGGAAATCGCTCGCCATGGTGACCACGTTCCTGTCATCGTCACGCACCATCACTACTTGGGATGCGCGGTTGAAGAGCCTGGTGTCCGCCTTGGCGACATAAAAGCCACAAAAAGCGGAGGCGAGGTTCGGCGCCGTCAGAAGACACAGCAGCAGTCAATGGATCGGTTTCATGTTCATGAATGACTCCCGGTGCCGGGCCAGACGAAGGCCTTGCCCGGTAGATATTGGTTGATCGCCAAGGTCAGCGGTGAAGAAAGAATCAGCGCATAGAGAAAGGCGCTCGGGATAAAGAGCAGATACTGCAGCGTCCAGCCGAGCAGCGCAACCCAGGTGCCGTAAAGGAGGCAACCGGCCATCGACGCGGGCGTGGTCTTGGGATCCGACAACATGAAGAAGGCAAAGATCAGCAAGGCCCCGTTCTGCAGCTGGTGCAGGGGAATCTGCCAGGGGTCGCCGAGCCAGGCGGCCTGCATGAAGAGCGCGAGCGCATAGGCGGCGCCGAACGCCAGGGTCGTCGCCATGCGCGTCGGGCCGATCAGCAGGATCAGGCCGCTACCGGCCGCCAGCAACAGCAGCCAGATATCCCGACCCCACTGACCCGGCGTAACCCAGGCTGCGTCGCCGAGCAGGATCACCACCACGATCCCGAGGGCCGAGGGATTGAACAGGTGACGGCGGCGCACCGTCAGCAGGAACTTGCTCGCAATCGCGATCAGGACCGCGAGCAGTAGCCAGCCGAGCGCGTTCGAGCGCAGCAGCAGCAGGATCGACAGGGCGCTGTTAGCCGCGCTGGGGAGATTGGCCGGCAGGTGGTAGCGGCGGGTGAAAAGGAGCTGCAGCAACCCGGCGAGCGCCACCACCGCGGCGATACGCGCCGGCGAGACCTCGAATTGGAGCTGCAGGATACCGAACAGCAACAAGGCGATCTGCACTGCCAGCTGGTAATAGCGCGGGTCCATCTGTGATGACTCGACTCCGGTACTCGACGATTCTAACCGGGAAATCTCACCATATATGTTAACCTGACCATGGCTTGGTTTCTTACCTTCTTCGGAGGAAATTTTCACGATGAAAATGCATGTCCTTTTGATCCGGGGCGCCCTGCTGTTCGGATTTTGGTTGATTACCACGCACTCTTTCGCTAAAGATACTTTTCAAATTACCGTAACCACGCCTACGGCGACCGTGTCGCGCGGATATGGGGCGGACGAAGACCTCGTCAATGACCTCGGTGATCGTGGCTTCTCCAACCTCATCGCCTCATACACCCCCACCTCCGCAGCTCGGCGGTATTGGACGTCAGGGGTATACGCGTGTTAGCGAGTTACCCTTCCAACTCGACTCGCTTGACCTTTATGGTGAGAATACCCTCTCCCGCATGTTACGGAACCTGGCTGCCACGACTCCGATCGACCCTGTTGCCGGTAATCCCGCAAGCCTCTCCGGCACTATGGTCAGTGACTCATTTGCCGCCGGCGCCGCGAGTTTTCGTCAAACGGATGAGATGAAAATCTCGAATTCCATAGCCGTAGGACTCGCTACCGGTTACTTCAAGGCCGGGGATTATAAAGTGAATCGGTATACCCTGCCGCTTTCCTACACGATCTACTTCAATAATCCGGGCTATCAGCTACGCTTTGACCTTCCATTCGACTATACTCAGGTTGGTGATTCCGAAGCATACGGCGCGGCTTTGGGAGCCAGTCTGCGCATCCCGGTCAGCGATGCCTGGAGCCTCACGCCCGGCATTCGTGCCGGCGCGACCGGCTCCCTTGACATGGCTTGGCAGGGGTAGTTTACGCGGGGACTTTGACCAGCAATTACACGATTCCGTTCAACGCCTTCGAAGTAAATATTGCCAATATGGTCGGTACTATTCGTACCGGGTCGGTTGGGGCTGGTGACTATGAGATCGACTATGATTTAAGTAACACCGTGTACAAGAACGGCATCTCCTTTGAGGGTGAAACTCCGTGGAAGCTATTATCTCTTCCGACAAGCTGGAGGGTCTGGCTGGCCTACACCTTCTTTACCGGCGACGAACTTTTCATTGACAATTACTGGGACTTCTCTCTTTCCTGGGGCCCGCGCGAGGGACCTCTACGTCTTGGTGCTACCTTCACTTACGCCGATAACGATTACTTCGGAGGGCGTTTCAATTTTAATTATAAGTTTTAAGGGCACCTGTCAGGTTCCAGACGATTCCACAGGAAGCGAGTACGCCATTTCTCCATATTTTGCATGTACCCCGTAGGGTGGGCTGTGCCCACCATCCAGGTACATATTGGTGGGCACAGCCCACCCTACGGGCTTGAGAATGAAAAATAAGGTGAAATTTCATACTAGTAGTCCGGGGTCATCCTGGTGAGGGGGACGAAGGCAACCCCGAGCACGTCTGTCCTGCCGAGCGACCCGTTCGGGCGCTTTTCGATCACGACGAGCTCCTGATGACCGTGTTGAGGGCCGACAGGGATCACCAGCCGGCGACCTTCCTTGAGTTGCTCGATCAGGGGTGGGGGCACCGCGGGCGCGGCGGCGGTGACCAGAATGCCGTCGTATGGAGCGAGCTCGGGCCAACCGGTGTAGCCGTCGCTGTGTCGGATCTCTATATTCGTATAGCCCAGGCGGGCGAGCCGAGCGGCGGACTGCCGGGCCAGCTCGGGAATGATCTCCACCGAATGGACCTGGCCGACCACACGGGACAGGATGGCCGCCTGGTACCCGGAGCCGGTGCCGATCTCCAGCACGCAGTCATCCGGTCCACAGGCGAGAAGATCCGTCATCAGGGCGACGATAAAGGGCTGGGAGATGGTCTGGCCGTGGCCGATGGGCAGCGGGCCGTTGGCGTAGGCATGGCGTTGCTCATGGTCCGGGACGAAATGGTGGCGCGGGACCTCTGCCATGGCCGCCATTACGCGATCGTCGAAGGTATCGCGTCCGATCACCGAGCGCGTATACCGGAGTTCCGCCCTGATGTCCTCGAGCAGCTTGTGAGTGCCGGATCTCATAGGCCCTTTCCGTCGTCGCGACCGATGAACCGACGCATCGGCACCGAGCGCGTGTTAGGGGCTGTTTCTCAAAATAACGATTATAACATCCTGTTAATCCTGTACTATTAGGAAACAAGCTCGGCGGTTAGGATTTACTCCTTTTTAAATGTCAACATTCCTTACGGCAGTCGCAGATACCAGCCGCTACGGACTCTCCTACCCTCGAAACCACGAATCACGCGAACAGCCCGCATCGCATCGCTGCGTGTGGATTCGCGTGCTTCGTTATTTCCTTCACGACCCGCAGCCAGCCTTCGTCCGCTCGGCTGTGGTCGGGTCTTGCTCGCTTATGCCGCGGCCTCCGACTACCAGTAGGCGAGCAGCTGACCGTCCTCGATCTTGTGCTCGAACGCCCGCAAGGGTCGGTTACCGACCTCCGTGCACTCGCCGGTCTCGACATCGAAGGCCCAGCCGTGCTTGGGGCAGGTAAGCTTGTTGCCTTCCAAGGCGAGGTGGGGGATATCCGTCACCTGATGGGGACAGCGGGAGTCGAAGACCTTGACCAGCTCGCCCTTACGGGAGACGAACAGGTGACGGCCCGCGGCCTCGAGAAAGCTGATCTCTCCTTCCGGCAGCTCCTCCAGGGCCCCAAGTCGGTGCCAGGACGGCTCGACGTCCAGGTTCTCTGGACGGAACTCGGGGATGTCCATGTCGAGCAGGATCTCGGTAGCCCAGACGATCTTGGCCAGGCCCAGGACCGGAAAGGCCATCAACAAAGCGTCGAGCACCTCCTGGGGCGTAGCGCCGTTGCGCAGGGCCCGCGTAAGGTACTGCCGAAATCCGGGCTCGGTCTTGACGGCCACCTTGGTGATGACGGAGATCAGGTCCCGCGTACGGGGATCCAGGTGGTCTCCGGCCTTCTTGAGAAACTTGAAGTAGGCGCCCATGGCATCGGGGCGGACCTCGAGCAGGTAATTCAGTGCGTCGCTCATGAAAGTCTCCTGGGAAACGGATGGGGGTTGGTCCCGCGCGTCGATAATGGGGAGTATTCGTCAAAACACCAAATAGCGCGACCGGATTACAAGCCGGGCAAAGCGACGCGTCTCTGATCGAAGCGGAGCACCGCTTCCGGCCCTCGCTGGGCCGTAAGAAATAGTTCCGCCGCCCCAGCGTGCAGGATCAACCGATTATTTTCTCCTATTTCGACCACCGGCTCAACCGGCGCAGATCAGGAAAACGGCGTTTTTCCGTCCCTGATCAAGACCGGGCTCCAGGCCCTACCGAGGCTGCTGATATTGAGAAGCTGTCCGGCTAATGGAGCGGCCTTTGCTGTCGGGTTACGGCGCGTTCGAGGCCGTGCTCTCCGAAGCATTTTCCCACGCGCCTAACCCGACCTACATACTCTTGACATCGAGGGCTGTAGCGCATCCCGCCGTCAATGGCGGGATGCGGCCCCGCACCTATCGCCGCCGCAAGCCGAGTAATACTCCGCGCCGGCGCCGCGATGGGTGCGGGGCCTTTCACGTCCTACGCCGCTATCGGGGCTGCTGATACTGATTCTTAACATGACCTGAAACGAGTTAATCGAAAAGAATTTATACGCGCCCGCCCTGGGATCGGAGCTTGCGCAGGCAAGGCGCTGACTCTATGCTGACCTTAGTCAGTCGGGCCGCCGCAAGGTCATCCCTCTCGATTTCCGCCGCCGGCGAGGGCATAGCGAATGGAAGCCCGAGAGCCTTTCCGGGTAGTGGTGAATTTTTAAATGGCTGGCATAGACTTTTCTTTGATCCCCTCTCCCCGGCCCTCTCCCGGCGGGAGAGGGAGTGTAGCCTATAGCGCGCCAAACTTATTGCGAGCGGCGATGCTTCCATTTAAACCTTAACCATTACCCCTTTCCGATATCCAAATACGAGGAGAAACAATGTCTACCGATCGCATCATCGCCTTCGTCATGGCCGGTGGCCAGGGCTCCCGCCTGCAGCCCTTGACCACCGCCCGGTCAAAGCCCTCGGTACCCTTCGGCGCCCGCTACCGGATCATAGACTTCGTGCTGAGCAACCTGGTGAACTCCCAGATTCGGACCATCTACCTATTGGTGCAGTACAAATCCCAGTCCCTGATCGAGCACGTGCGCAAGGGCTGGACCATCTCCCCCCTGATGCACGAGCAGTTCGTCACCGTGGTCCCGCCTCAGATGCGGACGGGCGAGCAGAACTGGTTCCAGGGCACCGCCGACGCGGTGCGCCAGAACATCGATCTCATCGAGGAGCACCGCCCCGACCTGGTCGCCGTCTTCGGTGCCGATCACATCTATCGCATGGACATCCGGCAGATGGTCGATTTCCACCAGGAGCGCAAGGCCCATGTGACCATCGCCGCCCTCCCCGTCCCCCTGCAGGAGGCCACGGGCTTCGGCGTCATTGCCACCGACCCGGACGGCCGCATCCGGCAGTTCCAGGAGAAGCCGGCCCAACCCGCCCCTATGCCGGGCAACCCCAGCCAGGCCTTCGCCTCCATGGGAAACTACGTCTTCAATGTGGACGTCCTGCTGGAAGCCCTGGAGGAGGCCCGCAAGCGGGGAGAAACCGATTTCGGGGGCCATGTCCTGCCCCGCCTGCTCGCTACCCACCGGCTCTTCGCCTACGACTTCGCGACCAACGAGATCCCGAACATCAAGCCCTATGAGCAATCCGTCTACTGGCGCGACGTGGGCACCATCGATGCCTACTTCGAGGCCCACAAGGACGTCCTGGGCGCCGAGCCGACCTTCGATCTGTTCAATCCCCACTGGCCCGTGTACTCGAGCAGCTACCAGGGCCCCGTAGCCAGGGTTTTGGGCGGCGAGCTGCGCAACAGCCTGCTCGGCGCGGCGACGGTGATCCACAAGGGCGTGCGCATCCGCAACTCCATCATCCGCCGGGAGGCCGTGATCGAGGAGGACGTGGAGCTCGATGAATGCATCGTCATGGACTATGTGCGCATCGGCAGAGGGGCGCGCCTGCGGCGCGTCATCGTCGATCGTCACAACAAGATCGAGCCCGGAGAACGCCTGGGATACGACGCGGCGGCGGACGGCCGGCGCTTTACCGTCTCCGAATCCGGCATCACGGTCATCCCCACGGGCAAGGTCAGCTATTTCGCTCGCGACTCCCGCGAAGGCGCCGGCTCGGGATACGCCGAGTAACAGTTATCAGTTATCAGTTATCAAGGGGCAGTATTGTTTGAAACCTGACAACTGGTAACTGCCCCCTGATAACTGATGGAGGATCAACGCCCGAACAGACCCTTCAGGCCCTGGCCCAATCCTTTGATTCCCGTGCGCTCTTCCAGGGACTGGAGAAGGTCCTCGCCCTTGTTGCCGAGCCCGCGTTTGGCCGCCGCGCTCAGCACGCGATTCATGCCCAGGTTCCACCGAAGGTGTTCGAAGGGTCCCGTCAGGTGAACGGGGATGGGAATCCCTTCCAGCTCCTTGATACCGCGACCCCGCGGCGGCTTGACGAACACAGGCTCGAGGCGGTAATCGATGTGCCCCTGGACGAGGTCGAGGGTACCGGCGCCGGTGACGTGAAGATGGTCCGCGGTCGCGACCAGATCCCGATTACTCAGGACCCCGTTCCGTACCTCGGCGCTGGCGCGCAGGTCCCTGAATTCGGTCTGCGTCGGCAAGTCCTCCGGCGACGCCGCACCCGGCAGCCGGCCACCTGCTTCCCGAATCATCCGCTCCAGATTGACGCCCCTGAGTACGCCGCGCGGGAAGTGGATCGCCAGGGTGCCGGCCAGGCTGCGCCGGAGCGCGTCCACGCCGTGCCCGGCGGCGGTCAGATCGGCGCTAATCTCGCCCCGTCCGCTCACATTGTCGCCCCAGGGCAGGTCCGCCAGCAGGTGACCGGATTCGACGCCCTCCGCGCGCTGGACCAATGCGACCCTGGGCCCGGTACCCCGGACGTCCAGGGCGAGTCTGCCGGTCAATCCGCCCTCACAGAAATGTCCTACCCGATTGGCGACCGCCAGATTCCCATCCCTGGCTCGAACTGCCAGGTCGGTATCACCGAATCGAAGCCGAACCAGCTTGAGCTCGTCGATGCGCAGGCGGCCTTCCAGGTCCAGGTTGCCGATGAGTCGCGCGACAGCCGGATCGATAGCCGGTCCGGGTATAGGGGTCGCCGCCGTGGCCGCCTTGCCGGTGTCGGGTCCGACGGGTGTGGCGGTAGACTCGGTCGTCGGCGCCTGCTGTTGCGACACCTGCCCTGGCAACGCCGCTATTTGCTCGCCGGGGGGGGGATAGGCATCCAGGTCGAGCCGATCGGCCACCAGGTCGAACCGGAAGCCCAGGGGGCTGGTCGAGACCTGCCCGAGCGTTCCGGTAAGCCTCGTCTCATCGACGCCCAGCACCAGATTCGGCGCCCCGAGCCGTCCGTTCTCCAGGCGCCAACGGGCATCCAGGGCGCAACGCCGGAAGGTCTCCGGGTCCGTGGTTCGTGGTAGCGGCAACCTCCTTTGTGTCAGCCAGGCCCGCAGGTCGAACGCATCGACCTTCAGGTCACCGCTGAACACCGGGGCGGACAGCAACCTCTGCCCCGATGCCGTGCCGTTTGCCGACAGGGTCCCGGAACGGATCGCAAGGTCGGTAACCTGCAGGCGCTCGGCGCCCAGGTCCAGATCCAAACGCGCATCGACCCTGGCCTCGACGCGGCCTTCGGACAGGGCCGCCCCGAAGGCCCGGATTTCGAGGGCTGCCCGGTCGGCCAGATAGCGGCCGGCAGCGAGGTCCACATCCACCCCGGTACGCAACACGAAATCCGCGGCCAGGTCACCATAGGTGCGGGGCCTGGCCCGGCGGATTCCGGCAATCCCTGCCGGAATGACGCGCCGGAGGCCGACAGACTATCAGCTCAGCGTAGCATAACCGCGGGCCGGTAGGAGCGGGCTTGCCCCGCACCGATCGCTTGGGCGCACCTTGGTGTCGCTGGTTCTCTCGGCGATAGGTGCGGGGCGAGCCCACGCACTCAGGGCTACCGAATGATAATCGCTGCTGAAACAAGCGCTTGGCCGAGAAGCTAGTCCATCATTTCGCTTGATTTTGCTGTAGGGAACGCCCTCTGTGGCGTTCCGAACAGATGAGATACACTGTTCCAAAGCAAGATCGATTTGCCACCTGATTCGCAAAAACACACACCGGACCCATAAATTGGCTCTCTCAGGTGGCGGAATCGGAAAGGGCATAAAAACGGCAGCCGTCGAAAGGCG
>Ga0209568_1000158_pt1 | contig 23909 bp, 21 predicted proteins | sample WorMetOlspDAHAB2_FD_187406 | JGI IMG/M metagenome (GOLD analysis project Ga0209568, IMG submission 187406) | Marine gutless worms symbiont microbial communities from Max Planck institute for Marine Microbiology, Germany - Olavius sp. DAHAB.2... ...
TGCAACCGAGATACTTGAGGGACGGCGTTTTCTGACGCCGAGCGTGGCGGCACGTGGCACGGGACAATCATCGTTGCCACTGGGGAGCGGTTGATGAGTGCGGTCAAGCCCATAACTTGCTATTCCGTAAATCTTTGACCTATTATCGCCGCCAAGATGTTTCGGCGACGTCAGAAACTGAGTTTCACCTCCCGCGTCCGCGAGTTTTTCTGGCCGCGGTCGGGTTGGGGGCGGGCCAGCCGGTACGTGTTTCACCGGGTCGCGCGCATCCCCGGAACGCCCCACGATATCGCCGCCGGATTCGCCTGTGGCGCGGCGATGTCGTTCACGCCGTTTGTCGGCGCTCACATCCTGCTGTCGGTCGCGCTCGCCTTCGCGCTGCGCGCCAATCTGGTCGCCTCGATCATCGGCACCGTGGTCGGAAACCCCTGGTCCTTTCCGTTCATCTGGATCCTGATCTATCGGCTTGGCCGTTGGGCCGGGTTCGGCGAAGGGCAGGGGGAGGCCGATACCCTCGACTTCGCCGAATTGTTCGGCCACATGCTTGACGCCGTGCTGAGCTTCGATTTCGTCTACCTGCTGGAAACCGCATGGCCGGTGTGGTGGCCGATGATGGTCGGCTCGATTCCCGCTGCCATCGCCGCGTGGTTCGCGTTCTACTACTTGATCAAGGCACCGGTGAGCGCGTATCAGCGACGGCGCATCCGCTTCGTCCGTATCGCCAATGCCCAAGGGCACCGGGAGCCTTCAGTATGACCCACCACCTCCGGCTGGGAGTGAACATCGATCACGTGGCGACGATCCGCAACGCGCGGGGCGGCCGGCATCCGGACCCGGTGCGCGCCGCCCTGATGGCTGCCGCCGCGGGTGCCGACGGCATTACGGCGCATCTGCGCGAAGACCGCCGTCACATCTCCGACGAGGACATCACCCAGCTGACCCGGCAGATCGATCTGCCGCTGAACCTGGAGATGGCGGCGACCGAGGAAATGCTGGCGATCGCGTTGCGCCACCGCCCGCACGCCGCCTGCATCGTCCCCGAACGGCGCGAGGAACGCACCACCGAAGGGGGGCTGGACGCGGTCGGCGGCGGCAACCACCTGGCGCCGTTCGTTCGCGCGCTGGGCGAGGCCGGCATCCGCGTATCGCTGTTCATCGAGCCGGCCAAAGCGCAGCTCGATGCGGCCCGCCATCTCGGGGCGCCGGTCGTCGAACTGCACACCGGCTCCTATTGCGAAGCCGAAGGGGAGCGCCGCGACGCCGAGCTTGCGCGCATCGTCGATGCCGCCGCCCACGCCGAGGCCCTTGGCCTCGAGTGCCATGCCGGACACGGGCTGACCTTCGATTCCGTCGGTCCGGTGGCGGCGATCCCGACCATTGTCGAGCTGAACATCGGCCATTTCCTCGTCGGCGAGGCGATCTTCTGCGGTCTGGAGCAGAGCATCCGCATGATGCGTCAGGCCATGGATGCCGCCCGTGGCGGCGCTCCGGCGCCTTAGGATGGCGGAACCCGCATGATCATCGGCGTCGGCACCGATCTCATGGACATCCGGCGGCTCGAGAAGACCCTCGAGCGGTTCGGCGCAAGATTCACCGGCCGCGTGTTCACCGATCACGAGCGGGCGCGTTGCGAGCGGCGCCCTCATCCTGCCGCCGCCTACGCCCAGCGGTATGCGGCGAAGGAGGCCTGTTCCAAGGCCCTCGGCACCGGCTTTCGCCAGGGCGTGTTCTGGCGCGACATGGCGGTGGACAACCTGCCGTCCGGCAAGCCCTTTCTCACCCTCACCGGCGGCGCCCGCCGCCATCTGGAACGGCTGACCCCGCCGGGGATGGGCGCGGCGGTGGAGGTGTCGCTGACCGATGAGTATCCGATGGCGCAGGCCGTGGTGGTGATCTACGCCGTTCCGTCCGTCGCCGGTTCGGGATCGGCGTAGGCCGCCGGAACCGCCTTGACTTCGGGGTAGGCGGCTGGCTTGATCGCCCCCGGCCGGGGCACCCCCTGGCCGGAGAAGAAATCCAAAATCAGTGCGTTAGATATTCACCGCTTCATGGCACAGGGCAAATCCAGCGGCTATTGGGAACTGGTCAAGACGATCATCTACGCCGTGCTGATCGCGCTCGGCGTGCGGACCTTTGCCTACGAGCCGTTCAACATCCCCTCCGGGTCGATGATCCCGACGCTGCTGGTCGGCGACTACCTGTTCGTGTCGAAGTTCTCGTACGGCTACAGCCGCTATTCCATGCCGCTAAGCCTGCCGGTGATCCCGGGACGGGTGCTGTTCGAAGAGCCCGAACGCGGTGATGTCGCCGTGTTCAAGCTGCCGACCGACAACAAGACCGACTACATCAAACGGCTGATCGGCCTGCCGGGGGACCGCATCCAGGTGATCGGCGGACTGCTCCATATCAACGGTCAGGCGGTCACCCGCAAGCGGGTCACCGACTACGTGGCACGGGGACCCACCGGTCACGTCCGGCGCATTTCGCGGTATGTCGAAATCCTGCCCAACGGACGCCAGCACGACATCCTCGAGGAGACCGACCAGGGGCCCAACGACAACACCCGCGTCTACGTCGTTCCCGAGGGCCACTACTTCGCCATGGGCGACAACCGCGACAATTCGCGCGACAGCCGCGACCATGCGGTCGGATTCGTTCCGCGGGAGAATCTCGTCGGGCGCGCCGAGTTCATCTTCTTCTCCATCGACGGCGAGATCTGGACGCTGTGGCAGTGGTTCCAGTCGTTGCGGGCCAGCCGCATCTTCGAAGGGATCGAATGATCGGGACGGAAGACGCGAGCCGGCGGCTGGAACAGGCGCTCGGACATCGCTTCGCCGATCCGGGGCTGCTCGACGAGGCCCTGACCCACTCCAGCGTCGCCAGTACGGGTCAGCAGCGGCGGACCAATGAACGCCTGGAGTTCCTGGGGGATCGGGTTCTGGGGTTGGTCGTTGCCGACTTGCTAATGGGCCGCTTTCCCGACGAGGACGAAGGCGCGCTGGCCCGTCGCCACGCGGCGCTGGTCCGCCGCGAAGCCCTCGCGCGGGTGGCGGTGGGCATCGGACTCGGGGACTGCATCCGTCTCTCGCGGGGCGAGGAGGATGCCGGCGGACGCGAGAACCCCGGTCTCCTAGCGGATGCCTGCGAGGCAGTGATCGCCGCGTTGTACCTGGATGGCGGTCTCGACGTGGCGGCGGCGTTCATCCTCAGGGAATGGGACGCGATCGTGGCCGAGGACGTGCGTCCGCCGAAGGACGCCAAGACCGAGCTGCAGGAATGGGCGCAGGCGCGGGCGCTGGCGCTGCCCAAGTATCGCGAGGTCGGCCGCGAGGGTCCGGCGCACGCCCCGGTGTTCAGCGTCGAGGTTTCGCTCGCCGACCGGTCGCCGGCCCGTGCCTCGGGGGCGTCGAAACGGGCCGCCGAGCAGGCCGCGGCGGAGGCAATGCTCGAGGACCTGAGGCGAGATGCCGGCCGGCCATGACCAGGACCCGGGGGGGCAGGTCGCGACCCGTTGCGGGTTCGTGGCCGTCCTCGGCGCGCCCAATGTCGGCAAGTCGACGCTGGTCAACCGGCTGGTCGGCGCCAAGGTCTCCATCGTCTCGCCCAAGGTGCAGACGACGCGCTCGCGCGTGCTCGGCATCCTCATCGAGGGATCCAGCCAGATCGTTCTCGTCGATACGCCGGGTATCTTCGCGCCGCGCCGGCGGCTCGACCGCGCCATGGTTGCCGCCGCCTGGGGCGGTGCCGCCGACGCCGACGTCGTGTGTCTATTGGTCGATTGCACCAAGCCGGACAGCGACGATACCCGGCGCATCGTCGGTCAGTTGAAGGAGAGCCGGCGCGAGGCGGTGCTCGTCCTCAACAAGGTCGACCTGGTCGAGAAATCGGCGTTGCTCGCCCTCGCGGCGAAATTCGATGCCGAGGGCCTGTTCACGGAGACACTCATGGTGTCGGCGCTGACCGGAGACGGCGTCGATGATCTCCTCGCGTTGATCGCCGGGCGCGTGCCCGAGGGGCCGTGGCTGTTTCCCGAGGATCAGATCTCGGACATGCCGGAACGCCTGCTTGCCGCCGAGATCACCCGCGAAAAGCTCTATCTGCAGCTCCGCCAGGAACTTCCCTACGCGGCGACGGTGGAAACGGAAACGTGGACCGAGAACGCCGACGGCAGCGTGCGAATCGATCAGGTGATCTTCGTCGAGAGGCCGACCCAGAAGGCCATCATCCTGGGCAAGGGCGGCCAGCGGATCAAGGCGCTGGGCGCGGCGGCACGGACCGAACTAGAAGACCTGCTCGAACGCCGGGTCCACCTGTTCGTTTTCGTCAAGGTCCGGGAACGCTGGGGCGACGACCCCGAACGCTATCGAGACCTCGGCCTCGACTTCAATGCCTAGTCGACAGGCAGACGCGTACGTCGAGCGGACGTACCGTCAACCTCAAGACCAAAAGTGGGGAAGGGGCCGGAACAGCGCCGTCAGACGGCGACGGCTTGGCCGTTCAGGGACGAGACCGCGTCGCTGAGGGCGGCGTCCTCTGAATCGAAGGCTCGTTCCGCGTCGGTCAGCGGCAATCCGTTCTCGTCGACCTGTTTCCACACCCAATACTCGCCGGCGTTCGAGACCTCGACGAGGGCATAGAGCCGGCGGAAGAAGCCTCGCCGACAAGGATGGGGCTCGGTAACCATAATGTTGTGGACTGTCACGGTCGGTCCCCCCTTTCTCCTGGTTGCATGTGCGAAAGGTGCTGCTTCGAGCCCGCGCGGACTCTAGCACAACGGACCTATCCAAAAAACAGGCCAATCGACCATCGGTTTTTAACATTTTTCAAATTATGTATATTTTCAATGGATTAATGAACGGCAGTCCTCCCCATTTTTTTGTTGCACCTGCGAAACTGCCACTTCGGTAGCACCGACCGCCCAAAATGTGTGCACCGCAGTCGGCGGTCCATCGCCCCTTTGCTTGCGCTACACTCCAACCATGGACTGGACTGACGACGGAATCGTCCTTTCCGTCCGGCGTCACGGCGAGACGTCGGCCATCGTGTCGCTGCTGACCCGCGACCATGGCCGGCACGCCGGCCTTGTCCGGGGCGGCGCCGGACGGCGGGCGCGGGGCGTCCTGCAACCTGGAAACCGGGTGGCCGCGGCATGGCGGGCGCGGCTGCCGGAGCACCTGGGGACGATGACCTGCGAGTTGACGGCATCGGTGGCCGCCGACTTCCTGGACGATCGGCCGCGTCTCGCCGGCTTGTCGGCGATCTGCGCCATGGCCGATTCAGCGCTTCCCGAGCGCGAACCCCACGGCCGACTCTATGAGGCGACGATCGCCCTGCTTTCGGCGCTGAACACGACGCCGGCCTGGCCGTCGGCCTACGTCAAATGGGAGCTCGGGCTGCTGGCCGAGCTGGGATTCGGCCTTGACCTCGGACAGTGCGCCGCCATCGGACGCAACGACCAGCTCGCCTACGTGTCGCCGCGCAGCGGACGGGCGGTGTCCCTGGCCGCCGGGGAGCCCTACCGGGACCGCCTGCTGGCCTTGCCGCCGTTCCTGCTCGCCGAGGGTGAGGCCGGCGACGCCGGAGAGGTCACCCAGGCGCTGCGGCTGACCGGGCATTTCTTCGAGCGCCACATCTTTGCGCCGCGCGAGAAGCCGCTGCCGGCGGCGCGGGACCGGCTTCTGGAGCTCGTCGCGGCGAACGCTACCGATTGACGCCCTCGTACGCCGCGATACTATATCTCGTTCCTCACCCCCGGTTCTGGCAGCCCGACGATCATGTCCGACCCCGCGCCCGCCGGCACCATCGAAGACGTGCGTCTCGCCGACGCGCTCGGCGAGCGGTATCTGGCCTACGCGCTGTCGACCATCGTCTCGCGCTCGTTGCCGGATGTGCGCGATGGCCTGAAGCCGGTCCATCGGCGGCTCATCTACAGCTCGTCGCGGCGAACGCTACCGATTGACGCCCTCGTACGCCGCGATACTATATCTCGTTCCTCACCCCCGGTTCTGGCAGCCCGACGATCATGTCCGACCCCGCGCCCGCCGGCACCATCGAAGACGTGCGTCTCGCCGACGCGCTCGGCGAGCGGTATCTGGCCTACGCGCTGTCGACCATCGTCTCGCGCTCGTTGCCGGATGTGCGCGATGGCCTGAAGCCGGTCCATCGGCGGCTCATCTACGCCATGCGACTGTTGCGCCTCGATCCCGAAGCGGGGTTCAAGAAGTGCGCCCGGGTGGTCGGCGACGTGATCGGCAAGTACCACCCGCATGGCGACGTCGCCGTTTACGACGCCCTCGTTCGATTGGCGCAGGAGTTCGCCGTCCGCTACCCGCTGGTCGACGGCCAGGGAAACTTCGGCAACATCGACGGCGATAACGCCGCGGCCATGCGCTACACCGAGGCGCGGCTGACCACCGTTGCCCAGGCGCTGCTCGACGGCATCGACGAGGACGCCGTCGACTTCCGTCCCAACTACGACGGCGACGACCGCGAACCCGTCGTCCTGCCGGCCCGGTTCCCGAACCTGCTGGCCAACGGTGCGACCGGAATCGCCGTCGGCATGGCGACCAACATCCCGCCCCACAATGTCGGGGAGATCTGCGACGCGCTCCGATACCTGATCAAGCACCCGAAGGCGTCGATCGACAAGCTCGTCGAATTCATCCCCGGCCCGGATTTTCCGACCGGCGGCATCCTGGTCGAGCCCGGCGACGCCATCGTCGAGGCCTACCGCACCGGTCGCGGCGGGTTCCGGCTCCGCGCCCGCTGGGAGGTCGAAAAGCTGAGCCACGGCGCCTATCAGGTCGTCGTTACCGAGATTCCGTTCCAGGTTCAGAAATCGCGGCTGATCGAGAAGATCGCCGAGCTGCTCGCGGCCCGCAAGCTGCCGCTGCTGGCCGATATTCGCGACGAGACCACCGACTCGGTGCGTATCGTTCTCGAGCCCCGCAACCGGACGATCAACGCCGATGTGCTGACGGAGCAGTTGTTCCGCCAGACCGACTTCGAGACCCGGTTCGGCCTCAACATGAACGTCCTGGACGCCGACAACACGCCGGGGGTGATGAACCTGCGAGACGTGCTCGCGGCGTTCCTCGAACACCGCCACGACGTCCTCGTCCGACGCAGCCGCCACCGGCTGGAACGCATTGCCCGCCGGCTCGAAATCCTCGACGGCTTCCTGATCGCCTATCTGAACCTCGACGAGGTCATCCGCATCGTCCGCGAAGAGGACGAGCCGAAGGCCGAGCTGATGAAGCGGTTCGGCCTCACGGATGTCCAGGCCGACGCGGTCCTCAACATGCGGCTGCGCCAGTTGCGCAAGCTCGAGGAGCTGGAGATCAGGAACGAGCACGCCGCCTTGAGCGATGAGCAGGCCGACCTGAATGCGCTGCTCGCCAATGAGAAGCTTCGGTGGAAAGCGATCACCGCCGAAATCGCCGAGATCAAGAAGGAGTTCGGCGCCGACGACGCGCTCGGGCGGCGCCGGACCTCGGTGGGCACGCCGCCGGCGGCGGTCGACGTGCCGATGGAGGCGATGATCGAGCGTGAACCGATCACCGTACTGTGCTCGGACAAGGGCTGGGTCCGCGCCCTCAAGGGGCACGTCACCGACGTCTCCGATATCCGCTACAAGGAAGGCGATCGAGGCCGGTTCATCGTTCCCGCGCTGACCACCGACACGCTGCTGATCTTCGCCACCAACGGCCGCTTTTACACCCTCGGCTGCGACCGCTTGCCGGGCGGGCGCGGCAATGGCGAGCCGCTCCGGCTGATGATCGACCTGCCCGAGGGGGCGGCCCCAGTGGCGATGCTGGTCCACGCGCCGGGACGGCGGCTGCTGGTCGCCTCGGACCGGGGCCGGGGTTTCGTCGTCGAGGAAAGCGAAGTCGTCGCCCAGACCCGCGGCGGCAAGCAGGTGCTGAACCTGTCGGCGGGCGAGGAGGGGGCGGCGTGCTGTATCGTCGCACCCGATGCCGACATGGTGGCGGTGATCGGGTCGAACCGGAAGCTGCTGGTCTTCCCGCTCGACGACGTGCCGACCATGAGCCGTGGGCGCGGCGTCATCTTGCAGCGCTATGCCAAGGGCGAATTGTCGGACGTGGCCACCTATTCGAAGGCCGGCGGACTGCCCTGGCGCCAGGGCGGCGGCATGCGCGTCGAGACGGAATTGGAGCAGTGGGCCGGCAAGCGCGCCCAGTCCGGACAGAAGGCGCCCAAGGGATTCCCGCTCGCAAACCGATTTACTTGATCCGCACAGGCTGGTAGTACCCACGTTCCCGGCCAACGAACCGGTGCGCAGCCGGCGGGCCCACGGGGAGGTTGCAGTGATGCGCGTCAGAATGTCCCGGGCCTGGGCTGGCCACCGTATGGAGCACGCCGGTCCTTGAGTATCCTCGCCGCGTTCGTGCGCACCGTTGACCGGATCAACGACGTCGTCGGCCGGGCGACCGCTTGGCTGACCCTGGCGATGGTGGTCATCACCTTCGTCGTCGTCATTCTCCGCTACGTCTTCAGCATCGGGTTCGTCTGGATGCAGGAGTCCTACGTCTGGCTCCACGGCATCGTGTTCATGGTCGGCGCCGGATACACGCTGCTGCACGGCGGGCACGTCCGGGTCGACATCATCTATCGCGAGGCCAACCCGCGCTACAAGGCGTGGGTCGATCTGTTCGGCGCGATGGTGCTGCTGATTCCGGTGATCTTGATGATCTGGTACGTGGCGTGGCCCTACGTGGTGTCGTCATGGAGCCGGTTTGAGGAATCGCGCGAGGCCGGGGGCCTCCCCGGTCTGTTCCTGTTGAAATCGGTCATTCTGGCGTTCTGCGTGGCCGTCGGGCTGCAGGGCCTGTCGTTGGCGGCGCGGTCGATCCTCGTCCTGTCCGGACGGATGGAGTTTGCGGCCCAGGGCGGCCAAGAGGCGGCTGAGACGTAGGTATGGGTGCCGAATTCCTCAGCCTCGGCATGTTCATCACCGTCTGCGCGGTGCTGCTTCTCGGCTTTCCCGTCGCTTTCTCGCTGGCCGGCACGGCATTCATTTTCGCGCTCTTTGGCGTTGCCTTCGATATCTTCGATCTGAGACTTCTCGGCGGCCTGTCGTCGCGCTACTTCGGCGTCATGGTCAACGAGGTGCTCGTCGCCGTACCGCTCTTCGTGTTCATGGGCGTGATGCTGGAGCGCGCGAAGATCGCCGAACAACTTCTTGAAACGATGGGACTTTTGTTCGACCGTCTGCGCGGCGGTCTGGGCCTTTCGGTGATCTTCGTCGGCATGCTGCTGGCGGCCTCGACCGGCATCGTCGGCGCCACCGTGGTGATCATGGGCCTGTTAAGCCTGCCCACCATGCTCAAGGCCGGATACGACCCCAAGCTGGCGACGGGGACGATTTGCGCATCGGGAACGCTGGGCCAGATCATCCCGCCGTCGATCGTGCTTGTGCTGCTGGGCGACATCCTCCAGGGCGCCTACGCCGAAGCGCAGCGGGCGGTCGGCAACTGGGCACCGGAGCCGGTTTCGGTCATCGATCTGTTCGCCGGCGCGTTCATTCCCGGAATGGTTCTGGTCGGGCTCTACATGTCGTGGGTGATGGTCAAGTCGGTGATCACGCCGAAATCGTGCCCGGCGCTGGTCGCCGAAGGCGAGGTCGTCCATCACCTCGGCCGCCGGGTGGCGACCGTGCTGCTGCCTCCGGCGCTGCTGATCTTCGCCGTGCTCGGCTCGATCCTCGGCGGCATCGCGACACCGACGGAAGCCGCCGCCGTCGGCTCCATCGGCGCCCTGTTCCTGGCCGGACGCGCCGCCCTCGACAACGGCAACGACAAGCCGCTGATCAAGGACCTCGACCGCTTCCCGCTGAACAAGGACATCCTGCTGGCGCCCTTCTGGCTGGGACGCAAGCTCGATTCGCGGACCAACACGCCGGTTTACGTCGCCGGCTTGTGCCTGGCGGGGCAGATCATCCTCGCCAGCATTTTCGACATGCGCATGCAGCGCGACGAGGTGCCCGTCGGCGACCTGATCGCCTTCATCACCGCGGCGGTGCTGACGGTCGGCGTGTTGTGGGGGCTGCTGGTCTCCCTGGCCCGGGTGTTCCTGACCGAGGTCCTGCACACGGTGATGCGGACGACCCTGCAGATCAGCTGCATGGTGTTCGTCATCCTGCTGGGCGCATCGGTGTTTTCGCTGGTGTTCCGCGGCTTCGGCGGCGACGAATTCGTCGCCGAGCTGCTGACCGGCCTGCCGGGCGGGGTATTCGGCGCCATGTTCGCGGTCATGGCGGTGATGTTCATCCTCGGCTTCTTCCTCGACTTCATCGAGATCATCTTCGTCGTCGTGCCGATCGTCGGTCCGATCCTGCTGCAGATGGATATCAGCCCCGTGTGGTTCGGCGTGATGATCGCGATCAATCTGCAGACCAGCTTCCTGACGCCGCCGTTCGGATTCGCGCTGTTCTATTTGCGCGGTGTCGCGCCGCCGTCGGTGACGACCATCGAGATCTATCGCGGCATCATTCCGTTCGTCATCATCCAGATCATCGGCCTGTGCGTGATCGCGGCGTTCCCCGTGCTCGCCACGTGGCTGCCGAAGGTCCTGTTCAAGTAGACCCGGCGACCTGACGAGTCAGATCGCCGGTCAAGCCCGCGCGGCGTATGAGCTTAGACCGCCTTCGCATGGAGCGACCGGACGGTCGTTCCATTGGCGGGGCGGCAACGGACATCGGCCCAAATGAATACCGGCGGCGGGTTTCCCCGCCGCCGGCTTCCGTGTTGGTGACCGTCCGTGGTGGCGATCAGCCGCCCATCGGCTCGGCGTACTTGAACGGCAGCGCCCGCGCCGACGTGTAGGCCGTCTCGGAGCGCGCCGTCCAGGAGATGGCGTCCTTGCGGAAGGCGAGGATGTTGTCCATGACCTTCCGGCTGAGCGGATCCTTGGAGGCGAGGTCGTTCATCACCGTGCCGGCAAGCCCGCCGAGACCGTTGAGAACCGGGTCCGGGAACTTCTTCAGCACCACGCCGTGCTTGTTGATCAGCGTCGCCAGCGCCGCGTTGTTGCGGGCGACGAACTCGCTGAGCACCATCTGGTTGACGGCGGCGTTGGCCGCGGTGACCACCGCCTGGATATCGGCCGGCAGGCTGTTCCACAGCTTGAGGCTGATGAAGTTGTCGAGGCAGGTCGCCGGCTCGTGCCAGCCCGGGTAGTAGTAGAACTTGGCGCTCTTGTAGAGGCCGAAAGCGAGGTCGTTGTACGGGCCGACCCATTCGGTGGCGTCGATCGCGCCCGACTGCAGCGCCGGCGGGATTTCCGCACCGGGCAGGTTGATGACGTTGCCGCCCGCGGCCTTGACCACTTCGCCGCCGAGGCCGGGGATGCGCATCTTGAGTCCCTTGTAGTCCTCGAGGCTGTTCATTTCCTTGTTGAACCAGCCGCCCATCTGGGTGCCGGTGTTGCCCGACGGGAAGAACTTGCAGCCCAGTTCGGCATACACCTCGTCGGCGAGCGCCTGTCCGCCGCCGAACTGGAACCACGCGTTCATCTCCTGCGCCGTCAGACCGAACGGGATGGCGGCGATGAACTGCGACGCGGCGACCTTGCCCTTCCAGTAGTAGGGTGCGCCGTGGCCCATCTCGACGGTGCCCGCCGCAACGGCGTCCATGGACTCGAACGGTGGGACGATCTCGCCGCCGCCGAACACCTTGACGGTGACCTTGCCCTGGGTGCCTTCGGTAATGAACTTGGCCAGAAGCTCGGCGCCCGTGCCGAGGCCGGGGAAGTTCTTCGGCCACGTCGTGACCATGCGCCATTCCTGCATGCCTTGCGAGATCGCGGGCGCGGGGAAGGTCGACGCGGCGGCTCCGGCAGCGCCTGCCGCGGCGGCGCCTTTGAGGAAACTACGACGTTTCATGGATTGAGTGCTCCCTTGCTCCCCAATGAGACGGTTTTCGGTGGGCGACGCGGATCGGCGCCGGGGCTCGAACCCCTCGAGGTGATTGCGGGTTGCCCGTCTTACTTCAAAGGGTTAGCAAACAATATCTTGAACGCGGTCGAAGCGCAACCGCGCTTACACGTCGTCGAAATAAGGCTGCCTGGGGCCGCTGCCGGTGCTAGCGGTCGATGCGGTCGGCGCCCGGGGCGAACATGCGCTTCGCTTCCGGTGACTCAAGATCGAGCTCCCGCCACCCGCCGGGCGTGAACGCTTCCATGGGCTGGAAACGCGACTTGTAGGACATCTTCCGGCTGTCGGCGACCCAGAACCCGAGGTAGACGTAAGAGAGGTCGTTGGCCTTGGCGTACTCGGTCAGCCACAGGATCATGAACGTTCCCAGGCTGCGGCGCGACTCTTCAGGATCGAAGAAGCTGTACACCGCCGACGGACCGTCGGAGAGGTGATCGATCACGCAGGCGGCGACCAAACGTCCATCGCCGTCGCGGAACTCGAGCATCGACGAGTTCACCGGCGTGTCTTCGACCAGCGCCTGATAGTCGTACCCGTCCATGCGTGCCATGTCGCCGTCCCCGTGGCGCGAGCGCTGATAGGCGCTGAACACGGCGTACTGTTCGGCCGTGGCGCGCGCCGGCGCAACATTCACCTCGAGATCCTGGTTCAGCGTCCAGACCCGCTTCTGGGAACGCGTCCGCCTGGCTTCGGCGGCGACGATCCGCACCGTCGCACACGCCGAGCAGTCCGGACAAATCGGCACGTAGGCAATGCCATGGCTGCGGCGGAAGCCGGCGCGCGACAGGGCGTCGTGGTAGGCCGTGGCATCCCGCCCGGCGAGTTCGGTGACCAGCCGGCGTTCGACAAGCCCTGGCAGGTAGGGACAGGGCATCGGGGCGGTGGTGAAGAAGAACCGCGCGTCACGCAGCGCCTTGTGCTTCATTGCGCCCGATCGTTCTCCGTGAATGTCCGCTTAGAGGATACCACTGATCGCCGCGGCGGAATATGGACCGCGGCCGGAGGTCATTGCTCCTGAGTGCCGCCCTCCTGGGGCGGCGCCCCGGTCCCCCGCAGCAGAACCACCGAAAGCCGGCGATTTCCGGGAGCCTCGGGATCTTCGGCCAGCAGGGGCTCGGTGGCGGCCCGTCCGGTGACGCGGGCGATTCGCTTGGCCGGAATGCCGTACCGCACCAGCGCCCGGCGCGCCGCGTTGGCGCGATCGGCCGAAAGCTCCCAGTTGCCGTATCCGCTGTCGGTGACGAACGGCGTCGCGTCCGTGTGTCCGGAGATGGCCAGATCCTGGGGCATCTGCTGGATGACGCCGGCGACCAGCTCGATGACCTTGCGGGTGTGCAGGTACATCTCCGGGCTGCCGCGCGGGAACATCGCCAGCCCCTCCTGGTCGACGAGCTGGATGCGCAGCCCCTCCGGGGTGTTTTCGATCATCAGGCTCTTGGCCAACTGGCGGAACTGCGGGTTGGCCTCGATCGCGTCCCTCAGGGCCTGCTCGGCTTCCTCGAACTGCTGCTCCTCGCGTTCCTCGACGAGCTTGTCGAGGGCGTCCTCGGAGATCTCGTCGGGGGTGCCGCCGCCCTCGGCCTCGGACAGGCCCTGGCCGGCCTTCGGCGGCGGCAGGTCGACGGTGACCGAGGACTGCGCGCGGTCGGCCTGCAGGGCCCCTTCCTCGGCGATGACCTTGCCGGCAAGCACATCCCCCGAACCGCTGGTCGAAGTCGACGTGCTGACCGGCGAGAAGTAGTCGGAGATGCCTTCCAGCTGCTCCTGGGTGACGGAATTGAGCAGCCACAACAGCAAGAAGAACGCCATCATAGCGGTCACGAAGTCGGCGTATGCGATTTTCCACGCGCCGCCGTGATGCCCGTGGCCGCCCTTCTTGACCTTTTTGATGATGATCGGCTGGTCCATGGTCTATCCCGTCACCACCGGTTCACTCGGCGCCCTGCAACATCTCCTGGACTTCGGCAAAGGTCGGCCGGACGTTGCTGGCCAGGACCTTGCGGGCAAACTCGACCGAGACCTGGGGCGCATATCCCTGCATATGGGCAATGATTCCGACTTTTACACATTCGAGGTAGCGCGCATCGGCGTTGAACGTCGCTTCCAACGAGGCGGCCATCGGCGAGACGAATCCGTACGACGCCAGAATGCCGCTGAACGTCCCGACCAGGGCGGCGCCGATCAGGTGGCCCAGGACCTCCGGCGGCTCGGTGATCGAACCCATGGTGTGGATGACGCCGAGGACTGCGGCGACGATGCCGAGCGCCGGCATCGCATCGCCCATGGTTTGAACCGCTCCCGAAATCGCGTGCTGTTCGGCGTGGTGCTGTTCGAGCTCGGCCTCCATCACCGCTTCCATTTCGTGCGGGCTGCCGGCGCCCAAGGTCAGCAGCCGCAGGTAGTCGCACAGGAACTCGACCGCGTGATGGTCCTTGGCGAAAGACGGATAGCTCTGGAAAAGATCGCTCTCGTGCGGGTTCTCGACGTGGGCTTCGAGCGCCAGATCGCCCTTGGTCCGGGCCAGCTTGAACACCGCGTACATCATGCCGAGGAGTTCGAGGTAGTTCGATTTCTTGTACTTCGACCCCTTGAGCAGGGGGCCGAACATCTTCGCCGCGCCGCCGAGAACCGGTTTCGGATTGGCGATGACGAAGGCGCCGATGGCGGCGCCGAAAATGATCACGAACTCGAAGGGCTGCCACAGGACACCCATGTGCCCGCCGGTCGCCATGTACCCGCCGACGACGCAGCCTGCGACGATCAGGAATCCGATGATAAAGAACATCGGTGCGCTCTATTGCCGCCTAGTTGGACGCCGGGTGTGCATCGGTGTGATGGCCTCCGCGGAACTACAAGAAACCGCGCTCGACGCACGAACGTAGACAGGGGGGAGAGGTAGTGTCGGTATAGAAATCGACCGCACGATCTCTTTTCTCGGGGGTTAACTGGTTGACGACACGAAGCAAGATATCTAATTCAAAGCTACAAGTCATTCCAGGGTTTCTCTTCGTCATGGTCTCTTCCGAAGCGTTTCGCAGCGCCCTCGGCTCGTTTGCCACCGGCGTCACCGTTGTCACGACCACCACAGCCGACGGCGCGCCGAGGGGGGTGACCATCAGTGCCCTGAGTTCGCTGTCGCTGGAGCCTCCGCTGGTGCTGTATTGCCTTGGGCGCAAGACCGCGCACATGGAGGACTATCTCAGTACCGGCCGCTTTGCCATCAACGTTCTGGCGGAGGGGCAGCAGGCTCTTTCGGAGACGTTCGCCAGCCAGGAAGAGGACAAGTTCGCCGGTGTCGAACACCGGCCGGGCGACAACGGAAGCCCGATTCTCGCGTCGTGCCTCGCGTCCATGGAATGCTCCATCGTCGATACCTTCGACGGCGGCGATCACGTCATCGTCGTCGGCAGCGTCGACAAGGTTCTCGTTGATGGCGCCCAGGATCCCTTGCTGCATTATCGCGGCGGATACGCGGCGATCGGCGAATCGATGTAACACGGCGGCGCTAGCCTCCGTCGGCCGATGAGGTGGCGCCAAGCAGGCGTACCGGATACCCGGCGCCGGTCAGGCGCTCGATGATTTCGGCGACGTGGCCGGAGTCCCGCGTCTCGATCACCACGTCGACTTCCGCCAGTTTCACCGGCACGTCGAAGAACAGCCGCTGGTGATAGACCTCGACGATGTTGCCGCCGGCGGCACCGATGATCCCGCTCACCTTCGCCAGGATTCCCGGCGAATCGGTGATCTCGACCCGCAAGCGTACGAGGCGGCCCTGACGCACGAGGCCGCGCATCAGGATCGACGACAGCAGCCGCGAATCGACATTGCCGCCGGACACCACGAGACCGACTTTTTTCCCGGCGAAACGGTCGGGCTCGGCAAAGAGGGCGGCAAGGGGCGCCGCGCCGGCTCCCTCGACGACAAGCCGTTGATGCTCGATGAACGCGTGCACCGCCCACTCGAGGGCCGACTCCTCGACGAGCATGATCTCGTCAACCAGCGCTTCGATGATGGGAAGGGTGATGTTCCCGGGCTGCTTGACGGCGATTCCCTCGGCGACGGTCTGCCCACCGCAGTCGAGAGTTGCGGCCCCTTCAATGGCGCGCCGCATGGACGGATAGAGCCCGGCCTCGACGCCGATGATCTCGATCTCTGGTTTGATCGCCTTGGCTACCGTCGCGACGCCCGCCATCAATCCGCCGCCGCCGATCGGGACGACTAGGCAATCGAGGTCCGGAGCGTCGGCCAGCATTTCCAGCGCTACCGTTCCCTGTCCGGCGACAATGTCCTCGTCATCATAAGGATGGACGAAAAGCAGTCCCTGGGACTCAACGAGGCCGAGCGCATGTTCGCGGGATTCCGAGAGATCGTTGCCGGCGATGACCACGCGCGAACCCAGGGCCTCGGTGCGGCTGATCTTGGTGAACGGCGTTCCCTCGGGCATCACGATCGTCGCCGGCACGTCGAGGCGCCGAGCCCAGAACGCGACGCCTTGAGCGTGGTTTCCCGCCGAGGCGGCAACGACCCCGGCCTTTCGGGCGTCGGCATCGAGGCCCGACATCTTGACGAAGGCGCCGCGGACTTTGAAGGAACCCGTGTGCTGGAGGCTTTCCAATTTGAGCACCACCGGCGTTCCGGCCAGCGCCGAAAGGGTTTCCGACCGAAAGGTCGGCGTGCGAAGGACGGCGTCACCGATCAATGCTGCGGCAGCCTCAATGGTGTCGAGCGTCACGGCCATTCCGGGCACCTCAACGGGGTCTCAGCGTCAGGCGGCCGTGACCGCCCTGTTCGAGGGCTTCGCGGTCGCTGTCGAGGGTCAACCATCGGCCATCCCGCCAGGGTTCGGCAAGATCGCGGTAGTGCCGCGACAGCGGGTTGCCCGATTGGCCGGTGGCGATCATGAACCGCGAGCGGGACAGATCCGAGAGGTCGTAGATCGCCCGCAGACCCGCGCCGTGGACGTGGGCGTAGGGAGCGCTTTCGTTGCCGAGCCAATTGGCGCCGCGGTTGACCGTATAGAAGCCGCCGTCGGTCGGAAGCTCGATGTTGGCGAACCGGCCCAGCAGCGGGATGCGCCCGAGCAACCGATGATGCAGGCGCGCCTTGTGCACGTCGCCCCAGCGCCAGGAGTCCGGTTCGTCTCCGAACCGGTCGGAAAGTTCGGTGATCGCCTGATCCAGCGAACGGCCGAGACGCTCGGCGCAGCTTTCGGCCGCATCAGTCGTCACGTCGTCGCACCACGCCGGGTTTCGGGTGAGCACGTGGGTGATGAACCGCGGCCGGTGGCCCCAGTATCTGCTGAGCAGCGGACCGAGCTCGTCTCCGTAGACCGCCGCATTGAACGCCCGCAGCCAGGCGATGAAGATCAGCGGTTCCGGCCGGCGGCGAGACATCTCGCCGGACCATCGGCCGAGCATGGCGAGCACCGCCTTCCGGCTCTCTGTCTCGGGAGTTCGGGAAAGCATGAGCGGCAGCACGTCCCGGGCCATCAGCGAGACGGTGTCGAGCTGGATCGCCGCCGTCGAGTCCAAGGTTTGCTTGCCGGGCGCGGCGTCCACCAGTTCGGCGATCCGCCGCGCCCGGTAGCCGTCGTCCCAGTTGTCACCGAGGAACCAGGGATAGCCGTCGGGAACGACCTTGTTGTTGGCGTTGACGATCAGGCCCGACGTCGGGTTGAAGGTGCGGGGCAGGGCCTCGAACGGCAGGAACCCCTGCCAGTCGTGCTCGCCCGTCCAACCCGGAGCCGGCATCGCGCCATTGCCGCTGCGCCGGACCGGAACCCGTCCGGGAACGATGAGGCCGATGTTCCCGTCGACGTCGGCGTAGGCGACGTTCTGCTGCGGCGCGCGGAAGTCGCGGACGGCGCGGAGGAACGACTCCCAGTCCGTCGCGAAACCCAACCCCATCAATCCTTCGGCGGAGCGGTCGTCGGCCCGCAGGTAGGTGGCCGAAACCGAGAGCACGGACCCGGGGGCCATGCCGGCCGCGCCGCCGTCCGAATCGCCGATGTCACGGATCACCGGGCCGTGCCGGGTGGTGCGCACGGTGAGCGTCACGTCGTCTTCGCCCTTGACGCGGATGATCTCGTCGCGGCTGTCGAAGGGGAGGGAGCCGCCGGGTGCCAAGTACCGGTCCGGGTCAGTGGAGTCGATGCGCTCGACGAACAGGTCCTCGAAATCACTGCTGGTGTTGGTCATGCCCCAGGCGATGCGCCGATTGTGACCGAGGATGACGAAGGGCACGCCGGGTGCGGTGGCGCCGGCAACCTCCCACTCCGGGGTGACGATACGCATCAGGTACCAGAGGATCGGCGCGCGGAGGCCGAGATGGGGATCGTTGGCGAGGACGGGCTTGCCGGTCGCCGTCCGCTCTCCCGAAACCACCCAGACGTTGGAGGCGCCGCTTGGGGCCGTGGCCGGCATCGCGTCGTCGAAACGAAGGTGGCCGTCCGCCACCGCGGCGATGGTCACCGGATCGGTTCTCGGATAGGGCGGCCACAGCTCGGCAACCTGGTGCGCTTCGAGTCGCTTGGCGAGTCGCGCCCGCAGGGACTCGCGGTGGCGTTCGCGGCTGAGCCGCGTGCCCATGATCCGCGCCCAGACCAGGCTGTCGGCAGGCGTCCAGGCTTCAGGGGCGAAACGCAGCGCGACGAATTCCGGCGGCAGCGCCCCGCCGTGGTCGGCTAGCCAGGCGTTGACGCCGGCTGCGTACGCGGAAAGAAGCTTCCGCGAGTGGGATCGCAGGGACTCGGCCTGCATCTTCGCCAATCGATAGAGACCCAATCGGCGCATGAACCGGTCCGTCGGCAGTGCCGCCGACCCAGCAACCTCGGACAATCGGCCGGCGCCGAGGCGGCGCATGCCCTCCATCTGCCAAAGCCGGTCCTGGGCGTGGACGAAGCCGAGGGCGGCGATGGCATCCTCGGGGGCCTCGGCGAAGATATGCGGTACGCCGAAGCCGTCGCGCAGCACGGTGACCGGTGCCGAGAGGCCCGGAATCGATGCCTCGCCATCCACATCCGGAAGGGAGGTCGCCAACCACCAGTAGGCGCCGCCAGCGACGACTGCGGGAAGGGCGACGATGAACGCCACGATCCACCACCACCGCCGGCCGGACGCCGCGCGCCGACGCCGATACCGCTTCCCAAACATGCGTTGACGTTTCAATGCTCTGCCGGCTCTTGTTCGAGTTCTGCAAGAATGCGATTTCGATCGGCATCGAGATCCGGCGCCGGCCGCCGCGTCGGTGGGTCGTCGACTGCGTCCAGCTTCACCGGATTGCCGGCCATGATGACGTTTCCGGCGGTGGGGTCGTCGGCGGCAACCGCCATCGTTCGGGCGGCGACCTGAGGATCGGCGAGCACCTTGTCGACGGTATTGATCGGCCCGCACGGCACACCCGCGGCATCGAGCGCCGTCAGCCAGTCCGCGACGGATCGCGTTCTCGTCACCGTTTCGATCTCTTCCTTGAGAACCGTGTGGTTCCGCGTCCGTCGCGCATTGTCGGCGAAGCGTTCGTCATCGGCGAGTCCGCTCCGCGCCAGCACCGAGCACAAGGCACGGAACAACGTATCGTTGCCCGCCGCGATGACCAGGTATCCGTCGGCAGCAGCAAATGCGTCAAAAGGCGTAATCGACGGATGGCGGGCGCCGATGGGCCCGGGCACCTCGCCGGTCGCGGCGTAGCGGGCGATGGCGTTCTCGAGGATCGCCACCTGGCCGTCGAGCATCGACACATCGACCATGGTTCCGGTGCCCGTCCGTCCCCGCTGCAACAGGGCGGCAAGAATGCCGTAGGCCGCGAACATGCCGGCGGTGTCGCCGATGGACGTGCCGACCCGGGTCGGTGGCGCGCCGGCATGGCCGGTCAGGCTCATCAATCCGCCCATCGCCTGGACGACCATGTCGTAGGCGGGCCGTCCGGCGTAGGGGCCTGTGTGCCCAAACCCCGAAACCGCGGCGTAGACCAGCCTCGGATACCGCTCGTGCAAGTCGGCCCATCTGTATCCGAGTTTCGCTATGGTCCCCGGACGGTAATTCTCGACGAGGACATCCGCTCCAGACAAAAGTTTTTCGAAAACAATGCGATCCGAATCGTCCTTCAAGTCGAGCGCGATGCTTTCCTTGCCCCTGTTGAGAGACATGAAGTAGGCCGACTTGCCGTTGACAAACGGGCCGAAGGCGCGCGAATCGTCGCCGCCGTCCGGTGACTCGACCTTGATCACCCGCGCGCCCATATCAGCAAGCATCATCGTGCAATAGGGGCCGGCGAGGACCCGGGTGAGATCGATGACCTTGGTGTCCGCGAGGGGTCCGGCCGTTGTCATGCGCTGGGCCAACTCCTTGGATGGCGGCTCGCCGGCCGCGCCGGGCGCCCGATCGTACCCGCTTGCGCGCGGAGGCGCACCTCCTGGAGGAACGCCACCGGCCGCACAACGGGGCGCGGCCTTGATCGGCGCCGCCTGAGCGTCGATGATGCGAATCAGTCAGGGGAAGGGGGAAGCCATGTCAATGGTCGAAAAGAGTTTCATGGGATTGGGCCCGCACGGGTTCCATCGCGTCGTCTACTACGAATGGGGTGATCCGGCGAACGATCGGGTGCTGATGTGCGTCCACGGAATGGCGCGCACCGGCCGCGATTTCGATTTCCTCGCCGAGGCGCTGCAGGACGAATGGCGGGTGGTCTGCCCGGACGTTGCAGGCCGCGGAAAGAGCAATTGGCTGGCCGTGGGAACGGACTACGGCTATCCGCTCTATCTTGCGGATATGGCGGCGCTGATCGCCCGGCTCGACGTCGAGCAGGTCGACTGGGTCGGCACGTCCATGGGCGGCCTGATGGGGATCATGCTGGCGGCGCAGCCCAACAACCCGGTCCGCAAGCTGCTGGCCAACGATGTCGGCCCGTACATCCCCAAGGCCGCGCTGGAGCGTATTGCCAGCTACGTCGGGACCGACCCGCGGTTCCCCGATGTCGCGGCGTTGGAAGCCTACTACCGGGAAATCTATGTGCCGTTCGGCGACCTCACGGATGCCCAGTGGGCGCACCTCGCCGAACACGGTCATCGGAAGATGGATGACGGCACCGTCGGGCTTCACTACGACCCGGCGATTGGCGATCCGCTCCGCGATCTCGACGCCCTCGAAGACATCGACCTGTGGCCGGTCTGGGATGCGGTACATCGGCCGACACTGGTGCTGCGGGGTGCCGATTCCGACGTGCTCGACGCCGACACGGCGGTGCAGATGAGCCAGCGCGGCCCCAAGGCCGAACTGATCCAGCTCGACGGCTATGGCCATGCGCCGCCGCTGATGAACGCCGAGCAGATCGAGCTGGTGCGCAACTGGCTGCGGTCGTAACGCTTTTGTCAAATGCGCTCGGGATGACGCTGAAGGGGGTCCGGGCTATATAGTTCGTCGCCTGACGACATAGCCCGGATACCCCTCATGCCGACCACCCAGCGCGCCCAGCCGGCGCCGACAAACGACGCCGCTCCGCTCGACCTCGACAACCCGTCACGGTTCATCAACCGCGAGCTTTCGTGGATGGCCTTCAACATGCGGGTCCTCGAAGAAGCCCGCAACACGCGCCATCCGCTGCTCGAGCGGGTCCGCTTCCTGTCGATCTCGGCGTCCAACTGGGACGAGTTCTACATGGTGCGCGTGGCCGGCGTGAAAGGGCAGGTGGACGCCGGCGTCAAATCGTTGAGCCAGGACGGCCGCACGCCGGCCCAGCAGCTCGCTGACATCCTAGAGCGCGCCTCTGAACTGATGCGCGCCCAGCAGCGGACGTGGCAGGACCTTAAGGACGAATTGGAGGTCGAGGGGATCGCCGTCGTCGACGTGGATTCGTTGGGGGATGACGACCTCGCTTGGCTGGAACGGCGGTTTCTCGATCACGTGTTCCCGGTGCTCACACCGCTGGCGATCGATCCGGCCAACCCGTTTCCGTTCATTCCCAATCTCGGCTTCTGTCTGGTCCTTGAGCTGCGCCGCGCGAACGGCAACCTGAGCCACGCACTGATCCCGGTGCCGACCCAGGTCGAACGCTTTGTCCGGCTGCCGGGCGACACGATCCGGTTCGTGCCGCTGGAGGACCTGATCGGCCGATTCCTGTACCACCTGTTTCCCAACCGCGAAGTCATACGGGGCGGCTGCTTCCGGGTCACCCGCGACAGCGCCATTGAATTCGACGAGCGCGCCGAGGATCTCGTTCGAACCTTCGAGTCGGCATTGAAGCGCCGCCGGCGGGGTTCGGCCATCCGGCTTTCCGTCAACGCCGAGATGGACCCGGACGTACTCAAGATCATCGTCGACGAACTCGGCGTCGATCGCGACGACGTGTTCCTGTGGGAGGGATTGCTTGGGCTGGTCGACATCAAGCAGCTGATCGTCGACGACCGCCCGGATCTCCTGTTCAAGCCGTTCGATGCCCGCTTCCCCGAGCGAGTTCGCGACTTCGGCGGCGACATCTTCGCCGCCATCCGGGCCAAGGACTTCATCGTCCACCACCCCTATGAGAGCTTCGACGTGGTCGCCCAGTTCGTCGGCCAGGCGGCGCGCGACCCGGCGGTGGTGGCGATCAAGCAGACCCTCTATCGCACCTCGAACAACTCGCCGATCGTCGCTGCGCTTTGCGAGGCGGCCGAGGCCGGCAAGCAGGTCACGGCGATGGTCGAGTTGAAGGCCCGCTTCGACGAGGAGGCCAACATCCGCTGGTCCCGCGATCTGGAAAACGCCGGGGTCCAGGTGGTCTACGGCTTCGTCGACATGAAGATCCACGCCAAGATTAACCTGGTCGTCCGGCGCGAGAGTGGAGGCCTCAGGTCCTACGCCCACTTCGGCACCGGCAACTACCACCCGGTGACGGCGAAGATCTACACCGACCTCTCGTTCTTCACCTGCGAGCCGGCACTCTGCCGCGACGCGGCGCGAATCTTCAATTACATGACCGGCCACGACCAGCCCATGGACCTGGAGAAGCTGCACTATTCGCCGGTCGACATGCGGACCAGCCTGATCGCGATGATCGATGACGAGATCGCCCATGCCCGTGCCGGCCGTCCCGCCGGTGTGTGGGTCAAGGTCAACTCGCTGATCGACGGCAAGATGATCGACGCCCTTTATCGCGCCTCACAGGCGGGGGTGAAGATCAACCTTATTTTCCGCGGCATCTGCGGGTTGCGCCCGGGCGTTACCGGGCTCTCGGAGAATATCCGGGTGAAGAGCATCGTCGGCCGGTTCCTCGAGCATTCGCGGATCATCGTCTTCGGCAACGGCCATCGGTTGCCGTCGAAGAACGCCAAGGTGTTCATCTCGTCCGCCGACTGGATGCCCCGCAACCTCAACCGACGGGTCGAGGCCCTGGTGCCGATCGAGAATCCGACCGCGCACGCCCAGGTGCTCAAGGAGATCATGGTGACCTGTCTCAAGGACACCGCGCAAAGCTGGGAGCTGGGCGGCGACGGCGTCTACCGCCGCGTGCCGGCAGCCGACGACGCGCTGTCCGCCCACGACTACTTCATGACCAACCCGAGCCTGTCGGGCCGCGGCACCGCGCGGCGCGAGCGGGTAGCCAAGACACGGCCTCATCTCGTCGAAAGCTAGAGCGAGCCGCCGGAGTCCTCGGGAGCCCAGTTCGGATTGCGGCGCGGGTCGGCCATGACGGCTCTCGCCGGCCGAAACAACTGAAACACTTTCCCGACTTCGCAGACATCCAACTGAGTCAAACCTCCGCCATCGTGACCGGCGATGGAGGCCATTCGGCCTCTTCCGGCCCGAAAAGGATGAGGACATGACTTATACCAAGCTGCATTGATCAGAACCCATGGGTCCACTGGCGCATGCCGATGGACATGATCTTCCAGGGCTGTTCGACGAGCCTGTTCCAGGCCTCGCAGCATAGGGCGACGATTTGGTCGTCGGATTGGAAGATCCGGTTGGACAGCCAGTTGTCGCGC
>Ga0209568_1000159_pt1 | contig 23801 bp, 17 predicted proteins | sample WorMetOlspDAHAB2_FD_187406 | JGI IMG/M metagenome (GOLD analysis project Ga0209568, IMG submission 187406) | Marine gutless worms symbiont microbial communities from Max Planck institute for Marine Microbiology, Germany - Olavius sp. DAHAB.2... ...
GGGTAATCTCCTTCACAGGGTCGCTATGCCCTAAAAAGACATCCAGCCTGTAGCCTATCCGCCTCTCCCAACACTCTATCAGAGCCAGGATGCATGGCCGTTCACGCCCCATTCATACCGCCTCCTTCCTAACCCCGGCCCTTAAAGCCGGTAACGCCCTACCCGAATTCTCATGTCCAGCCCGGCGGCTCCGGCCGCGGGCGATGAAATCCTCTAGTTGTCGTTCGATGCCTCGGTGGGCTTGTGCACGGACAGGATCTTGTCCTGCTCGATGATCAGGCTCTGGCCGATGAACAGCTTGACCACGCCGTCGTCGACGCCGGCGCCGTTCACCGTACCGGTCATCAGGTGCTCCACCTGAACCAGGTTGCCCTGGGCGTCGGTACCGCTGACCAAAACCGTGTATTCGCCGTCCGGCAACTGCTGGCCGTTCTTGTCGATACCGTCCCAGTTGATGGTGTGCTTGCCCTGGTTCGTATCGGCGTCGGCGAAGAACACGTTGATGCCGTTGGCGTTGGCGATGTTGACGGTGGCGTCCTTGACGCCGGCCGGCATCACGTAGGAGAACTCGCCGACACCGTTCTCCAAGGGCAGCTTCTGGCCGAAGAACTCGACCCGGTTGCCGATGAAGTCCACCATCTCGGAAATCTGGCTGGTTTCCTGCAGGTTCAGCATCTTCTCCAGGTTGGAGTTCTGGTAGATCTGCTGCTCGACGCTGGCGAACTGCACCAGTTGCGAGGTGAATTCGTTGGCGTCCAGCGGGTCCAACGGGTCCTGGTTCTGCAGTTGGGTCACCAGGATGTTGAGGAACCGATTGAGGTCGTCCTCGAGCTTGGCGCTCGCTTCCGCTGATTTCGAACCCTCGATGGGTGCGGCGTCTGTTGAACTACCGAGAATCATCGGTTCCGCTCCGTTTCCTTAACCCTTAGGCCCTGACGTCCAGGCGGCCGTTGATCAGCACACCGCCCTCGTGGGCGACGATGATCTCCGGTTCCTGATCGACGAACTCGTCGGCCATCTCTTCTTCGTCACCGGCGCCCGTGCCCGAGCCATTGCCTTCTTCCTCGGCCATCTGGCCTTCCTCGCCGCGCAGGTTGAATTCCAGGTCCGCGTCGGCAAGTTTCAGGCCGCCTTCCTCCAGGGCCTTCTGCAGATCCGAAGAGTCGCGGCGCAGCAGGTCCAGGGTGTCGCGGTTGTCGGCGGTGATGATGGCGGTGGTGCGTCCGTCGTGGGTCAGTTCCATCTTCACCTCGACGCGGCCCAGTTCGGCCGGGTTGAGGCGGATGGTGATGCGGTCCTGGCCGGCCTGCAGGGCCTTGGTGATCTTCACCGAGACCTGCTCGGCCACGGAAGATTGCATGGCCTGCTGGGGACGGGCCGTCTGGGCCGTCTGCTGAGCCTGTTGGGATTGCTGGGTCTGCTGGGTGCCGGTGTTGGCCGTGGCGGCGTTCGCCGAGTTGGCGGATTCGCCACCGGCCGCCGTCGGGCCGGCGGAATGCACCCCGCTGGCGCCGCCGGAACCGGCGTTGGAGGCGCTGCTGGCCTGCACCGCGGTCTGGGCCTGGGCGTTCTGGCCGGCGGTCTGCTGGTTCTGGGCCTGGGCCTGGCCGCCCTGGGCCTGCGCCGCCTGGTTGACGGCGTTGGGGTTCTGGGCGTTGGCCGCGGCGTGGTTCGCCGTCTGCTGACCGGACTGGGCGTTGCCCTTGGTCTCGGAAGCCACGGCGACGCCGGAGGCCAGCGACGCCGTCGGCCTCGAGGCCAACTTCTCCGCTTCCTGGTTGACGGCCACGTCGACCTTCACCTTGCCGTCCTGACCCATGGTCTGTGCCAGTTGCGCGGCCTGCTGTTGGATATTTGTGTTGGCGCGGGCGTTCGGATCGACCTGCTGGTTCTGGGCCTGGGCGCCCGCATTGGCGTTCTGCTGGCCCTGGCTCTGGTGGTTGCCGTTGCCCGTCTGGGCGCTGTGCACGCCGGCCTGCTTCTTGGCGGCGTCCGCCGCAACGGCCAATCCGGCCGCCGCGCTGGCCTTGCCGGCGTCCGCGGCCGGGCCCTGTTCGGTCTGCGTCAAGCCGCCGACAGCGTTGATGAGGGTGGTGGTATCCAGGGACTGGGCCTGGGCGTTGCCGGCCGTCTCGCCGTTTCCGCCCGTGTTGGCGTTGCCCTTTTCACCGCTTTCCGAGGCGGCGGCCTGGCCTTCGCCTTTCTGGCCCGCCTCGGCGCTGCCCTGGTCGTTCGCCTGATGATCATCGCGGGCCGGCTTGTCCGTCCGCTCAGGCGCCTCGGCGCGCTGTTCGTCGCGCGGCTGCTCATGGTTATCGGAGCGCGAATCCCGGCTGTCGTCACGGTGCGAAGCGGGGGCCTCGCGGGAATCATCGTCGTTTCGGTCGGCCCGCTGGGGCTCGCCGCGGTCCCGGTCGCTCCGGTCATCGGCGCCCCGATCGACGAACCTTTCGCGGCCATCGTCGCGCGGGTCGGAAGCCTGGTCATCCGCATGCTGGCGCGGCTGGGTATTCTCGCCGACGGCGGTAATGCCGGACTTGCCGGCGATCTCATTCAAGCCGGAATCGAAGTTGATCCCCACCTTACTGACTAGGTCCTGGAAAGAGGTCGCCAATCCGGCGAGGGCGGTGGCACCGCTCTTTCCGTTCGACTTGGCGGCCTGCGGGTCGGTGAGGTGGGCGGGCTTCACTGAAAGATCGTTCATGGTCGCAATTTCCCTAAAAACACGCATGCGGTCGGGCCATGAACCAGCAAACCACGGGCCAGTTTTCCCGAATCCATTAAGTTATTGGAATAAAACGAAAATTTTTTTTGAAATTCGAGGAAAACCGGCTCAGGGCCATGCACCCGGCAAATTTTGACCACCGCAAGCGGACAAATTTTGCCGCTTCCGGGCAGGCCCGGGAGACCCCCCCGGATCAGCGGAAATGGTAGCGTTCGCCGTTTTCATCGGCGGATTCGAGGATCGCCTCGATGACCCGTTCGGCGTCAAGCATGTGATCGCCCATGCACACCGCCGCTTCCCGTTCCCGCACCGCCTCGGCAAGGTTGGCGTAGAAGTGCGCCAACGTCTCCGCCATGGGCGCCACGGCAGAGTGGGGCGGCGCGCCGTCGGGGCTGACGACCAGGCGCGTCGCATCGGCCTCGAAGGAAAGGCTCAACCGGCCCTTCTCCCCCCATAAATCCAGATGTGGCCTGAGGGGCCGGCGACCCGGATGGGAAAACCCGGTAACGACGACGCGGCCCCATGGGGTGGTGCGCTCGACGGTTACGGCGAAGCCCGCCGCCTGATCGCCCGGCTCCACCGGATCGTCCAAATGGCGGGCGTCGTCCAGGGCTTGGACAAGGCCGACGGGGCCCAACACCTGCTGGATCACGTCGATCCATAGGGTGCCCGTGTGCCAAAGGCCGGTGCCGTATATGCCGCTGCCGCCAATCACCCGGCCGATACGTTCCTCGAGGCCGCCGTTCTCAAGCGAGCGGATCACCGGATCCGCCCGCCAGCCGCCATTGACGAAAACCGTCACGCCGTTGGTTTCACAGAGTTGCAGGAAGGCTTCCGAATCGGCGACGCCCAGACCGAGGGGCGGTTCGACGACGACCCAGCGAACGCCGGTGAGCATTTGGATGAGGTCGGCGCGGGTCTCCGGCGCGGTGATCAGTACCGCCACATCGACCTTCGGCAGTTCGCCGGCCTCGGCCACGGAGGTGGCGGCCACATTGGCCTGCCATTCCGTGCCAGCGGTCCGCACGAGGTCCGGCGCCGGGGCGATGACGCCGAGCCAGTCGAAGGCCGGATTCCCGCGCAGGCATTCCACGTGCGCGGCAAGCGAATAGCGATAGGGACTAATTTCCGGATCCGGATCGACCGGGTCGTCCCCAATGACCAGCACGGACAAGGCGCTCATGAGGTTCCGCTTCCTCTCCGATCCGGATCTTGCCGCGCCCGCGGGCGCGTGGTCGATCACCATAGCGAGCTTGATGCGGTTGGGACAAGCGGCTGGTATGGGGCATAGTGTGCTTATCTGAACCGCCGGAGAGCGACGGCATGCCCATTAAGCTGGATACGGCCGAGGCCCGCCTCGAAGAGGGTCGCTCCGATGTGACGGAGGCGTTGGCGGTGGCGGTCCTGGCCGCAGACCCGGACGATCCGCGGGCCCACGCCGTTCTCGGGCGGGCGTTGCTCTGCCGCGAGGGTCCGGTTCCGCAGGCCGTGGCGGCGCTCCGGGCGGCGGCCCAGACCGTGGACGACGCGGATGTTCACAAGGATCTGGGCATCGCCTTGCTCCGCCAGGGGGAGACGCCGGCCGCCAGGGTGGCTTTCACCGAAGCCTTGCGGTGCCGGCCGGATCACGATGCGGCCGCCCGCCTGGCCAAGCTGACCGATGTCCTGGAGGCCGGCGACATGGCCGCCGCCGATTTGGGTGCGGCCTTCGGTACGGCCGAGCTGTTGCTCCTGGCCCGTGCCCTGGTTGTCCTGAAGCGGCACGCCGACGCCGGCCGGGTGATCGGTGTGCTTGCGGATGCCGGGCCGCTGGACACGGACGCCTTGCCCACCCTGGCGCGGAGCCAGGCCGGCAGCGGCGAACTGGAGGCCTGCCTGGAGACGGCCCGAGAACTGTGGCGCCGGGCCGCCCATGAGACCCCGTTCCGCCGCCGCCTGTTCGCCCAGGAAGTGGAGATGCTGTGCCGCGCCCTGGAGGGCGCCATGCCGGACAGCGCCGCCCGGCTGGCGCTGCTGGCCCTGGTCCTGCTCGATGCGCCGGACCGGTTCCACGAGGGCCTGGCGGTCATCAACCAGGTGCTGTCCGCCGGCAGCGACCTGGCCGATGCCTTCCTGGCCGGCGGGCTGGCCAACTTCAAGCAAGGGGACTTCGCCGAGGCCCTGCGGCTGCTCGACCATGCCCTGGCGTTGCAGCCCGGTCACCGGGAAGCCGCCGACCTGAGGGCGCTGGCGAAACGGGCCGCCGGTGATTCCGCCGTGTCCGTGTCCGGCGATGCCAACGGGTGCAAGCTATTGGCGGAGGCGCTCTGTGCATCGAACCGGGCCGACGAGGCCGGCGATCTCCTGGCCGAAGGGCTGGGCGCCGCGCCCCTGCGCGAGGACATGGCCGTGCTGCTGGCCGATATCCGGCTGCTCGCCGGCCGCCTGGAGGATGCGGCCGGCGCCGTGGCGGCGGCCCGGGCGGTCAATCCGGTGGAACCCCGGGCCGGCATGCAGCAGGCGGCCGTGCACCTGAGCCGAGGCGAACTGGCCGAGGGTTGGTGCCATTACGAGAACCGCTTCGGTTACTGACGTCGCGACACGCCCGGGCGGAGTTTTCAGGCGCCCCGGTGGCAAGGCGAAGATGGTCTGGCGGGAGGAGGGCATCGGTGATGAGATGCGCTTCGCTTCCTGCCTGCCGGAGCTGGCGGAGATGGGTTTCGGTCGGGTGATCTTCGAATGCGCGCCGCGCCTGGCCAGCCTGTTCGGCCGCTCCTTTCCAACCATCACGGTACGCGGCGAGGCGCCGGGGGAGGGGCCGGAGGACTACGACCTGCAGGCCCCCCTGTTCAGCCTGCCGGGTCTCCTGCGGCCGTCCTTGGACGATTTTCCCGACCGGCCGGCCTACCTGACGGCCGATCCGGAACGCGCCCGGGCCTGGCGCAACCGGTTGCAGGCCCTTGGTCCGGGCCCCACCGTGGGGGTTTGCTGGCGATCCCTGAATTTCTCCTGGCAGAAGCGGCCCTTCCATTCCCGCATCGCCGACTGGGCGCCGGTCCTCCGGCTCCCCGGCCTGACCTTCATCGATTTGCAGGTGGAGGCGGCGGCGGACGAGATCGCCGAGGCCCGCGAGTCCTTCGGCGCCACCATCCATACCCTGGAGGGGCTGGACCTGAAGGACGACCTGGAGGGCGTGGCGGCGGTGATCTCGGTACTGGACGCGGTGGTTTCCGCGCGCTGCTGGATTCCCATCCTGTCGGGCGCCCTCGGCGTCCCCACCTCGTGCTTCGCCGCCCCCTTCAATCCCTTGTTCCTCGGCCAGGCCCGCGACCCCTGGATGCCCATGGTGCAGATCTTCACCCGCCGGGCCGACACCGACTGGCGGGCGCCCATGGCGGCCATCGCCGACCAACTGGGCCGGTTGCGGCCCGACCCCGGATAAGGTAAAGAGCGCCATGAACGACGCGGAAGCCCAGCTACAGGAAAAACTGAACCAGGCCGTCGCCCACCATCAGACCGGCAAGGTCATGGAGGCGGAGGCCGCCTACCGGGAAATTCTCGCCGAGGCCCCCGACATACCGGTGGTGCTGAACAATCTGGGGCTGGTGCTGCTGGCCCAGGGCAAGCTCGACGAGGCCCGGGCCAGCATCGAGCGGGCCATCGAACTGGAGCCCGGCTACGTGGATGCCCACAGCAACCTGGGCAACGCCCTCCGCCATGCCGGCGACCTCGACGGCGCGGTGAAATGTTTCCGCCACGCGCTCGCCCTCAACCCGGACTACGTCCAGGCGCTGGGGAATCTGGGTAACACGCTGCTCGACATGGGCCAATTGACGGAGTCCGAGGACGCCTACCGCCGCGGCCTGGAGATCGTTCCCGAGCAGCCGGACCTCTATTACAACCTGGGCCGCGCACTTTACGAACAGGCCCGCTGGGAGGACGCCGAGGCGGCTTTCCGCAAGACCCTGAGCCTGAACCACGGCTATCCGCTGGCCCATTGGAACCTGTCCCACGTGCTGCTCCTGCAGGGCCGGTTCCGGGAGGCCTGGCCGGAATACGACTGGCGCTGGCACTGTCCCGGCTTCACCACCCGGATCCCCGACCTGGGCAAGCCCCGGTGGAACGGCGACGACATCGCCGGCAAGTCCATCCTGGTGTTCGCCGAACAGGGCTTCGGCGACACCATCCAGTTCGCCCGCTACCTGCCCATGCTGGCGGACGCCGGGGCGACGGTGAATTTCCTCTGCCAGCCCGAGTTGGAGCGCCTGCTGGGCACCGTCGAGGGGATTCAAGAAATCACCTCCAACCTGACCAAATTGCCGGCCTATGACGTCTTCTGCCCGCTGATCACATTGCCGTTCCTGCTCGGCACCGACGAGGAGAAGGACGTGCCCGCCGCCGTACCTTATGTGACGCCGCCCGAGGACGGGCCGTCGGCGCCGGACGGCGACGGCTTGAAGGTCGGCCTGGCCTGGGCCGGGCGGGCGACCCACGGCACGGAACGCCAGCGCTCGCTTGACCTGGACGCCTTCCGGCCGCTGCTCGAGGTGCCCGGCTGCCGATTCATCAGCCTCCAGGAAGGGGAGCGCCGCGGCGACATCGGCGCCGCCGGATTGGACCGTATGATCGCCGATCCCGGCGATGACGTGGCCGATTTCGCCGATACGGGTCGCCTGATCATGGATCTGGACCTGGTCATCGCCGTCGATACGGCGGTGGCGCATCTGGCCGGCGCGCTCAACAAGCCGGTCTGGACCCTGCTGCCGAAGATCTGCGACTGGCGCTGGATGCTGGATCGCGCCGACAGCCCCTGGTACCCGAGCATGCGTCTGTTCCGCCAAACCGAATACGGCGATTGGCAGGGCGTCATGGACGAGGTGACCGGGGCCCTGACGGAACAGGCCGGTTGACGGCCCATCGGGGCTGAATTCTTTTCGCCCGTGCCACCGGACGCGTTATGGTCTCCTGAGAGATGACAGCCGCCGAACGCAAGTACGCCATCGAGGGACGCCGCGACACGGAGACCGACCGTGTCGAGCAAATGGTCGTCCACATGGACGCTAACCGGGCCTACCGGGCCGCCGCCGAGGCGACCGGCGGCGACGCCGACGGCGGCCTTTTGGCGCAATTCCGGGACCGCTTCCGCTGGTACCGGGAACGCTGGCGGAACCAGCCCGCCGAGGCCGTCGCCCGGGGCCTCACGGGCGCCGCCTTCCGGGCGACGGAGGCACCGCCGCTGTGTATCGATATCGAGGTCGCCGCCGTCTGCGATCTGGCTTGTCCCTTCTGTTTCCGCCAGAGCATCGCCACGCCGGACAAGATCATCGCCGATGAACTCTGTTACCGGATCATCGATGAGGCGGCGGACCTGGGCGTGCCGTCGCTGAAGTTCAACTGGCGCGGCGAGCCGCTGCTCAACCCGCGTCTCCCCGACTATGTGGCCCATGCTAAGGACCGGGGCATCCTGGAGACCATCATCAACACTAGCGCCACCAAGCTGGACGCGGACATGAGCCGCCGGCTCATCACTGCCGGATTGGATTTGATGATCTATTCCTTCGACGGCGGCTCGGCGGAGACCTACGAGCGCATGCGCCCCGGCCGTTTCGCCGAGAACAGCTTCGATGCGGTCTACGGCAATATCCGCCGCTTCGCCGAGATCCGCCGTGACCTGGGCGCGGTGTTCCCGCGCACCAAGATCCAGATGATCCTGACGGACGAGACCTTTCCCGAGCAGGGGGCCTTCTTCCGCCTGTTCGATGACTGCGTCGACGACGTCACCGTCAAGCAGTACACGGAGCGCGGCGCCGGGCTCGCCGAGGTGGACGACGCCAGCCGGGACCGTCTGGCGGCCGCCCTGGAGGCCCTGGAGTTGCCTGCCGATACCCCCTACATGCGCGACATGGCCGGTGATCTGTTCGTCGCCACGCGGCGCCTGCCTTGCGAGCAGCCCTTCCAGCGGCTTCTGGTCACCTACGACGGCCGGGTCGCCATGTGCTGTTACGACTGGGGCGCCCAGCACCCCATCGGTTACATCGACGCCGCCGCCATCGCCGAGGGCGAGGCCGCCGCGACGGAGATCGTCGACAAGGTGAAATCCGGGGCCAAGGGCTTCGAGCTCATGGACCGGGTCGACATGCCGGCCCGCCACAACGCGCCGCCCGAGCGGGTCGCCAGCCTGGCCGAGCTCTGGTACGGCCCGGAGATCGACCGGGTGCGCGCCTGCCACGTGGCCGGCGAGGGCGATTCGTTGGCGGTGTGCCGGAACTGCCAGTTCAAGGAGACCTACCGGTGGCGGGCCGTCGGCCGGGAAGGGCAGCCGTGAGCGTCGAGATCATCGCCGAGATCGCCAACGCCCACCAGGGCGACCCGGAACAGGCAGCGGCCCTGGCCCGGGCGGCCTTCGAGGCCGGCGCCGACGCGGTCAAGTTTCAGGTCTACTTCGCCCACGAGTTCCTGGTCGAGCGCCATCCGCGCTTCGAACACTTCCGCGACCAGTCCTTTTCGCCGGAAGTCTGGGCCGACCTGATTCCCGAGGCGAAAAAACTGGGCACCGTCTATTGCGACTTGTTCGGCATGGACGCCGTCCAGGTGGCGGCGAAACACGGCGCCGACGGGTTCAAGATCCATTCCTCCGACACGGGCAATCTGCCCCTGTTGGAGGCCACCGCGGCGACAGGCGGGCGGGTGTTGCTGTCGGCCGGCGGCACCTCGGCCCGGGAACTGGCCGCCGCCGTCCAGGTGTTCACCCGCGCCGGCCGGCGGCCGGTGATCCTGCACGGTTTCCAGAGTTACCCCACGGCAGTGGAGGATTCGGACCTGAACCGGCTCAAATGGCTGAAGGAGACCTTCGGCGAAACCTGCGAGATGGGTTACGCCGACCATGTCGCCGGCGACGATCCTTTCGCCTACACCCTGCCGGCCCTGGCCCTGCCCTACGGCATCCATGTGATCGAGAAACACGTCACCCTCGACCGGGCGGCGGAGGGCGTCGATTACTACTCCTCCATCGACATCGCCGAACTTCCCCGGTTCATCGACACGGTGCGCCGCGCGGAAGCCGGCCTGGGCCCGGGCACCGGCGCCTTCTCGCCTTCCGAGCGCCATTACCGGGACACGGTGAAGAAGCATTTCGTCTCCGCCCGGGCGCTGCCCAAGGGTCACGTGCTGAGCGTCGATGACCTGGTCATGAAGCGGGTCCCCGACGCCGACGGCGACGCCGTGGAACTGGGCAAGCTGGTGGGTCGGCCGCTCACCGCGGACATCCCCGTCGAGCACCGGCTCCGCCGGGCCGACGTGGCGAACACCGTCTGGGCCCTGCCGGTGGCCCGTTCGGCCTCGTCCCGGCTGCCCGGCAAGGCGCTCTTGGACGTCGCCGGCATGCCGGCCCTGGCCCACCTGTTCGAACGCCTGAAACGAATCACGGTCATCGACCGGATCGTCTTCTGCACCACGGACCTGGCCGAGGACGACGCCCTGGCCCAATTGGCGGAGGCGCACGGCATCGACGTGCACCGGGGCCCCGTCGACAACGTCCTGGCCCGCATGCTCGGCGCGCTGAAGGGCGGCCATGCGGACCTGGTGCTACGAGTCACCGGCGACGACATCCTCATCGACAAGGATTACGTGGAACGCGCCGTCGCCTATCACCTGGAGACCGGCGCCGAGTACACGGACCTCAAGGCCCTGCCCAGCGGCACCGAGGTGGAGGTCTTCGACGCGGATCTGCTGCGTGACCTAAGCCGGCTCTGCGCCGACGGGGAAGGGACCGAGTACCTGACCTTCTTCGTCACCGACAACGCCGACCAGTTCCGCATCGCCCAGGCGCCCGTGGATGCGGGCCACGCCCACGACTGGCGCCTGACCCTGGACACGCCTGAGGACTACGAAGTGGTGCGCCGCCTGCTGGAGGCCATGCGCGACGCCGGCCGAGCCCTGGACTACACCATGGACGACATCGCCGGCTTCTTTGCCGCCCACCCCGACGTCCTGGAGGTCAACGCCCAGGTCCGCCAGCGCCAGGCGCCCGTCGAGGTGGACACGAGCCTTGATTGGAGCCGCGTGAGCCGGGCATAAACGAGCATGTCCACAGAGTCGCCGCCGTTGGTCAGTGTCTATGTGATTTCCCACAATTACGGGCGCTTTCTGGAACAGGCCGTGGAGTCGGTGCTGGCCCAGAACAACGGCGATTTCGAGGTGATCATCATCGACGACGGGTCCACCGACGAGACTCCGGCGGTGCTCGCCAAATACGCCCACGACGAGCGGGTGTCGCTGATCCTGCAGCAGAACAAGGGGCTGACGGTCACCAACAACATCGCGCTCCGGGCGGCGCGCGGCGATTACATCATGCGTCTCGACGGCGACAACTACTTGCACCCGGATGCCATCGGCCGGCTGCGCGCCGAACTGGACGCGGATCCGGCGCTGGGCATGGTGTTCCCCGATTATTTCGAGGTCGACGAGGACGGCCAGGTGTTGACCGAGGTGCGGCGTCACGACTTCGACGACGTCACCATGATGGATCAGCCGGCGCACGGGGCCTGCACCATGATCCGCCGCCAGTGCCTGGAGGAGATCGGCGGCTACGACGAGACGCTCGGTTGCCAGGACGGCTATGACCTGTGGATCCGCTTCATCGAGCACTACAAGGTCAAGAACATCAACCAGGCCCTGTTCTACTACCGCCAGCACGGAGCCAGCCTGACCCGCGACGAACAGCAGCTTCTGGATACCCGCGCCGCCATCCTGGAGCGCCATGCCCGGCGCCGGGGCCGCCATCTCAACGTGGCCGCCGTGGTGCCGGTGCGCGGCAAACCCGTGGACCCGGCCTCGCCGGCCTTCGCGCCCCTCGGCGGCCGGCCGCTAATCGACTGGACCGTGGAGGCGGCGCTGGCCGCCGAGCGCATCGGCGAGGTCATCGTCACCACCCCGGACGCCGACATCCTGGCCCATGTCCGCGACCGCTGGCCGGGGCAGGTCGTCGCCGTGGAGCGCGATCCGGAACTGGCCCGCGCCAATACCCTGCTGGGGGATACCTTGCGTCATGCCCTGGAGGTCTATGAGGCCGACCATGCGGCGCTGGATGCGCTGATGCTGCTGGCCATCGAATGCCCGTTCCGCACGGCCCGGCACTTGGACGCGGCGGTGGACGTCATGGAGCTGTTCGAGACCGACGCCACCGTCGGCGTGCGCCCGGAAACGGATCATTTCTACCAGCACAGCGGCGGCGGCTTGCAGCCGGTCCAGGAGAACGTGCACCTGCGCCTGGAACGCGACGAGTTGTACCGCGAGGTGGCGCGCATGCGCCTGATGAAACGCCGGCTTCTGTTCGAGAACGACGCCATTCCGGCGGGCCGGGTCGGCCATGTGGTGGTCGATCAGCGCGGCGCCCTGGAACTGCGCACGGATTTCGATTGGATGGTCGCCGAACTGGTGGCGGGGCAGGGGGCATGAAGGTTGTCCTGTTCTCCACCGACACCAAGCATCACATCCATTTCATCAACCGGCTGGCGCCGCTTTGCGAGATCGCGGCCGTATTCTACGAGACCGAACACCTGGTTAAGGACTACCCCACGGGCCCCTTCTTCGCCGACGAGGAGGACCGTTTCGAGGACCGCTTCTTCGATCCGGCCTTCGACGGCACGGCGGCCGAACTGGACCCGGCGGCGGCAGCCAAGGTGCGTACCGTCGGCCGGGTCAACGACGCGGACGTGATCGCGGCAGTCCGGGGCCTGGCGCCGGACTTGGGCATCGCCTACGGCATCGGCCTGGCCAAGCCGGAACTGTTCACCGTTCCCCGCTTCGGCACCATCAACGTGCATCGGGGCATCGCCCAGGACTACCGGGGGCTGGATTCCGATCTCTGGGCCATCCTGGAGGGCCGCTTCGACAGGATCGGGGTGACCATCCACTACATGGATGAGGGCCTGGACACGGGCGACATCCTGGCCCAGGAGACCGTGCCGCTGGGCCCCGAGGACGAGATCTATCACCTGCGCTACAAGATCGGCGTCGTGGCGACCCGCCTGGTCGCCGATCTGGTGGCGCGGTTCGCCGAGGCCGGCGCCCCCCTGACCGGCACCCCGCAGGCGGCGGCCGGGCCCTACTACTCGGCCATGTCCTTGGACGACAAGTTCAGGGCCCTCGAACGCTTCCGGGCTCACAAGAAGGAACCGGTGGCATGAGCGGGGAGACCGACGGCGCGGTGATCCTGCTCTGTCACGGGGTCACCGAGGCGAAATCGGAGGGCATCGAGAACTTCTCCGGCAAGCATATGGCGGCGCGGGAATTCGAGCGGCAGATGGCCTGGCTGGCGGAACATACTCGGCCCATGGGGCTTCGCGCCATGGCCGGCGCGTTGGCGGCGGGACGCGCGTTGCCGCCCGGCAGCGTTGCCGTCACCTTCGACGATTCCTATCGGAACACCGCCGAGGTGGCCCTGCCCATCCTGCGCCGGCACGGCGTTCCGGCGACCTTTTTCGTCACCACGGGGTTCGTCGGCACGGACCGGCTCTATTGGACGGACCAGGTGGAACACGCCATCAACGCAACGGATCGGCAAGGCATTGAGATCGACCTGGGCGAGGGGCCGCGCGCGTTCCCGTTGTCCACGGAGGCCCAGAAGGTCAACGCCGTCAACGTCATCAAGGCAACGATGAAGGCCCAGCCGCCGGCCGACCGGGGCCGCATCCTCGGTGCGCTTCAATCGGTTGCCGGGGGCGGCGGCGGTTCCCCGGATGTGGCCAATTACCGCCAGCTCGATTGGGACGGCGTCCGGGCTCTCGACCAAGGCGACGACTACGAGGTCGGCGGCCACGCCGTCAGCCATGAGATCCTGTCCTACCTGGACGCCGGAAGCCTGGAGGAAGAGATCGGCGGCTGCCTCGGGGACCTGGCCCGCGAACTGGGCCATCCGGTCGATTTATTCTCCTATCCGGAAGGCCAGACGGAGCATTACAATGACCGGGTGATCGAAGTCCTGAAACGCCACGGTGTCACCGTCTGTCCCACCGCCATGGCCGGCGTCAATACGCCGGGTACGGATCCGTTCCAGTTGCGCCGCATCATGGTCGGCTTCATGGGGGCGCCCTTTCCGTATCCCGGTTATTCGGCATGAGAAGTTGAATGTCCATTAATTTCAATGACCTGGAGAGAACCTGGATCGTCGCCGAGATCGGCGTCAACCACGAGGGCGACGAGGCCGTAGCCACCCACCTGATCGCCAAAGCGGCCGATGCCGGGGCCGACGCGGTAAAGTTCCAGACCTTCCAGATCGAGCATTACATCTCCACCGAACAGCCCGAGCGCTTCGAGCGGACCAAGGGGTTCCAATTGTCCCGTGACGCCTTCCGGCGGCTCAAGGAAACGGCCGACGATCGCGGCGTCACCTTCTTCTCGACGCCCTTCGGCATAGAAGACGTGGATTTCCTCGACGGGATCGCGCCGGTGCTGAAGATTTCGTCCGGGGACCTGACCTTCCTGGAGCTCATCGGTAAGGCCGCCCAGACGGGCAAGCCGTTGATCGTCTCCACCGGTCTCGGCAACCGCGACGAGGTGGCCGCCGCCGTCGAGCGGGTGTTGAGCGTCCGCCCGGCGGCCCGCGACGATGGCTCCTTGATGCTCATGCACTGCGTTTCCGCCTATCCGACGGAGGCCGCCGACGCGAACCTGCGCAACATTGCCTGGCTGAAGGACCAATTCGGCCTGCCGGTGGGGTATTCGGACCACACGCTGGGCACCAAGGCCTGCGAACTGGCGGTCGCCGCCGGCGCCGTGGCGCTCGAGAAGCATTTCACCTACCGCAAGGAGGACCAGGCCTTCCACGACCACTTGCTGTCGGCCGACCCAAGCGACCTGGCGAGCCTGGTAGAGGCGGTGCGCCGCGCCGAGGGCTATTTGGGACGCTACGAACGCCGGCCGGGCGAAGCGGAACGGGCGAACGCCGACAACATGCGCCGGGCCATCGGGGCGCTGACGGACATCGCCGAAGGGGCGGTCATCGAGGCCGGTCAACTCACTTGGCTGCGGCCGGCCTGGGGGCTTGGACCGGAGGCCATGCAGGACGTGATCGGCAAGCGGGCCCGGCGGAACATCGAGGCCGGCACGCTGATCCGCGCCGAGGATATCTCCTGAACCACGCATTAACCATAGGGAAACCATCCCGCGCTAGACTGTCCATCGATCCTATATTCATGACCTCCGTCCATCTGGATTTCTGATGAGGATTTCGGTCGATTGGCGGTGCGGCCGGTTGGCGGCGTGACGGAAGACCTGAGCGGGCGGATTCGATCATGAATTCAGTATCACGGGACGAAGACGGGACCTCCGCGCTGCTAGACGTTGCGCGCGACAGCCTCGACGCTGGCGATTGCGCGGCCGTCGAGGCGGCCTGCCGGAAGGCGCTGGCCGCCGTCCCGGACGATGCCGAAATCCTGCACCTTCTGGCCCGGACCTTGGAGGCCCAAGGGCGCCTGGCCGAAGCCGTCGGCGCCATGGGCAAGGCCGTCCGGGCGGCGCCCGGCGATGCGGCGGTGCACTACGAACTGGGCCGCCTTTCGGTGGCCTGGGAGGCGGCGGAGATCGCCGCCGGAGAGGTCTTTGAGCCCTTTGCCTTGGCCTTCCCCTGGGGCGCCTTTCCGTTCCCGGTGCGCGATCACTATCCGCCCCGCCGGTTGCCCGACGCCATCGCGGCGCTGCGTGCGGCATTGGGGATCGAACCGGACAACGGGCCGGCGCGGGCCCTATTGGGACTGTTGCTGATCGGCGACGAGGCGACCCTCATGGAAGGGGTGCCCCTGGTGCAGGCGGCCGTCCACGAAACGCCGGAGCTCTATGAGGGGCACCTGGGCATGGCGCTGCTGGGCCTTCGCCAGGGAAATTGGCAACTGGTCCAGACCGCCGCGGCAGGTGGGCTGGCGCGGTGCCCGGAGGGTATGCGGGCCGGGGCGCTCAAGGTTTTCGCCGAAGCGGCCATGGCGGCCGGCGGCGACAGCGGGGCGGCGCTCCGGCGTCTCGATCCCGCCGCCCTGACGTTTCTCGCCGATGCCCTGGCCCGGGGCATCGCCGCCGGGACCCTGGCCGCCGAACCGGGGAGCCCGGTTGCCGCGGGCATCCGGATCGTCGCCGAGGCCCTGAGCGAGGCGGCGAAAGGAGCGCTGTTGTATCAACAGGCCTTCGTCCGGGCCGCCTGCTATCTGGATCACGCCGCCCGTCTCGCGCCCGACCTGCCGGCCGCATCGGCCGTCGCCGGGTTCCTGTTGTTCGAGTGCTCGGCCTTCGAACAGGCGGAGGGGGCCCTGGCCTTCGCCGCCGAGCACCGAGCGGCTGACGACCAGGCGACGCGGGTCCTGCTGATGGCCCGAATGATCCTCGGCAAGCTGACGGATGGGGAACTGGCCGAGGGCGCGCTGGGCCTCGACGACCTGCTCAACGTCGCCGAGGTGTTCAGCGCCCAGTTGGACTTCGCCGGCGCCGAGCCATGGCTGCGGCGGGCCGCCGAGGAACATCCCGATGACGTCGCGGCGACCCTGAAACTGGCCCAGAACGCCGGCTTGCGGGGCGATCTGGCGGCGGCCACGGCCATCGTCGAAGACCTCAACGGACGGCTTCCCGGACGCCCGGAGGTGGAAGGCGACCTGGCCAACCTCTATCTGGCGGCGGGCCGCACGGCGGACGCCTGGCCGCTTTATGAAAGCCGTCTCCGGCGGGAACGGGGCAGCACGCCGAGGCCGGCACCGCCGGTGCCGCGCTGGGACGGCCAGGATCTGGACGGCAAGTCCCTGTTGATCTGGCGGGAGGAGGGGATCGGCGACGAGATCCGGTTCTCGTCGTGCCTGCCGGATGCCGTGGCCCGCTTCGGCGCGGCCATCACCTACGAGTGCGCGCCGCGCCTGACCACCCTTTACCAGCGCTCCTTTCCGACGATCACCGTGCGTGCCGAGGATGCGGACAACGCCCGTGCGGCGGATTTCGACTACCACCTGCCGGCCGGCAGCCTGCCCATGGTGTTCCGCCGCACCCCGGACGACTTCCCCGCCGATGGCCAATTCCTCACCGCCGACCCGAACCGCCTCGCCGCCTGGCGCGAGCGCTTCGCCGCCCTGCCGCCGGGCCCGAAGATCGGCATCGGCTGGCGCTCCCTGAACGCCGGCTGGCACAAACTGCCCCTGCACAGCCGCCTCGCCGATTGGCGGCCCCTGTTCGCCCTAAAGGACGTCCAGTTCGTCAACCTCCAATGCGGCTTGAGAGAGGGCGAGGCGGAGGCCGCCGAGGACGACTTCGGCATCGCCATCCACCGCTTCGCCAATCTGGACATCGACAACGACATGGAGGAGGTGGCGGCCATCATGACGGCCATGGACGCGATCATTTCGTGCCAGTGCTGGCTGTTGCACCTGGGCGGCGCCGTGGGCGCCAAGGTCTACAGTTTCAACGGCCGCCCCAATCCCTATACAATGGGTCGCGAGGTCAACCCCTGGGCCCCGCAGTCGGAGATTTTCTACCGGCCTCATGGAAGCGATTGGACGGAACCCATGACCCGGATCGCCGAACGGGTTTCCGAACGTTTTGGATTGCGGGCCTGATCCCATGGAAAAGCCTGAGATCACCTTTGAATTGGCCGAGGAGACCTTTGCGCGCGGGGATTTCATGCGCTGCGAGGGGATCTGCGAACGGCTGATCGGCAACGGTGACGGGGGCGCTCCGGCGCATCTGTTGAAGGGCCGAACCCTGCTTCGTTTCGAGGGACGCGCGGCGAACGCCTTGGCCGCCTTCCAGCATGCCGCCGGCGCCGACCCGGCTTCGGCGGAGGCCCGTGCCGGAATGCTCATGGCCCTGCTGCGCCTAGGGCAGATCGACGAGGCGGAAAAGCTGCTGCCGGAAAGCGGCGCGGATGAAGCGCGCTTTGCGGCGGTTATCGAGGCGGCCCGCGGCGCCGCGCCGGCGGAGATGGCCGAGGCGGAAGGCTGGCTGTTGCTCGGCCAGACCATGAACGCCCTGCGCCGTTTCGATGCCGCCGAGACCGCCTTGGGCCGTGCCCTGGCGGCCGGTGCCGACGCCGCGGCGGTGGGCCTGGCGATGACCCGGACCATGGGCGGGCTCGGCCGGATCGACGACATCCTCGAAGCCTGCCGTCGTATCCGCGACGCCTGTTTCCAGGCCCGCCCGAATCCCCGGCGCTACTACCTGGGTGAGATCATGATGCTCTGCCGGTCCCTGGATCAGGTCCGTCTCGATCATCCGCTGACTCTGGCCATCCTGGGCGGCGCCCTGGTCGAGCAGACGGCTACCGACGAGGAGGGTCGCGGCGTGTTGAACCGGGTGCACCGCCTGGCCGCGGACCTGCCGGACCTGTTCCTGGGCGCCGGCTGCGCCACCCTGCGCGGCGGCAAGATCGACGAGGCCGCCGATTTCCTCGCGCGCGCCGCCGCCGGCATGGCGGATTTCCGCGAGCCCGGCGAGATGGCGCGCCTGGTGGAAACCATGGACGGCGGCCAGCCCATCGACGCCGGGCGGCTTGCCGAGACAGAGCCGGCCGCCGTGTTGGCGCTCGGCGAGGGCTTGGGGGCCGGCGGCCGCTACCACGAGGCCATGGCACTGTTGCAGGCGGCCGCCTCACGCACCCCCGACATCCCGGAAACCCATTTGGCCCTGGCGTCCTACCTGTCGATCCTGGGCCGCTCCGACAAGGCCCTGGAGGCCAGTATGGCCGCCTGCCGGCTGGCACCGGACGAGGCGTCGGCCTTCCTGGAGACGGCATCGGGCCTGATGGCCCTGGGGCGGTTCGGCGAGGCCTGGGATGTCTACGATTACCGGCTCGATCTGTGGCGGCGCGATTCGGCGATCCGCAGGTTCCCCATGCCGCAATGGCAGGGTGAGGCGCTGGACGGACGGACCCTGATGGTCTGGCGGGAGGAGGGGATCGGTGATGAACTGCGGTTCGCCTCCATCCTCCCGGATTTGCGAGGAAACCAGCAGGGCCGGATCATCGTCGAATGCGGCACCCGCCTGCGAAGCCTGTTCGAGCGCTCCTTCGCGGACATCGAGTTCCGCGACGAGGATTTGGACAACACGGATTTCCCGGGGATCGACTTCCACCTGCCGCTGATGAGCCTGCCGCGCCTCTATCGCCGCGGCCTCGAGGATTTCGGCACCGGTCCGTTCATCGTCGCCCATCCGGGGCGCGTCGAGAAATGGCGGGAGCGTTTGAATGCCCTCGGCCCGCAGCCGAAAGTGGGGGTCGGCTGGCGCTCCCTGAACCGGTCCTGGCGGAAGCGCCCGCTGCTGACGCGCCTGGCCGATTGGGACCCGGTCCTGGCCCGCGACGACCTGGTCATCGTCAACCTGCAATGCGAGGACTACGCCGAGGAAGTGGCGGCCGCCGAGGAACGCCTCGGCCGGGCCATCCATATCGTCGAGGATGTGGACATCAAGAATGACATGGAGGAGGCGGTCGCCCTGATGGCCGCCCTGGACGCGGTCATCGGCGCCCGCTGCTGGGTTCCGACCACGGCCGGTGCCGTCGGCACCAAGGCCTTCTGCGTGACGCCCAAGCCCAACCCCTTCATGGCCGACCAGGACTACGATCCCTGGTCCCCCTCCACGGACATCTTCTATCGCGAATTCGATGAGGATTGGACCGGCGTGGTCGCCGCCGTGAATGATGCCCTGAGCGCCTACCTGGCCGGCGCCGGGGAAGCGGCGGACGCCGCCGCCGGAACGGGGAGCGCGACGTGACGGAGATCCTTTGCATCATCCCGGCCCGCGGCGGTTCCAAGGGTGTGCCAGGCAAGAACCTGAGGCCGCTGGGCGGCCGGCCGTTGATCTCCCATACCATCGACGCGGCCCGGGGCGCCCGTTCGGTGGCCGAGGTGGTGGTTTCCACGGAACACAAGATGATCGCCGAGATCGCCGCCAGCTTGGGCGCCGCCGTGCCGTTCCTGCGGCCGCCGGAAATCTCCACCGACCGGGCCGCCCTGATCGACGTGGTGCGGCACGGCCATGATCATTTCAAGGCCCAGGGACGCCACTTCGACGGGGTTCTCTGCCTTCAGCCCACGGCGCCTTTCATCAAATCCTCAAGCATCGACGAAGCCGCTGAATTGCTTGAAAAAAGCGGATGTGATAGTGTGACCACGGTGTCTGAGATCACTCAGGGCCACCCCTATATCGCGAAGCGATTGGAGACACAGAACGTGATCACCAACTTCTGCGATCCGCCGCCGGGGGTAGACATTTCCTCCCGACAAAGTCGGGAAACGGCCTATTTCCTGACCGGCGGATTCTACTTGCGAAGTGTTGGCTTGGTCGATGACCCGGCCGCAACCGGTCACGCGCTCGGCACCGACAGCCGAGCCGTCTGCGTTTCCGAAATCGAGGCCACGGACATCAATACGGAGCTCGATTTCCGGTTCGCCGAATTCCTTTTGGAGGAAGGTCTGGTTTCATGAACATCCTCATGGTCAACGCCCGCAACGACACCAACGTCAGCCATTCCCGCAAGGGCATGTATGTGCCCCTGGGCATCCTTTCCGTGGCCACCTTCGCGGCCCACGAACTGGGTGACCGCGTCGCCATCGAGGTGGTCGACGAGGACGTCGAGGCATTGGATGCCGACCGCCTGGCCGGTTACGACGTGGTCGGGTTCTATTCCACGACATTCAATTACGGCCAATCCGTCGCCTATGCGGAGAAGGTCAAAGAGGCCGGCGGCGTTACCGTCTTCGCCGGGCCGCATCCGACGGCCCTGCCGCTCAACGTGGTCGCCAACAAGCGCTCAGTCGACTACGTCATCGCCGGTGAGGGCGAGGTGCCGTTCCGACAGCTGCTCAGCCATCTATTGGGCGACGCGGTGGACATCGACCAGGTGCCCAACCTGATCCATCGCGGTCCCGATGGGACCCCGCGCCGCAATTCGGCCAGCCACGAGAACGACCTCCAGGCGCTGCCGATCCCGTCCCGCGCCTTCGTTCCCATGGAGCGCTACATCGACAACTACCGCCAGGCCTATCCGCAGCACGGCCATCTCCGGCATGGCTCGATCCTGACCTCGAAGGGCTGCCACTGGCGCGACAAGACCAACGGCGGCTGCGTGTTCTGTGCCCGCCACGACGACGGGCTTCGGTTCCGCGGCATCGATCAGCTTTGGCAGGAGATCCGCGAACTCAAGGCCGACTACGGCGTCAATTACATCTGGGATGCCGCCGACGACAGCCTCAACGACACGGACTGGTTCATGGAGTTCGTCGACCGGCGGCCCCGGGACCTGGAGGATATCGGCTTCTTCATCTACAGCCGGGTGACGCCCATCCGGCCCAGGATGATCGAGTACTTCAAGCGCCTCAACGTGGACGAGGTTTATCTCGGCGTCGAAAGCGGCGATACCACGGTGCTGAAGAGCGCCGTCAAGGGCCAGTCCCTGAAATCCATCCGCCGGGCCCTGAAACTCATCGGCGAGGGGGGCATGCGCTACTTCCCGAGCTTCGTGCTGGGCCTGCCCGGCGAAAGCATCGAGAGCCTCGAGGCCACCTATCGTCTGTGCGAGGAAATCGTCGAACAAGGGGCGTTGGACCGGGCGTCCGCGACCATCCTGATGCCCATCCCCGGCTCACCCTCCTTCGCCAGGCTGCTCGAGCGGCTGCCGTCGGAGGGCGTGCCCCTGGACAAGGCCGACGAAATCGACCTGCCGGCCCTGGAGCGCTACTGGGCCGACCATTTCACCGAGGTCGATCATGCCACCTTAGTGGAATACAAGACGCGCATCGACGAACTGATGGCCGACACGGCCGCCACCTTCGGCACGGCGGAGGAGGCGGGGAATCTCGTGGCCGCCGAATAGGGCCTTTAAGTATCTGAAAACATGGAGTAATCGCAAGTGAGCGAGCAAGCCCAATACACCGAAAACGTTGAAAAGGCCTACCTGGCCCTGATGCGCTCCGCCCCGGACGAGGCCCTGGACCTTTGCACCGCGGCGGCCAAACTGCAGCCCCTGGCCTTGCCGCACCTCTATCTGCTCGGTCTCGTCTCCATGGCCATGAGCGACGTCGGCCGCGGCATCAAGTTTCTCGAGGAGGGGCACAAGCGGTCCCCCAGCGCCAAGGAGTTCGTCGATGCCTTGGCGGCGCTCCATGCCCGGGTCGGCAACATGAGCGAGAGCATATATTTCTTCAAGCTGGCCCTGGTCAGCGACCCGGACCCGGATTTGACCAAGTTCGCGCCGAAGGAGTTCGAGGACATCGAACGCAACATCGCCTTCGCCGGGGTGACCACCTATCTGGTGGATGCGGCCATCGCCTTCCACGAGCGCGACTATCGCAGGGCCGTGGACCTTTGCGGCAAGGAGTTGGCGGTCCATCCGGACAACGCCGAGTGCCATCAACTGATGGGTCGGGCCTGGACCGAAGTTCATGAATACGACGAGGCCGCCGCCGCCCTCGGCCGGGCCGTCGAACTTGCCCCCGGCGACGAGGAAAACGTCGTCTATCTGGGGGACGCGCTGATGGCGGCGGGCCGCGCCGACGAGGCGGAGGCGGTGTATCGCCAGGGCATGTCGAAATTCCCCGCATCCGTGGAATTACGTAACCGGCTGGTTTGCGCCGCCGCCTACTGCCCCGATGGGACCTGGCAGGCCGGCATGGACGAGGTCGGCGCGGTTTCCAAGCTGTTGGTGGCCGACCAACGGGAGCTGCCGGCCCGCGACGTGTTCGAACCCGCTGGAGATGGAAAACTGGTGGTCGGTTTCCTGCTTAGCGAGCCGGTCCTGGCGGAGGGCATCGGCTTCGTAGAAAGCCTGTTCAAGGCCTACGACAAGGCGCGCGCCAAGTTCATCGTCTACCAACAATACAGCCAGCCCTACGCGGCGACGACGGCGCTGATGCGCCTGGTGGACGATTGGCGCGAGACCTTCGATATCGACGATCTGACCCTCGATCTGATCATCCGCAACGATGGTATCGATGTGTTGGTGGATCTTTGCGGCGTGCGTCCCGGCCATCGTCAGACGGTGCTCAGCGGCAAACCGGCGCCGCGATGCGTCAACTGGCTCGGCTTCCCCCATGTTCCGGTGGAAGCGACGGCGGACGCCATCTTCCTCGATGACGAGGTTCTCGCCGGCAGCGTCGGTTCGAACGGAGTCGAGACGGTGAGCCTGGGACGCGTCTCGGTGGCCTACGGCGGCGGCTCGGTGAGTTTACAGACGGGCCTGGAACCGTCCTCCGCTCCGGACCGGCCGGTCACCTTCGGGGCCTTTCTCGATCCGGCCCGGATCGTCGAATCCGCCGATCTTTGGGCCGCCGTGCTCGACGGCGTGCCCGGTTCGGTTCTTTTCCTGGGCGCCAACGGCGATGTGTTTGCGGGGACAAAAACCCTTATAGATCAACAGTTTGAGAAGTACGGCCTATTGGACAGGGTGATCCTTCTCGGGGAACATGACACGGGCGAAACCCGGGCCGGGTTCCTAGCCATGATCGATATCCTTCTGGAGCCTCGCTACGTCAATCTGCCGTCGCTGGTTTGCGATGCCATGTGGATGGGGGTGCCGGTGGTCGCCATCGACGGTGCCCGTCCCACGGCCCGCATGGATCGATCGATACTCCACGCCGCCGGACATGCCGATTGGGTTGCCGCCGACCGCGACGAATATGTCGAGATCGCCCGCCGCCTGGCCGACGCCGAAAGCCTTGAGGCGTACCGGAACGGGCTGCGGGACGAGTTGAAATCCAGCATCCTTTGCGACGAGGGGGCTTTCGCCGGCAACTTCCTCGATGCCCTGGAAGGTTTGAAGCGGGCTGACGCCTAGCCGGTGCCGGCTCTCGGGCGGCCCGGTTGCCGGGCCCCGAAATTCCCAGCCATCAACCATGGTCCCGCCCGTCGCTTGGCGACGTCGGTATTGGCCGCCGTCAAAACCCGCCGCTGCCGCATGACGGATTCGCGACGGAAATTTTACAGAAATTTAACAGAAAAATTACGGCCAGCTAATACCAAGCTGTAAAAAGTTTGACTCATTAAGGGACTGTTAGGCGGGGTGTGATTCAACATGGAAAACAGAGGAGTTTTTCCATGGCACGCGGCATTCCCCTACGCACAGACTTCACTTGCG
>Ga0209568_1000160_pt1 | contig 23722 bp, 28 predicted proteins | sample WorMetOlspDAHAB2_FD_187406 | JGI IMG/M metagenome (GOLD analysis project Ga0209568, IMG submission 187406) | Marine gutless worms symbiont microbial communities from Max Planck institute for Marine Microbiology, Germany - Olavius sp. DAHAB.2... ...
GCTGCGCCGCCGTCAACTCATCGACACGCGAGAACCAGTCCCGAAAGCGCTCGTGATCCATCTCTCTGACTCCCAAAGCGTATCGAGAGGGATTCTACCACAATGCCTACGAATCGCGAATTGAGCCAACCCAATTGGACCGTATGCAAGTTGACGGATGCCGGGCGCAAGATGGTGGACGGCAACTGAGCAAGAGGCCGACCCGGTGCCCGGCACTACGTGGGTAGTTGCGTTCGTGACGCAGCCGAACCAAAGCCCGGCAAGCGAAACGGCATCGATATGATCGAGGGAGCCAACGTGGAGATCGAAACCACCCACATCTTGGATACGCCGGTGGTCCGCGTCAGCGGCGATATCGATCTGTCGACTTCGCAGCGGGTGCGCGAGGTCCTGCTCGAGACCGTCGACAAGCAACCGCTGACCGTCGTCGATCTGGACGCCGTCGGCTCCATCGACAGCTCCGGCATCGCCAGCCTCCTGGAAGGCCATCAGTTGGCGAAGAAACGGGGCTGCCGGATGGTCGTGGCCGGCTGCGGCGACACGGTGCTCAAGGTCCTGGGCCTGGCCAAGCTGGACAACGTCTTTCACCTGGCCGCCTCGGTCGAGGAAGCCATTGGAGCCGCGGGATGACGGAACCGGAGAACGCCGATGCGGAGCCGGTCCGGCCTCGCATATTGATGATCTGCGTCAACCGGCGCTTCCGCATGGATGAGCCGTCCTGCGCGGCGCGCGGCAGCGGGGACATGGCGGAGTTCCTGGAAGCCGAAATCGCCGCCCGGCGCATCAATCTGGTGGTCGAGCGCAGCGTCTGCATGGGCCATTGCCAGACCGGCCCGACTATCCGCTTGGCACCGGGGGGACGGTTCTACCATGGACCCAAGCCGGACGAACTGCCGGCGATCCTCGATGAACTGGAATCGCTCTGCGGAACCAAGGCGGAATCCGGGGACGACCCGCCCGTGCATCTGCTCGGGTCATAAAACGGTAAAAACTTTCCTTATTTTTCAATCGCTTAAAATTTTTTTTGGGAGTGTGATGGGCGTCACAGGCAAACCCATCGGGATTTGTCATGATGACGATGTTGGATGAATTTCGATTCCGAAATTCCTCCCTTCCCTCAAGAGCACAAACTGCGGCCGGCGTTTTTTCGCCGGCCGTTTTTTCTTTGCCGGCCGGCCTCCGGTTGCCAGGCACGGTGTTTACTCCCCATTGCTCACGCACTATCTTTTGGGCCGCCCCGGCCGGGAACGGCCGGGCCACGTCTTGATCGGGAGTCCATCAGTCATGAAGTCGGTAATTCTCGCGGGTGGCATGGGGTCCCGTTTCGCCGAGGAAACGTCGCTGCGGCCGAAGCCCATGGTCGAGATCGGCGGCCAGCCCATGCTCTGGCATATCATGAACATCTATGCCGCCCACGGCTTCAAGGACTTCGTCGTCGCCTGCGGCTACAAGGGCGATTACATCCGTAACTACTTCACCAACTATCATCTCAACGCCGGCGATTTGTTCGTCGACCTGACCGCCAACTCCACCGAGGTGATCAGCTCGTCGGCTCCCGATTGGCGGCTCTGGCTGATGGACACGGGCCTGATGACGATGACCGGTGGCCGTCTTCTCCGGTTGAGGGATCTGCTCGAGAATGAACGGTTCATGCTGACCTACGGTGACGGCGTGGCGGACCTGGACATCGGCGCCCTGCTGGATTTCCACAAGGCGCACGGGAAGATCGCCACGGTGACGGCGGTGCAGCCGCCGGGCCGGTTCGGCCGGATGATCATGGAAGACGACCAGGTGGTGCGGTTTTCCGAGAAAGAGAACATCTCCGGCGAATGGATCAACGGCGGGTTCTTCGTTTTTGAGCCCGAGATCTTCGACTATCTCGACGACGACGAGACCATCTTGGAGCGTTCCCCCATGGAGCGGCTCAGTTCCGAGGGCCAGTTGATGGCTTACCGCCATCACGGATTCTGGTCGCACATGGACACGATCCATGAGCGCAATACCCTGGAAGACCTTTGGAACGGCGGCGCCGCGCCGTGGAAAACCTGGACATGAGCGCCGACTGGCGCGACGCCTTTAAGGGCCGGCGGGTTCTGGTCACCGGCCATACGGGGTTCAAGGGGGTGTGGCTCTCGGCGTTTCTCGCCCGCCTCGGCGCAGACGTGGTCGGCGTGTCCAGGCGCCCCGACAGCGATCTCTTCGTCCGCGCCGGCAACCGGGACAACACCCTTTACTGCGACATCCGCGACGGCGACGCCACCGCCCGGGCCTTTTCCGAATGGCGGCCCGACGTGGTCTTCCACCTGGCCGCTCAGGCCTTGGTCCGGCGGGCCTACGCGGAACCCCGGGAAACCTTCGAGATCAACGCCCAGGGCACGGTCAATGTTCTCGAAGCGGTGCGCCACACGCCGTCCGTGAAGGCGGTCGTCGCGGTGACCACCGACAAGGTCTACCGGGAACTTGCGGAACGCCGGGCCCATGTGGAAACCGATGAGCTGGGCGGCCAGGACCCCTACAGCGCCAGCAAGGCGGCCGCCGAACTGGCCGTCGAGACCTACCGGCAATCCTATTTCCTCGATGACGGGCCGCCGCTCGCCTCGGCCCGGGCCGGCAACGTCATCGGCGGCGGCGACTGGGCCGAGGACCGGCTGATCCCGGATTTCGTCCGGGCCATCCGCGACGGCGAGGCCATCGTGCTCCGTAACCCGGGCCACGTGCGCCCCTGGCAGCATGTGCTGGAGCCGGTGCGCGGCTACCTGATGCTGGCCGGCCGGTTGCTGGCCGGCGATCGCGCATTCGCGTCCGGCTGGAACTTCGGCCCTTCCCTGGCGGATGCCATTTCCGTCGGCGACCTGGCCGAGCGGCTGATCGGGCTTTGGGGCGCGGGCCGCGTCGAGATGGCAGACCAAGCCGACGCGCCGCACGAGGATTCCTACCTGAGCCTCGATTCATCGAAAGCCGCGGCGCAACTGGGCTGGACGCCGGCGCTCGGGCTGGACGCGGCGCTGGAGTTGACCGTCGAGTGGTACCGGGAGTTCCTGGCCGACGACAGCAAGGCGCCGGACCTGTTGAACCGTCAGATCGACGCCTACCTGGAGCGCTTCCAGGTGGCGCCCGACACCGCTACTTAGGTCAGGTTCAGGGGCTTCAGCGGAACGTCCGAATGCCGCGCCCACCAGGCGCGCCAATCCACATAGGGTGAGATGTGCTCGAGCATCTGCATGTGCAGGCTGAGGCTCGGGATGGGTGACAGGCACGGCACCTCCTTGTAGATGAGGTTGACCGTGTTGTGTTCGGAGATGGTCGGGTCGGCGCCGTAGTTCCCGAGCGCGTCGTAGTTCTGCCAGTACTTGCGGAGGATTCCCGCGGTGGTGACGCAGGTCCAGGTGGTCGCCCAGGTGCGCCGCCAATGCCGCGTGCGGCCGAGCACCAGGTGGGTCGGGGTGACGTTGCGGTAGCTGTCCGGGTTGTCCATGGGGAACAGCACCACGTCGTGGCCGTAGATGCCGGCGATGCGCCCGAAGCTGCCAATGATCTCGGCTATGGCCGGCAGGTCGTGGAGATAGTCGTCCTCGACGAAATACAACACGTCGCGGCCATTGTCGCGGCCGTAGGTGTAGCTGGCCCGCATGGAGGGTCCGTTGTCGATGAACTCGGGCGCTGGATTGACGATTTCCGTCCGGCATTGGGCCTGGTCCAGTTCCGCCTTCAACACCGCCACCGCGTCGGCGTCGGAATGGTTATCGACGATGGTCAGGGTGATCTCGGTTTCCGGACATTGCCCGACCGCGTCGTTGACGGAAGCGACCAGCGAGGCGAGGCAGGCCCGCACCATTTCCTTCTTCGGCGCGTCGAAAAAGCGCCGCCGTTCGGGGTTGTCCATCTCGGCCCGCGAACAGACCCGCATGACGATGTCGAAATTCTGAACGGGCCGCTCCAGGGTCACCTCGAAGGCATCGAAGCCGCCGCCCAGACCACGCCCGGCGCCGTCCTCGAAGGTGCTGATGTTGGTCCGCTGCAGGCGGTACAGGCCGTAGCCCAACTTCCGGAAAAGGGACCGAGCAAGCCGGGTGCGTTCCTTTGACATGTCTCAGCTCTTTTCGTTCTTGCGCGGTGAAGACGTTCGCCCGAGAAACGGTGCTTTGGTTGGTGACATACAGTGCATCGCACGGTGCCGGTTCGGAGGCTGCATACTAGATCACGCCGCCCCTGTCGACAATCATCGCCGGGCCGCCCGGCGGCCATCGCGGGCCTGTCTTCGCGGCCAGTTTTCTGTCATGGTGTGGGCCCTTGGAAGATTTCGGATAACTTCGGACACCGGCCACGGATGACGACCGACAACACGAGTTCCGCACCCATCGGGGTCGGCGTCTGGGGGCTGGGCCGACACGCCATCGGCAAGCTGCTGCCGGCCCTGTCGGCATCACCCGGCGTGCGGATCGCCGCCGTCGCGACCCGCGATCAACAGGTCTTGGAAGAACAGGCCGAGAGGTGGGAATGCACGGCCCAGCCGTCGCTGGAAGCCCTCCTGGAGGACGCTGGCGTGCAGGCGGTGGTGGTCGCCACGCCCATCGGCCGCCATTACGCGGACGGCCGCAAGGTCCTGGAAGCGGGCCGCCATCTCTGGTGCGAGAAGGCCTTCACCGCCACCACCGACGAGGCCGAGGCGCTGGTTGGCCTGGCCACCGAGAAGGACCTGTCGCTTTGCGTCTCCTGCCCGCCCCTGTTCCATCCGCAGTTCGATTGCCTGCGGCGCCTGCTCCGGGACAGCAGCCTCGGCACCTTGCGGGGGATCAGCGCGCGTTTCGGGTTCCCGCATCTGGAGGCCGGCGATTCGCGCTATGACCCGGCGGTCGGCGGCGGTGCGCTCCTGGACATGGGGTTCTATACCATTGCCCTGCCGGCCGCCCTCATGGACGAGGTTCCGAAAGTCGCCGGCGCCACCATGACCACGGAATCGGGCTACGCGGTGGACACCGCCGGGGCCGCCCTGCTGACCTTTTCCGGCGGCGTCGCGGCGAACGCCGAATGGGGATACGGCCGGGACTACGTCAACGAAATCACCCTTTGGGGGGAACAGGCCTCCGCCACCGCCTTCCCGGCCTTCTCCAAGCCGGCGCATTTGACGCCGAGCGTCGTCATCCGGCGCCAGAACACCGAAGAGCCGCGCCCTGTCGAGGACCGCGAACAGTTCGAGGCCATGTTCGCGGCCTTCGCTGCAACGCTCGGCGATTCGGGGGAACGCCGGCGGTTCCGCGACGACGCCCTGGCGCAGCAGAAACTGCTGGACGCCGTCGCCGCCGCGTCGGCGGCTTAGCCGGCCGCCTTCACGGCGCGGATCTTGTAGGCATAGGCGTAGATGTCCATGAGCCGGCCGCCGGAAAGCCGGTTGAGGATCCACTTGTTCCGCCAGGGCTTCATGTGGGCCGTGGGTTCCATGGCCTGAACGCTCAAGCCGGCCTGCTCGAACAGTTCCGCCATGGTCGATTTGGTGAAGAACCGGAGATGGGTGGAATCGAGAACCCCGCTCTCCTCGTAGGTCCACTCGCCGCGCAACAGCAGGCCCAGCGCGACCTTGTAGAAGCGGATGTTGGGCAGCACCGCGACGATGGCGCCATCGCGCGCCAGCAGGCCGGCCAGGCGCCGGGTCAGGGTCCAGGGATCGACCAGGTGCTCGAGCACGTCCAGGCAGAGGATCACGTCATAGGGCCCGCTTGCCGCCGGCCCATCCGGTCCATCCAGGATCTCGACCACGTCGCCCTGCCACAGCGAATCGACCCGCCCGCCGGCTGCCGCCGCGGCCTCCGCATTGAGCTCGATGCCGCCCACCCAGTCGGCGAACCCTTCGTCCTTCAAGTATCGCAGGGTGTTGCCGGCGCCGCAGCCGACCTCCAGCACGCGGCCCGCCTGGGCCGGCATGAGCGGCAGGATGTCGGTCCTGACATTCTCATAGTACTCGGAGGATTTTTCGAATCGGTCGGTCATGGGGTCCGTTGTTGCCGGTCCGGGGGCGTAGGGTCCACTAGTTGTTCATGGCCTTCAAGGCGGTGTCAACCGGACATCGCGCGCCACGCCCATGGGCGAAACAATCCGTTGAACCTACCCATGGGGTTCCCTATTCTCTGCGCCCGAATCGAAACCGCGCCGCCGCGCTTCCGCGGCCAGACAATCACAGCCGATCGCCGTTCTTGCGGTGGCATCCAGCTCCGAGGGAGAAACGCGCTTTGAAGATCTTTGTAACCGGTGTCGCCGGCTTTCTCGGCAGCCACGTGGCCGACGCCTTCCTTGCCGACGGACACGAGGTGGTCGGTGTCGACAACATGATCGGCGGCGAGCTGGACAACGTCCCCTCCGGGGTCGATTTCCACCAGGTCGATTGCTGCAGTTTCGAGGCCATGCTGCGGCTCACTGCCGGTTCCGACATCGTCTACCACTGCGCCGCCACCGCCTACGAGGGGTTCTCCGTCTTTTCGCCGCACCTGGTCACCGAGAACATCGTCACCGCGTCCACGGCCGTGTTCAGCGCCGCCATCCAGAACAAGGCGAAGCGGATCGTCTACTGTTCCTCCATGGCCCGCTACGGCACCAATGAGATCCCCTTCCTCGAGACCTATGAGCCCCGGCCCCAGGATCCCTACGGCATCGGCAAGGTGGCGGCCGAGGACATCTTGAAGAACCTTTGCGAGGTGCACGGCGTCGATTACGTCATCGCCGTGCCCCACAACATCATCGGGCCGCGCCAGAAGTTCGACGACCCCTACCGCAACGTGGCCTCCATCATGATCAACCTGATGCTGCAGGACCGCCAGCCCATCATCTACGGCGACGGCACCCAGAAGCGGTGTTTCTCCTTCGTCGATGACTGCACCTTCTGTCTGAAGGAAATGGCCTTCCGCGATTCCGTCGTCGGCGAGGTGGTGAACATCGGCCCCGACGAGGAGTTCGTCGAGATCAACGAATTGGCCGAGGTCATCGGCAACCTGCTCACCTTCAACCTCAATCCCACCTACCTGCCGGACCGGCCCCAGGAGGTGAAGAACGCCACCTGTTCCGCCGACAAGGCGCGCCGCCTTCTGGATTACGAAACCAGCGTGCCGCTGCGCGACGGGTTGCAGCGGATGATCGACTACGTCCGCGAGAAGGGCCCGAGGCCCTTCAAAGACCACCTGGACCTGGAGATCGTGAACGAGATCACGCCGCACACCTGGTCGGAACGCCTGCTGTAAGGAGCGGCCATGGCGCCCTCCTCCACCCCTGATCCGCGCGTCACCATCGTCGTCGTCGTCTTCAATTCGGCCGATGTGGTCGGCGACTGTCTCGCCGCCATCGACGCCCATGCCGAAGTCATCGTCGTCGACAACGGAAGCACCGACGACACGGTGGCCACGGCCCGCGCCGCGCGTCCCGGCGCCCGGATCATCGAGAACGGCATCAACATGGGTTACGGCGTCGCCAACAACCTGGGCCTGGCCCACGTGGAAACCGAATTCGGGATGATCCTCAACCCCGACACGGTGCCGGCGGAAGGTTGCCTGGCGACCTTGTTGGCGGCCATGGACCGCAACCCGGGCGCGGCCTGCATGGCGCCGCTGCTCCGGACCGCCACCGGGGAGCCGGAGCTTTACGTCATGGGACCCGGCGAAACCCGGCACATGCGCTGGCCCGAGGCGCCGGCGGGCGACATGTGCACCTGGTTCCTCATGGGGGCCTGTGTGTTGTGGCGCATGTCGGCATGGAAGCGCATCGGCGGCTTCGACGACAACTTCTTCCTCTACAACGAGGACGCCGATCTCTGCCTCCGGACCAGCCGCGCCGGCTACGCCCACATCGTGGTCCCCGGCGCCGAGGTGGTCCATCTGGGCGGAAAATCGGCGCCCCGGACCTGGCGCCAATCTTGGCTCCGGGAATGGCACATGGCCTGGAGCGAACTTTATTACCTGGCCAAGCTGGGGGAGACCGGGCTGCGCGCCCTGGCCGCCCGGCGGGCACTCCGGCACGGCCTCCGGACCCTGCTCTACTGCCTGTTGCTGCGGCCCGGAAAGGTCATCGGCGACGACGCCAAATGCAGCGCATCGTTCCGCTATCTGATGGGCGGCGGCGCCCATTCGGCGGCCGGCCGGGCCTTCCTGGAAAGCCATCCGGCGGCGCGCGGCGGGACCCCCGGCTGAAGCCCGGGCGCGGCGCATTTTTCTTCAAATGATGGGAGGATGATGGTCGGGGAGACTGGATTCGAACCAGCGACCGCTCGGCCCCCAGCCGAGTGCTCTACCAGGCTGAGCTACTCCCCGACCGTGCCCGCGGTCTCGGCCGAGCCGCGAGCCGGCGCACTATACGCGCCCAGATAGGCGGGGGCAATCGGCGAATTGGGGTTGTCGGGGCGCCGTCAGCCGGCCGAGGAAAGGGTGGCGCGCAGCTCTTCCAGCTCGTCGATGGCGGCGCGGATTTCCGATTCAAGCTGGCCGTCGGCGGCGGATTTCGCCCCGGTCTCCTCGGGCAGCTTGGACTTTTTCAGGTTGCCGTCCCGCATCAGCTTCTGCACACCCTTGATGGTGTAGCCCTCGTCGTAGAGGAGCTTCTGGATGTGGCGCAGGAGGGTGACGTCCTCGGGGCGGTAGTATCGCCGGCCGCCGCCGCGTTTCATGGGCCGGACCTGGCTGAACTTGGTCTCCCAGAACCTGAGCACGTGTTGCGGCAGGTCCAGTTCTTCGGCGACTTCGCTGATGGTTCTAAACGCGCCGGGCGCTTTCTTGGGTTTGTCGGCCGACATACGCCCTTAGGGATCCTACTCGGTCGGGGAACGGTGATTGATTCGCGACTTCAACACCTGCGACGGACGGAAAACCAAAACCTTCCGCGGCAGGATCGGCACCTCTTCGCCGGTTTTCGGATTGCGGCCGATCCGCTGTCCCTTCTGGCGGACGGAAAAACTACCGAAAGATGAAATCTTCACCGTATCGCCGCGGACCAGTGGTTCCGTCATCAGGTTCAAGACGGATTCCAGAAGGTCGGCGGATTCGTTGCGGGACAAACCGACTTCCTGATAGACCGCCTCCCCCAGATGCGCGCGCGTGACCGTTTCGCCTGCCATCCTATTTCCCCATCCGTTGGTTGTGGCAAAGCCTATCGTTCCCGGATAATCCCGTCAATATCAAAGGGATGCAGGAAACGTATTACCAGCGGACCAGTCCGGCCCCCCAGGTCAGTCCGCCGCCCATGGCTTCCATGAGCACCAGGTCGCCGCGCCGAATGCGGCCGTCCCTGACGGCCTCGTCGAGGGCGAGCGGGATCGACGCGGCCGAGGTGTTGGCGTGCCGGTCGACGGTCACCACCATCTTCTCCTCGGGCAATCCCAGTTTCTTCGCTGTGCCGTCCAGGATGCGCTTGTTCGCTTGATGGGGCACCAGCCAATCGATGTCCTCGGGCGCCAGGCCGTTGGCCTCCAGGGTCTCGTCGACGATGTCGGCGAGGTTCTTGACGGCGTTGCGGAACACCTCGCGGCCGTTCATGCGGACGTGGCCGATGGTCTGGGTGCTCGACGCGCCGCCGTCCACATACAGAAGATCGTTGGTGGCACCGTCCGAATGGAGGTGCGTCGACAGGATACCGCGGCCCCGGTTGTGGCCCGATTCGGCCGGCCCCTCGTGATCGTCCGGATTGCCGGCCTGCATGACCACGGCCCCGGCCCCGTCACCGAACAGCACACAGGTGCCCCGGTCCTCCCAGTCGAGGATGCGCGAGAAGGTCTCGGCACCGATGAGCACCGCCGTCTTGGCCTGGCCGGCGCGGATGAAATTGTCGGCCACGGCGAGGCCGTAGACGAAGCCCGAACAAACGGCCTGAACGTCGAAGGCAGCGCCGTTGGTCATGCCGAGGCGGTGCTGGACCTTGGTCGCCGTGGCCGGGAACGTATTGTCCGGCGTGGTCGTCGCCAGCACCAAGAGATCAACTTCCGGCGCCTCCACCCCGGCACTCTCAAGCGCCCGCTCGGCGGCGGCCAGGGCCAGGTCCGAGGTCAGCTCGCCGTCGGCGGCCAGGTAGCGTTGTTTGATCCCGGTGCGGGTCTCGATCCACTCATCCGACGTATCGAGGCGCTGCGAGAGCTCGGCGTTGGTGACGACCCGTTCCGGCAGGTATGAGCCGCTGCCGAGGATGATGGAACGTTTCATCATCAGCCCGCGACCGCCTTGCGGCTGACTTCCGCGTCGGCCCGCAGTTGGCCGTAGTCCGCCTTGATGCTTTCGTTGATGTTGTTCTCGGTCAGGTCGATGGCCACCTGCAGGGCGTTGGCGAAGCCGAGCGCGTCGGTGCCGCCGTGGCTCTTGATGCAGATCCCGTTGAGGCCCAAGAACATGGCGCCGTTGTAGCGGCGCGGGTCCATCTTGACTCGCAGTTGGTTCAGGGCCGGCTTGGCCAGCAGCGCGCCCAATTTCGCCAGCACCGACGAGGTCAGCGCCTGCTTGAGCGTCCAGCCGAACAGCTTCGCCGTGCCTTCCGCCATCTTCAGCGCGACGTTGCCGGTGAACCCGTCGGTGACCACCACGTCGACCGTGCCGGCGCCGATGTCATCGCCCTCGACGAAACCGTAGAACTTGATGGGAAGGTGGGTCTCCGCCTCCGCCTGAAGAATGGCCGCGGCGCCCTTGACCGCGTCGTTGCCCTTCAAATCCTCGACGCCGACGTTGAGGATGCCGACGGAAGGCTTGTCCAGGCCCAGCACGTTGCGGGCGAACACCTCGCCCATGACCGCGAACTGCACCAGGTTGTCGGCGCTGCACTCGATGTTGGCGCCCAGATCTAGCATCACGCTTTCGCCGCGCTGGGTCGGGAAATAGGTGGCGATGGCCGGCCGGTCGATGCCCGGCAGGGTCTTCAGGACGAACTTCGCCATGGCCATCAGGGCGCCCGTGTTGCCCGCCGATACGATGCCGGCGGCCTCGCCCGCACCGACGGCGTTGATGGCCAGCCGCATGCTCGATTCGCGCCCGCCCCTGAGCGCCGTGGCCGGCCGGTCGTCGCTCTTGATGACCTGGGTGCAATGGCGGACAGCCGAGGCCCGCTGGGCATTCGGATAGCGGGCCAGCAACGGGTTGAGTTGCTGTTCGTCGCCGAACAGCAGGAAGTCGATATCGCCCCGCCGCCCGGCGATCAGGTCGACGCCCTCGACCACCATATCGGGGGCCGCGTCGCCCCCCATGGCATCAACGGAAAGTGTCAGGCGCTCAGCCAAGGCGGACCACCTCACAGGAAAGCATTCGAATTTGCATGAAGACCTTTATAAGGTCGCGCGCGCTCAATAACCAGAGGTTACGCGGCCTCTTCCCCGTCTGTGATTTCCCGGCCCTTGTAGTAGCCGCAGGCATCGCAGACATGGTGGGGGCGCTTCAGTTCACCACAATTCGGACATTCCTCGTAGGCAGAGGAGGTCAGCGCGTGATGGGCCCGCCGCGAATTCCGTTTCGACTTGCTAATTTTCTTCTTCGGAACAGCCATATCCGTTTCCTTGGTCCAACGCCCCTTGAAAAGGCTCGCCTACATAAACAAAAAAACAGGTGGGAGCAAGCGGTTATCGCGGCTTTTCGAGCTTGTCCTTCAAGGTTTCCAGAACCGCGAAGGGGTTGTCTTCATCGGCCGTGGCCTCTTCTTCCGATTCGGCGGGCCCGCTGTTGTAATCCTCGAAGGGCAGCCCGGGTTTTCGCGGAAACGGATCGATCTCCACCGCCACCAGTTGGACCAGCGTTTCACCGAGATCGATGATGCCGTCGATGATCGGCTCCGGCGGGTCGTCCTCCTCCATGTCCATGTCCAGGTCCTGGGGGGCGTCGGTGCCCGGGACCTCCGATTCCGCCTCGAACCTGAGGAAGAAGGGCTGTTCGATCTCCGTGGTGATCGGCTCCAGGGTCACCGAACAGGCCTGCACCACGACCGCCTGGACGGTGCCGTCGGCGCTGAGAGCGCTGCCCCCCTGCTCCGGCGTCAGCCGCGCCGTGAACGCGAACCGCTCCAGCGATTGCAACCCCAACCGCTCGGCCAGTTTGGCACAGGCCTGGGCGTCCGCCTGGCCGCGCCGTTCCGTGCCGGCGGGCGACAGTTCGGCGACGGCGACGGGAACCGAGAATTCCGGGGTCATGACTTGCCCCCCTGCCCCGGCGGTTCGGGGATATCCTTGAATTCGAACCGGCCCGCGGTGAAGACGCTCAAGGCTTGCGCCGAGAGCGCCGCCGATTGGTCGCGAAGGTAGCCGGCCAGGGCGGAAACCTGGGCATCGCTTGGTGAGGATTTCCGGTAGACATTGCGCCGAAGCGCCTCTTGGAGGGCCGCCTCGCCTTCCCGCAACCCCGCCTCGTAGGCGGCGATGCGCCCGTAAAAGGCCTTCGCCATGTCCTTGATCCGGTGGGATACGCCGATATCCCCGGCGCCCATCTCGCGCAGGTTCTTATCCATGTCGTCGAACATCAGATCGAAGAACGCCTGACCGAGCTCTTCCGTCGATTGGTGGTCGTTCTTCAGGCGCTGCAGCAGAAGGAAGGCGTGGATCATGATCATGTCATAGCGGCCGTCCGGCGTGTCCGGAACATCCAGTTCAGTGTAGAAATACGGATCGCGCGCCTGGGAGACGACGCTTGTGTATAGCCGCATCGCCGTGTCCTGCATCGGCTTGCTTTTCTTGAATAACCCGAACAATGTGCTACCCGTTTCCAAGGCGCCGCGTCGGCGTTTTTAAGTTTCAGCGCTTGATGGCATAATACGCCGACTTCATCAAAGGGTGTTTCTCAAAACAAGGCTAGGGAATGCGATTTTCTGGATTAATAGCCGCCGCCCTTCTCGTCTCCGTCGCGGTTGTTCAAACGGGGTGCGGGGCCCGCATCGCGACGCGGGGCAATCAGCCGGACCCGGACCGGGTGGCCGAACTGAAGACCGGAAACATCTCGAAAACGGAGATCGCCGAGATCCTGGGCTCGCCCTCCAGCGTCAACAGCTTCGGCGAGGATACTTGGTACTACATCTCGGAACGGGTCGAGACCTTCGCCTTTTTCGAACCGAAAGTGATGGAGCGCCAAGTCCTGATCGTCCGGTTCGACGGCAAGGAATTATTGAAGAGCGTCGAGGTTCGCGACCTGAAGGACGGCCGCCGCCTGGCCCACGTGGAACGGGTCACCCCGACCTTCGGTCAGGAACTGACGGTGATCGGCCAGATCATCGGCAACTTCCAGCGGTTCACCGGCAAGAACAAACCCCAGTAAGCATTCGGCTGAAAATGAAAAGGCCCCGGGGCGGACCCCGGGGCCTTTCCGTGTTCGATGACGATCGGCTTACGCCAGGATCGCCAGAAGCAGGATGGCGACGATGTTCATGATCTTGATCATCGGGTTCACCGCCGGACCGGCCGTATCCTTGTAGGGATCGCCGACCGTGTCGCCGGTGACCGCGGCGTGGTGGGCGTCGGAGCCCTTGCCGCCGTGGGCACCGTCTTCGATGTACTTCTTGCAGTTATCCCAGGCGCCGCCACCGGCGGTCATGGAGATAGCCACGAAAAGCCCGGTGACAATGGTGCCCAGCAGGCTGGCGCCGACCGCCGCGAATGCCGCCGCCTGACCACCGATGGCGTTGACAACCGCGTAGATCACCACCGGCGCCAACAGGGGCAGCATCGAGGGCACGACCATCTCCTTGATGGCGGCCTTGGTCAGCAGGTCGACGCATTTGCCGTATTCGGGCTTCGCCGTGCCTTCCATGATGCCGTCGATCTCCTTGAACTGACGGCGCACCTCGACGACCACGGCGCCGCCGGCGCGGCCGACCGCCATCATGCCCATGGAGCCGAACAGGTAGGGCAAGAGGCCGCCCACAAACAGCCCGATCACCACATAGGGATCCTGGAGGACGAAGTTGACCTTCAGGTCCGGGAAGTAGTGGCTGAGGTCTTCCGTATAGGCGCCGAACAGCACCAGCGCGGCGAGGCCGGCGGAACCGATGGCATAACCCTTGGTCACCGCCTTGGTGGTGTTGCCGACGGCGTCGAGGGCATCGGTGGTATTGCGCACCTCTTCCGGAAGATCGGCCATTTCGGCGATGCCGCCGGCGTTGTCGGTGACCGGTCCGAAAGCATCGAGGGCGACGACGATACCGGCCAGCGCCAGCATCGTGGTGGCGGCGACGGAGATACCGAACAGGCCGGCGCTCAGGTAGGAAACGATGATACCGCCGCAGATGACCAGCACCGGCAGCGCCGTCGCTTCCATGGAGACGGCAAGGCCCTGGATGATGTTGGTGGCATGGCCCGTCGTGCAGGCGTCCGCCAGGCTGCGCACCGGACGATATTCGGTGCCGGTGTAATACTCGGTGATCCACACGATGAGGCCGGTGACGACGAGGCCGGTAACCGCGCAGAAGAACAGCGAGGCGCCCGTGAACGTGCTGCCGCCGGAGATCTGGAAGGTCGTGTCCCAACCCAGGAAAAAGGCGATGACGCCGCCGATGAGCGCCGCCGAAATCACCGCGCTGGCGATGAAGCCCTTATAGAGGGCGCCCATGATGGAGTTGTTGGACCCCAGCTTGACGAACCAGGTGGAGACCACCGAGGCGAGGATGCATGCGGCACCGACGAGCAACGGCAGCAGCATCAAGGATTCCTGCGCAGGGCCGGTGAAGAAGATGGCGCCCAGCAGCATGGTGCCGACGACGGTCACCGCGTAGGTCTCGAACAAATCGGCGGCCATGCCGGCGCAGTCACCCACGTTGTCGCCCACGTTGTCGGCGATGACGCCGGCGTTGCGCGGGTCGTCCTCGGGAATGCCGGCCTCGATCTTGCCGACAAGGTCGGAGCCCACGTCGGCGCCTTTGGTGAAGATACCGCCGCCGAGACGCGCGAAGATGGAGATCAGCGAGGCGCCGAAGCCCAAGGCCACCAGGGCCTCGAGGATGTGGCGCATGCCCTCCGTCGAGGTCGGGTCGATCATGCCGCGAAGGATGGTGTAGTAGCCGGCGACGCCGAGCAGCGCCAGGCCGACCACCAGCATGCCGGTGATGGCGCCGGCCTTGAAGGCCACGTCCAGACCGCCGGCCAAACCCTGCGAACGGGCCGCTTCGGCGGTGCGCACGTTGGCCCGCACAGAGACGTTCATGCCGATGTAGCCGGCCGCACCGGACAGCACGGCACCGATGAAGTAGCCGACAGCGACGGTCATGCCGAGCGTGATGCCGAGCAGCACGCCGATGACCACGCCGACGATGGCGATGGCCGTATATTGACGGTTCAGGTAGGCGGCGGCGCCTTCCTGGATGGCCGCGGCGATTTCCTGCATGCGTTCGTTGCCGGCGGGCGCCGACAACACGGATTTAATGGCATAGACGCCGTAAAGAAGCGCCACGACGCCGCAAAGATTGACCAAAAGATAAAGATTCATCTGAGAATACCCTTCGTTTCCAGCTGGGCGCTCAACCGAGAGAGGTTCGTCCGGCCGATCACGCTGTAACGGTCCCCGTCCGCGCCGGATTCGGCCTCCAAACCGGATGCCGCCCGGCAAATCCGCGGGAAAATGACAGAATCGGTCGGTGATTGCAACCAACCTTCGCGGATGCGGAAGGAATCCCCCGCCGCGCCCGGAACGGGTTCGGGGGTGTTGGTGATTATGTAATTATTTCAGGTGACTAGCCTGCCGGGGTTTCGATCACGGATTGCACCAGCACGTCGTTGATGTAGCCCTTGCCCAGGAGCCGGTCGCCGATCACCTTGAGCCGGTCCTTGAGGATTATCACGTCGAGTCGTTCCTTTTTCTTCAACAAACGCGGCACGAACCCGTGCAGGTCCTTGACGAAGGCGTCGCTGATCTTGGTCAGCCGGCGTTTCAGGAAGATGGCGTTGTCCTGTCCCACCGTCTCCAGCTTCACTTGGATCTGGATGAGGCCGGCGATCTGGTCGCCCTGGATCACCGGCAGCATGAGCGGATCCATGTCGATGAAGATGGATTCCTTCGGCGGCTCCTTCTCTTCCGCCGGTTCCGCCGTTTCCGCCACCTCGAAGGGGCCGATGGCCAGCCATTTCATGGCCGCCACGGCGCCGCCCGCAAGGATCAGGATGGCGGCCAGGATCACCAGTAATTTTTTCACGCCCGAACCCCTTCAGATGACCGTTCGCACAACATATAACACGTTGGGAAAGCGCCGAAAAACCCCAGTCCCTCAAAAATGCCGGTAACCGCCTTTGTCCGATTTCATAAGATTTCCCTTCGCATCGAGAAGACGGACCGCGCCCCGGCTGCCGGTTTTCCCGGTGACGGAACCGATTTCGGTGACTTCCGTTCCGCTTGCGGCGGCGGCCTCAGCAACCAATTGAAGCGCCGTTTCCGGCACCGTGAACACCAACTCGTAGTCGTCGCCGCCGGCGAAGATATGGCCGGAAAGCGCCGGTGCGCCGTCCAAAAGGTGTCGCGTCGCCGCGGACAGGGGCACGCGATCGGCGTCGATGGCGATATCGACGCCGGACTGCTTGGCCAGATGACCGGCGTCGGCGATCAGCCCGTCGGAGACGTCGATGGCCGCCGAGGCGAATTCCACCAGCCGTTGGCCGAGGCCGTTACGCGGTTCCGGTGCGTGGTAGCGCTGGACAAGGAACGCCCGGTCCGCCTCATTGTCGGCTTGGATCTCGTCGGTCAAAAGCCCGAGGCCGAGCGCCGCATCGCCGATGGTTCCCGATACGAACACGCGATCGCCGGGATTGGCGCCGCTTCGGCGCAGCGCGTTGCCGGCATCGACGTGACCGAGGGCCGTGACATTGAGGGTCAGCGGGCCCGGCGTCGCCACCGTATCGCCCCCGACCAACTGGATTTCCGCGCTCTCTTGGGCCGTCTTCAGGCCGCCGGCGAAACCGGCGATCCAATCGCCCGGCAAATCCCTGGGCCAGGCGGCGGCCAGGGTGTAGGCGTGAGGTGATGCCCCCATGGCCGCCAGGTCGGACAGATTGACCGCCAGGACCTTCTGGGCGACGGCTGCCGGCGGGTCCGTTTCCAGGAAATGCACGCCGGCCACCAGGGTATCGGCGGTGACCACCAGTTCCTTGCCGTCCGGCACCGCCAGCAGGGCCGCGTCGTCGGTCAGGCCGAGGGATCCCGCATGTCCGGCGGCAAGCGGCGAAAAGAAATCATTGATCAGATCGAATTCACCGGGGCGCTCCGGCATCCGGCCACCTCACGACGACCCGGCGGCGGAACCGGCCGCCTCGCCGCCCCGGAACTTCTGCGCCAGGCGGTCGAGGACCGCGTGGATCATGGCCGGTTCGTTTTCGCTGAAGAAGGCATGCGAAAGGCCCACGTACTCGCTGATGATGGTGGCCGGGGCGACCTCCGGGCAATGGCGGATCTCGAAGGCGCCGGCGCGCAGGATGGCCCGGACCAGGGTATCCAGCTGCTCCACCGCCCGGGGCGCGTTCAGGTAGGGGACCAGTTCGCGGTCCAGCGCCTCCGTATCGTCGCTGACGCCGTTCACCAGTTTTTTGAGGAAACGCTGCTCCGGGCTCGGCAGTTTCGGCCCGGCCTCGGCCGCCTCGGCGGCGGCCGGATCGTCCTTGTCGATGGGGGTGGCGTCGGACCAGCGCCGCGACAGGAATTCCTGAAGCACCGGTGTCGCCGGGGCGCCGACCATGTCGATTTCGTAGAGGGCCTGGACCGCCGCCAGCCGCGCGGCGCTGCGGCGGATGACCCGGGCGGAGGCGCCGTTCATCGCTGGATCAGCCTGAAGTGGCGTTTCACGTCCATCATGCGCAGGCAGGCTTCCGCCGCCTCGCCGCCCTTGTTCTTGCCGTCGACGGCGGCCCGCACCTGGGCCTGCTCGCGGTTCTCGCAGGTCAGCACCCCGAAGCCGAAGGCGATGGCGTACTCGGTCGCCAGATCCATCAGGGCGCGGCTGGATTCCCGGCAGACGTGATCATAGTGGTCCGTCTCGCCGCGGATGACGCAGCCGAAGGCCAGGAACCCGGCATAGCTGCTGAAACCCGAGTGGAACTCCATGGACCGCAGCGCCATGCGGATGGCGGCGGGCAGTTCGAACACGCCCGGGACCTCCAGGCGCTCGTGGTCGAACCCGGCGGCGTCCAGGGCCGCCACGGCGCCGCGCACCAGTTCATCGGCGATATCGGCGTAAAACCGGGCTTCGACGATCAGCACGCAGGGACGGTCGGCCATGGCTCAGTCTCCCTCGCCGATGCCGTCAAGGGTGATGGGGCGCTGCTCGACCACCTGCAGGCCATAGCCTTCCAGCCCGACGATGGTGTGCTGGGTGTTGGACAGCAGGATCATGTCCTTGACCCCGAGATCCAGGAGAATTTGCGCGCCCACTCCGTAATCCCGGAGGATCTGTCCCGGCTCGGCGCCCGGCTGCGGCGCCGGCGGCTCACCCAGACGCCGGCGGATGCGATCGGAAAGCGCCGTGCGGTGGGGTTCGCGAATCAACACGACCACGCCCTGATCCATTTCGGATACCATTTTCATGGCCGCCTGAAGCTCGCCGGCCTTGCCCGTCGCCTGGTCGCCGAGCACGTCGTCGAGCACGTTCAAGGCGTGCATGCGCACCGGCACCGGCTCGTCACTGTTGATCTCGCCCTTCACCAGGGCGATGTGTTCGGCGTAGGCCACGTCGTTGGTGTAGACGATCATCCGGAAATCCCCGCCGAAACCGCTGTCGAGCGAGGTCTCCAGCGTGCGCGAGACGATCCTGTCGTGGCGCAGCCGGTAGGCGATGAGATCGGCGATGGTGCCGATCTTCAGGCCGTGATACTGGGCGTATTTGATGAGGTCCGGCATGCGCGCCATGGTGCCGTCCTCGTTCATGATCTCGCAGATCACGCCGGACGGATTGAGCCCGGCCAGACGGGCCACGTCGGCGGCGGCTTCCGTATGTCCGGCGCGGACCAGAACCCCCCCTTCCCTGGCTTCCAGCGGGAAGATGTGGCCCGGGCAGACGATGTCCTCGGGGCCCTTCGCCGGGTCGATGGCGACGGCCACGGTGCGGGCCCTGTCGGAGGCCGAAATGCCGGTGGTGACGCCGTCGCGGGCCTCGATGGAGACGGTGAAGGCGGTCTGATGGCGCGACGAATTGCGGCGTTCCATCATCGGCAGGTCGAGTTCCTGGAGGCGGCCCCGGGTCATGGCTAGGCAGATCAGGCCGCGTCCGAACTTGGCCATGAAGTTGATGGCGTCCGGTGTCGCCATCTGCGCCGGGATGACCAGGTCACCCTCGTTCTCGCGGTCCTCGTCGTCCACCAGGATGAACATGCGGCCGTTCCGCGCATCCTCGATGATCTCCTCGATGGAGGAGAGATAGTCGCTGTCGGCGACGGCGCGCGCGATATCCTGTTTCGAAGCCTGGGACAGTTTCTGTTTTTCCGACAATACGTTAAGCGCTGACGTCCTGGAGCCTCGCAACATAGCGCGCCAGCATGTCAATTTCCAGATTTACCGCATCGCCGACGGCCAGATCGCCCAGCGTGGTGACGTCCTGGGTATGGGGGATGACATTGATGCCGAAATGCGGGTCCGTCACCTCGTTGACGGTCAGCGACACGCCGTCGATGGTGATCGATCCCTTCGGTGCGATGAAACGCCGCAAAGCTTCCGGGGCGGCGAAGGTGAGGCGCCGGGAATCCCCGTCGGCCGCCGATCCGGTGAGTTCACCGATGCCGTCCACATGGCCCGACACGATGTGCCCGCCCAACTCGTCGCCGAGCCGAAGCGCACGCTCCAGGTTGATCCGGGTCCCGGGCCGCCAATCGCCGAGGGTCGTCTTCGACAGGGTCTCCGCCGAGACCATGGCGGCGAACCAACCCGCACCTTTCTCGATCACCGTCAGGCAGACCCCGGAACAGGCCACCGAGGCGCCGATCTCGAGATCGTCCGTGTCGAAGCCGGTGGCAATCTCCAGGCGGGTATCGCCGTCCGTCTGCATGTGGCGGACCTCGCCCTTATCGGTGATGATTCCGGTAAACATGATGGCCGGTTCTAGGCCTCGCGGCGGCGCCTGTAAATCTCCAATGTGTCGTCGCCGGGGAAAATCGTCTTCTCATGCGTGAAGGCCGTCATGTCGGCCAGTTCCTCGACTCCGATGCCATGCGCCGCCGGCCGGCCGTCGCCGCCCATGATTTTCGGCGCTCGGAACCAGTAGAGGGCATCGACGGTTCCCGATCTCAGGAAACTGGCGGCCACTTCGGGCCCGGCCTCCACCATCAGCCGGGTGATCCCCTTTGCGGCCAGGTCCGCAAGCACGCCGGTGACCGCCACCCGGCCGTCCGCATCGGCGTCGATGACGGTTTCCTCGATTCCAAGTTCGGCCAGGCCGCCGGGCGCCGCCTCGGTGGTATAGCGCCACGTCGGCACGGAACCGGCGGTCCGCGCCAGTTGGCTCTCCGCCGGCATCCGTCCCTGGCTGTCGAGCACCACCCGCACCGGTGAGCGGTCCGCCATCCCGTCGATCCGGCAGGTCAACTGGGGATCATCGGCCAGCACGGTGCCGATGCCGGTGGCGATGGCATCATGGCGGGCCCGCAGGAGGTGTCCCCATTGCCGGGCCGGGCCGCCGGTGATCCATTGGCTGTGGCCGGTCCGGCTGGCGATCCGGCCGTCCAGGGTGGTGGCCAGTTTCAGGGCCACGAAGGGGCGCTGGCGTTGGATGTACAGGCGGAATCCGGCGTTCAGATCCTGGGCGTCGGGCGCGCAGACGCCCTCCTCCACGGCAACGCCGGCCTCCCTGAGTTGGGCGATTCCGGCGCCGGAAACCCGGGTGTCCGGGTCGATGGCGGCGACCACGGCGCGGGCCACCCCGGCGTCGATCAGGGCCTGGCTGCAGGGCCCCGTCTGGCCCGTATGGCTGCACGGTTCCAGGGTGACGTAGGCGGTGGCGCCGCGGGCCAGTTCACCGGCCCGGGCCAGCGCCTCGGTTTCCGCGTGCGGGCGGCCGCCGGGTTGGGTCCAGCCGCGGCCGACGACGCGGTCGTTCAAATCGGGACGGACCAGGATGCAGCCGACGGCCGGATTGGGCCAGACGTTGCCCAGGCCGCGCCGGGCCAGGGACAAGGCCGCCTGCATGTGGCGCAGGTCGGTGTCAATCGTGTTGGGCGTCGCCTTCACTCAAGTTTTCCACAAAATCTTCGAAGTCCTTGGCTTCCCTGAAGTTTCTGTAGACGGAGGCGAAACGCACATAGCCGACCTGATCGAGGTCGCGCAGGTTTTCCATGACCATCTGGCCGATCGCCTTGGTGGGGATCTCGTTCTCCCCCGAAGCCTCCAGTTGGCGCTGGATGCTGTTGACGATGCGCTCGATGCGTTCGGCGTCGACGGGGCGCTTGCGGAGCGCGATGCGCAGCGAACGGGCCAGTTTTTCCCGGTCGAAGGGGGCCTTTTCGCCTTCCTTCTTGACCACGGTCAACTCGCGCAGTTGAACGCGTTCGAAGGTCGTCCAGCGGGAACCGCATTCCGGACAGAAGCGCCGGCGCCGAATGGCGGCGTGATCCTCCGTCGGCCGTGAATCCTTCACCTGCGTATCAAGATGACCGCAAAATGGACACCGCATGTTTCCTCGTCCTCCCCAGTGTGACCGCCCCGATTTCGGTCAAATATCCTGATAAATCGGAAACCGCCGGCACAACTCGCCGACCTTCGCCCGGGCCGCCTCTTCCGCCGCCCCGTTGTCGGTGCCGTTGGCCGCCAGGCCGTCCAGCACGTCGCCGATCATTTCGCCCACCTGGCGGAATTCCTCGAGGCCGAAGCCCCGGGTGGTGGCGGCCGGCGAACCAAGCCTGATCCCCGACGTGACGGCCGGTTTTTCCGGATCGAAGGGAACACCGTTCTTGTTGCAGGTCATGCCGGCGCGTTCCAGGCTAATTTCCGCGTCGTTCCCCTTCAGCCCCTTGGGCCTGAGATCGACCAGCATGAGGTGCGTGTCGGTGCCGCCGGCGACGATATCGAAACCGCGCCCCTTCAGCACCTCGGCCAGCACCTTGGCGTTGTCGACGACGGCCTGGGTGTAGTCGCGGAAACCCGGCTCCAGGGCCTCGCCGAAGGCCACCGCCTTGGCGGCGATGACATGCATCAGCGGGCCGCCCTGCAGGCCCGGGAAGACGGCCGAGTTGATCTTCTTACCGAGCGCCTCATCGTTCGAGAGGATCATCCCGCCGCGCGGACCACGCAGCGTCTTGTGGGTCGTCGTGGTGACGATGTGGGCATGCGGCAAGGGCGATGGATGGACGCCGGTGGCGGCGAGCCCGGCGAAATGCGCCATGTCCACCATCAGATAAGCACCGACGGCATCGGCGATGCGCCGGAAACCCTCGAAATCGAGGGTCCGCGGATAGGCGGAACCACCGCAGATGATCAGTTTCGGCCGGTGCTCCTGGGCCAGCTGCTCGACCTCCGCCATGTCGATCAGGTGGTCGTCCTCGCGAACGCCGTATTGCACCGCATTGAACCATTTCCCGGACTGCGCCGGCCTGGCGCCATGGGTCAGGTGGCCGCCGGCGGCCAGCGACAGCCCCATGATGGTATCGCCCGGCTCCAACAGCGCCATCATCACCGCGCCGTTGGCCTGGGCGCCGGAATGCGGCTGCACGTTGACGAAGACGCAATCGAACAGCTTCTTCGCCCGCTCGATGGCCAGCGCCTCGACCACGTCCACATGCTCGCAGCCGCCGTAATAGCGCCGGCCGGGATAACCCTCCGCATATTTGTTGGTCATCACACAGCCCTGGGCCTCCATGACGGCCCGCGAGACGATGTTCTCAGACGCAATCAGCTCGATCTGGTCCTGTTGGCGGCTGAGCTCGTCGCGGATGGCCGATAGGACCGCCGGATCGCGGTCGCCAAGACCACTGTCGAAAAACTGGGCCAGTTCGCCCGGTAGCTGTTGATCGATGGCTTCTAGCATGGCACCTGCCTGTTGTTCGTCGTTGCGATGCTCACGAGGAGCGGTTGAGTTTATCGACCCGGCGGGCGTGACGGCCGCCTTCGAATTCCGTATCCAGGAAAGTGGCGAGACAGTCCTTGGCCACCTCCTCGCCGATCATCCGTCCGCCGAAGCAGATCACGTTGGCGTCGTTATGCAGGCGCGACATGCGCGCCCCCAGGGCATCATGCACCAACGCGGCGCGGACTTCCGGGTGGCGGTTGGCGGCGATGGAGATGCCGATGCCGCTGCCGCAGACCAGCACGCCGGTTTCCGCCCGGCCATCGCCGAGGGCTTCCGCAAGGGCGAAACCGAAGTCCGGATAATCAACGGAATCTTCCGAGTTGGTGCCCAGGTCGATGACCGCGTAGCCGCCGCTTTCAAGTTGTTCCTGGAGGATCGATTTCAGGGCATAGCCGGCGTGATCGCAGGCGATGGCGACGGTTCGCTGAGACATGGATGGGCGCCTCGAATTCCGTGATGCGTCTTCGGCCGGCAGGGTCAAATGGGCAAGCCTCGCCGCGTGTTTCTCTGTACCATATCTGGAGTCCATATGCCAACACAGACACTAGCCCTGGCGTCATTTCGGCAAAATCGTCAAGAAAGCCCGGTTTTCCGCGATTTTCAGTTGATGACGGGCAAGCCTGCGCCTTATGATGCGGCTAATAATAAGGCTCAATTCGCAAAACGAAGGCATGGCCTCGTCATCGCCGCCTCGAGGCAGGCTCTTGGCGATGGCTGGTCGCCGAGTTCGATGAGATGGAACCATCTGAGATAGCTGTCCAGGTACTTGGTGGCG
>Ga0209568_1000162_pt1 | contig 23475 bp, 24 predicted proteins | sample WorMetOlspDAHAB2_FD_187406 | JGI IMG/M metagenome (GOLD analysis project Ga0209568, IMG submission 187406) | Marine gutless worms symbiont microbial communities from Max Planck institute for Marine Microbiology, Germany - Olavius sp. DAHAB.2... ...
CGGGGCTCAAGTACGCCATAGGCGCCACAGGTTTTACAATGATATTGCTGGTTGCCACATGCATTCATACCATTCTTGGTCAGATCTTTGCTGCCACATTTATGGCAAGTATGCACTTTCGATTCAACAATCATTCCTGAAAACCCTTTTGGTTAAAGTTTGCACAATGGACTACTTTACCATAACATTTATACATTAACCACTACCCAGGAGTGAAATACATCAAGAGCTAAAAAAATGGCAACCGATGGCCTTATACGCATTTTATTTCACCAGGACTTTGATACTATCAGTTTCTCCGATTTTTTACGCAAACAAGGAATTCACACTTTGATATACGTTGGGATTGCATCAAACATGTGTGTTATTGGCCGCCCTACGGGTATGGTTCCAATGCTACATAATGGATTCCGTCTGTTTTTTATACCCCAAGCGTCCGCAGCCGTCGAATTCCGAGAAACTTGGGCAACCGGCGCCATCCACAGCGCTACAACCATTATAATCTCTCAATCTATCGCGGAACTGATTGATTTGAATGAATTTTTAAGTTTATAAGCCACTCATTGAAGGAGGTCTGTGATGAAAGTATTGGTAACAGGCGGATTAGGTCAGATTGGATCACACGTTGCCGAGAGCTTGCTCGAACGGGGTGACGAGGTTCTCGTCGTGGACAATCTGGCCACCGGTCGACGAGAACATCTCGCGGAGCAACCAAACCTGAAGGTTGTTATCGATAGTATTGCAAATAAACCACTGATGGAGGACCTCTACGAGGACTTCAAGCCGGATTCGGTGGTACACGCGGCATGCTCGTATAAAGATCCGGACGACTGGTACAACGATACACTCACTAATTGCGTAGGCGGCTCACTGCTGGTTGACCTCGCCAAAAAGCACGATGTAAAGCGTTTTGTCTATTATCAGACCGCGCTTTGCTACGGCCTGAAGCCGATGCAGAACCCGATCCGGCTCGATCATCCTCGCAACCCGGCGGGCAGCAGCTATGCAATTTCGAAAACGGCGAACGAATATTACCTCGAGCTTTCCGGCATCGATTATGTTACCTTCCGCCTGGCTAATGTAATCGGACCGCGCAACGTCGCTGGTCCGTTGCCCATCTTCTACCAGCGTTTGAAGGACGGCAAGAAATGCTTTGTCACCGCGTCTCGCCGCGACTTCGTGTTCGTGAAGGACTTGGCGGAAGTTACGGTCAAGGCCTGTGACGGCATCGGCCATGGTGCCTATCATTTCTCATCGGGAACCGATGTCGCAATCCAGGAACTTTACGATGCCATTGTCGTAGCGATGGGCTTGCCGGACAAACCTCGGGCGGATGTCAAAGAGCTCGGGCCGAACGATGTCTTTTCCATCCTACTCGATCCTTCGTGTACCTTCGAGGATTTCGGGCAAATTGAATTCACCCCGCTCCGGACCATGGTCAGTGAGGCGTTCAAATATTACCGGCAGCATGGTACACTTGGCGAATACACCCATCTGCGCCTGCTGAATAAGGAATAATCGGAACACCTCATGCGTATTCTGATCACCGGCGGGGCGGGTTGTCTGGGCTCGAACCTGATAGAGCATTGGTTGCCGCAAGGCCACGAAATTTTTGTCCTCGACAACTTCGCTACCGGCAAGCGGGAGGTAGTTCCCGAAGTGCCGGGCCTCAACGTGCGGGAAGGCACGATTGCCGACGATGGCTTGGTGAATGAATGCCTCGCCGCCTTCAAGCCTGCGGTCGTTGTACATTCCGCAGCCTCCTACAAGGACCCGGACGACTGGGTCGAAGACAGCCGTACGAATGTCATCGGCAGTGCCCATGTGGCCAAGGCGGCCGAGGCCAACGGAGTTGCACGGCTGATCAATTTCCAGACCGCACTGTGTTATGGCCGCCCTCGGCAGCTACCCGTTCCTGCAACGCATCCCACGGCGCCTTTCACCAGCTACGGCATTACCAAGACCGCCGGCGAGCAGTTCATGCTGCTGTCCGGGGTACCCACCCTGACACTGCGCATTGCCAATGTAACCGGTCCGCGATTGGCCATCGGTCCTATCCCAACCTTCTACAAGCGGTTAAAATCAGGTCAAAGCTGCTTCTGTTCCGATACTTCGCGGGATTTTCTCGACATGAGCGATTTCCTCGCCTTCATGGATCTAGCCATCAAATCGGATGCTCCGGTGGGCACATTCAACATTGCCAGTGGAGAAGCGCATTCCATCAAAGAAATCTTCGGTCTGGTTTCTGATTACCTGGGTATGGGGCGGATCGATGTGCCCATCGTGCCACCCGCGGCGGACGATGTGCCCGTTGTTTCGCTGGACGCATCGGAAACCGAACGAGTATTTAGCTGGAAAGCCAAGGTCAGCTTTACCGAAACCATCCGGCGGCAATTGCAGTGGTATGACCTGCATGGAGTCACGGATGTTTCCTCGCATTTAAAACAAGCGGTTGTAGACTAGTAGTCTGCCAGCGAATTATTGATGGGTAGTGGTAAATTTTTAAATGGCTAGCGTAGACTTGTTTGATCCCCTCTCCCCAGCCCTCTCCCCAGCCCTCTCCCGGAGGGAGAGGGAGTGCAGCCTGCGGTGCGCCAAACCCACTGCGAGTGGCGGTATTTCCATTTAAACACTAACCACTACTTAAATTTTTAAATGGCTGGCGTGGACTTGTTCGATCCCCTCTCCTCGGCCCTCTCCCGGGGGGGGGTAGCCTGTAGCGCGCTCTACCCATTGCCAGAGGCGATGTTTCCATTTATACCTTAACCATTACCACTGATAGTATCAAAGTCCTGGTGAAATAAAATGCGTATAAGGCCATCGGTTGCCATTTTTTTAGCTCTTGATATATTTCACTCCTGTAACTTTCATTTATTTCTCTCGGGTCGTTGGTTAAAATAAATACTGGAATCTCTAACTCTATTGCTTTGGTCACGGCAGGAATGAGTTTATTTCGAATTATCGGCTCAAAATGCTTGTTCACATATTGGCTTCCGCTATCCTTCCAAGGATCTATCACAACCATTGCAGTGCTTTTTGGAGAAAGATTCCTTTCAAAAGTATATTCATCTTCCTCTACAACATAGTATCCCTGATGCCTGTTTCCGTCTTCAACAAGTTTTCCCGAGCCATCAAGTTTATAATATGATCGCTTTTTTGTTGTTAGTTTTAGTTCTGCTGACTGCTGACTGCTGACTTTGGGGGCAGAAGTCCCTGAAGGTGCGTAAAGCAAACCGACCACTACGCCGGCGATTAACAGTACTGCCATGGGGTTTCTATTCGTTTATTATTACCTGGTTGCAGTAAAATATTTACTATCGCGTTTGCGGATGTACCATCTCCGTATGGTTTTTCGTTTATGACGAGGGGGGTGCTATTTATTTTTGAGGTTGCCTCGTCGAGTATCCTCTCATAGGATGCATCGACCAGTTTATTGGCACCGGTCCATACGGTTTCGACCCATTCGGTCTCATCCCTCATTGTAATGCACGGAACGCCATAAAAGAATGCTTCTTTTTGGACACCGCCCGAGTCGGTCAGAATGAGTTTGGCGCTCCGCTCCAAGGCAACCATATCCAGGAAAGGAAGGGGATCGGTTATTTTTATTCCGGCAAGATGTCGTTTGATTTCGTATTTATCAATCAATCTGCGAGTACGCGGATGCAGCGGAAGAACTACATCTAGTTTAGCGCCAAGCTGAGATAACGCCATCAATATTTTTTCCAACCTATCTGGAGAATCTGTGTTTTCAGCACGATGGACTGTGGCAAGGGCATAGGACTTCTCGGAAATTTTGAGTTTTTTCAGAATCGCACGGTTGCTTTGGGTTTTGCCTCGATAAAACAGTGCCACGTCGAACATTACATCGCCTACATTATGAACCCCTTTGATTAGGCCTTCGGAACTCAGATTCCTTACCGCGTTTTCTGTTGGACAGAACAGTAGCGACGATACCCGGTCCGCGAGTATACGATTGATTTCTTCCGGCATGCGCATATTGAACGAGCGTAATCCCGCCTCTACGTGAGCAACCGGTATATGCAGCTTGGCTGCCGCCAAGGCACCCGCCAACGTCGAATTAGTGTCGCCGTAAACCAGTACCCAGTCCGGTTTCTCGGTAAACAGCACATTCTCGATAGCTTCGAGCATGCGGCCGGTCATCACGCCGTGGCTGCCGCCGGCAATTTCGAGGTTGAATCCAGGGCGGGGGATGTCCAGCTCATCGAAAAACACCAGCGACATGTTCTCGTCGTAGTGCTGCCCGGTATGGACAAGGATTTCCTCGATTTCTCCCGCAAATTCGTCCCGAATGACGCGCGAGACGGCGGCGGCCTTGATGAATTGCGGACGGGCGCCGACGATAGTAACGATCCTGATCACTTACCCACTCCGGACCGGATCGTATCGACAATGGTTTGCTGGTCGGCGCTTGAAAGATACGCACTCATCGGCAGACTCATCACTTCCAGGGCAAATTCCCTCGCAACCGGGGTGCAGTCCGGGCGGTAGAGGTACTGATAGGCCGGCTGCAAGTTGAGCGGGACGGGATAGTGAATCGCGGTCGGGATTCCCGCGCGCCGGAACGCCGCCTGGACGGCATCCCTGTCATCGAGAATGACTGTGTATTGCGCGAACACACTGGTGCGGTCATTCCGCTGGCGAACGCGGGAGACGCCAGCTTCGTCCATCAGCTCGTTGTACCGGCGGCCAATGGTGATGCGCCGCTCGATTTCCCAGTTGAACCGTTCCAGCTTGGCCAGAACAACTGCACATTGCAGGGTGTCCATGCGACCGCCGACGCCAATGCGGGTATGCACATAGCGCCCGCTCTGTCCGTGTACGCGAATCTCCCGGCAGGCCTGGGCAATGGTATCGTCATCGGTGAAGACAGCACCGCCGTCGCCGTAGCAGCCCAGCGGTTTACTGGGGAAGAAGCTGGTGCAGCCGATGGTGGAGAGGTTGCAGCTCTTGCGGTCTTTGTAGACAGCGCCGAAGCTATGCGCCGCATCTTCGATGACCGGAATGTTGCCGTGGCGGGCGGCGATGGCGTTGATTTCGTCCATGTCGGCCGGCTGGCCATACAGGCCGACCGGCATGATGGCCTTGGTAGCGGGCGTGACGGCGGCCTCGATTCTGGTCGCATCGATGTTGCATGTAGCGGGCTCGATGTCCACGAATACCGGCTTGGCACCGAGCAGAACGATAACTTCCGCTGTTGCGACAAAGGTAAAGGGGGTCGTGATGACTTCGTCACCCGGACCGATGTCCAGCGCCATCAGGCTGATCAGCAGCGCCGCGGTACCACTGGCCACGGTAATGCAATGCTTGGCGCCGGTATACTTCTGTAACCGCTCTTCAAGCTCGCGTACTTCCGGTCCCATGATGTACCGACCATGCTCGAACACCTGATCGATGCGCTCCTGAATCCGCGGCTTCAGCGCTTCGTATTGGGTTTTCAGATCAATGAAAGGAATATTCATTTTTCCAGGGCCTTGAGCACATCACCGCGCAGTCGATAGCTGCGTCCGGTATGCGGACAGGTGTATTCACCTTCTCCTTCCGGCGGGAGCGGGAGGCGCTCTCCGTATTCGCTCATCCAACCGGCTTGTTTTGCGGGGACCCCAAGCATGAGCGCGTACGGCTTTACGTCCTTGTTCACAACCGCACCGGCGCCGATAAAGGCGAATTCGCCAATCGTCACGCCGCAGACGATGGTGCAATTGGCACCGAGGGTGGCGCCTCTCTTGACCAGCGTGTCGCGATATTCGTCTTTGCGTTCGATCAGCGAGCGCGGATTGTAGACATTGGTAAAGACCATGCTGGGTCCGCAGAATACCCCCTCCTCCAGCGTAACCTTATCGTATAGCGAGATATTGTTCTGGATCTTACAGTGGTCGCCGATCACGACCTTGTTGCCGACAAACACGTTCTGGCCGAGCGAAACGCCTTTGCCGATTTTGGCGCCACCGCAGACATGCACCCAGTGCCAGATGCGGCTGCCTTCGCCGACCTGCGCACCTTCGTCGATAATGGCCGTCGGATGAATCATGATATTACTCATACTTCCAGGTCCTGTTGACATTTAGTTTGCACTTACCGGCCAGGTATGGGGTAATCACCATGGACCTAGTGGACACTGTGGACAGGAGGTAACCCCCGTCCATGCTGTCCATTGTATCTACCCTGTCCACGGCAGCTACCACCGAACCCATCCGCCTCACCCTAAATGTCAACAGCCCCTAGTGAATCGTTTGAGACACTCTGCGGGCCAAGGCCATCGCAGTAGTCCATTTGCCGCCGAAAACAGTCACAAGCCTACCGGTGCGGTGGATGACATATTCACGTGTGGCCTTACTCGGATACTGGGCGCCGTAGATCAGCGGACGCAAACCAGCGAAGCTTTCGATAATTTCCGGGTAGTGGTAAGTTTTTAAATGGTTTGCGTGGACTTGTTTTGATCCCCTCTCCCCGGCCCTCTCCCGGAGGAAGAGGGAGTATAGCCTATTAGAGCGCCAAACCCACTGCCAGTGGCAATGGTTCCATTTAAACCTTAACCATTACCCGTCCAGGGTTTGCCGGACTTCGGTAGTACCCAGTAGAGTTCTTCCCTTCCATGGCAAGACAAAGAAAATACGCCGCTCATCGGGCACCTCCAATAGGCAGGCCTGGCTGCAGGGCTGGGCAAGAACCAAATGGCTGCCACGGACCAGATCGAGCTGATAGGGAATCCTAATGCCACTTTTATCGAGCAGGCGATGCGCCCAGGGACCGGCGATGTTCAGGACACGGTCGTAGCGTCGGGTTTCTCCGTCTGCTGTGGTGATGCAACCATCGCCAGCGATCGTTTCAACTTCGGAATTTTCGGCGACAGCTGCACCAAGACGCCTCGCCTGCTCGGCTACCCACTGCCCCAAGGCATAGTCGTCCATCCGGCCATCCGAGAACTCCAGGCCACCTACCAAGCCCCGCGAATCGAGACTGGGGTCTCGTCGCAGGATTTCCTCTGCGCTGAGACGCTGAGCTTTGGGAAGAATACTCTTCCCGGCAAGGTGGTCATAGACGAACAAACCGGCGGAAATCATCCAGCTCGGACGACGAGAAGCCTTATAAATCGGCATGACGAGTCGTAAGGGCCTGGCCAATTCCGGTACGCGCCGAATCCAGGTATCGCGCTCGCGTAGCGCCTCGCACACCAGACGGAATTCGCGGTTTTCCAAATAGCGCAAACCACCGTGCAGAAGCTTTGAAGAAGCCCGGCTGGTGGCATTCATGAGCCTGTCACGCTCGTACAGCTGCACCTGATGGCCTTGCTTCGCCAGCTCCCAGGCACAGCAGAGGCCATTGATGCCACCACCGACGATGCCAATATCCATTCGGCCAGGCGCGGTTCAATATTCGAGGGGCAGAGAAACCGTCTTGCCATCGCGTGCGGCAAGGTAAGCCGCAACCAGGAGCTCCAGCGATTTCAGGCCCTCACGGCCATCGGTTTCCGGCTCAGCCTCGCCGCGCAGCACGTCGATGACGTTCTGGTAGTAAAGCGGATAACCAAGACCATAGACCGAGGTGGTTTCGTAGTTGGCAGCCTCGACTTGCCGGTCGTAGTCTCTGGGGGCATCGAACTGCCAAAGCTGAATATCGTTGACCGCTACTCCGCCCACCCTGACAGTACCTTTTTCTCCGAGAATCGTGATGCTGCCCTCGAGGTTCTTCGGGTAAGTCAACATCGTGACGCTCATCGAGCCCAATGCGCCGTTACGCCACTTGATATTGAGTACACCGGTATCTTCGACTTCGATATCCCGCGTTGTGCTCATCATGCATTGCACTTTTTCCACCGGCCCGATCAGCCAGTCGAGGAGATCGACATAATGGCTCGTCTGATTCATGAAGGCGCCACCGTCGAACTCCCAGGTACCACGCCACTTGGCCTGGTCGTAGTAAGACTGCGGCCGGGTCCAGAATACATTGAGATGAACCATGTGGATCCTGCTGAAGCGCTTCTCGGTAATTGCGCGCTTGAGCAACTGCAAGGTGCTGTTGCAGCGGTTTTGCTTGACCACAAACAGGTACACGCCGGCCTCATCACAAGCCTTGACCATCCGTACGCCATCGTTCCAGCGCGTGGCCATAGGTTTTTCGGTTATGACATGGACTGTGTGTTCAGCGGCCAGAACTGCCTGGTCAGGGTGGATACCGCTCGGAGGACAAAGGGCCACCAGATCGAGTTGCTCCTTTTTGAGCATTTCTTCCATGTCCCGATAGCCCGGGACTTTGTACTTCTCGGCGTGTTCGGCCAGAACCCTGGGGTCTACATCACAGATCGCTTTCAGCTCGACATTTTCGGAGTGCTTTTCGACGGAACCGAAGTGGTTTTTCGAGGTGCGCCCACAGCCTACGATAGCGATGCGAATTTTTCTGTCGATGATTGGTACGTAATGTTGCATGGTGTTCCCTTGGCTTTCTGTTGCCGCGCTTACAGCCTGAAAACCGTAAAGCCTGCGCTTGCGGCCTCGTGACGGTTGTAAAGGGCTTTTACATCTGCCAGAACCGGTTTTTCAGCGCGGCAAAGCGGTCGTGGCGCAGCAGGGGTTAACGTCCGGAATTCGTTATGACCGACTGTGATTACCAACGAATCGACCGGGTTTCCGACATCGATCTTGCCCAGTTGAATGCCGTATTCACGCATGACTTCTTCCATATTAGCCCATGGATCGGTCACGATGACACTCACATTCCACTCTCTCAGCTCGTTGATCAGGTCAACAACCTTGCTGTTACGAATATCCGGGCAGTTTTCCTTGAAGGTAATGCCCATTACTCCGACTGTGCTGCGTGCCACATCGATGCCGTTGTTCAGCATGAGCCTGATCATATCACGGGCTGCGTAGCGTGCCATATTGTCATTGATGCGGCGCCCCGCGAGGATGACCTGTAGATGATATCCCACCTCTTCGGCCTTATGCGTGAGATAATAGGGATCGACGCCGATACAGTGCCCCCCCCGACCATGCCGGGGCGGAACGGCAGAAAGTTCCATTTGCTGGCAGCAGCCTCGAGCACTTCGCTAGTATCGATGCCCAGACGCTTGAAAATCACTGATAATTCATTGATGAATGCTATATTCAGATCCCTCTGGGTATTCTCGATAACCTTCGCAGCTTCAGCAACCTTGATACTGGTCGCCGGAAAAGTTCCTGCCGTGATAATGCTGGCGTAGAGTGAATCAATAGCCTCCGCGGTTTCCGGGGTAGAACCGCTGGTGATTTTTTGAATTTTGGTGAGTGTGTTGACCTTGTTTCCCGGATTGATTCGCTCAGGGCTGTAGCCACAGTAAAAATCCTTGTTGAATCGAAGTCCGGACTGTTCTTCGAGGATCGGTACGCAGACCTCCTCGGTTGCACCCGGATAGACGGTCGACTCGTAAATCACCACTCCTCCGGTCTTCAGATATTTTCCTACTGTTTCCGTGGCTTTCTTCAGCAAGGTCAAGTCGGGGCGGTTCGCTACATCAATGGGCGTTGGAACGGTAATTATGAAAGTCTTGCAGTCTCCCAATAGTGATGAATCATCGGTGTATATCAATCCGGTGGCAGCAGCCAGCTGTTCGGACGTGACCTCCAACGTGCTGTCTTTTCCCGCTGTCAGCTCATTTATTCTCGATGGGTTTACGTCATAACCAACCACGCTATACCTGCGCCCGAGCTCCACAGCGAGCGGCAAGCCGACATAACCGAGGCCGATAACTGCGACTTTTGATCTTGTTAGAGGCACCTTGTAAAATTACCTATCTGTGGGACCAGTGGAGGGTAAACTCACATGTGGTCATTGTCGAATATGATAGCATTCCAGGAGCTTTGTGCTCAATTTCTCCGCGATCTTCTCCTGGGGGGGGGCTCAAGCCGGCGCTGATCGTCTCTACCGAGACCGCAAGCACAATACCTGAACCAGAGCGATTGCGCCAACGCGCTCTCGACGATGGGGGGTAACCTGGTCCGGTTGTTGGTCTCTATCTCTTCGCGGCAGTTGCTCTTTCGGTAATGATTAAGGTTTAAATGGAACCATTGCCACTGGCAGTGGGTTTGGCGCCCTAATAGGCCATACTCCCTCTTCCTCCGGGAGAGGGCCGGGGAGAGGGGATCAAAACAAGTCCACGCAAACCATTTAAAAACTTACCATTACCGCTCTTTCGGACTGGCATTGAACCCTGTCGGTAGGGTATTTTTAGGAGTTGTCGCATCGCGGCAAGGTTCCCGGATTCCGACAGACGAAAAATCTCATCAAGCCGATGCCACCCGATCCGCAGCTGCCGTTTGATCCGGTCGGATTACCTGCGACAGGGGGAAACTGGTACACCTGGTGCCAACAGCCGGGGTTTCTTCTTTGCATTCGGGCGGATACACGAGGATGACGAACGCATGAATATCCATGAATATCAAGCCAAAGGGCTCCTAGCCAAGTTCGGCGTCGCCGTACCCAAGGGCCAGGTCGCATTCACGCCTACCGAGGCGGAGGTGGCCACCCAGAAGCTGGGCGGGTCGGTGTGGGTGGTCAAGGCCCAGATCCACGCCGGCGGTCGCGGCAAGGGCGGCGGCGTGAAGGTGGTCAAATCCCGCGAGGAGGTCAAAACGACCGCCGAAAAGATGCTGGGAATGAACCTGGTCACCCATCAGACGGGACCTGGGGGCAAGGAGGTCAAGCGGGTCTACATCGAAGAGGGCTGCGACATCGCCCGCGAGCTCTACCTGAGCGTGCTGCTGGACCGCGCCACCAGCTGGGTGACGATAATGGCCTCCACCGAGGGCGGTATGGACATCGAGGAGGTGGCCGCCAAGACCCCGGAGAAGATCATCAAGGTAGCCATCGACCCGGCCGTCGGCCTGCAGCCGTTCCATGCCCGCAAGCTGGCCTTCGGGCTGGGCCTGGAGGGGCCGCAGATCCGCTCGGCGGTGACCTTCCTGCAGGGCATGTACAAGGCCTATACGGAGCTGGACGCGAGCCTGGTGGAGATCAATCCGCTGGTGGTGACCAGCGCCGGGGAGCTGCTGGCCCTGGATGCCAAGATGAACTTCGACAACAACGGCCTGTTCCGGCAAAAAGAGGTCGCCGGCCTGCGGGACGAGGACGAGGAGGACGCGGCCGAGCTGGAGGCGAGCCGTCACGAGCTCAACTACATCAAGCTGGACGGCTCCATCGGTTGCATGGTCAACGGCGCGGGACTGGCGATGGCGACCATGGACATCATCAAGCTCGAAGGCAGCGATCCGGCCAACTTCCTGGACGTGGGGGGCGGCGCCAGCGCCGAGCGGGTGACCATCGCTTTCAAGATCATCCTCTCCGATCCCAACGTGAAGGGCATCCTGGTCAATATCTTCGGCGGCATCATGCGCTGCGACACTATCGCCGAGGGCATTGTGGCGGCGGCCAAGGAGCTGGATATCCATGTGCCCCTGGTGGTGCGGCTGGAGGGCACCAATGTGGATAAGGGCAAGGCGATCCTCGACAAATCGGGATTGGACATCGTATCCGCGGACAGTCTCGGCGACGCCGCAAAAAAGGCCGTCGCGGCCCTGAAGGAGGCACACTAATGTCAGTTCTCGTCGATAAAGATACCAAGGTCATTTGTCAGGGCTTCACCGGCGCCCAAGGCACCTTCCATTCGGAGCAGGCGATCAAGTACGGGACCAAGATGGTCGGCGGCGTCACCCCCGGCAAGGGTGGAACCAAGCACCTGGGGCTCCCGGTCTTCGATACGGTAGCCGATGCGGTGGCGAAGACCGGCGCCAACACCTCCGTCATCTATGTACCGCCGCCCTTCGCCGCGGACGCCATCATGGAAGCGGTCGATGCCGAGATCCCGCTGGTGGTCTGCATCACGGAGGGCGTTCCGGTCGCCGATATGGTGAAGGTGAAGCGGGTGCTCGCCGGCTCCAAGACCCGCCTGATCGGGCCCAACTGCCCCGGCATCATCACCCCCGATGAGTGCAAGATCGGCATCATGCCCGGCCACATCCATCGGCCGGGGAGCGTGGGCATCGTCTCCCGCTCCGGCACCCTGACCTACGAGGCGGTGGCCCAGACCACGGCGGTAGACCTGGGGCAGTCGACCTGCATCGGCATCGGCGGCGATCCGGTCAACGGCACCAACTTCATCGACTGCCTGGATCTGTTCCTCAAAGACCCCAAGACCGAGTCCATCATCATGATCGGCGAGATCGGGGGTACGGCGGAGGAAGACGCCGCCGACTTTTTGAAGCAGTCCAAGACCAAGAAGCCGACGGTGGGCTTCATCGCCGGGCTTACCGCGCCGCCGGGCCGCCGCATGGGCCATGCGGGCGCGATCATCGCCGGCGGCAAGGGCGGCGCCAAGGAGAAGATCGAGGCGATGAAGAGCGCGGGTATCCACGTCTCGGCCTCGCCGTCCGAGCTGGGCACTACTCTGAAATCAGTCCTCGGCGGTTAACAGCCGCGTAGGCAGGCCCGCGTCGGGTCGCCCGGATGCCGTAGTAAGCCACGGCCATCCGCGGTAGCTTGGCGTGGACCTGTCAAGGTGTGCCGCATAGCGGTATGCCGCATCCAACATCCGGGTTGGGTGTCCTCGCCATATTGCACCTATCATGCCACTGGAGCTGGATATTCAGAACGTATCGACAGTACCGGATCCTCCCGGACATGCACAATTCCACCAGTGGGTAGAGGCAGCCTTGGCGGGCCGGCGGACAAACGCCCAGCTGAGCATCCGGCTGGTGGACGGGCCCGAGGGGGCTTATCTCAATCGGCGCTTCCGTGGTGGGTCCGGGGCGACCAATGTGCTGTCCTTCCCCTACGAGCCCTTACCGGGCGTTACGGACTGTGACCTGATCGGGGACCTGGTAATCTGCGCCCCGCTGGTGGTCCGTGAGGCCCGTGAACAAGGCGCGCCGCTCGCAGCCCACTGGGCCCACCTGGTGGTGCACGGGGTGCTGCACCTCCTCGGTTATGACCATTCGGACACCATTGAGGCGACCGAGATGGAAGGGCTGGAAAGGCACATACTCTTGGGGTTAGGATTCCCCGCATCCTATTGAGGACAAGTAGGACTTTATGAGGAGCGTTCGGGCAAGACTCGGCTCTCGAGTAAAGGCATGGCTGAAGCCGCTCAGGCGGCTGATCGGCGGCGAGCCCCAGGACCAAGAGCAGCTCGTCGAACTGTTGAAGGACGCCAAAAGCCGCGCCCTGTTCGATGCCGAAGCGCTGAGCATGATGGAAGGCGCCTTGCAGGTCGCGGACCTGCGCGTGCGCGACATCATGATCCCTCGGGCGGATGTGGTCTGTGTGCGCCGTGACGACCCCCTCGAGGAGATTCTCAGGGTCGCGGTCGAATCCGCCCACTCCCGGTTCCCCGTCGTCGGCGATGACAAGGGAGAAGTCGTGGGTATGCTGCTCGCCAAGGACATGCTGCCGCTCTGCGTAAGCGGCAAGGAGCGGCGCGTCTTCAACATCCGTGACCTGCTGCGCTCGGCGGTATTCGTACCCGAGAGCAAGCATCTCGATGTGCTGCTCAGGGAATTCCGCGCCAGCCGCAACCACATGGCCATCGTGGTGGACGAGTACGGCAATGCGGCCGGGGTGGTGACCATCGAGGATGTGCTCGAACAGATCGTCGGCGAGATCGAGGACGAACACGATTTCGACGAAGGTCCGCCGATCTTCAAACGTAACGCGCGCGAGTACACGGCAAAGGCCCGCACCACCATCGAGGAGTTCAACGACTTTCAACGACTACTTCGGCAGCGACTTTTCCGACGAGACGTTCGATACCATGGGCGGGCTGGTCGTGAATGCGTTCGGCCGGTTGCCGAAGCGGGGCGAACGCATCCAAGTTTCCCACTTTCGCTTCACCGTAATGCAGGCGGACAGCCGCCGGATTCACCTGCTCGGCGTTCAGCCGCTGAAGAGTGAGGATACTCAAAGCGACAAGCAGGCCGATTCAGCTCTCTGACGTCCCAGGGCGGCCGCGTTCCGAACCGCGAAAGCGGCTTGGGAGTGGCTAAATTTTAATAAGCCACTACCCCTCGCTATTCGATTCGTTGTCCATGGGTCGGAAGATCAGCTCGGAGCCCCCGTCACTCGACGGCGGCGGCGCGCTCCGGTCGTTGGGAGGGGCGGCGGGTGCTTGCTGTTGCCGTTGAGATTCGAGCTCCCGGATGCGCCGCTTGAGCGCATCGATCTCGCTACTGCCTGCCACGGACGCCGCAGGGGCTTTGGCGGTGGGTTTGGTACGGACCGACGGCGGCACGGTTCCAGGATACCTGGGCATGCCGTGGGGACCGCCGCCATAGGGAACGGGGCCGTAACCGCCCCATGGACCTCCCCAGGGTCCTCCGCCATGGGGACCGCCCCAAGGGCCTGGGTAGGGTCCGCCGTAATAGTCGTCGTTGCGGTCGCGGTTGCCACCCATCCATCTGCCGGGATTCATCATGTCGCCGAAATCGAAGGCCCGGCTTACCGGGTTATACGCGAGGGCCATACCCATGATGCCGGCGGTGATCAGGGTGGCCGGGAGCTTGCGTGCGTTGGGTGACACGGCGGCGAGTCCTCTTCGGTGTCGTTGGCGTTATGGAAGTGGTTCCGGGCGTGGAATATTCGGTCACATCGACCGGCGACGAGACTCCGGTCGTTACTTTTTCTTAACACTTTTTCTTAACACCTTATCGGCTTGCCGGTCAATGATCCATCGGACATGGCAAGTCGCCAGCTACTAGGTAGTGTTGACAATTGGTAGGATGGGCAAAGCAAGCGTCCGGCAAGCTGGGCTCAAGGCTTCGAGCATTCCGCGCAGATTCATAATCTGCGATAGCCTGGGAGGATGCACTCAGCGCTGCGTGCCCATCGCTGGTTGATGGGCGCGTTGCGCCTGTTTTGTCTCCTTAACAAGAGGCTGCGGCTCGGAAAGCCCTGCGCAATGACCCGCGATCGAGACCATCCGGATGGACAGGCTTCGCTTTGCTCATCCTACGAGCTAAATGTCAACAGTGCCTAGTCGCCAGCTTCCGGCAGCTGGCGACTGGTAGCTGGTAGCTGACGAAAAGCGACGTTATACGCATTTGCCCTAGCGCCCCGTTTCGATTGAAATTGCGGGTACTGTGGGGCGAGCCTGGCTTCGTTCCCGCGCTCTGGAAACCACACATGACCCCGAGATGGTAAGGGAGCGGATGAATCCGACCTGTCATCCCTGGACTACTGGGTTCCGGGGTCCCGTTCGGGACCCCCCACCCGGAACGACGGTAGAGTGAAAGCCCGTCATTCCGGCAGGGAAGCCGGAATCCAGGGGCCAGGGAGGGTCAGTTATAGGAATTCTCGCAGTATCAATCGAAACCAGGTACTAGGGAGTGTTGACATTTAATGATAACCGACTGTTTTCACGTGTTTAAACGCCCGCAACATGTCACAGATCCAGGATGAGAACCGACTCCCCAAAAGCCCCTCTCCCTGGAGGGAGAGGGTGATTCAAGCAGTCGGCTGTGAATGTCAACACCACCTAGGTCCCGGCATACACTCTTGATTCCGTTCATCGGAAAGGGCGAAAATACTTGATTACTGTACGGTTGCCGACAAGAACCTGTCCGCGCCGCGACAGGTCATCGACATCTCACAAACTGTTATGAGGAGACGACAATGAGGCTGATCCTTTTGGGCGCCCCCGGCGCGGGCAAGGGTACGGTAGCCAAGCTGCTCACCGCCGTCGACGGCTCGGTGCAGATCTCTACCGGCGACATTCTGCGGGCCGCGGTCAAGGAAGGCACCGCGCTCGGCAAACAGGCGAAGAAGTTCATGGATGCCGGCGATCTGGTACCGGACGAGCTCATCATGGGCATCATGAAGGAACGCCTGAAGGAAGACGATTGTCAGGCGGGCTTTCTGCTCGACGGTTTCCCGCGCACCATCCCCCAGGCAGAGCAGCTCAAGGTTCTGCTGGCGGATCTCGGCATCGAGCTGGACGCGGCCGTGAACCTGGACGTACCGCGGGATGTGATTCTGGACCGCCTGACGACCCGCCGGACCTGCGTCGACTGCGGTGCCATCTATAACGTCAAGTCGGCGCCTACCAAGGTCGAGGGGATGTGCGACAAGTGCGGGGGCAAGGTGGTGCAGCGCGACGACGAGACCGAGGAGGCAATCTCCAAACGCCTGGACGTCTACAACGAGAAGACCGCTCCCCTGGTGGATTTCTATAAGCGTGAGGGCCTGTTGATGGACGTAGTCGCCACGTCCAGCGAGGCCGTCGTCGCGGCCATTCGCGAGCGCACCGGCGCCTAGTACCCCATTTCATCCCATTTTGCACCTGTAGGGAACGGCCTCCGTGCCGTTCCGCTGTTCGGAACGGAACGCCACGGAGGGCGTTCCCTACAGCAAAATCAAGCGAAATGATGTACTAGGAAGTGTTGACATTTAATGATAACCGACTGTTTTCACGTGTTTAAACGCCCGCAACATGTCACAGCTCCAGGATGAAAACCGACTCCCCAAAAGCCCCTCTCCCTGGAGGGAGAGGGGTTAGGGAGAGGGGGAACAAGTGCTGATCCTCGGTACTTGCCCTGTCCGACTTGACGTTGTGTCTGCACAAAACATTCACGCCTCGTCGGTTTGCTGATAGTAGAAATTGGCTGCTGCATCCGCTGGATGACATGGGCAATCTTAGTCTATCGAGTAAAATCATCGGTAATGGTTAAGGTTTAAATGGAACCATTGCCACTGGCAGTGGGTTTGGCGCTCTAATAGGCTATACTCCCTCTTCCTCCGGGAGAGGGCCGGGGAGAGGGGATCAAAACAAGTCCACGCAAACCATTTAAAAACTTACCACTACCAAATCATCGTGTTACCCTTAATTGAGATTATCCCCTAAATTTCGGCGGTGACCACTCTCATCACCGGAGCAACCTCACATGCTGCAGCCCGGAGATCAGGCCCCAGAGTTCTCACTCCCGGACGCCGATCTGGAGCGCGTCAAGCTGGGACAGTTCAGGGGCAACAGCCACCTGGTGCTTTACTTCTATCCCAAAGACGACACGCCGGGGTGCACGCTCGAGGCCATCGAGTTCACGGATCTGCAACCCGAGTTCGCGGCGTTGGATACCCAGGTCCTCGGCATCAGCAAGGACAGCTGCGGTAGTCACGGTGCCTTCCGGGACAAATACGGCATCGACGTGCGCCTACTCGCGGATACCGAGGGAGAAGTCTGCGACGCCTACGGTGTCCGGAGGGAAAAGAATGCCCAGGGCGAGAAACGCATGGGCATCGTTCGTTCCACCTTCGTCATGGACAAGAACGGCAGGATTCGCCATGCGCTCTACGACATCAAGCCCAAGGGGCATGCCGCCCGGATTCTGGAGCTGGTACGAGGCTTATAGGCACGGGCGTGGCCGGCGTGAAGCTTCGCACTCAAATACTCGTCCTGCTCCTGGTATTCGGCCTGATGCCGTTGCTGATCTCGGTCTCCCTCAATCTACCGCTGGTACTGGACCGCACCGCGCTCATCTACCAAAAAGCCCATCTGCAGAATCTGCGCGCGGATTTCCGCGATCTCGACCAGCACCTGGCAAGCCGCCACGAGATGATCCGGTTGCTGGCGAAGCTCCCGGAGCCGGGCCTGATCCTCGGCGATCAGGGCGACGACGATCAGATCGATCTTGCCCGCGCCCGTTACACGGGCTGGATAAATCAGATCCTCGTTGATCAACAGGACATCATCCGGATCCTGTTTCTCGGCGCGGACATGCAGGAGCGATTCTGGCTGGAGCGGGATGCAATGACGCTGGCCTGGCATCCGACGCCGCAGCTCCCGCAGCGACCGAACGCGCAGCTGCTCGAGGCGGGCCTGCGGATGAAGCCGGGCGGCGTGATGATCAGCCGTATCCGTATCGACCCGCGCGCCGGGGCCCAGGATCCCCGCCGGCTCATGACCCTGTCGTTGGTCAGCGCCATCGGCGGAGGAGCGGAGAGGGCGGCCATGGGACTGGTCATGATGAGCATCGACGTCGGCGGCCTGGCCCAGTTCTACCGTGACACGCTCTGGGTCAACAACAACGGCAGCTATCTACGCCCTGGACAGCCCATCAGCGAGGAGCCGGAGGCCTTTGCCGATTTTCCCGGCCTGGCCGAGATCTTCGCGGCCGGAAAGCTGGCGCTGTGGGAGGGGGACCAGGGCCGGCAGCTGATCTGGGTCCCCATGTTTCTCACCGAAGATGCGCTCCCCCTGTGGGTCGGCCGTTCGGTCGATCCTTCTCCCATCAAGAGCTTCCGCAATGCCCTGATCGGGCGCGTGCTCACCGTGGTCCTGCCGATGACCCTCCTGGTCATGCTGATGGCCCGCTGGATCGCGTCCAAGGCGGAGCAGTTCGGCCAAACGCTGGCCGCGGGGCTCAGCGGGGTCTTGCGCGACGGCGAATGCATTCGTTTCGACTGGAAGGGTCCCCAGGAGGTGAAAGCGCTGGGTGAGCAGCTCACTGCCCTGGCCGAGACCCATGAGAAGCATCTGCAGGCGGCGCAGGACCATACGCGGGAATTGGAGCAATCCAACCGTTACAAGTCCGAGTTTCTCACCAATATCAGCCACGAGCTGCGCACGCCCCTGAATTCGATCCTCTTGTTGTCCAAGATGCTCGCGGACCGGAATGCGGGCTTGACTTCGGAGCAGCGGCATCAGGCGGAGGTCATCCATGCGGCCGGTCGTGACCTGCGGACCATGATCGACAACATCCTGGATATCTCCCGCATCGATGCCGGACAGGTTGCGGTAAACCTGGAGTGGATCGAGCTGCGTCCCCTGCTCCGGGAGCTGATCCGGCTCGTCTTGCCCCAGCTCAAGGACAAGGGACTCACCCTGGCGCTCGAGATCGACGAACGGGCCCCGGATCATATCTACAGCGATCGGGACAAGTTGCGCCAGATCCTGAAAAACTTCCTCTCCAACGCCGCCAAGTTTACCGACCAGGGCGGCGTTACCCTCCGGGCGAATTGGGTTGCGAGTGAGACCTGCCCGCTCGTGTTGGGCGTCTCCGACACCGGCATCGGTATCCCGGCGGACAAGCAGCAGGTCATCTTCGAGGCCTTTCAGCAGGCCGACGGCTCCACCCGGCGCCGCTATGGCGGGACCGGTCTGGGGCTATCCATCAGCCGGGAGCTGGCCGGACTCCTGGGGGGCAGGATCAGCGTCCGGAGCGAGGAGGGACAAGGCGCGCGCTTCGATCTGGCACTGCCGGCGGAGTTCGACCCCGACCACTCGGACTCCGAACAGATCGTCCACGCGGTCGAGTCGCCGCTCCCGGCGTCGGAGGCCGCTACGCGGGAATCACCTCCGGGTGAGCAGTCCGGCGACCGGTCCTTCGCCGCCGACCACTGGGCCATGGTGGTGGAGCGGGAGGTGCATAGCCTGGTGGCCGAGACGGCCCTGCTCGAATCCCTGGGGCTGCGGGTGCGGACGGCGGCCGACGCGGACGAGGCACTGGAAACCCTGCAGGAGGAGCGCGCATGTGCCCTGGTCCTTCTCGCCGTCATGATGTCCGCGGAGAATACCTGTGATACGATCAGGGGTATTCGCGGGAACGGGCACGACCGACGGCTCCGGCTCCTGGTCATGGGAACCCCGGCGGAGGCGTCGGAGCACGCGCTCTTCCGTGCCGCCGGCGCCGACGGCTTCATCACCAAGCCCGTGAGCCGGGACGAGCTCGCGGCACACCTGAGTGCGGGCCTGGTGCCTTCCTCCGAGCAGCAACAGCGGCAGACGGCATGAATCGTTATTCCGGATTTAAGCTCCTGATCGTCGACGATCACGCCCACAATCTGTTCACCCTCCGGACGCTGATCGAGCAGCACATGGAAGTGATGATCCTGGAGGCCACATCCGGCCGCCAGGCCATCGATATCACGCTCCGGCAGCCGGACATCGATCTGATCATCCTCGACGTACAGATGCCGGAGCTGGACGGCTTCCGGACCGCCTCCCTGCTCAAGCTGCGCAAGCGTACCCGAGACATCCCCATCATCTTTCTCACGGCCGCCTTCAAATCCGAGGAATTCCAGCAGCGGGGCTACGCCGTGGGGGCGGTGGACTACCTGCTCAAGCCCATCGAGGATAATCAGCTCATCAACAAGATCAGCACCTACTTCCGGCTGATCGAGAAAGAACGCGGCCTCAACCGGGTGTTGGAGCAGAAGGTCGCCGAGCGTACCGCGGAGCTGGCCCAGGCGAATCAGTATCTCGAGAACATCATCACCTACATGGGCGAGGCCCTGCTGGTGCTCACCGCCCGGGGCGAGATCAAGCTGGTCAATTCGACCGCCTGCCGGATGCTCGACTACAGCGAGCGGGACCTCCTCGGCATGTCCATCGGCGATGTGTTCGAGGAAGAAGGCGACGAGCAGGCCGGCGCTTTCATGGGGATTTGGCTCGAAGCACTGATCCGCACCGGCGCCCTGAGCAAAATCGAGGCACGCTTCATCGCCAAGGACGGGCGCCGGGTGCCGATTCTCTTTTCCCGTACCGCCGTAAAAGACCCCGGCGGGCGGATTACCGACATCATCTGCATCGCCAAGGACATGACAGGCTATGTGCGTATCGGAGCAGAAGGAGAAGATCGCCTCAGTACAGGAGCAGCCGATGACTGATTTCATCGAGGCCAAAGAGCCGGCAAATGAAGATACCGCATTGACCGCCAACGCCCTCAAGGCAATGGCCCATCCCTTGCGTTGGAAAATTTTGTGCTCACTCGGAAATTCGGAGCTCTCGGTGGGAGAAATCGTGGAGCGTACCGGGACCTCCCAGAGCAATATCTCCCAACACCTCGAACAGCTGCGTAACAAAAATATCGTGGCCGCACGCAAGGAAGCGAACCGGATCTACTACCGCATCCGCAACCCCCAGCTGTTGGACCTGATCGGGATCATGCGGGAGGTCCTGTGTCCGGCAAACCTGGACGATCATTATCCGCGTTGAACAAGGGAGAGACCCGTAACCGCCAAAGCGCCAATACCTCATTTCTATTTATAGTGCGGTTCTGATCGCTTACTGGCTGCCAGCAATGGAGAGAAACTACGAATCACGCGAATCCACGCGAAAATCGGTTCGCGATGATTCGCGTGATTCGTAGTTTTTTCCACCCCTAGCGCGCAAGCTTTCTGCCTTTGGTTGCGACGATAACCGGCAAAATCAGATGGATGTCTGGTCAAAGCTCGATTTGGCTCTGAAGTCGGGATGGGGAGATTGGGCGAGCGTAATCGGGTTGATCGTGACTGTTATACTTAGAATTATGAAGAAATTAACTTATTATTTAGCTTAAAGGCGAATGATATTTACTATATCTTATTGTTTTGTAAGAGATTATTCTATGATTTGCTCGAATTTAAGAAAGTAAATATTGTGAATTATCAAAGTATATCGGTTTTGGTCTTACGCTGGTAGGCGTATGGCGTTCTAAATCCGCGGACGAAAAGGCGAAACAGGCAGTCATCGAGGTTCAGCAGGACATTCGGAGAACCGACACGGTCGCGGAGCTGTCCGCTGCGGTCTCGGCCATGAATGAAATCAAGGCACTACAGCGGAAGGATGCTTGGGAGATTCTACCCGGGTAGTGGTAAATTTTTAAATGGCTAGCGTAGACTTGTTTGATCCCCTCTCCCCAGCCCTCTCCCGGAGGGAGAGGGAGTGCAGCCTGCGGTGCGCCAAACCCACTGCGAGTGGCGGTATTTCCATTTAAACACTAACCACTACCTCTACCCGACCGCTACGCCGCGCTGAGGAAGGCCCTCATTACCGTGCGTAGCGCAAATATGACGATACTCACTGAAGACCAGAAAACACGCCTCCAACAAACGATAACCTTGTCATCCAGCATGGAGCAGAGCCTTGAACCATACATCCATGACCTAAGACCGGAGTCAGACCGGGTGATTCGCTGGAACGCAGCTGTTTCCGACCACATCGATCATCTGCAAGAAATGCTTGTAAGGATCAAGGCGGATCTATAAAGGTGACCCCATGACCCACCCTAGCACGGCCAAACTCATTAAGATCTCCAATGCGCTGCTGACCCAGACCAAACAAGGCCGCTTGACTTGGGAACCGACAGAAAAACTCGATGTTTTTGAAGTCAATTTTCCCGACTACTCTATCCGGATTGTTCCTCGGACTGCCAGTGGGAATGCCCAGGCAATAGCGTTAATTACAGGTGAAATGTCTCACCAAATAGAGATTTACAACAACGAAGGTAGCCTAATCGAGGTTGCTAGCAGCTATGAAATGAAAAATGAGGGGATTCCTGAGGCAAAAGATATCGCAGCAGTCCTGTGGGAGCTTTATGAGTTGGCCAGAAGACAAGCCTTCAGTACTGATAAGGCTCTCGATGAGCTCTTGTCCAGGTTAAGCAGCGCTGCTTGAACAAGAAAACCTGGTGTTTTAGGCATCGTGTTGGGTTACGCCCCTCACCTAACGCCATCGATCGCTTGATCGATGGCGCTAGGTGAGGGGCTAACCCAACCTTGTATGTTCTGTATCCAAGGGAGAACCAGGGAACAGGTATAAAGAGCAGTAGGTCGGGTAAGTCGCAGGGACGCGGCGCACCCGACATTCCGGTGGTTGGGTGCGGGCCGTCCCTGGCCCTTACCCAACCTACGTTTAATGCGAGGTCCGCGCAGGCAGGCCGCACGGGGGGGCATGTAGGTGTAGGTTGCGTTAAGACGCCGGCACTAACCTAAGCAGATAATCAGCGGGCCGTTGTGCGTCGCAACGCAACACGTCCGGTCCCCTAAACAGCGCCAAATCATTCAGGACTACTAAAAAACGGAGAAAACAATGCAAAAACCCGAATGCCCCAAAAAGGGCCCCTATACCCTGGAGCTGGATAGCGGCACCTATTGGTGGTGCGCCTGTGGTCGCTCCGGGAGCCAGCCGTTCTGCGACGGCTCACACCGGGGAACCGGCATCCAGCCCATGGAGCTGGCGCTCACCGAGGCACAGAAGGTGTGGTTGTGCGGCTGCAAGCGTAGCGGGGACAAACCCAGGTGTGACGGTGCGCACAAGAAATTGGTTTAGTGCGATCCCTCAACCCGCACCAATCATTATTCAGGATGTGAAACCTGATAGTCCGTAGGATGGGCAAAGCGGAGCCTGTCCATCCGGATAGCCGCGAGCGCTGGTCATGGCGTAGGCTTTCCGAACCGCGGCCGCTGGTCGGGAGACCAACCAGGCGCCGTGCCCATCGACAGGTGATGGGCACGCTGCGCGGTGTACATCCTCCCAGGCCATCGCGGTTCAGGGATCTCCGTGAAACGATCGCAGCCTTGAGCCCAACTTGCCGGGCGCTTGCTTTGCCCATCCTTGTATGTTCCGTTTCTCAGGAAAACCAAGGAAGGAGAATAAAAGGACTTGATGGAGAGAATCTGGGGAAGCCGTCCCGCCCTGAGGCCTCGAGCCTGCACGTAGATTGGCTCCCCGCCCTCTTC
>Ga0209568_1000163_pt1 | contig 23407 bp, 26 predicted proteins | sample WorMetOlspDAHAB2_FD_187406 | JGI IMG/M metagenome (GOLD analysis project Ga0209568, IMG submission 187406) | Marine gutless worms symbiont microbial communities from Max Planck institute for Marine Microbiology, Germany - Olavius sp. DAHAB.2... ...
CGCCACCAAGTACCTGGACAGCTATCTCAGATGGTTCCATCTCATCGAACTCGGCGACCAGCCATCGCCAAGAGCCTGCCTCGAGGCGGCGATGACGAGGCCATGCCTTCGTTTTGCGAATTGAGCCTTTCGAATACGCCGCACCGGATGGATTCCGATCCACCCATACCATGGGGATTCCGCCGGCGTTCGAGGAATGGCTGGGCGAACAGGGCGCCTTCCAAGCAGGAGCGCAAACGGGTCTCGGGCGCATCCTTTCCCATCGGGATGTCGTCAATATCGCCGATGTCTGCGCCGAGGAGATCTACCGGCGCGGCGACCCGCTCAGGGATGCGACGGCAAATCTTGGCGGTGCGCGCACCTTCGCGGCAATCCCCATGCTGGCTGGCGAGCGCCTGATTGGCGCCTTTACGGTATACCGTCAACAGGTGCGGCCATTTGACGCAAAAAGCCTCGAGGTGGCACGCATGTTCGCCGACCAAAGCGTCATTGCCATCGAGAATGCCCGCCTGATCGGCGAGATGGGACAGAAGAACTCGGCAGGAACGTAGTTTCAGGGAGTAAATGAGATGAACCTTCGCAAGACCTTGATCATCAAGGAGATCATCGAAACGGACGATTTCGGCACCGCCTGCGAACCGATAACCCGGGTCGCCGCCTTGGCCGTCGTCCGCAACCCCTTCGCCGACCGCCATGTGGAAGACCTGTCGGCGCTGTTCGACATGGGCGGCCAGCTCGGCGACCGGCTCATGGGCGACGCCGTGGCGGCGCTTTCCGGCCCGCCCGTCAGCTACGGCAAGGCCGCCATCGTCGGCGTCGCCGGCGAATTGGAGCAGGGCGGCGCGATGATCCACCCCAAATTGGGGAAACCCATGCGGGCCGCCGTCGGCGGCGGCAAGGCCTTGATCCCGTCCAACGCGAAGATCGCCGCCGCCGGGGCGCCCATCGACCTGCCGCTGGGGCACAAGGACGAGGCCTGGTCCTTCGATCATTTCGATACCATGACCCTGATGATCGCCGACGCACCGCGTCCCGACGAGATCGTGCTCTACATGGCGGTCGCCGACGGCGGCCGGCCGCACCCCCGGGTCGGCAGCGGGCCGATCACGGATTGAGGGTGACGGCGCGGGCGGACCGGCGCGCTGAGGCGAAGCCGGCACCCTAGCCGAGGAGCGTCAGTTGGAAACCTTCGGGTCATTCATTCTTGCCGCCCTGGCGCTCACGGGAAGTCCCGGCCCCAATACGCTCAGCCTGGCGGCGGTCGGCGCGGCCTTCGGGCGGCGGCGCGGGTTTCGTTACATGGTCGGGCTTAACCTGGGCGTGGCGGCGGTGATCGTCATTGTCGGGTCGGGAATCTCCGGCCTGCTTTTCGCCGTTCCCGGTGCCGCCCCGGTCGTTGCGGCGGCGGCGGGATTGTATTTCTGCTTTCTCGCCTACCGGATCGCCACGGCGCCGCCCATCGGCTCATCCGCCGAACCCGGTTCCGAACCCCGGTGGTTCGAAGGCACCCTTCTGTCGCTGGTCAATCCGAAGGCCTACGCCGCCATGGCGGCGATGTTTTCCGGTTTCAATCTCATTAGCGGCGACGCAATGGCGGACAGTCTGCTCAAGGCGGCGCTGCTCATGGCTTCCATCATCTTCGTCAACGTTTGCTGGCTCTACGCCGGTGCCGGGCTGACCCGGTGGTTTCGGGACGAGCGCACGAGCCGCGGGATCAACATCACCTTCGCCGTGCTGCTTCTGCTGTCCGTGGGCGCCGCTGTTTTTCTATAACCGGCGCCGCGTGCCCGGGCCGTTGTTTTTCAGGCCGTGGCGCCCAGATGCCCGGTCTTCACGTAGATCAGGCCACCCTCGGTGCTGAACGGCGTGTGTTCGCTGCCGGGCGGGTTCCTGAGCCAGGTGCCCTTCGGGTAGCGACCCAGTTCGTCCTCGAAGATCCCGTCCAGGACCAGGATCTCCTCGCCGCCGGGGTGCGTATGGCGGGTGAATTCCGTGCCCGGCTGCCATTTGACCAGGGCCACGTGCTCGAAGCCGCGCTCGAAAAGCGGCATGACGCTCAAGCCTGCCACCATGCCCGGCAGCCACGCGGCGCTGTGGGTGTCCACATGCACGGTCTCTTGGTCGTCCGGTTCCATCTGGCAGAGCTTGACGAAGATGGTGCAGCCCCCGGCGCTGTGCGGCTTGTGCCGCGAGCCCGGCGGGTTGCGCACGTAGCTGCCGGCCGGAAAATCGCCGGTCTCGTCGGAAAAGGTGCCGTCCAGGACCAGGAATTCCTCGCCGGCCGGGTGGGTGTGGGGATCAAAATAGCTGCCCGGCTGGAACCTGACGATGGTCGTCGCCCGGCCCTGTTCGGCACCGTCCCGGTCCAGCATGCGGCGCTCCACGCCGGCCAGCGGCGACGGGACCCAATCCAGGGTTTCCGTCTCGATGACCACGCGCTCGGTGAGATCAGCGTTGATCCGCATGATGGGGGCTCCTTCCTGAAGCCTACAGATAGGCGGCGGAGGGCTGTTGCACAAGTCACAGACAGGCGGGCGAAAAATGATCTACCTTTGCAAAAACCTAACCTTTTCCCATGACACTCATGGAAAGGCGCCGGCACAAGGCGCCGCACCACGACACCAGGCGTTCTCGAGCGGAAAATCCAACGAACAGGGCGAAGGGGAAAACAACCCTGGCCCTTCCATGGCCCCGGCATGACCCGGACGGCCAAGTAAGGAGTGACCGCTGATGGGAGACGCATCCTACGGCAATGCCATGACCGAGATCGCCCTGGCGCTCGCCATGGCCTTCTTCTCGCTGATGGTGCTGACCATGGTCTCCATGGGCGCGCCGGCCACGGCGCCCGACGCCAAGACCACCGAAGGGTCGCCCGTGAAGCTGACCATGGCGCCGCCGTCACCCAACGACCGGGCCGCCGAGAAGGACAAGGCCGCCGGCCGGGAAGAGATTTTGATCTTCTGGCGGGGCGGCTTCTTCGACAAGGATCTGAAACCGGTGGATGTCGCGGCGCGGCGCTTCGACGGCCCGGTGATCCTGGCCCTCTCGCCGGAACTCCCCATGTCCCGGGCCCTCGCCGCCCGGACGAAAATCACCGCCAACAACATCGTCGTCTCGACCCTGGACGCCCGCTGGCTGGCAACCCTGGATCAAGCCCTCGGCAAGGAGTAACCCATGTTCCGCTTCCCCCGCGCGTCGCTTTTCGCCGTTGCCGTCCTGGCCGTGCTGGCCTGGACTGGCGCCGCCGCCCAGGCCGCCGCCACCACCGACGAGGTGCGCCGCATCATCATCGAGGAATCCCGCGAGACCCTGGTGCCGACCTCCCTGGCCCTGGCCGTGGCCCAGGTGGAATCGGGCCTGCGCCCCGACCACCAGGGCGCCGACGGGGCCCGCGGCGTGTTCCAGATCCTGCCCGAGAGGGCACACGACCTGGGCACGGAACCGCGCGCGCTGTGGAACGCCCGGCCGAACGTCAAGGCCGGCCTGAAGGTTCTGGACGGCTTGCTCGACCGCACCGAGGGCCGCTGGGACGAGGCCCTCAGGGCCTACGCGTCGCTGCGCGACGGGCGCCCGGGCCACGCCAACCGCTACGTGGCCGACGTGCTCGGCTGGGAGCGCCGCTTCGCCGAACGCCTGGCCGCCCAGGACGCCGTCGACGGCCGGCGCCGGGAAGTGCTCATGGGCCACGACGACTGGCGCAGCCAGGAGCCGGAAACCGACATGGTCGGCCGCGACAGCCTGCCCGCCGGCGAGCCCGAGGACCGGGACTGGGACGACAGCGAGCCGGAATACGCCGAAGACGAACGCGACGAACCCGAGGAAACGGAAACGGCCGAACTGCCGCCCTATCTGCACGAAGAACGCATCGATCCCTCCGACGACGACGACACGGACGTCGAAGTGCGCATCTACCGGGGCGGCGGCACCGACGTGGAGATCACCGTCTACGAAGAGGAATACGAGGTTTCCCCGCCGCCGGCGTGGCGCAACGCGCCCCGGCCGCCGCGCATCTTCCACCGGCCGCCGCCGCGCAAGACCTGGAAGCGCCCGAAGCCCTTCTCCAAGCCCTTCGGCTGGCGCTCCACCCGCATGAGCCGTGAGTTCCGGGGGCCGCGCTGGTCGCCGCGGCTGGCCCGCAAGCTGAAGCGCCAGGCGCGGCGCAAGTTCGGCTGGAGGCACCGCCAATGAGCCCCCTTTCCGCAAACCTTCGCCGGGCCCTCCTGGCCGGCGCCGCCGTGGCCGTCCTGGCGGCCGGCTGGCCGGAAGCCACCGAGGCCCGCACAACGGGGCGCATGGACGCCGGGGAGCGCGACCGGATCATGCGCCTGGTCGTCCGCGAGGCCCGGCACATGGGCGTCTCCACCGCCCTGGCGCTGGCCGTGGCGAAGGCGGAATCGGATTTCGACGCCCGCGCCCGCAGCCACAAGGGGCCCCGCGGCGTCATGCAGATCATGCCCCGGACGGCCCGCACGGAATACGGCATCGCGCCGGGGCTGCTGTGGAACCCGCGCATCAACGTGCGCCTCGGCCTGCATTTCCTCAGGCGCCTGTTGAAACGTTATCGGGGCCGTGTCGATCTGGCGCTCTCCTACTATAATGGCGGTTCGGCCGTCGGCGACCTGCCTCACGCGCGGGTCATCCCGGCGACGCGGAAGTACGTGAACAGGGTGCAGCGCTACCGGCGGAACTTCAGCCGGCAACTGGCCCGGGAAGGACAGGACCTTGGATACCGTCTCACCGGAAAATCTGGTTCTCGAAGAGGGCAAGAGTTCTGAGCTCGCCCAATGTCTGCATGCGGTCCAGGAGATCACCGTCGATGACGACGACAAATACCCGGAAAAGACCTGCCGCGAACTGGCCCGGATCATCGTTTGTAGGACCTACGCGCCGGTGGTCCACGAGCTCTGCCACCTGGTGGTCATCGCCGCCCACGCCGGTTCGCCGTCGGGCCGCTACGAGGAGCTGTTCTGGGATTCCGGCGCGGCCCGGGCGGCCAACTTCCGGGCCCATCTCATGGCCCGCCCCTGGCAAGAGGCGCCCGTCGCCGTGGACGGCGGCGAGGCCGTGGCGAACTACGACGACAAACCCTTCGCCGTCTCCTACGGCCGCATGTCGCTCCTGTCTGCCCTCATGGAGTCCTCATGACGGCGCTCGGCTACACGGACCTGGACGAGGCGCTGACGCCGCTGCTGGGCGATTTCCCCGACGCCGCCGGGGTTTCCGATGCGGCCAACGAATTGTCCCGGCGGCTCTATGCCTACCTGGCCGACCACCTGCCGCCGGTCCAGGCGCAGCGTAAGCACCGCTCCTTCCTGACCTTCGCCGCCGAGCGCGCCCATGAGCGCGGCGAGGCGCTCACGCCGGGATGCCTGGACGACGAACTGGTTCTCGACTACTGGACGGCGCAGGCGGCCGGCGGCGAGGAGGGCGGCGATGTGGACGTGCGTACCTTCCGCGGCGTCTTCGAGACGGCGGCGCGGCTGATCCGCATCCTGCGTTTCGCCGAGGAGAAATACCGCATGGGCGGCGCGCTGCCCATCGGCACGGACTTCGAGGCCGGCGAGGTGGACCCGGCCGACTTCGAACGGGCGCTGGGCGAGATCGAGGAGAGCGACGATCCGGCGGCCCGCGCCGAGGTAACCCTGGGCGGCGCCGTCAAGTTCCTGAACAAGCGCGAACTGGGGGTGCTGGCGGAGGCGGCCCGGGGCGAGGCCGTGGCCCGGGCGCTCGTCCGCTCGATCCTGCGCGACGCCGTGTTCGGCGCCGCCCAGGCGCGCCTCACCCAGGCCCAGCGCGGCAAGCCCGGGCCGGAGGAGATGGCGGCGCTCATCGACGAACTTCCCGATGCCGACTACGTGGCCCGGCTGGAGGACTACCGGGCCCTCGCCGCTCACCTGGACCGCATGTTGCTGGCCGCCTTCCACGTGCTGGCCCGCAAGGGCCGGCCCGAGGCCATCTCGCTGGCGCTGGCGCTGCGTCCCGAGATGGACCTGGACGGCCTCGCCATGGACCCGGCGGAACCGGCTGCCGAGGGCAACGTCGTCTCATTCCAGGCGGCCGCCGCCGGCCGGAAGTTCTTCGAGGAACTGGAGGCGGGAGGGGGCGACCTCGGCCAACTGGGCACGGACGCCCTGGCCGCCTTCAAGGCGATCTCCCGCAAGGGGTTCACGGCGGCCGACGTGGCCGCGGCGGAAACCACGGAAGCCTTCGTCGACGGCGCGACCTTGTTGCTGGAACTGCGGGGCGATCTCGCCGGCTTCCTGGAGAAACACTCCGCCCCCATCGATTGGAGCGACCAGTTCACCGCCGATACGCCCGTCTTCAAACAACAATTCACGCTCTTGTACGGAGGCCAACATGGCTGACACCCCCGCCACCGAACGCTTCGCCGCCGAGGCCCTGGATACCCTGGCCCAGGTGGACGACATCATGCGGCCGGCGCCGGGCCGGGTCGGTTTCGCCGATCTGCACGCCTACGCCGTCGATCCCCATCACCAGCCGAGCGACAAGCTGCTCGACGCCCTGGACACGGACGCCGGCCTGCAGGCCGACTTCCAGCGGCTGCTTAGGAACACGGCCCGCTATTACATGCCCGAGGTGGCCGCCGCCAGCTCCGGCGCGCTGGAGACCCGCGAGGTGGACGGCTGCCGCATCACCTTCAAGTCGTCCCGGGCCGATCCGGACCAGCTCTACGTGATCGTCGAGGCGACCGCCGACAAGAGCTTCACCCCGGAGATCCTGTTCGTCCAATTCCCCGACGGACGCACCCGCCGGGCCGCCCTGGAAGGGGCGCGGGACGGCCGAGTGCAGATTCTGCTGGAGCGCGGATCGGAAATCGCCCAGGGTCTTCTGGATATCGCCACCGAGGTGTACGTGAAGTGAGCCCCGTCCGGGTATTCATCGCCACAACCGCCGGCCTGGTCGCCGTTCAGCGGATCACCGAGGAGGACCCGGAGGTCAACTCCGTGGTCTGCCTGGCCGGCAAGGCCGTGGCGCTGCCCATCAGCGCCGCCTACGAGGCCTTCGTCCGCGACCCCACCGGGGTGATCCAGCGCCACTTCGGGCATCCCGCCTTCCGGGTCGACGTGTCGGCCACCGTGGACGAGGGCTACAGTTGGCAGCTCGGCCTGTTCTGCGCGCACGCCCTGGTCAAGGCGGACCGCCTGGCCCATCCGGATTCCGACGTGCCGCTCACGGTCATCGCCACCGGCGAGGTCAACCGCGACCTGCACGTGCTGGGGGTCGACCATATCGCCGAGAAGTTCGACACCATCGCCGAGCAACTGGCGGCCATCGACGCCGATCCGGAACGCACCGTGCTCGCCGTTCCCCAGGCCAACGCCCAGGCCGTCGCCGGTCATCTGGAGGGTTCGGACCCGGCGCCGCGGCTGCTCGCCGTGAGCCACGCCGGGGAATTGCTGGATCACCTGGGCGTGCCGCTGACCTCGGCCGCGCCGCCGGCGCCCCCCGCCGCCGCCGAGCCGGAACCGGCCGGGCGCTCGCGCACCGGCCAGGCGGTGGCGCTGATCGCCCTGATCGTCCTGTTCGCCGCCGGCGCCGGGGCCGTCGGGGTCAACTACAGCCCGCAACTGAAGAAGTGGGCGGCAAAGTGGATTCCGGGCCTCACCGAACCGGCGCCCGCCGAAACCGCCGCCTTGCCGGAACCGAAGCCAGCACCGGCCGAAACTCCCACGGCGCCAAAACCGGCACCGGAACCACCCCCCACCGAGCCTGTGGCCAAACCGGCGCCGCCGAAGCAGGAACCGGCCGCCACACCACCGCCGCCCGATCCCATCATGGACGACGTGCGCAAGACCGCCGCTCCGGAACAGACGGACGTCATCCAGACGGCGCGCCGCCAGGACCTGCCCAAGGATCCGGTCCGCCTGGAGATCCTGGAGCGCCGGGCGCCGCCCGGCTATTCCTGTTCCGACGTGCGCGCCGGCGCCGCCGTGGCGGAGATCCACGCCGCCGAGCCGAAGGGCCCCTTCGCCTTCGCCCCGAGCGCCATGGAGAACCTGTGCACGGTGGAGATCAAGGCCACCGCCAACGTGGACGGCCTCTATCTCTTCGGCCGCTACCAGCGCTGGGCCAAAAGCCGCCCGGGCAAGGGCGAACCGGACAAGACCATCGACTTGGGGCCGCGCCGCGACCGGGTGCACTGGTCCGTGGACATCCCCGAGCGGATGAGCCGGGGTGCCTCGTTCCAGGTACTGGTGTTCTCGTCGTGGAACAATTTCAACGTACCGAAGCGGCTGTTGGCCCGCATCGGCTCGAAGCCGCGCAGCCCGGAGGCCCGCAAGGCGGTGAAACGCCTGAAAAAGCGGGGCATCGCGCTGCGCGCGACCCGCTTCCGGGTGGTCCCGGAAAGCCGCCTGAACCGGCTCCCCGACCCCCACAACCAGTCACGGCTGCAGAATTCCGGCGGCTGAACCGCATCAGCTAAGAAAAAACCGCCTGACCCTTCCATAGCCCCTCCGTCCATCACGCGAAGGAGATCGGCTATGAAGATCCAACCCAAGAATTCGAAACGCGCGGCCCTGCTCGGCGGCCTGCTTGGCGTCACCATGCTGGCCGGCTGCGTGCCGGCGACCACCGGCGGCGGCGAAGGCATCGGCTACCGCCAGGCCCGGTTCCAGGAAATCTCCGCCATGCGGAGTTACCGGTCGTGCATCGACGACGCCATGAAAGTGGCCGAGGACGCGCGCCGCCAGGGCCACGCCGCCGGCTACGGGCGCAGCGCGCAAATCATCGAGAAATGCGAGGCCGACGTGGGCCCCGAGGCCACCACCCTGGCCCAGGAGGAACGCATGCGGGCCTATGCGGTCAGCGTGCTGAACTACGTCAAGGCCGGCGACCTGGCCAGCGCCCGGCGCAACCTGGAGACCTTCAAGAAATCCTTCGACGGCCATGACCTCTATCTCTCCGACGGGTCGTCCTTCGTCGACACCATGACGGTGATCACCGCGGCCAAGGATTACGCCCGACCGCACCGCATCGCCATGATGAATGTCTCCCAAGACCTGCGCACGGAGATGCAGCGGGTCGCCTTCTGGAAACGCAACTGAGGCCAACGCCGAGGAGAACCCCCATGACCGCGCATCCGCATCATCGCATCCTGACCGCCGCCGCCGTCTCCCTCGCGGTCCTGGCCTTCGCCGCCGGCCCCGCGGCGGCCAAGTCGCCGGCCTGGAACCCGTCGGTCACCGAGAAACTGGTGAAGCTGCCGCAGGAGTACCTGAAGAAGTCCCTGGATCGGGATTTCCGCCGCTCGGCCCTGGCCGACGCCATCGTCGAGACGGAGCAGGAAATTCAGCTCAAGCTCCAGACCCTGGGCGATTTGAAAGAGGCCGCCGAACAGGCGGACGGCGAGCTGCACACGGAGCTGCGCCATCAACTGCTGGCCGAGAAGCAGCTCTACCTGAACCTGATGAAGGAACGCCAGGCCCTGAAGAAGAAGCACCTGGAGAAACGCCGCCGCGTCTACAAGCGCATCCTGGCCAAGGTGATGCGCAAGAAGCAGGGCGAGACGCCCGAGCAGATGGACCTGGTGAAGCGCCAGGAGGCGGCCCAGGCCCGCTTCCAACGCACCGTCGAGGCGGTCGACATGAAGATCTTCGCGACCACGGTGACACCGCAATCCAAGTACGCCACCGAATACGCCAAGAACCTGTCGGCGGCCAACGCGCTCCTGAAGGCCATCGCCGCGCACCCGGCCAACAAGCGCCCGACGGAGACCAGCCCCGTGGACAAGGCCGACTACCTGCGCCGCCTGGTCGCCGATACGGACGCCGAACTGGCCCTGGTCCAACAGGAACAGGAGATCGTCGGCTACATGGCCAAGCTGGTCTCCCTCAACGCCACCGCCCTGGCAGACGAAATCGCCGAGGACATGGACGCCGAGGAAGAGACGGAGACGGCCGGCGAAGATTCGCCCATCACCTCCGCCCTCAATCATTTCATTCAATGACCCGGAAGCCGAAGGAGATCCGTCATGAATAGGCTCACCAAATCCCTCACCACCGCGGCCCTCGTCGCCGCCATCGCCGCCACCGCCGGCGCCGCCCAGGCCGGCAGCATCGAGAACCTGGAGCGCGAGCGCGCCATCCTGCTGGAGACCTACCTGGCCCCGGACATGGCGGCCAAGGACCGCCACGCCAAGGCGAACCTGTCCAGGCGCCAGTTGGTCGACCTGGAGCGCATGGTGCTCCGCGACAAGTCCCTGGTCGGCCGCAACACGCCGGCCGTGCGCCGGGCCTTCGCCAACTACGACCTGTCGTTCCTGGTCCATGCGTCCCTGGAAAAGGACCTGACCATCCTGGACCACTGGCTGCAGCAGGTGGGCGTCAGCCAGGAAGCGGTCATGAACGCCGCCCGGAGGCGCCGCTAGGATGCGCGCCATTATTGCCCTCGCCGGTCCCGGCACCCGGGCCCTCAGTTACCTGCTGGGCTTCGCGGTGATCGGACTGGCCTTGGCGGTGATGATCACCGAGACCCAGGTGGCGGACATCGTCAACTGGTCGCAGAAGATCTTCGGGACCCTGTTCCTGGCCGTCTTCTGCGGCCTGGTCTACACGGCGGCCCTGGCCCTGGTGCGTGTCTCGGGGCGCGCCGTCACCGAGCCCGGGGTCCGCACCTGGTTCGAGGCCGGCATCCAGGCGGCTAACGCCATCGCCACCCTGGCGCTCACCTATACGCTGCTCGGCATCTCGCTGGGCATCGGCAGCCTCGCCGACCACGACCTCAACCCGGCGACCATCCAGGACGTCATCAAGGGCCTGACGGACAACTTCTCCATGGCCTTCATGACCACCGTGGTCGGCCTGCCCATGTCGGCGGGCCTGCGCGCAGCACTCCTGGTCGCCTACAGCCGGGCCCAGGACCGGGCCATCGTGTCCCCGCAACCCCTGCCCTACTTGGGAGATTGATCATGCGCTTCCTCCTGTTCAACGCCGTCGTCGGCCTGGCCCTGGTGTATCTGTTCAACGGCGGTGAAATGCCCACGGGCGGCTTCCGCGAAAGCGTCGCGGCGGTCCAGGACAAGGCCCAGGATCTGGCCGAGAAGGCGCGGCGCCAACTGGTCGTCGCTGATGCGCCGAAACCGAAAGCCCAGCCCAAGCCGGAGCCGAAGGCCGAACCCAAGGGTTATGCCAAGGACGTGATCCCGGCCCCGGCGCCGAAGAAGCCCCGGCCGGTGAAGCGCAAGCGCTCGGCCACACCGCCGCCGCCCCCACCGCCGGCGCCGGGCGCAAAGATGGCATCCGAGGACGCCCAGCCGCTGGTCGAGCCCCTGCCGCTGCCCGAAGCCAAAACCGTGGCCAGCCGGCCGGTCCATAGCATCGATGAATCGAAGGCCGTGGCCTCGCCCGTGGAACGCCGCCGCGACGCCGTGCTGGCCGACGGTCCGGTCAATGAGGCGGCAACCGCAAGCCGCCGGCCGGTGGCCCTCAAGGAAGGAACGCATTTGATGTCGGCCGCCGAACGCCGGCGCCAGTTGGACAGCCTGGCCGAGGAAATGGAAATGCTCTATCTGGAAAAGATCGGAGGCTGAGCCATGACCCGGCGGCGCCTCACCTTCGTCCTGGCCATGGTTGGCATCGTCGCCGCGATCCTTGCGGTGCATACCATCGATGCCCCGGTGCGCCCGGATCCCCTCGAGCGCCCGGAGACGGCAACGACGGCACCCGTTCCCGCGCCTGAGCCTGCCGCCGTCACCCACGTGAGCCTGCCGCCGCCGCCGGCCCTCGCCGCGCCCACGCCGGAGATCACGCCGGAGATCACGCCGCTGGCCGCCGCCGAGACGCCGGCCCGGCCAATCACCCCCATGGCCGCGGCGCCGAAAACGCAGTCGCCCGCCGAACCCATGCCCCAGCCGGCCCGGGCCGTCGAGCCCCTGAAACCGGCGCCGAAACCCACCCCGAAGGCCGCCGCGGCACGGCCCGTGGAGCCCCTGAAGGCGGTCCCCGAGCCGAAAGCCCAAGAGAACACCACGAAGGAAATCACCGAAACCCGTGATGCCGCCGAACCGGCGCCGCCGATGCAGGTCGCCGACAAGGCGGTGCAGGCCGCCGGGCGCCCCCTGCTCAGGCTTTTGGAGCACGGCGACGGCCCGAGCGTGGAGATCACCTGGCCCCGGGACCGCCGCGCCCGAGATACCCTGCATCAGTTGTTCCAGCGGTGCTACGGCATGCGGGTCGCGGTGCTGGGCGCCGACGGCCGCCTCTATGACACGGACTCGCCGCGCGGCACTCCCTGGACCATCAACACGGACCGCTTTTCCGGCTTCATCCGGCAATCGTCGGGCGGCGTGCCCCTGGCCGAACGGCAGACCGTGCTGCGCATCCGCGGCCGCCACGGCCTCGACCCCCGGGCCGCCGCCGTGCGCGTCTTTCCGCGCCGCGCCGATGCGCTTCTGCTGGGCGGCCTGAGCCGGCTGGTGGGCGCCACCTACCGCAAGGCGCGGCGCATCCAGGCCGCCTACGGGCTGGCCGAGAACCGGGTCCACATCGAGCACATCCGGGTCGACGGCCGGCCCGTGGCCGGCGCCATCGATCTTTCACACGCGGCCCGCCGCGGCTGCGTCCTGTAGGGAGGAACCGCCATGAAACGCCTGCTCATGACCGCCTGGGTCCTGGCAATCGCCGCCCTTCCGCTGGGCCCGGCGACGGCCGGCACGGAGGCCCTGGTCGCCCTCGACGGCGCCGATGATGTGGCCTGGGAACGCCGCGTCGCGGTCCAGGACCTGCTCCGCGGCCATTACGGTTTCGACCAGGTCAAGGTGCTGGTGGACAGCACCGCCGAGGAACTGCCCGGCCGGGTCCGGAAGTTCCTGGAAGCGCCGCGATCGGGCGGCGACCGCCGTCTGGTCTGGATCAGCGGCCTCACCAACAGCCACGGCAAGACCGTCTGCCCCGGCCCGGGCACCCGGCCGATCCGCCCGGCGGCGCCGAGCCTGATCCTGGCGCCCGCCTGCTATGGCAAGATCATCCGGTTCCCGCAGGGTGCGCGGCACTACGGCCTGACGGCCCCGGAACCCAGGCAAGCGGCGGCCCGGGTGGGGCGCATCGATGCCGCCGACCCGGCCCTGATCGCCTTCCTGACACTGCCCGTGGGCGACCCCCGGTTCGTCGCCGGCGCCGACACATTGGTCCTGGACGCCCTCAAGGCCGGCAGCCAACGCGGCGTCATCGACCCGGTCCGCCTGCTCACCCAGTTGCGCACCGGGTTCCGCTGGAACGGCAGCGCCTACACGCCGAGCCTGGACCTGTTCCACCGGGGCGTCGAGACGGACAATCTGGGGCCCTTCGGGTTCCTGCCCCGGGCCCAGGCCGGCGACAAGCTGAAGCGCATCCGCCCGGTGCGCCGCCTTCGCGGCCCGCTTCGGGTGCATGACAATTCCCGCGGCCAGGGCGGTCCGGCCCTGACCGTGCGCCGCGCCGGTCCGGTGCGGGTGCTCAGGGCCGACAAGAGCGGCGCCATGCGCTACGTGGCCCTCGGCGACAGTCTTTTCGGATGGGTCGAGAACCATGACCTGCGCCTTTGATATCCTGCGCCGGTGTGGCGCCGTCGCCGCGGTCCTGTTGCTGGGTGCCTGCAACACGGTGAATTACGTGGACCGGGGCAACGTGGAGACCGTCGGCCGGGCCCAGCCGGACGCCGACCCGCTGGCCCGGCAGGTGGATTTCCACCTGACCCGCGCCTTCTACGAGACCCCGCCGGATTGCGTCATGGTGCTGCCCGCATCCCTGCCGAAGGGCACGGATCGGAAGATCGGCGCCGCCATCGACGACGCCGTGGCCCGCCACCTGAGCGGCTACATGGACCGGGTGATCGGCGCCCGCCGGCTCAGCGCCCAGGCCCGCAATCGGGCCCTCGACCCGGGCCACCCCGGCGACCGCAAGCGCCTAGCCCGGGCACTCCGCTGCGACAGCGTCATGGAAGTGACCACGGGCGGTGTGGAGTCCTCCTACGCCGTGGTCTGGGCCAACGTCTCCGTCGGCCTGACCCTGACCTTGCGGCGGGCCAAGGACGGCCAGGTGCTTTGGCGCGGCGCCCATACGGCGGAACGCATGGACGGGGGTCTGCCCATATCCGTGTTCGGCGCCGCCGCCGGCATGTTCAACGCCGGCCGGCTGGTCGGCGACACGGACGCGGTGCCCTCCATGATCGACGACAACCTGCGCCGGACCCTGACCAGCCTTCCGGATATGCGTCGTAACTGATTGAAAAACAACAATATAAATTTTTTCTGGATTTTAGATGCAATTTTGCGCCTAAGCCTCTCATAGCTTCCCCTGAGGCCCGAGGGGTTCCCGGGCAACGGATACGAAACGAAGGAGTTAGGACTATGAAACGCAAGATTCTCGGTATCGTCACCGCCGCCCTGCTGGTCACCGGCATTTCCGCCGGCAAGGCTTCCGCCACGGACGCGGAGACCTTCGGGACGTTGGCCGGCGCCGCCACCGGCGGTTTCATCGGCTCGCACATCGGCAGCGGCGACGGCCGCCTGGTGGCCACCGCGGCGGGCGTGCTGATCGGCGCCGTGCTCGGCAACGAAATCGGCCGCGCCCACGAACACCGCCACGGTACCGTCTACGATCCGGTCTACACGGGAACGGACTACGACCGGCGCGTCTACCGCCCGGTCTACACGGCACCCCGCCCGGCGCCGAAGCGCAAGGTGGTGATCCACAAGCGCACGGTCATCGTCAAGCACGTGGCCCCGCACTACGACCGACACGACCATTGGGACCGCAAGCGCTGGAAGAAGCGCATGAAGAAGAAGCGCCGCTGGGAAAAGCGCCGCCGTGAACTGGCCCGCACCTGCTACGAGCATCCCCGGCGCTGCGCCCAGGCCTTCTAAGGCCGTCCCCTTCTCCCCCGAGGCCTCCCCCTCGGCCTCCCCTGCGGCGCCCGGCCGAGACTCCGTCTCTCCGGGCGCCGCCTTTTTTCGCGCCTCGGCAACCGGGCATTGACCCGGCCGGCACCTTTCACGATGATCCCGTCGGACCAATACACCCTGCGGACCACGGGGAGGAACCACCATGCGAGGCGCCGATCTCATCGCCGCGACCCTGGCCAAGGCCGGCGTCGAGGTGATCTACACGCTTTCCGGCAACCAGATCATGCCCATCTTCGATGCCTGTATCGACGTCGGCATCCGGCTGATCCACACCCGCCACGAAGGCGCCGCCGTCTACATGGCGGAGGCCCATGCGCAGCTCACCGGTGAGGTGGGCATCGCCATGATCACCGCCGCGCCCGGCTTCGCCAGCGGCCTGGGGCCGCTCTACATGGCGCGCCAGGCGGAGAACCCCGTTCTCCTGTTGAGCGGCGATTCGCCCCGCGCCCAGGACGGCAAGGGCGCCTTCCAGGAACTGGACCAGGTGGCCGTCTCGGCGCCGCTGACCAAATTCTCGAAACGCCCCGAGGCCGCCGCCGATCTTGGACGGGACACGGCCGAGGCGATCCGCGTGGCCTTGTCCGGACGCCCGGGCCCGGCGCATCTGGCCCTGCCCTTCGATCTGCTCAACCAGGAGGTGGGCGAGGTGGAGCTGCCGTCCGAGGCCGATTGCCGTGCGGCGACGGCGGCCCTCGCAGCGGATGAGCTCCGGACCATCGTCGATGCCCTGGCCGCCGCCGAACGCCCCGCCATCATCACCGGGCCCAGGCTCAATCCCAGCCGCGCCGGCGGCCTGTTGGCGGAACTGGCCGAGGCCGCCGACGCGCCGGTGATCCCCATGGAAAGCCCGCGCGGCCTCAACGATCCCTGCCTCGGGGACTTCGCCGGCACCCTGGCGCGGGCCGACCTCATCGTGGTGCTCGGCAAGACGGTGGATTTCACCACCGGTTTCGGCCAACCGCCGGCCTTCGGCGAGGATTGCCGGGTGATGGTCGTCGATCCGGAAACGGACGCCCTGGACCGGGCCGGCCGGGCCTTCGGCGGCCGCCTGGCCTTGGCCAGCCAGGCCGACGCGCCCGCCGCCGCGCGGGCCCTGGCCGGGGCCTGCGCGGGCGGCGACGGCCGCAAGGCGTGGCGGGCGGAAATGGCGGCGGCCGTGGCTGCCCGCGCCGCCGAACCGGATGACTCCGGCGACGGCCCCATGCGGCCGGCCGAGCTTTGCGCCGCCGTGCAGCGCTTGTTGGACGCGGCCGACGATCCCATCCTGATTTGCGACGGCGGCGAGTTCGGGCAATGGGCCCAGGCCTGCATCAGCGCCCCCACCCGGATGATCAACGGCCCGTCGGGGGCCATCGGCGGTTGTCTCTGTTACGCCCTGGCGGCGAAAATCGCCCGGCCCGGGGCCACCGTGGTGGTGCTCATGGGCGATGGTACCGCCGGTTTCCATTTCGCCGAACTGGAGACGGCGCACCGCTACGGCGCCGACTTCATCGCCGTCATCGGCCACGATTCCCGCTGGAACGCCGAGTACCAGATCCAGCTCCGCGACTACGGCGCCGAACGGCTCAATGAATGCGAGCTGAACCCGACCCGCTACGACCAAGCCGCCGCCGGCTTCGGCTGCCACGGCGAACACGTTACCGAGGCTGCCGACCTGGACGCCGCCCTGAAACGGGCCGCCGAAAGCGGCCTGCCGGCCTGCGTGGTGGGCGTCATCGAGGGCCTCGCGGCACCGTCGGGTTCCGGACATTAGGTTTTGAAACAATCGGCGGTTTTCAATTCCGGCGGCATGGATATGCTCGGAATCCGATGACCGATACGGACAATATCATTATCGACACCACGGCCCGCATTTTCCGCGAACTGGCCGACCCGCAAACCGTCAACAGCGCCGCCGACGAATCCTGGAAACGGGACCTCTGGTCGGCCCTGGAAGAATCCGGCCTGACGCTGGCCTGGGTGCCCGACACGCTGGGCGGCGCCGGCGCCGAGATCCAGGACGGCTTCGACATCGCCAAGACGGCCGGGGCCCACGCCGTCGCCGTTCCCCTGGCGGAAACCCTGCTGGCCGGCTGGCTGCTGGCCAAGGCGGGGCTCACCACGCCGGCCGGCCCCATGACCGTGGCGCTTTCCGGCGCCGCCCAGGCGCCCGCCCTGGACGAAGCGGGCCGGCTCACCGGTCGCGCCGACGGGGTGCCCCTGGCCGAAGCCGCGGACCATTTGGTTCTCATGGCCGACGGCCCGGGCGGCCGCCAGGTCTGTTTGGTGGCGCTGCCGGATTGTGAGGTGCTGGGCGGTCCCGGCATGGCCGGCGACGGTGTTGCCGGGGTGGTTCTGGACGGCGCCGAGCCGGCGGCCCGGTCGGCGGTGCCGAACACCCTGGCGGCCGAGGACCTGATGCTCATGGGGGCCGCCGTCAGGGCCTGCCAGATGGCCGGTGCGCTGCAGGCGGTGCTCGACATGGCCGTCGACTACGCCCAGGAGCGCCAGGCCTTCGGTCGGCCCATCGCCAAGTTCCAGGCGGTCCAGCACAACCTGGCGCGGCTCGCCAGCGAAACGGCCGCGGCCGCCGCCGCGGCCGGTTCCGCCGCCGATACCATCGCCGGCGCCGACGCCTTCGATGACGCCGTGTTCCTGGAAGTGGCGGCGGCGAAGATCCGGGCCGGCGAGGCGGCCGGGGAAGGGGCGGCCATCGCCCACCAGGTGTTGGGCGCCATCGGCTTCACCGACGAGCACGTGCTGCACCGCTTCACCCGGCGGCTCTGGGCCTGGCGCGACGATTTCGGCACGGAAACGGAATGGGCCGTCGGCTTGGGCGCCATGGTGGCGGCGGGCGGCGCCGACGCGCTCTGGCCCCTGGTGGCCTCCAGGTAGGGCGGAACCATGAGCGGACCCATCCATTTCGACCCCATCCGCCTGCCCGCCGAGGCCGAGGACCTGCGCCGCGAGGTCCGCGCCTTCCTCGCCGAAGAGATCGCCGCCGGACGTTTCGATCCGGTCCAGGCGCCCATGGGTGACGGCCATGACCTTGAATTCAGCCGCCGCGTCGGGGCCCGTGGCTGGATCGGCATGACCTGGCCGAAGAAGTACGGCGGCGCCGAACGCAGTTTCCTGGAGCGCTACGTGGTCACCGAGGAGTTCCGCGCCGTCAGCGCCCCGGTCAGGGCCCATTTCACCGCCGACAGACAAAGCGGCCCGATCCTGCTGAAGTACGCGCCGGAGGCGATCAAGCTGGACATCCTGCCCCGCATCACCCGGGGCGAGTGCTGTTTCTGCATCGGCATGAGCGAGCCCAATTCGGGCTCCGATCTGTTCGCCGCCAAGGCCAAGGCGGAGAAGACGGCGGACGGCTTCGTCCTCAACGGCGCCAAGATCTGGACCACCAACGCCCAGAACGCCGACTACATGATCGGCCTGTTTCGCACCTCGCCACCGACCGAGGACAACCGCCGTCACGGCCTTTCCCAGTTCCTGGTGGACATGAAATCGACGGGCATCGCCATCAACCCGATCCGCTCCATGGCCGGCGGCTCGGAGTTCAACGAGGTGGTGTTCACGGACTGCGCCGTGCCCGCCGACCACCTGCTGGGCGAGATCGACGGCGCCTGGAAGCAGGCGACCAGCGAACTGGCCTATGAACGCAGCGGCCCGGAACGCTTTCTCGAGACCTTCTACGTGCTGACGGAACTGACCCGGGCCTTGGGTGAGAAGCCCGATCCCCGCGCGGCGGAAGGCCTGGGCCGGCTGGTGGCGCAGCTGCACACGCTCCGGCGCATGTCGGTGTCGGTCAACGGCATGCTGCAGGCCGGCAAGGAGCCGGTGCTGGAAGGCTCCATCGTCAAGGACCTGGGCACCGTCTGGCAGCAGGCGCTGCCGGGCAAGGCCCGTGAGCTGGCCGCCTTCGCCGATGGCGACCGGGCCGCCTTCGACGCGCTTTTGCCCCACGCGCTCACCATCGCGCCGAAGCTGACCATCCAGGGCGGCACCACCGAGATCCTGCGTGGCATCGTCGCCCGCGGCCTCGGGCTCCGCTGAGGCGCGCCCCCTTGGCCGACCTGGGCCCGCTGCTCTGGCCGAAGACCGTCGCCCTTGTCGGCGCCGCCGAGGATCCGGACATCCTGCGCGGCCGCATCCTCAACGTCATGCGTCAGCACGATTTCTCCGGCGAGCTCTTTCCGGTCAGCCGCTCCAGGGACACCGTGCAGGGCCTCAAGGCCTATGCCTCCGTTGCCGACTGCCCGGCGCCGGTGGAACTGGCGGTGCTGATCATCCCCGCCGATGCGGTGGCCGACGAGCTGCAGCGCTGCGCCGCCGCCGGCGTCAAGGCGGCCCTGGTCCTGGCGTCCGGGTTCGCCGAGGAGCCCGGCGGCGCCGGCGACGGGATGCAGGCGCGGATCCGCGAGATCGCGGCCGGCCACGGGATCACCGTCATGGGCCCCAACTCGGAGGGCTTCGCCAACCTGGCCATGAAGCTCTGCGCCACCTTCTCGCCGACCATGGAGACGGAAGGCGAGCCGCTGGTGCCGGAATGGCACGCCGAGGGATCTGGCCGGCACATCGCCGTGGTCGCGCAGAGCGGCGGCGTCGGCTTCTCCTTCTTCGACCGGGGCCGGCCCAAGGCGCTGCCCTTCAGCCACATCGTCACCACCGGCAACGAGGCCTGCCTGGAAAGTTTGGATGTGGTCGACCACCTGATCGACGACGAAAGCACCGGCGTCATCCTGATGTTCATGGAGGACGTCAAGTCGGCCGACAAGTTCCGGCCCACGGCGGAGAAGGCGCTCAGGGCCGGCAAGCCGCTGATCATCGCCAAGATCGGCCGCACCGAGGCCGGCGCCCGGGCCGCCATGTCGCATACCGCCGCCATGGCCGGAACCTATAGCGCCTACGAAGCCATATTCCGGCGCTTCGGGGTGATCCCCGGCACGGATACGGAACAGATGGTCGACCTGGCCCAGGGGTTCAGCGTCTACGCGGACCGCCTGCCGGCCGGCAAGCGGGTCGGCGTGTTCACGGCCAGCGGCGGCGGCGGCGGCTGGATGGCCGACGCCTGCGCCGAGGCCGGCTTGAGCGTGCCGGAACTGGACGCCGAAACCCGGGCCAGGATCGACCCGCACCTGCCCGCCTACGGCACCTCGCAGAACCCGGTGGACGGCACCGCCCAGTCGATCCGCCAGAAGGGCTACGCCGCCATGTGCGAGATGATCGCGGGATCCGGGGAGGTGGACGGGGTCATTGCCGTCACCTCGGCCCGCAACCCCATCGGCTGGCAACGCGAGCGGGACCAACTCATGCGGGTCGGCCGGGAGACGGAGAAGCCGATCCTGCTCTGGGCCTACACGCTCCCCCACCCGGGCGTCCAGGAGCTGGTCAGCCGGGCCGGCCTGCCCCTGTTCACGGACATGCGCAACGCCGCCGGGACGCTCGCCGCCATGGCCGACTACCGGGCCTTCCGGGAAAACTTCCTGAAGCCGGCCGAGATGCGGCCGCCGACGGACGCCGCGGACCGGGCGGCGGCAACGGCGGTGCTCGACGCGGCCGGGCCGGTGGTTCCCGAATACCAGGCCCGGGCGGCGCTGGCCGCCTACGGCATCGGTGAGGAGCCGAACGCGCTGGCGACCACGGCGGAGGAGGCCGTGGTCACCGCCTCGCTCACGGACCGGGCCGTGGCCATGAAGGTGCAATCCCCGGATATCCTGCACAAAACCGAGGCCGGCGCCGTGGCGCTCGGCCTGCGTGGCGGCAACGCCGTGGCCGAGGCCTTCGAGCGGATCGTGGCGCAGGCCCGGGCCCACGCGCCCAAGGCCGCCATCGACGGCGTCCTGGTGCAGCCCATGGCCGCCGGCGGCGTCGAGGTGATCATCGGCGTCAACCGCGACGAGAAGTTCGGCCTGATGCTGATGCTGGGGCGCGGCGGCATCCACATGGAGACCGTGGACGACGTGGTGTTCTCGCCCCTGCCCGTGGACAAGGCCGAGGCCCGCTCCATGATCGCGCGCCTCAGGGGGGCCAAGCTGCTCGACGGGCAGCGCGGCGCCGCGCCCGCGGACAAGGCCGCCTTGGCCGAAACCATGGTTCGCCTGTCGGCCTTCGCCACGGACCATGTCGAACGCATCGAGGAGATCGACCTGAACCCCATCAGGGTGCACGCCGACGGCGTCAGCGTCCTCGACGCCCTGATTATCCAACGGAGAAACAAATGAGCGAATACGGTTCCTATGCGGACATCGGCGTGGAGCTAAAGGATTTCGTCGCCACCATCGAGATCCAACGGCCACCCCACAACTTCTTCGACATCGAGCTGATCCACCAGATCGGCGACGCGCTGGAGGCCCTGGACGATGATCCGGCCTGCCGGGCCGTGGTGCTCTGTGCCCAGGGCAAGGCCTTCTGCGCAGGCGCCAACTTCGGCACCGGCGAGGACCTGGGCGCCGACGGCCAGCTCAAGACCCAGACCCCGACCGAACGCGCCCAGCACCTCTACGTGGAGGCGATCCGCCTGTTCGAGGCGAAGAAACCCATCGTCGGCGCCATCCACGGGGCGGCCATCGGCGGCGGGCTCGGGCTTGCCATGGTGCCGGACTTCCGGGTCACCTGCCCGGAGGCACGGTTCTCGGCCAACTTCACCCGGCTCGGCTTCCATCCGGGCTTCGGCCTGACGACCACGTTGACGGAAACCATCGGCAAACAGAACGCGGCGCTCATGTTCTACACCTCCAGGCGCTTCAAGGGCGACGAGGCCCATGCCATGGGCCTGGCCGACCTGCTGGTCCCCCAGGAGGAGGTGCGCACGCAGGCGATTGCCCTGGCCGCCGAGATCACCGAGAATTCCCCCCTCGGCGTCGTCGAGACCCGGGCCACCATGCGCCGGGGCCTGGCCGAGCGGGTCCGTGCCGCCACCGACCATGAATTGGCGATCCAGACGCGGCTCCGGGCGACGGAGGATTTCAAGGAGGGCGTCAAGGCCATGGCGGAACGCCGGGTGCCCGATTTCAAGGGGAAGTGAGACGGAACCGGGAAAAGTTTTTCACCGGTTGAAATGGCGCTTCATTCTGCGTTGATCAGCGGCGCAGATGGGCTAAAACGACGGCCGGCGCGCGATCCCGGGGGGATTGGGAAAGCCCGCGGCGCCGAGAGTTGGGGAGAACCAAGAATGCCGGAAAGCCATACGTCCAGTGAACCCACCGCCATGCACCGCCTGCTCCATGCGGACTCCGTCGCCGTCATCGGCGCGTCGGAGGACCGGGGCAAGTTCGGCGGGCGGTTGATCTACAACCTGATCCACCATGGGTTCAAGGGGACCCTCTATCCCATCAACCCGAAGCGCGAGACCATCCTCGGCCTGAAGGCCTACCCGAACATCGCCGAGGTGCCGGGCAAGCCGGACGTGGCCGCCGTCGCCGTGCCCGCCGCCTACCTGTCGGAAACCCTGCAGGGCTGCGCCGACGCCGGCGTCAAGGTCTGCATCGTGATCACCGCGCAGATGGCGGAAGCCGGCGAAGAGGGTGCGAAGCGCCAGGAGGAGGCCCTTTCCATCGCGCGCAAGGCGGGCATGCGGATCCTCGGCCCCAACTGTCTCGGTGCGTTGAACGCCCAGGCCGATGTCTGCCTGTCGCCGTCGGTGACCATGTCCGTGGACAAGCTGCCGAAGGGCAAGGTGGGCGTGGCCAGCCAGTCGGGGGCCCTGCAGACGGCCATGTTCATCCGCGCCCATGACGCGGGCGTCGGTTTCTCTTCGTCCATCACCTTCGGCAACCAGGGCGACCTGGAACTTTCCGACGGCTTCGAATACCTGGTGGATGATCCGGAAACGGGCGCCATCTTCGTCTACGTGGAAGGCCTCAAGGACCTGGAGCGTTTCCGCACCGCCGCGAAGAAGGCCCGCGACAAAGGCAAGCCGGTGGTCGCCGTGAAGGCCGGCCGCACGGCGGAGGGCGCCGCCATGGCCAACTCCCACACGGCCAGCCTGACCGGGTCCTACGACAACTTCGTGGCGCTTTGTGAATCGCTCGGCATCGTCGTCACCGACCAGCCGGACACAGCCGTCTTCTGCGCCGATGCCCTGGCCCGCTGGGGCGCGCCCAAGGGCGACGGCCTGGCGGTGGTCTCGGGCTCCGGCGGCGCCGCCGCCCTGGCCGCCGACTTCATCGCCGAAAGCTCCTTCCACGCGGCCAAACTGAGCGACAAGGCGATCAAGCATTTCGAACAGCACCTGCCGCTGCGCAAGGAGACGGCGATCGTCGATTTCGGCGGCTACGAGAAGCCCTTCGTCGAGGACGTGATGATGGAAACCCTGGACGTGCTCGCCGACGATCCGGACGTGGGCGCCATCCTGTTCATCATGACGCCGCAGCCGGCCATGGAACGGATTTCCGAAAGGCTCAATTCGCGATTCGTAGGCATTGTGGTAGAATCCCTCTCGATACGCTTTGGGAGTCAGAGAGATGGATCACGAGCGCTTTCGGGACTGGTTCTCGCGTGTCGATGAGTTGACGGCGGCGCAGC
>Ga0209568_1000164_pt1 | contig 23327 bp, 20 predicted proteins | sample WorMetOlspDAHAB2_FD_187406 | JGI IMG/M metagenome (GOLD analysis project Ga0209568, IMG submission 187406) | Marine gutless worms symbiont microbial communities from Max Planck institute for Marine Microbiology, Germany - Olavius sp. DAHAB.2... ...
CCCAAAAGTAGCCAGGACCAGTAAGCGCCAGCATTGCCATGTCTGGACCAAACCCAAAAGTAGCCAGGACCAGTAAGCGCCAGCATTACCATGTCTGGACCAAACCCAAAAGTAGCAGGGCTGACTACCGTAATAAAAAACAGAAGAGTCGTGATGGTAGTACTACCAGTCCTGTATATAACCTGCATATTCAGTCTGAATACACAGGCCCGACTTAACTTCTTCATACCTGGCCTCACATAAGACCGCACTAGAATCCTGACAAAACATGCTGGAGTAGCTGTTTAATCTTCCAGTACTATTTCCCCAGCATTGAGCAGTGAAAACTCCTGATGGCCAGCTATAACAACCATGCCCTCTGCCAACAAATCCTCATTGATCATGGAGATCAGACGATTAAAGCAGATCCGCCTGAAAGCCTGAACGACAGATCGTTCAGCAATGATCGCCCAGCGCGCTCACATAACAATGACTTGATGATCAATCTCAAGGAACAGTCAACCAATTCGCCTATTCCATACTTCAACGATAGGGTGACTAAAACATCTTGATGGCAACAAATGCTAGGCTGGGCGCACACCAGCATCTTCTGCAAAACAGCAAAAGGCCAGGTGTCGCTTCGACCCGTCAGCGAAACTCATATGGTAACAGGCGGACAAGAGACCTCATCACAGGTTCTCTTCCGAAAAGCAACGGTGCTGCCAGCGAGGATCGAACTCGCGACCTCTCCCTTCACCCCATCAGCAGCGTCTTACGACTGCGACACGGAGCGGACCATCCCTTCGCCATAGGAGCGTTACAAGTTGCAACTTTAGGCGCCATCCGTCTGGTCTCTACACCTTCTTGGCAAAACCAAGCTTGGCTCGGGATTGGCATAGGACAAACCATCCGCTTTCCCCGAATTTGAACGGTTTTCACTCAATTGTTTCCAACTGAGGAGGCAATCTACCAAGGGAGTGCTCTACCACTGAGCCATGGCAGCAAAAAACTTCCGACGGGAGTCTCGCACACACTTCGATGATACGCAACCGTATATGATGGAGATTCCAACTAATTCGAGAATTTCGAATTCTCACAACAGGCAACACTAACGGAACTTCTGTGAATTTCGAATTCTCACGACAAACAACAGAAACGGAGGCGCTGCTAACCCCGAAGAAAGCGAGAGAAAGACACCGTCATCAAAACCTGGCAAGAACCTAAAGGTGGTGGGCGCACAAGGGATCGAACCCTGGACCTACTGATTAAGAGTCAGCTGCTCTACCGACTGAGCTATGCGCCCTGATGACCGAATAAATAGAGGACTTTAGTCTAATGAGTTGCGACCTATCTATCAAGAACTAATTGATACCACGATAAAAGTACAGTGTCCTGTCAGAATACTCATGCCTGCATTGACACCAAGATAAATAAACGTAGCTTGTCCCATGGAATACTCATACCTGCATTGATACACGAACTAAGAAATCGGCAAAAAGCTATCCCTGTTCAGTATGCCATTGGGATCCATAGAAAGCTTTATCCCGCGCAAAATCTCCAGTTCCACGTGCGGAATAATCTTGCGAGCCAAATTGAGCTTCTTTCGACCAATACCGTGCTCTGCAAAAACTGAACCTCCCAAGTCCAATACCAAGTCGTACAACATTTCGCTCACTTGATCGCCATATCGCCGAAAGACGATTCCATCCATATCCTCAGGTTGACTGAAGTTGAAATGAATATTCCCAGTACCTAGATGCCCAAAAGGCACGGGACGTATGCCAGGAACAATGGCTTCAGCAGCTTCACAGCCCTCCCGTATAAGACGAGGAACATTCACAACTGGAACTATGACATCGTGTTTTATGGATACTCCAGCCCTAGATTGAGCTGCAGGAACTGAAGTCCTTATGAGCCACAAGCGATCAGATTCTTCCGCAGAATTCGCTACCACCACATGAGACACAGTGCCAACAGACTTAGCATCATTCAAAAAAATGAGGACCCTGTCCCGCAGCAAGATCGTTGGATCGCCCCCAGCAGATGCGAAATCCCTTCCTCCGCCTGACCTAGTTGAAGCGACTTCAAGTAATACATACCAAGAATGATCGAGATCTAACTGGATGTCATGACCTAGAACATGGTTCCGCACCATTGTGATACTGGTTTTAGGGAGCAGTTCAAAGGAAACCAATTGTTTTCCAAACTCTCCTCGCGCACAATCGAGTAGCTCTACCGCCATGCTGGGACATGATAAGCCGCAAAAAGCTGCAATCCTAGCCGTAAAAGAGGGGAACAGCGATAAGACGGCAGCAGTAATTATCCCGAACACACCCTCTGTTCCGATGAAGAGTCTGTTCAAATCACATCCTGCCCCTTTTCCTCCGGGCTTTGTCAGTCCATTCCACACTGTACCATCAGGCAGCACCACTTCTAGCCCTGACACCATGCGACCGGCATTTCCGTAAGCCAAAGCCATACTCCCTCCGGCATCAGTGGAGATATTGCCACCGATAGTGCAGTCAGAAAACAGGCCGAGTGGAAATAACTTTCCGACACTCTTTGCAACATCTTGTACTACTTTCAAGCGAGTTCCAGCTTCGACAGTGATCGTGTTAGATCTCGTGTCGATTTCGCGAATCTTGTCAAGTTGCTCCAATGAAAGCAGTATTTGGTTCCCTGACTGATCAGGGATCTGGCCTCCGACTAGACCTGTATTGCCTCCTTGCGTTACGATGGGTACGCAGAATTCATTCGATATGCGCACAATGGAGACTACTTCTTCAAGGAGTTTAGGCTTGACAACAGCCAACGCCCTTCCTTGAAAGGAGCCTCTCGGGCCCAATAAATGAGAAGCCATATCTCCTTGAGAAACCAAAATCCCTGACGGATCTAGGATATTTGCAAGTGCATCAATGACATGATCCGACATAAGAACCCCCAGAATCCCTGTTGCAGCTGCTCATCCTAGCAGACCAGAAATGCAGACCAGGAATAGTTCCACCTAAATCACGCCTAGCCAGGCATATAAATCCCAAAAGTCCTAATGCCAGGAACGCACAGAACCAAACCAGGAATAGTTCCACCTAAATCACGCCTAGCCAGGCATATAAATCCCAAAAGTCCTAATGCCAGGAACCCACAGAACCAAACCAGGAATAGTTCCACCTAAATCACACCTAGCCAGGCATATAAATCCCAAAAGTCCTAATGCCAGGGACGCACCGAACTAAACCAGGAATGGTTCACCTAAATCACGCCTAGCCAGACACATAAATCCCAAAAGTCCTAATGCCAGGGACGCACCGAACCAAACCAGGAATAGTTCACCTAAATCACGCCTAGCCAGACACATAAATCCCAAAAGTCCTAATGCCAGGAACGCACAGAACCAAACCAGGAGTAGTTCCACCTAAATCACGCCTAGCCAGGCATATAAATCCCAAAAGTCCTAATGCCAGGGACGCACAGAACCAAACCAGGAATGGTTCACCTAAATCACGCCTAGCCAGGCATATAAATCCCAAAAGTCCTAATGCCAGGAACGCACCGAACCAAACCAGGAATGGTTCACCTAAATCACGCCTAGCCAGGCACATAAATCCCAAAAGTCCTAATGCCAGGAACGCACCGAACCAAACCAGGAATGGTTCACCTAAATCACGCCTAGCCAGGCATATAAATCCCAAAAGTCCTAATGCCAGGGACGCACCGAACCAAACCAGGAATAGTTCACCTAAATCACGCCTAGCCAGGCACATAAATCCCAAAAATCCCAATGCCAGGAACGCACAGAACCAAACCAGGAATAGTTCACCTAAATCACGCCTAGCCAGGCACATAAATCCCAAAAATCCCAATGCCAGGAACGCACAGAACCAAACCAGGAATAGTTCATCGGAATCGCACTTGGCTAAGTCTAGACCTATACACCTCTGAACAGCGACACAAGCTCCTTCAGAACCCAGGATCACTGATAAACTCCAGTGCTGCCAGGCATCCAGAGATCACGATCGTAGACCAGAAATAGTCCACCTAAATCATAGCCAGCCCACCGTTGACGTGTAACGTCTGACCAGTGACATAAGACCCCTCGTCAGAAGCTAGATACACAACAGCAGATGCCACATCCGAAGGATTACCCATGCGTCCAACAGGAATATTGCTCAAGATTGCTTGTCGCCTCGCATCACCCAGTTGTGCTGTCATCTTAGTCTCAATGAAACCAGGAGCTACACAGTTAACTGTGATGTTTCGAGTGGCAACCTCTGCGGCCAAAGCTTTGGACATTCCAATCATGCCTGCCTTGGCAGCAGCATAATTACTCTGTCCGGGACTTCCAGCAACAGCGACAACAGAAGTGATCCCTATGATCCGGCCAAACCTGCGCCGCATCATGCCCTTGAGACAAGCCCTGACCAATCGAAACGAAGCTGTCAGGTCTATTTCTATGACACGATCCCAATCGTCATCATCCATGCGCAGACAAAGAGCGTCCTTTGTGACTCCAGCATTGTTCACGAGGATGTCAATCTTCCCCAACTCGGACTCAACAGTTTTCACGACTTCATCCACTGCTGCCCTGTCGCTGAGATCTGTAGGAAATACGTGAGCTCCCTCGCCGAGCCTGTCAGCCAGTTCATTCAAGACTTCGAGCCTCGTTCCTGATAATGCTACCACTGCTCCTAAAGACTTTAACTTCTCAGCGATTGCCTGTCCTATTCCACCAGTTGCGCCTGTGACAAGAGCGACCTTACCTACTAAGCTAAACACCCTTCTCGCCTCCTATGCTTATCATCTTCTACACAATATCGAGTTGCACGGTCACAAACCGGTCACGCCAACAAGACAGCAGCAGCCTTTCTCACATCCTGCGAGGTGCCGACCGAGAACACTTCAACATCAGAACCAGAAATCATACGCCGTACCAAATTCGTCAGAACCTTTCCCGAGCCCAACTCAAAAAACCTTCTCTTCGCCTTGACGCAGTTTTCAATCTGTACCTCGTCATGGGTGTCTGATCCAGAACATCGGTCATCACACAGGTAAGCAATACTCTCTCTCCACCTCACGAGGCTAGTCATCTGACGTACCAATAAATCCCGTATATCAGACTGGGGCTCCAGAGGACGTCCTAAAACATTGGGAATAAACGCAACCTTAGGTCGTCTGACTTCTATTCCGGATAAAGCATGCTTCATCACCTCGGCAGCAGAACGCATCAAATCGCTGTGGGACGGGACAGACACCTTGAGCAATACAGCACGTTTCCCTTGCATCCCACTGGCGATCTTCACTGCCCTGTTCACGGCCTCCCTGGTCCCAGATACGACAATCTGGTCGTGAGAGTTGTCATTAGCTATCTGGCAGAACTCACCCTCACAACAGGCTTCACTGACGACATCCGCGGCCGAGGAGATATCAAACCCGATCAGAGCAGCCATAGCTCCATGCCCAGCTGGAACCGCCTTCTGCATCGCTTGACCCCTGAGCCTCAACAGGCGAACAGTATCCGCTATCGACAAAGAACCAGCAGCAGCGAGAGCAGAGTACTCCCCCAAGGAATGACCGAGAACACATCCGACTCCTTCTGTACACACTCCCTGTCCTCGCAGAGCTCTCATCACGGCCATGCTGACCGCCATGACAGCTGGCTGAGCGTTCTCCGTGAAGGATAGCTCTTCACTCGGACCTTCCCACATGAGCGAAGAAAGTTTCATTCCCAGGGCCTCGTCGACCTCGGCAAAAATCAAACGTGCTGCCTCGAAGTCATCAGCGAGATCCTTGCCCATACCAACAGACTGCACACCTTGTCCGGGAAACATAAACACATCAAACGGGGTCAATAAACCAGGTCTCCTATTTTTTAATCTTCTCCCTCGGATGAACTGGGAATTCGATCAAGTCACCAGCACCTGGAGATCCTACACACCACCGAGCGCGACCAGGGATTCAGGCTGGTCTATCCGGACTAGGTGTACCAAAAGAATTCACAAGCTTCAACATACTGCAGAGGACAACAGTATCAGATATCTCAGCCAAGCTTGTTCTACGCGAGAGTACAGGAATCTGAAACCATATGAGAGCAAACAAAAACCCAGAGTACATTCCAGTCCATGCATGAACCTTGACGCGGACCTCACGACAATATCAAACCACAAGCACCGGGACTTGACTCATAGCAAAAACAGGAACAAGTACTTCAGTACAGATTGTTTTACCATATCGTAACAGACCTCTGCGAAAAAAACTCCCTATTCGCTGGATGGTCTTGTCGACGTCTAGAAACGTCGCACCACGGGAGGTGTTATGTCCTTACAAAAGATAGAGAGGATGTGTACGACAAATGAGTGAAAAGAAAAAGGACAATAACAGGCATGAGGTCGCCTTGATCACTGACCAGTTATTCACAGAGCACTTGACACCTGATGGTCATCCAGAAAGGCCAGAGAGGATGCGAGCACTCGAAGAAACACTGGGACAAGCCCCGCTTTCTTCTTTGAAACGCATCCCTATAACCAAAGGCACAACAGAACAACTGCTTCTGGCGCATCAAACAGAATACGTAGAATTGATCTGTTCGACCAAACCTCCTGTCGGCTGTTTAGTTCAATTAGATATGGATACCTTTATGAGCTCGTCATCCTTGGAAGTGGCTCTGTATGTCGTCGGGAGTTCCTGTCGGGCAGTTGACGAAACCATACTGAATGATACCAGGGTCTTCTGTGCTACGAGACCTCCAGGACATCACGCCACCAGAGACAAGGCGATGGGGTTTTGTCTCTTTAACAACGCAGCCATAGCAGCCAGATGGGCGCAAAAACAACATAAAATAGAACGCGTCGCCATAGTGGATTTCGACGTACACCACGGAAACGGAACACAGGATATCTTCTGGGATGATGCTACGGTGATGTATGCTTCGAGCCATCAGATTCCACTCTACCCTGGAACTGGAGAAAAAGACGAAGTCGGAACTGCTAATACGATCGTCAACGCACCCTTAAAGCCAGGAGCTGGAGGAAAAGAGTTCAGAGCCGCCATGGATGGAGTCATTCTACCACGCATCGATCAGTTCAAACCTGAGTTGCTAATCATCTCAGCAGGATTTGACGCTCATAGGCTAGACACCATTGGCAATCTCGAATTGACTGAAGCGGATTTCGCATGGGTCACTCGCGAGTTGGTTCGGATCGCCAATGCCCATTCTGAAGGACGGGTGGTGTCCATACTGGAAGGAGGGTATAACCTGCGTGGTTTGTCTATGTCGGTCGCTAGCCACATAGAAGCTCTCATGACGTAACTGTTCTATTTGATCGAGATATATCGTCTGTCCCCAAGCCTGTCTATTTAGTCGATGCATCGATCCTGTAGTAGTCACTTGCGGAGATATACGGAGATAGACTGGAGATAAATGATATGACCGAAAGCCTGTCTATTTAGTCGATGCATCGATCCTGTAGTAGTCACTTGCGGAGATATACGGAGATAGACTGGAGATAAATGATATGACCGATGTAGTAACGCGCTTTGCTCCCTCCCCGACCGGCTTGTTGCATATTGGGGGAGTGCGCACGGCACTGTTCAACTGGCTCTACGCACGACGCACAGGCGGCAAAATCCTGTTGAGAATAGAGGATACAGACAGAGCGCGTTCCACGCAGGAAGCCGTAGCAGCTATTTTCGACGGATTAAAATGGTTGGGTATCGATTACGATGATGAACCAGTATACCAGTCCTCGAGAATAGAGCGTCACGTCGAAGTCGCTGAACACCTGCTGAAAACCGGTCATGCCTACCTGTGTCAGGCAGCACCGAAACATGCTTCTTCCCCAGAGCCCGAAGACGGACAGGTGGTGAGACTGAAAATCCCTAAAAAAGGCGATGTGGTCATCGAGGATTTAGTCCACGGAAAGGTTGTCTTCAAACAGGACAGCATTGATGACTTCGTACTCCTGCGCTCTGACGGCACACCTACGTACATGCTAGCGGTGGTAGTCGACGACCATGATATGGGAATCACACACATCATCAGGGGAAATGATCACCTGGCGAACTCTCCTCGTCAGAAGCAAATATACGAGGCCTTGGGATGGGAAATGCCGAAAATGACACATGTACCACTCATACATGGAGCCGATGGAGCAAAGTTGTCAAAACGGCACGGAGCAGTTGGTATAGAAACTTACCGTCGAGAGGGCTATATGCCTGAAGCCATACTGAACTACTTGGCACGCCTCGGTTGGAGCCATGGAGACGATGAAATTTTTTCCATGGCTCAGGCCACTGATTGGTTCGATCCATCCGATATCTCAAAGAGCCCAGCACGATTTGATGTCGCTAAATTGAGACATCTGAACGCGCACTACATTCGCCATTCGACGGACGAAAAGGTGATGAAACACACCATGGATTTTGTAGCTTCTTCCTCTGATCCTGCCTCACTGGCGAAGTGGAAGGATGAATCCGCTCAGACCAGGGTCTTGACTGCTATGTCCGATATCAAACAACGAGCACGCACATTGCTGGATATACTCGAAGGAGCTAGTTTCGCAATCGTAGAACGTCCTGTCGTCATGTATCCAGATGCTTTGGATGTCTTAGACGGTGGTGGTCGAGAGATCATCGTGGGTCTTCTGCCGAAACTCGAAGACATAACGGAAGACATCTGGTCATCAGAAGTCCTGCATTCGATGGTTCGATCTCACGCGGAGGGCTTGGAGTTGAAATTAGTCGAGGTAGCACAACCACTGCGTTCTGCTCTTATAGGAAGCACTCGATCTATTGGGGTGTTCGAGATAATGCAGATCCTAGGACGACGAGAAAGCATTGACCGAATTTCGGACCAAGTCTCTACGACCTGAGTGAAAGTAAGGCAAAGAATCGCAAAGTGGGATCAAGTCTCTACGACCTGAGTGAGAGCATCACAAAGAATCGCAAAACAGACCAGAGAACCCAGAAGATACTTGGCGAAACATGAAAATAGCGACATCCATACTGGGGTTCCCTTTGTGGTTCCTTTATCTCCTCTTGATGCCAAGACTTGCATTTCTTATTTCAAAGCTTGCACTATGAGACTGGAGAATGTTAGGCTTGCGGTGGTTTTTGTATCCAGGACCTGGTCGAGAGATCGCGTCTGGTCGAGAGATCACGTCTGGTCGAGAGATCGCGTCTGGTCGAGAGATCGCGTCTGGTCGAGAAATCGCGTCTGGTCGAGAGATCGCGTCTGGTCGAGAGATCGCGTCTGGTCGAGAAATCGCGTCTGGTCGAGAGATCGCGTCTGGTCGAGAGATCCGCGTCTGGTCGAGAGATCGCGCCTGGCAGTATGTATGGAGGATGAGTACAAGGTCGTGCCTGAAGTAGTCTTTAACGGACCAGCCGGCCGTATTGAAGGGCGTTTCCACCCTGCAGCGGTTAAAGATGCACCCATTGCCCTGGTTCTCCACCCACATTCCCAGTTCGGAGGAACGATGAACAGCAAGGTAACTTACCAGCTGTTCTCCCTCTTTGCCAGATGTGGTTTTGCTGTACTCCGGTTTAATTTCCGTGGAGTCGGACGAAGTCAGGGGATCTTCGACCACGGTGCTGGAGAGCTGTCCGATGCAGCGGCAGCTTTGGACTGGGCTCAAGGAATATACCCAGAGGGCAAAACATGCTGGGTGTCAGGATTTTCATTTGGCTCCTGGGTTGCCATGCAGCTGCTGATGCGCAGACCAGAGATCAAGGGTTTCATCTCAGTCGCCCTACCGGCTAGCCTTTACGACTTTTCTTTTCTCGCTCCTTGTCCCTCTTCTGGCCTTATAGTTCATGGAAATGACGATAAGGTTGCTTCTCCGCAAGACGTACAGTTTTTAGTGGACAAGTTGAAACTGCAGAAGGGTATTTCGATAGAGTACAAGGTGATCCCTGGTGCGAATCACTTTTTCAGTGACAACATGGATTGCCTCATCTCCGTGTGTGAGGATTATCTTGAATCCAGAATCGGGCACAGACCGGCTCCGCATTTGATACATAACCGAGTATCCCTGCCCCAGCACCCTGTTGAAACTAAAATCTGATCTCGAATCGATGTGACGGGGGAGCAGTTGAGATCACCTGTCGTAGTAAATATCGCCTTGCCAATAGGTCTGGAAGGATTTTACTCTTACAAGGTTCCTGATGGGATCGATGCAGTTATCGGTTCGCTCGTCACGGTTTCTCTGAAAAAGCGCAAGGTCAAGGGGGTGATCTGGGACGGAGACTCCAGTGTCACACTGGATCCCTCAGACGAACGCTTGCGCGAAATAGACTTAGTACACGACTGTCCACCTATAAACAAAGCCCTACGCCGTTTTACCGAATGGGTGGCAAATTATTATCTTGCACCACTTGGTCTGGTGCTCAAGATGGTACTCAATTCACCCAAATCCTTTGATCCTGCTCCGCCTACCCTTCGTCGCTTTCAAGTTAAGAAGGATCTATCGGTAAAATTAACAAGCCCTCGTCGACGAGTCCTGGAATATCTGGAATCCAACAGTGACAAGAGTGAAGATGATGTCCTTTATCCATCGAGATCGGGTTTCGCCAAGGCAATCGGAGTATCCAAAAGCGTCATCGATGGCCTGATCTCATGCGGCATATTGGAAGAGATCCTCTTGTCCCAAGGCTCCTCACAACAGACCCCCATGAAGCATGACGGTATTTCCCTGAACAGGGATCAGGAAGCCGCTGCAAAAATCCTGTGTGATGGGCTCCTCGAGCGGAATTTCGGGGTATTTCTCCTGGAAGGGGTAACAGGATCCGGAAAAACAGAAGTGTACCTCAAGGCAATAGCTCAAGCCCTCGCAGAGGGCAGACAGGCTCTGGTCCTGTTGCCCGAAGTCGCACTTACAGCTCAGTTCATCGACAGGTGTAGTCTTCAGCTCAATGTGGTTCCACACGAGTGGCATGCACAGGTGAGCCAGAAAAACCGAACCCGTTGCTGGAGAGGAGTTGCAACCGGAGAAGTACGTCTCGTGGTCGGAGCTCGTTCTGCTATCTACCTTCCATTTGACGACTTGGGACTCATCATAGTCGACGAGGAGCACGATGATGCCTTCAAGCAAACAGAAGGAGTCTGTTATCACGCGAGAGATATGGCCGTATTGCGAGGAAAACTCAGTAATGCTTCTGTAATCCTCGCTTCTGCTACTCCCTCCATTGAAACATCAGTCAACGCTGACAACAAGCGTTATCGACGTATCCTCTTGCCATCGCGGGCGAGTGGAAATCCACTACCAGATATCGAAATAGTGAATTTGTGTCATCAAAGGCTGCCTAAGGGACGGTATATCTCTCCGGGAGTCGCTGAGACATTAAAGCAGACTATGGAGAGCGGAAACCAGGGAGTCCTGTTCCTCAACAGGAGAGGATACGCTCCCATGACTATATGTCATGCATGTGGCTTTCGCTATCAGTGTCGGCACTGCTCTATCTGGCTCGTAGAACACAGAGAACGCGAAATCCTGTTGTGTCATTACTGCAACTATCTATTGCCTAAACCCAAGTTCTGTCACTCCTGCAAAGCACGTGACAGCTTGATCGCCTGTGGACCAGGAGTGGAAAGAATAGCCGAAGAGGCTTCCCTCCTCTTTCCCGAAGCCAAGCAGTTGATACTGTCTTCTGACAATCCTGGGAACATAGATCAGCTACACGGAGAACTGAGGAAGATAGAAAAAGGCGAAGTCGATATAATCATCGGAACACAAATAGTCACTAAGGGACACAATTTCCCAAAATTAAAAGTAGCTGTCGTCGTGGACGCTGATCTCGGGCTCTCCAGTGAGGATCCTAGAGCTGCAGAGAGAACCTTCCAGACCTTGCAGCAGGTAACAGGACGAGCGGGAAGGAGTAAGGGAGTATCTGGTGCCAAGGGGATCATTCAGACTCGTTTGCCAGAGCATCCATTGATGCAGGCTATTGCTTCTGGAAGCACTCAGTCCTTTTACGAATACGAGATCACTGCTCGGAGATCTTCTGGTATGCCTCCCTTTGGACGTCTTGCTGCATTGATCGTGTCATGTAGGAACAAGGATACGGTTTTGTCTTATACAAAACATCTTGCTCAGAAAGCTCCTTCATCGGAATCCATTGAGGTTCTTGGCCCGATAGAAGCACCGATTGCTGTTCTCCGTGGCTGTCATCGTTTTCGCCTGCTCGTCAGAAGCCTAAAGACGACAAACATTCAGAAGTACATGCGCGACTGGCTTGGATCTGTAGAAAAACCTGATCGCTCCATTAACATGCGAATCGATGTAGATCCGTATCATTTCCTATAGGAAGTCATCGTCAGGTGTCATTTGTCTAGTGAAGCCAAGGCTACTTGCTTCATCCTCATCTGCTTGTGCTGTTGCTTGTGCCTTCTGGTGAGCAATCAGTACAGCATAGGCATCAGAATAGGCTTCTTGACGGTCTACGCTCCAGTACTTGAGGTCCGGGAGGAGTATTCGATTGCCAGTCACAGCACATACAACGAAAGCTCCATTTTCAAATATCTCGTATTTGCCGTGTCCGTACACGATTCTTGCTTCTCTTGAATCCTCTTCGGTTTTCGCATGTTCTGGTGTGGTCATGTTATTGCCTTAACTCCAAGCTTTGCGACACAAGACAACATACCAGGTCGAGTGTATACTACTAATCGAATACGGTGAAAAAAAACAATACGTAAAACCGTCTATATACTCACTAGACAAGTACAGCGATACAACACGATATGCCAGATCACACATACACGACTACTGACAAAGCCATAGAGCATGATGCAATACAGAGCATCCCTCCACCTAGCAGACAGACCATGCTAATCGAACACAGACTGGCTGAAAATGCACTGCTATCGGCGTATAAATCTGGCTCCATGCATCCATGCTGGATGCTAGTCGGACCAAAGGGAATAGGAAAGGCAACCCTGGCCTTTCGGTTCGCCAAGTTCGTATTGATGAACCCAGACTACACAGACCCAAAAGTGCAGGAAGCTAAAGATCTCTCCATAACCAGTGTCTCCCCGACTGGTCACCAGGATCGCGGAATATATTCAGACTTAATCCACATATCCAGGGAGTACGACGAGAAAAACAAACGCTTCAAAACAGAAATAACCGTAAGTGAAATACGACGCCTGATCGGACTGCTCGGCAAAACAGCGACAAAACAAGAAGGATGGAAAATAGCAATCATCGATACTGCAGATGATATGAATGACAGTTCTGCCAACGCCCTTCTAAAAGTCCTCGAAGAACCTCCACAGAGAGTGATCTTTCTCATACTCGTCCAGAATCATGGGAAGGTGTTGCGAACAATCTGCTCGCGATGTTGTAGACTTCAGCTACCTCTTCTGACAGATGAAGGATTATTGGTCGGATTACACCGGTTCAGCCTTCTCGATAAATACAATATTTCCGAGCCATCTTTTGTAATCAGACTGGCTAACGGGAGTCTTAGACGAGCTATTTCGCTTTGCGTAAATGATGGAATCGCGATACTAGATGAAGTTCTCGCCCTCACTGAACAGATGCCGAATTTTGATGTCTGTCACGCCAGCGAGTTAGCGAGCCATGTTGCAAGCGCGGAAAATACTGGTTTGTTCCCAATGTGTTGTGCATTTATCGCTTACGAGGCAGCGAGACGAGCAAAAAGCGCAGCCATCTCCCGCAACCTCGAGGAAGCAAATAGGTGGGCAGAAGCCTACACCGAAATAGAAAGGATATTCACAGAATCCAAACTCTACAATCTTGATCAGTCTTCGACGATCCTGTCACTGTTCATGTTGTTCTCTGACACCTCCACAATGATTGGAGGATCCCAGGTAGATCCGAAACCGTCGAAGTGACTATCGGCTCTCCCCAGCAAACCTGTCACTGTTCATGTTGTTCTCTGACACCTCCACAATGATTAGAGGATCCCAGGTAGATCCGAAACCGTCGAAGTGACTATCGGCTCTCCCCAGCAAATCAGAATTAGTCCTGTCTCCGGACCTCAGTTGTGGTATCAGAGTGTTCAACAAACTTGAGAATCATCTCACTACCACCTAGAATTTCGGGCGTTTTGGGGCTTGGTTTTAACTGTCCGTTGAGCATGTACTTTTTTAAGGCTCAGTACTAGTTGTTCGTGTAGTATAGGTGGTTCTCGGATCAGCTTTAGCCATCCCTGGAGCCTGTACAGCTTTAGGGCCTAGTTTTAGCTGTCCTTGAGTCGTGTGTGGTTTTAAGGATCAGGTATAGCGGTTCGTGTAGCATGGACGATTTTATAAGCGTATCGCGGCTAGTCTTTTCAAAGACTCCTATCGGCTCAATTTCCATCCAAATGTTCTAATTCTTTTGTATATACAACCGTGGGTAAGGTGATGTTTGGAAATAAGTTAACTAGCATCCGGTACTTGATAGTCCCAGTTACCCCTCTTCAACAGAACGCCTCAGTCATCGTCGATAAGACTTCTGACAGAGGAGTGATCGTTGACCCAGGAGGAGATCTAAGGAAAATCCTAGATGTCGTGGCTAGCCATAGGATCTCCATAGAAAAGATTTGGCTGACACACGGACATATCGATCACGCAGGTGGCGCAAATGAACTCCGTACAATCCTGGAAAAACAAACCGGGTCTAAGGTCCCAATAGAGGGACCTCATAAGGCGGATGAACCAATATTGGATGTCTTACACAAGCTGGGACCAGCTTATGGAATCCACGATTCCCAGGATGTAAAGGTAGACCGTTGGCTCCAGGATGGAGACCAGGTGAAAGTGGGTGATATTTCATTTTCCGTTCTTCATTGTCCCGGTCACTCCCCTGGGTCTGTCGCCTTCTACCAAGAAGACCAAGCATTTCTCATAGTGGGAGACGTTATATTCGCAGACTCGGTAGGACGCACCGACCTTCCACTGAGTAATCCTTATGATTTGATGAATAGCCTCAAGACTAAAATCATCCCATTACCTGATGACGTCACTTTTCTCCCTGGTCATGGACCAATGTCGACAATAGGAGCAGAAAGAGAAACGAATGTTTTCCTCCGCTCAGCAATGAGGATGAATATGTAAGGCGCCCTATTTTCTCCCAACTCTGAGGATGAATATGTAAGGCGCCCTATTTTCTCCCAACTCTCCGGTGTGAAGCGTACAATTTCTCAAGTTATTATTGCTTTAAAAAACGCGAGATGTTACGCTTCCCCGTTCTTTATGGAGTGTGGTTGGTTGCAACGTGGTCACCTTCACTGTTCATGCGCCTCCTGGTGCTGTGTCTGTCAGAGACTGCAGTAAAGAGGATTTAGATAGGTTCAGGTTCATTCCGGAGCGAGCTAGTTTCTGGGCCTTTGTCTGTCCTCCTCTTTGGTTACTCTTCAAGGGTCTTTGGCTAGCTTTTTTTCTTTGGTTGATATTTATGTCATCCTTAGGTTCTCTGCATTCCTTTGCGGGATCCCACCAGGAATACTACTTGCTTTCGCTCATTTCTGCGACTCTGGGTTGGGTGTTTAGCATCTGGTTTTGCTTGGCCGCGCGTGATGTGGAAAGGTGGACCTTAGAACGTAGAGGCTGGCTGTTAACCGGAGTGGTAACAGCAAGAAATGTCGAAGAAGCTCAGAAGTTGTTTTTTTCGACAGAGCTATGATCTCTGTTAAGAGTAAGAGTGGTTCAGGCGGTCTTGTGATGGTTTGTCGTATCTCTTTGGGTATGCAACCTGCTGAGTCTAGATTTTGTGAGGTGCTTTGTGTCGCTTGATTCTCATGTTGTAATTGACAGACGAGCACTGAAACGCCGTATTGGCTTCTGGCGTGCTTCGTTTTTTGTGTGTATCGCTTTTATATGTGTCGCCTCTCTGCTTGGGCTTTTACGCATCTCTCAGACACAGTATATTGGTCACACGAGAGGATGGTCTTATTCGAATATTAGTTACCCTGGCGGACGGTCTTATATCGCAGAGTTTCGCCTTTTCGGCTTGATCAAACAAGACCCCGCTTTTACAAAAACAGTCAAAAAGGTGATCAAAGACAAAAGAGTTAAGGGCGTTATAGTGACTATAGACAGTCCTGGCGGTTCAGCTTCAGATGGCGAAGCCATATACGAGGTGATACGCGATCTAGCAGAGAAAAAACCAACGGTCGCGCGAATGGAAAGAATAGCAGCTTCCGCAGGGTATTTGATAGCACTGGGAGCTGATCACGTCATCGCAAGACGCAATAGTTTGACCGGCTCCATCGGAGTGCTCTTCACATGGCCAGACTTGTCTGGACTCGCGAAAAAACTAGGAGTTAAGTTCGAAACCATCAAATCGTCACCTATGAAGGGAGAGCCTTCTCCGTTCAACCCCATCTCTCCATCTGCGAGAAAGATGCATAAGTTGACGATAGCTGATGTGCACGACTGGTTCGTTAAACTGGTTGCAGAGAGACGTGGTTTGTCTGTTAAGGTGGTCCGCAGATTGGCAGATGGTCGAGTCGTGAGTGGCATGAGGGCGAAGAACTTAAAATTGGTCGATGAACTCGGAGGGGAAAAAGCTGCTCTGGATTGGTTAGCTTCCAGAAAGGTTGATCCAGAGACGAAAATTGTCACAGTCTATCCCAAAGAGGATCTGTTCTCCTTGAAGAAGCTGTTCTCTCGGGATTCAATGCAATTGAACATCACCGAGTTGGTCATGTCGTTATTTGGGGGCGGTGTACTTGAGGCTAGGATGCTCGATGAGAGCGTGACGCAGTAGATCATTGCTGCATAGTGTTTTGCGGGCGTAGTTCAGCGGTAGAACGTCAGCTTCCCAAGCTGGATGTCGTGGGTTCGATCCCCATCGTCCGCTCTTTCCTTCTTGTATAGAAGGAATGGAGTCGCTGTTTTTCTTCTCATCCTGATCGAGTCTTGAACCGGTTCTTTTTTCACCCGGCTCGGATCTGGGATCGCTACTTCCGTCTTCACCCGGCTCGGATCTGGGATCGCTACTTCCGTCTTCACCCAGCTCGGATCTTGGACCTCGGGTGAAACTTAGCGTGATTTGTCAGCATTTTCTCGTGATCTACTGCCGTGTACCCTTGAGTCGTGCGAAGACTGGCATGGCCTAAGAGCTCCTGAATAGACCTGAGATCCGCACCAGATGACAGGAGGTGCGTGGCAAATGAATGCCTCAGAGCATGCGGAGTGGCTGTATGTGGGAGACCCGCAGCAGTACGTATCTTCTCTATGGTACGTTGCACGACACGAGCTGATAAGACCCCTCCTCTAGCACCCAGAAACAAAGGATATCCTGGTCCAACATTGAAGGGTATATGGTCTACGTAAGTCTTGATCCTCTCAGCCACGATCTGCAAAACTGGGACTTGTCTTTCCTTAGAGGCCTTTCCTGTAACTCTGATGTAAGCTGTACCGGATGTGGAGGGAGCATCTTCTTGTTTCAGGCTTAGAGCTTCAGAAATGCGGAGCCCACAAGCCCATAACAAGGTAAAGAGAGCAGTATCCCGCAAAAAAATCCAGTTGTCAGATTCTTGTTGGCAATACCCGATGACAGCTTCCGCTTCTCCTATCGCTAGGGGACGAGGTAATGTCTTCTTTATCTTTGGCGCTTTAATTGTCCCAGGAATAGAGGTAGCGAGGTAACCCCTATCTGCCAAGAAGCGAGATAAAGAACGAATTCCCGCCAGAACTCTGGCAAGACTGCGCAAAGACATGCCTTGTTCTCTGCGATGAGCCAAAAAAGTACGGATGTCAGCATGAGATAGAAGTCCGAAATCAGTGATGCAAACAGGTCGCTTCGTTTGACTGGTGTGAAACAAGCAAAACTGCGACACATCTCGCACATAAGACGACAACGTGTGTTGCGAACAACGACGCTCGACAATGAGCCATTCACGCCATTCCGCGATGCTGGCAGCTAAATCAGAATTCACTTGACCCGATATATCCATCAGACTGCGCCTCGGACTAGTTATTGCGTCCTGGACCAGTTGACCTCCACCTGACAACCTGAGCCCCAGACTAGTTGACATTCATGATCCTGGTAAACTCTATAATGCTACCTGATACATTTTCGACAGATATTCGATCTGATATAGCATCCTAGAGAGAAATCAAGACACCTTCCCCTTGACTACTGGTTTACACCAGACAATAAAAGAACAGAATGGAAACTATACATAAATGCCTTCTTTGCATAACAGCAATACAGTCTCCTTATCGACAACATTTCTCCAAAAACAAATGTCTCATCAAACATCGAGGTAATCACGTAATGACAGTCGAGATTTCTAAACTGACCAACGGAGTAACACTGGCTACCGAGAATATGCCTCATCTGGAAACCGCATCTCTTGGAATATGGGTAGCTGCTGGATCCCGTTTCGAAGATGAGAAAGAGCACGGAATAGCACATATGTTAGAACATATGGCATTCAAAGGAACTTCTAATCGAACCGCAAGAGAGATAACAGAGCAAATAGAAAATGTCGGAGGAGAACTAAACGCCTTCACAAGCATAGAGTATACAGCTTACTCTGCCAGGGTCTTGGCAGAAGATGTCTCTTTAGCCGTCGATATCCTGTGTGATATCTTGACCAACTCCGTGTTTGAAACCTCTGAACTGATCAAGGAAAGGCGCGTGATACTTCAGGAAATAGGAGCAACCCATGACAGTCCTGAGGATTACGTATTCGACAGTTTTCAACAGACTGCCTTCAGCGGGCAGGCAATAGGAAGACCTATCTTGGGGACACCTGAACTAGTCGCTTCCTTCAACCGAAGTGATCTGTGTGAATTCATGGAAAAGAGATATCGTGCTCCTGCAATAGTGTTTTCATGCACTGGCAAGGTGTCTCATGAATCCATCCTGGACATGATCACTGAGCGGCTCAGCGATATAGATTGCAACAATGGAACCTCACCATCTCCCGCGACTTACACCGGAGGTAAGTGGCACGAAACGCGTGAACTGAGAGAAATACAGGTCATGTTGGGTTTCAAGGGGTACTCTTACCTGTCTGGACGACACTATGCCGCTCATATACTGGCGATTCTATTGGGTGGAGGCATGTCATCTCGCTTGTTTCAACAAGTACGTGAAGCCAAGGGGTTGTGTTACTCGATTTCTGCTTGTCATTGGCCATACAGAGATATTGGGCTCTTTGGAGTCCACACTGCCACAGAGATCAATCACATAGATGAGCTCATGGAAGCCATCGCAGTGGAGTTATCTCGCATCTGCGACGATCTGCCGGAAGAAGAGCTCAACAAGGCCAAAGCGCAACTTAAAGCAGCTCTGTTCATGAGTGCGGAGAGTCCAGTCTCCAAGGCACACCAGACCGCTCGACAGATCATAACCTATGGAAGGCAACTACCCGCAAGTGAGATAATACAGAGGATCGATGAAGTCAGAACTTCTGATCTGAAAGACATGGCTGGAGACATGTTTCGCACATCTAATCCCACAATAGCCTCTCTTGGACCGGACAAATTGCCAGACTTTCTACGCATATTCCGGGAAACTATTTCTTAGTTTGTGTTGTCGAATATTGCATATTTGTGTCCTGCGTATTAGTGGTATTTGGCGGTACGGCTTCATGGATTCTGTGGGCTTTCCGTGCATTTGATACTGTATCGCCTGTATCAATGTGTGTGGGATGCCTTGCCACCTGTCGTATCGTCTGTTATCATGTGCTTTCCGTGCCTGGTATCTGTTGGGGGATAGTTTAATGGTAGAATCACGGATTCTGACTCCGTTGGTCTTGGTTCGAATCCAGGTCCCTCAGCTTGCATTTCACTGAATCGGGTTCGGAAGCCTAACTATCTGTGGCAGAAAAGCGCGGTCCGCGACCGACACAAGCGCAACCAGTGGTAGATAGTGCAATCCCTATCACGTCTTCAGGACTTTGATGAAAGCTTCCTGCGGAATCTCCACCTTCCCGAACTGCCCCATTGCCTTTTTGCCTTCTTTTTGCTTCTCCAGGAGCTTGCGCTTGCGTGTAATATCTCCACCATAACACTTGGCTGTCACATCTTTCCTCAAGGCCCTGATAGTCTCTCTAGCTATCACACGCCCTCCAACCACAGCTTGGATCGGAATCTGAAACATGTGTTGCGGAATAATATCCTTGAGAGTCTCGCATATGGCGTGTCCACGCTCCTCTGCGCGTGTGCGATGAACTAACATCGCCAGAGCGTCAACCGGCTCTCCGTGCACCAAGATTTGCAAGCTCACCAGATCAGATGAACGATAATCCATCAAATAGTAGTCAAAAGAAGCGTATCCCTTCGAACAGGACTTCAGGCGATCGTAGAAGTCAAACACCACCTCACTCATTGGTAAATCATAAGTGAGCAAAACCCTCGAACTAGTACAGGATAGGTTCACTTGTATGCCGCGTTTGTTCTGACAAAGGTCCAGAACCGCACCTAAACAGGCTTCCGGAGTGAGAATAGTAGCTCGGATCCATGGCTCGTTGATTGATCTTATCTTGTTAGGAGATGGCATATCCGCAGGATTGTGGACTTCAACCGAGTCGCCATTGAGCAGGGAAATCCTGTACACAACAGAAGGAGTAGTGGCTATCAAGTTCAGTCCGAATTCTCTTTGCAAGCGCTCCTGGACTACCTCCAAATGCAAGAGACCTAGAAAACCACAACGAAAGCCAAATCCCAAAGCTGATGAAGTTTCTACCTCGTATGTGAAACTCGCATCGTTTAGACGCAGCTTGGCTACAGCCCTACGAAGAGCGTCAAAAGCTGAGGAGTCCAGAGGAAACAACCCACAGAACACTACCGGCAAACTGCTGCGAAATCCTGGCAACATTTCTTCACAAGGTCTGGAGTGTTCTGTAATCGTGTCTCCGATGCGAGTGTCAGAGACCTCCTTGATAGATGCCGTGATAAAACCTATCTCCCCTGGACCAAGTGCATCGCAGTATTCTCGCTTGGGGGTAAATATGCCGGTCTTCTCAACTTCGTAGACTGCGTTTGTCCTCATCATGCGGATCTTACATCCCTTTCTGATGACGCCATCGATGACACGTACCAGAACCACAACCCTGAGATAGGCGTCATACCAAGAATCGACCAGCATAGCCTTAAGAGGAGCTTTGACATCTCCACTGTAAGGAGGAGGAAGATAGTTCACCAAGGAAGACAAGACTTCAGGAACACCCAACCCGGTCTTTGCTGACACCTCCAGCGACCGCGCTGTACTGATACCTATCATTTCCTCCACTTGAGCCTTTACATTTTCCACGTCAGCAGAAGGAAGGTCAACTTTGTTGAGAACTAGCAAGATCTCATGATCGTTGTCGATAGCCTGATACACGTTAGCCAGAGTTTGTGCTTCTACTCCCTGACTGGCGTCGATGAGCAACAGAGACCCTTCACAGGCAGCAAGAGAACGGGATACTTCATACGAAAAGTCCACATGACCCGGAGTATCTATCAGGTTCAGAATGTAGTTTTCTCCATTTTTATCCTTGTAGTTCAGGCGTACTGTTTGTGCCTTGATTGTGATTCCCCGTTCTCTTTCGATCTCCATCTGATCCAGGACTTGCTCGCTCATCTCCCGTGTATCCAAAGCTCCTGTAAGCTGTATCAAGCGGTCGGCGAGTGTCGACTTCCCGTGGTCAACGTGAGCAATGATCGCGAAGTTACGGATTAAAGCTGTATTCATTTCCGGCATTTCATCCTAATCATAAAACCTGATGCAGCTCCGGCATTTCACCCTAATCATAAAACCTGATGCAGCTCCGGCATTTCATCCTAATCATAAAACCTGATGCAGCACACCTGCAGCACTCCACACCAGGTGAAAAACAACAGTAGCGCGACAAAATACCCAGATAGCACGTCTGATAAGACAAGCAGGGAATTTCTTACAGCCTAAACCAGGCTGTGAATGACAAGCCAGATCGTACCACAGGCAATGTAACAAATCAGATCTCCTAATTGAATACGAAAGTATTGTGTACTCGGATATGAAGGTGTTGTGTACATGATTGAACTGGGATCACGTGTTTCACCTGATGATTTAAATGATACTGATATCACAATCAGGTGATTGAAATAGTATTGCCATTTCCAGTATAATCGTTGTTCGCGAGTCTGTAGAACCTCGAGAAAAGCCTCGTGATGTTATTCCCTATCCTGATGACTTCGGGTAGTGTGGTTTTGGAACTAATTTGGGAGCGCAATCTACATCTTTCTTATATAAGAAGGGTATAAAGCGCGGGAACCCGATCCGACACTGGTAAGCTTCTCAAGCTGGGTTCGGACTAGGGTATACCCGGAATTGGCCCCGTAGCTCAGCTGGATAGAGCAGTAGCCTTCTAAGCTATGGGTCGCACGTTCGAGTCGTGCCGGGGTCGCCCTCCTCTTTCTATAACATTGTAGTTTTGGTAAGCCGCATTCTCCTTGACTGGCTTGAGTGTAACTCCTTTTTTATGGTGATTTACGTATGGACACTTCGATCGATCAGTTTGGAAAGCTTCCAGAATGGGACCTTTCTGAGATATATCCTTCCATGGAAGCCAGTGAACTGCACAAAGATCTGGACAGAGCCATGACCCTGGCACAGGAATTCGCAAAAGAAGCAAAGGGTACTTTTGTAGAAGCCATAGTGCAAAACAAGGACGGTGCTAGACTCGCAGCCTTGGTGAGGAGGTACGAAGAGATTCAAGAACTATTCTGCAGAATCATGTCATTCGCAGAACTCCTGCACAGTCTCGACGTAAATGACCCAATGCGTTCCAAATTCTACAGTGACACCCACACCAAGATAATAGAGGCCATGTCTCTGTTACAGTTCTTCGAACTCGAGTTGAATTCTATCGATCATAACACCATGGACAGCTTATATGATGCCTGTCCTGAATTGTCACATTACCGTCCCTGGATACGAGACGTCGCCACAGCGAAACCACATCAGTTATCCGACGAGTTAGAGCGCCTGTTCATTGAGAAGTCCATCACCAGTAGCGCAGGATGGTCACACCTGTTCGATGAAACAATCAGCAGTCTGAGATTCACTGTCGACGATGAAGAACTGACCATCGAACCGACATTGAACTTGCTATGGGATCCAGATGAGGAAAAACGCAAAAAAGCATCCCAGGCCCTGTCCAGGACACTCAAGGGAAATCTGAGGCTGTTCACTTGCATCACCAACACCTTGGCAAAGGATAAAGAGATATACGACCGTTGGCACAATTTCGAGGATGTCGCAGATTCCCGTCACTTGTCCAATCACGTGGAAAGGCAAGTCATTGAAGCACTTGTCTCTGCTGTAGAGTCTTCATATTCCCGTTTGTCACATAGGTATTACGCTCTAAAAGCCAAGTGGATGGGAAAGCCTCACCTGGAACACTGGGATCGAAACGCTCCACTCCCC
>Ga0209568_1000165_pt1 | contig 23281 bp, 21 predicted proteins | sample WorMetOlspDAHAB2_FD_187406 | JGI IMG/M metagenome (GOLD analysis project Ga0209568, IMG submission 187406) | Marine gutless worms symbiont microbial communities from Max Planck institute for Marine Microbiology, Germany - Olavius sp. DAHAB.2... ...
TCGCCTATCGCTTCAGTCGGCGCTTTGATCTGCGCGCGCTGCCCAACCGACTCTTGGTGGCTGCGGTGGCCTGTGGCCCACGCCCGGAAGGCTGGATTCGGATGGCTGAATCTCATTGCTAATCAGGTATTTGCTTGAGCGCGCAGGTTATCATTTTGCGAGATTTTATCCTCTTGATTCGATAATTCTAGAGAATAGAGACGAATATTACAGGGTTTTGTTCGAGTCTCAAAAGAACTGGCAGACAGAAGCTGAAGATATAAGCCCTTGGGTTGAATTCTATGTTAATGCAATTTACTCGCAATATATTCGAGCATATCAGTGTGCTTTGGATAATTTCGGCCATGAAGCGGTGGATGAACATTAGCCGAACAAGACGCTGCTAATCTCAAAACTAAAAGATTTATAGGGTGTAGGTTGTGTTAAGACGCCGGCAGCCGGCCTGGCTGTAGACCAACGAGCCGTTGTGCGTCGAACGCAACAGGTCCGGTCCTCCAAACAGCGCCAAATAATTCAGGATTGCTTCTAAAACTAGACAGCTCCTTAAACCACGGGGATATCGATGAGCACCCTGGACGAGCTCGAATTTGCCACCCGCGCCATCCGCACCGGGCACCACCGGACCCCGGAGGGTGAGCACGGGGAACCCATTTTCACCACCTCCAGCTATGTCTTCGCCAACGCCCGGGAGGCGGCGGCCCGCTTCAGCGGCGATGAGCCCGGTAACATTTACTCCCGATTCACCAACCCCACCGTAGCCACCTTCGAGGAGCGGCTGGCGGCCATGGAGGGAGGTGAGTGCTGCGTCGCGACCGCCTCGGGCATGTCCGCCATCCTGAGCCTGTGCCTGGGGCTGTTGCAGGCGGGAGACCAAATCGTCTCCTCCCGCAGCATCTTCGGTTCCATCACCATCCTGTTCAACAACTATCTGAGCCGCTTCGGGATCGAGACCCGCTATGTCCCCTTGCCGGACCTGGAGGCCTGGGAGAGGGCAATCGGTCCGAATACCCGGTTGCTGTTTTTAGAAACCCCCTCGAATCCCCTCACCGAGATGGCGGATATCCGTGCTTTGGCCGAGCTCGCCCATGCCCACGACTGTCTGTTGGTAGTGGACAACTGCTTCTGCACCCCGGCCCTCCAGCGACCCCTGGCCTTGGGGGCGGACCTGGTAATACACTCCGCCACCAAGTATCTGGATGGGCAGGGCCGGTGCGTCGGCGGCGCCCTGGTCGGTGACCGTAAGCTGGTGGGCGAAGAGGTCTTCGGCGTGCTGCGTACCGCCGGTCCCAGCATGAGTCCCTTCAATGCCTGGGTCTTTCTCAAGGGGCTGGAGACCCTGGAGCTGCGGATGCTGGCCCATGCGCGCAATGCCCAGGCGCTCGCCGATTGGCTGCAGGAACAAGCCGGGGTGAGCAGGGTCTTCTATCCGGGGCTCGACGCCCACCCCCAGCATCACCTGGTCGGGACCCAGCAGCGTACCGGCGGTGGGATCGTCGCCTTCGAGGTGCGCGGCGGCAGGGAGGCGGCCTGGCGGGTCATCGACGGGACGCGCCTGCTCTCGATCACGGCCAATCTGGGAGACACCAAGACCACCATCACCCATCCCGCCACCACCACCCACGGCCGGCTCACCGACGAGGGACGGGAGGCGGCGGGGATCAGCGAAGGCCTGATCCGAATCGCCGCCGGCCTGGAAGCGATCGAGGACATCAAAGCCGACCTGGCGCGGGGGCTTGTCAAGCTGTAAACCTTGCCGTCAGAACGATTCGCGGAACGGCGCGGAGGCCGTTCCCTACAAGTGCAAAATGGAATGAAACGGCCCTTCAGCCGGATGCGCCCGCGTCCTTGCTGGCTTATCCGACCTACTTCTGCTGTTAACATCGAGAGCTGTAGGTTGGGTAAGGGCCAGGGACGGCTCGCACCCAACATCCGGCTTCTGCCCCGGCACCGCTCTGCCGGGTGATCTATCGCCGAGAGATCCAGCGACACCAGGGTGCACCCAGGCGATAGGTGCGGCGCCTACGGGAAGGGATCGAGCGAGTTTGCCTGTTTAGACAGCCTCTCGGATCCTCCAAACAAGGCCGAATCATTCAGGTTTGCCGGGCCCCGTTCGATAGACCCGTCGGTGCATGGCATCCAGCGCGGCCAGGTCGATATGGTCCGATCCTTCCAGGGTGCCCTGTAACACCTTTACCGGAGAGTCGGGGCCACCGAGTCCGTCCGCCACCAATGCCGCGCCGGAGAAATCCTGGTCCTCGGTGTAGGCGTTGACCGTCACCAGCAAGGCTTCCAGGCCGGCCCCGAGCGCGGAGCGAACGCCGTGGGCGGAGTCTTCGATGGCGACGCAGGCGTGGGCCGGAAGCCGCAGCTCATCCAGCGCCAGGTGAAAGATGTCCGGCGCCGGCTTCTTGGCCGGTACCACATCACCGGCGGCGATGACCTCGAACCAGTCACCGATATCCGCGTCACCGCTGCACGCCAGCAGGGTGCTGACATTCTCCGGCGTGGTGGTGGTGGCGACCGCGAGGCGCACGCCCGCATCCCGGGCCTGGCGTAACAGACGCATCACGCCCTCGCGTAAGGGGATCCCACCCTGGCCCAGGAGCTCGAGGTAGTGTCGGGTCTTGCGCCGGTGGAGGTCCGCAATGAATCCATCGAGGTCGCCGGGGTTTTTAAACGGGGGCCGCCAGTGCTCGAGATAGTGGCGGATTCGTTCCTTGCCGCCCGTGACCGAGAGCAGCTCCCCGTAAAGTGCCTCGGACCAGCTCCAGTCGAGACCGACCTCGGCGAAGGCCGCATTGAACGCACGGCGGTGACCGTCCCGCTCCGTATCGGCAAGGGTCCCATCGACATCCAACAGCAAGGCGTCAAACCCGTACATCCGTACTCCACCCCCTTTTGAAATGGGACCTGTATATCGTCGCGGCATTATATACCCGTCACCGGCTCAGAACATGGTGTAGATCATCGGCGCGGTCACGGGATTATTGGTCAGGAATACGAGCGCCGAGACCAGCAGCAGCACGATAATGATCGGCACCAACCACCACTTCCGGTTATGCCGCAGAAAATCCGTGAGCTCGCGCAACAGGCCCGGCGGCCTACCCGCGGCTTGTCGGGCGAATCGCTCCGCCTGGTCCTTGGGGGGGGCGCTCGGTCATTTTTGCGTCCTCCATTTCAGGGCACTTTGAAAAACACGGTTTTCGTCTACGGTACAATTGGACGGTCAATGGTTTAGGGTCGCTTGAGGTGCCCTTCAGAAGCCGTCCGGTTGAGATGGATGGTAGCGAAAATGATCCGGAATGAGGATGTTTTTTCGGACTTTGGAGGCAAATAGCCGGCCTGTTCAACGAGAGAGCGCTTTCCATGGCGGGATGCACAGCCGGCGGTGCGTCCCTGCACCGGACCGGCGCTTTCCCGCCTTACGGCCCTCAAAGAAAACAAAATCTGGTAGGGCGGGACAGGCCAGGGATGGCCGCATCCCGCCATCCCGCCATCTCGGCCTCATCACTCATCACTCATCACTCATCACTCATCACTCAAACGCCCCTCCCCCGAGTCGCCATCAAGGGCCTGCAGCCCATAGCAGGCGATCACCGTACCGTCTCTTCGGCGGCTGCCCGGCGCCGCTCGATCAGCCCGATCACGTCATCCGCCATGGCCGTAGCGACCCGCTGGTTGCCCGCCTCGGATAGATGCTGCATCACATCCAGGTAATAGGATGCTCCGGCATCGTCGAAGAGTGTGCTGATGTTGCGAAAACGCGGGTGGCTGTTCAGGGATTCGGACTGCCGCACCCGCTGGTAGACGGCGTCATAGGCCTTCCCGACCTCGATCAAGGCGTCGAATCCGACCAAGAACTGCTCGTGGGGTGAGTGGCGCCGCTTGGAGAAGATGTTGGGTTGCCAGTAGAACAAGGGATCGAATCCGTAGCTTCGTCCCCATGACTCGACGATCGCGAGGTTGGCCTCGTATACACTGACCGTCTGTCGGACAACCTCGTCGCTCAGCGGACCGGTATGCGGTGGTTGCGGCCGAATGCGGCGCTGCAGTCCTATCACCAGACGATGGAATCCCCAAAAATCTCCGGCCAGGACCTTGGGGCCCCAGAGCTGTGCCAACTGTTGCGGTCGCCGGCTGAGGTTGAATTCCGCGCGTCGGACCATCTCTTTCCTCGAGACGCCCGCTTCACCGTTCTTGTAAGACGCGAACACATCGTTGAGACCATCGTAAAAGAGCACGATGTCCGGTACGTCACCGCGCTGGATGCAGCGCAGCAGAGTGATCACTTCCTGGGTGCTGACGTAACCGATCTGACCGTAATTCGTCACTTCGGCCCGATAGCCCTGCGCGTGCAACAGCTTGCTCAGATACGAGGCAATAGTGTGGTCGTCGCGCACCCCCCAGCCCCACATGGTCGAGCCGCCGAAGATGAACACGCGCACCGGCGGCGGGTCGTCGGCACCGTCCCGCGGCGGCGGATTCCAGGTCGCCCGCAGGCCGTTCCGGTCCATGTTGAGGTACGGACTCCGGTGCGGGGTGTGTTGCCAATAGCGGTATGGGGACCAGATGAAGCTTACGGGATACTTGGTCAGCGGCTGAAGATCCATGAGTCGATCCCTGGTGGTCAGCGTCAGGCGCAGCCCCGCCTCGCATACGCCGATCAGCATCAGCGTGATGCCCAGGATCAGCCAGGCCGTGCGGATGCCCGATCCGACCACCCGCACGGCTCGAAACAGGAGCCTTCCCATATCGGCAGGCAATCACCGCACCGTTTTCTCTTCGGCGGCTGTCCGGCGCTGCTCGATCAGCCCGATCACGTCGTCCACCATGGCCGCGGCAATCCGCTGGTTGCCCGCCTCGGAGAGATGCTGCATCCCATCCAGGTAATAGGCTTCTCTGGAATCGTCGAAGAGTGTGCTGATATTGCGAAAACGCGGACGGCTGTTCAGGGATTCGGACTGCCGCACCTGCCGGTAGATGGCGTCGAGCATCTGTTCTGAAAAGGAAAATCGCTCGGCCTCGTGCCGCTCATGGGGCGAGCGGTATCGCCCGGAAAAGGTGACGGGTTGCCAGTAGAACAGCGGATCGAATCCGTAGCTTCGCCCCATCGCCTCGACGAGGGTGAGGTTGGCTTCATACCGGCGCACCGTTTGCCGGACGAGCGCGTCGTCGGGCGGCAGCGGCGCGGTCCGCGGCCGAGTGCGGCGCTGCAGCCCTGCGGCCAGACGGTGGAAGCCCCGGAAATATCTGGCCAGGACCGCTTGTTCCCAGACCCGCATGAGCTGTTTCGGCCGCCGGTTGAGATTGAATTCCGTGCGCCGGAGCCCCTCGGTTATCGAGACGCCTGCTTCACCGTTGGCGTAAGACGACAGGGCATCGCCGATACCATCGTAATAGAGCACGATATCAGGCACCTCACCGCGCTGGATGCAGCGCAGCAGGGCGATCACTTCCTGGGTGCTGACGTAATCGAGCTGGCCGTAGTTCGTCACCTCGGCGCGATACCCCCTCTCGTGCAACAGCTTGCCCAGGTACGAGGGGATGGTGTGGTCATCGCGCGCCCCCCAGCCCCACAGGGTCGAGCCGCCGAAGGTGAACACGCGCACCGGCGGCGGGCCGGCGGCGCCGTCCCGCGGCGGCGGATTCCAGGTCGCCCGCAGACCGTTTCGGTCCACCTCGAAGTACCGCCCCTGGTGCGGGGCATGCCGCCAATAGACATACGGCTGCCAGACGTATTGCCGGACCTCGTCATCGAACGCCTTGGCATACTCGCGCTTCCATTCGACGCCGTGATGCACGTCGTCCAGTGCCGCCCCGTCGGTCTTGCGCTCGATCGGCGGCTGATGATCCAGGAGCCGATCCCTGACCGTCAGCGCCAGGCGCAACCCCGCCTCGCATACGACGATTAAAATCAGCGTGATGCCCAGGAGCAACCAGCCCCTGCGGATGCCCGCTCCGACCGCCCGCAATGAGCGCGAGATGCGCCTTGCCATATCAGAATTGATGGAAATATTGTGACAATTCCTTCTCCGCCCGATGCGGGACCCAATAGCTGGTCGCATCCGGCTCGAAGCGCCGCTGCATGGGGTCCCGACCCAGCGCCCGCATCAGCAGCCCGATGGGGGTAATGACCAGGTAATACATGAGGGCCAGGACCAGGTGCGACATGACCCAGCCGAGGGGAAACAGCAGATACATCCAGCCCAGACACAGCGGCCGGCGTAAGGGCCGCAGGGCATGATAGATCAGGGTCAGTAGCGCGCCGAGGGTCCATACCAGGAGCGGCACCGTCCACTCCCCCGTACCGAGCCGCACCACTCCGCCGATCAGGGCGAAGAAGACCGGCATCGTTATGCCGAACCAGGCCAGAACACGCCGCGAGGGGTACGGATCAATGGAAATCAGGGGCATTTCGATTCACTCTTTTGCGCGTCTATCGGAGATAACGCGACGGGACCAGATAAGATACCCGAGCGGGATCCAGCCTGCGTTCATCCGAGCCGCCCCTGTATCGCCAGGTGGCGATCGCTGACGACCCCGACCTCGAGCTCGGAGAGCCCCGCCTGCTCGAGCTGGGCGACCACTTCCCGGGGCTCGAAGGCAGCGAACAGGGAGTCACGGAAGTCCTTACGCAACACCTCCAGGGCATCCGCGGCGTAGGCGACCACCAGGGACTCGGCCCACATGGCCGAGGGGGGGCGCATCAGATCCATGACGAGTACGAGGGCGCCCGGCTTGGCGGCCGCGCGGATGCTTTGCCACAGGACTTGGGGATCGTGCAGGTGATGGAGCAGGCTGTTGGAGAGCACCAGGTCGTAGGCGGATTGCGGGATGCGCGCGGACGGCAGGACATCCCGGACCAGCCGACAGCGCCCAGCTACCCCCGGCCACTCGTCCAGCACTTGTCGGGCTTGCTCCAGCATGGCGGCCGAGCCGTCCAGGGCATCGCACTCGGCCTGGGGGTAGGCCTTGAGGAAGCGCAAGGTAATAGCGGCCGGTCCGCAGCCCAGGTCCAGGGCGCGGGCCCCCGCAAGCTCACCCGGCTCCAGGGCGTCGAGCAATCTGAGGAAAAGCGAGGTGGGCTCGGAGAAGTCGGCCTGGGCGTAGGCGTGGGCCTGCTCGGCCTCCGTCATCAATTCGGGTTCGGGTCGGCGTTGCATCGGAGGTAACGGTGAATTTTCAAGTGGTTAGCATAGAGAGGTTCATCAACCATACCCTATTCCTTTTTCGGGTAGTGGTAAATTTTCAACTGATCGCGTGAGCGCCGGCAAACCGGCGCCTACATCCGACACGACCCGGATCCGCCGTAGGCGCGGGCTTGCCCGCGCTTTGGCTTGCCCCTGACGCATCCCCCGATATTCGGCTTCGGTAGCATCTGAATACACGCTGCAACGACTTGTCTTGAGATCCCAATCATGGGGGGATACGTCAGGGGCTTGCCCGCGCTCCAGGTGCTCTACACTCGACCAGTTTAATTTACCACTACCCTTTTTCGATCCCCTCTCCCTTTACCCCGCACTATCGCCGGTAGCTCCAGCAACATCTCTACTGGCTCCCCCCCAGCGATAGGTGCGGGGCAAGCCCCTCTCCCGGCGGGAGGGAGAGTGCAGCTCGGGGTCCGTCCAACCCCGTGCTACCGGCGATGTTCCCATTTAAAACTCGACCGCTACCGCAGCGGGCTATCCGGGCAGGATGGATTCGCCCCGGTAAAGGTCCGCGAGGGATTCGCGGCGTCTCACCAGGTAGGGCTCAGCGCCGTCCACCATGACTTCCGCGGCCCGCGGGCGGCTGTTGTAGTTGGAGCTCATGGTAAAACCGTAGGCGCCGCTGGAACGCACCGCCAGCAGGTCTCCCGGCGCCAGGGTCAGCTCCTGCCCCTGGGCGAGAAAGTCCCCCGTCTCGCATACCGGCCCCACCAGGTCATAACGGGCATGGGCTCCGGTGCGGCTACGCAGCACGGGCACGACCTGCTGTCGCGCCTGGTAGAGGACCGGACGCAGCAGGTCGTTCATGGCCGCATCGATGATGGCGAAGTGCCGGTGCCCGGTGGCCTTGAGGTACTCCACCCGGGTCAGCAGAATGCCCGCATTGCCGGCGATGACCCGCCCCGGCTCCAGGATAAGGGCGTAGCGGCGTCCCGCGAGGAGACGCTCGAGGGCCCGGGCGTAGGCATCCGGTGCCGGTGGTTGCTCGTCGGTGTAGCGGATGCCGAGCCCACCGCCCAGGTTCAGATGGGCAATGGGAATACCGGCTTGCTCCAACCTGTCCGCCAACGCCAGGACCCGTTCCAGGGCGGCGACGAAGGGGGCAAGCTCCGTCAGCTGGGAGCCGATGTGGCAGTCGATGCCGGTCACCAGCAGATTGGGTGACGCCGCCGCCCGCCGGTAGACGGCCTCCGCCGCATGGATGTCGATACCGAACTTGCTCTCCTTGAGCCCCGTGGTGATGTAGGGATGGGTGTGGGCGTCCACATCCGGGTTGACCCGCACGGCAACGGGGGCCTGCGTGCCCAGCTCCCCGGCGATGGCATCGATACGCGCCAGCTCCTGCTCCGACTCGAGGTTGAAGCAGCGGATATTCAGCGCCAGGGCCCGGCGGATCTCGTCACTGCGTTTGCCGACCCCGGAGAAGATCACCTTCGAGGCATCTCCGCCGGCGGCCAGCACCCGGGTGAGCTCGCCCACGGAGACGATGTCGAAGCCCGAGCCCAGGCGTGCCAGGACATTCAGTACCGCGAGGTTGGAGTTGGCCTTGACGGCGAAGCAGATCAGGTGCGGCCGATTTCCGAATGCCGCATCGAAGGCGCGCCAATGGTGTTCGAGGGCAGCGCGGGAATAGACGTAGCAGGGAGTACCGAAGCGTTCCGCGATGTCGGCGAGGGGCAGGTCTTCAGCATACAGCCGGGGACCGCGGTACCGGAAGTGACCCATCGCGCTATTCCTGCCCTAGCGGCTCGACTTTGGAAGCCGCCGCGGGTTCTGCCTTCACCGCCGATTCATCCCCGGTCGTAACCTGCCATACCAGGTTGGCATCGGCACCGGCCGCCGTCTGTCGCGCGGGTTCCGATCCCGGTTGCCCGCTCCCGGAAGTCGCCACGGGTCCTGTCGCCACCCCTGCCTTGCCACTCGCTATGGCCTGACGTACCGTCCCGGTCTCGGTGCCCGCCGTCGGTTGCTGCGCGGGCTCCGGTTGCGGGAGGTACAGGTCCCCCTTTTGACCGCAGGCGGCGATCAGCTGTGCCATACCCAAGAGGGCGATGACCGCGAACAAGCAATGACGTGCCCGACAATGCATCTTCAGGTCCCCCGCGCTGATCGAGGACGCCCCCACCGGGCCGTCGGTGTGCTCATCAGGCTCAAGGTTCCACAAGCCGCAATTGCTGCGGCAACCACAAGCCCTTCAGGTCGATGGACACGGCCTCGAACGGTGGGGCAACCACCTGCTCAGCACCGGTAAAGCGACTAATCTCGACCCAGGTGCCGGTGTCAAGCCGGTACACCTCCAACACATGCTTGACCGGATCGATCATCCAAGCATACCGTACCCCATAGTAAGCATACATCGGCATCTTGGTCTCACGATCCTTCCGCTTGGTAGACGGAGACAGGATCTCGCAGATCCAATCAGGGACTACCTCGAAGCGGTGACCTTCCGGCAGATAAGGCATCCGTTCGTGCCGCCAACCGGCCAGGTCCGGTACGGCTACCTCCGTGTCCCGCACAAAGTGCACCAGGAAATAGATGCTGATGACAGGATGGTCGAGAGAATCAAGATGGCGATCTTGTTATTCTGCATAAGATACTTGAATACGACATCGTAGATGGGATTGGCAATTTGCATTGATTTTCACCTCGATCCGTAAGCGTTCAGACCCCTACTGTTTTTGCCATCCCTGGCGCTTGGATTCCGGCAATCCCTGCCGGAATGACGGGGTGGGGTCTGAACGCTTACCTCGATCTTTGGAAACCCACCATATCCGAACTTATCCGATTTCATCACCAGGAGCGGTAACAAGAACGGAGCAGCGCACCGGGGTGCGGCGGGTTCTTCATCATTAGCCATGCCCCTTTCAGTGGCAGTCTTGGTAATCGACCAGTGCGTCGAAATCCAACAATCATGCGCAAAACGTATTGTGTAACGTTACGAGATGCAACCCTTCCATGCTTGTAGGGAACGTTGTCTGCGGCGTTCCGCATCACCGAATATCAGGACAAGCGCGTATAAAGTTGTTTTCGATTAACAAGTTGCTTCCAGCTTCCAGGCGTCGACCGCGACCGCAGTGGTCCGCCATGCGCGGTAGGCGCCGGCTTGCCGGCGCTGGACTGGAAAGCAGCCGAGACGGTAGGGCGAATGCTCGGGAAAGCGCGGGCAAGCCTGCGCCTACAAGACTGGGATTATTCCAGCGCAGGAAAAACCGATCTGCCAACACCATGTTTTCGGGAGGATTTATATGCGCTCACCCTGCACCGGATATCCTGTTAATTCGGCAAGCGCCGTTACCTTTATCGGCACCAGTTCCGGTTCTCTGGGATTACTGAGCTCGATATCTACAAATACGTGGCCCATATCAATGGTTCTCTCGATGCACGTCATTCGCGTCATTCGTAGTTCCTTAAATCTTCCGGGCCGAAATCTCAATCCAGCCGCACCCGCGGGTCCACCAGAGTGTAAGCGATATCGGTGAGCAACAGTCCCAGGATGTAGAGGACCGAGCCCAGGAACACCATGGCCCGCACGATGGCGAAGTCCTGATTGTTGATGGCGTCGATGGTGTAGCTGCCGAGGCCGGGGATGCCGAAGAAGGACTCGGTAATCAGGCTGCCCATGAACAGCAGCGGCAGCACGACTACCACGCCGGTCAGAATCGGGATCAGGGCGTTGCGGAGTACGTGACGAAAGAGAACCAGGCGTTCGCTCAGGCCCTTGGCGCGGGCGGTGCGTACATAGTCCTTGCCGATCTCCTCCAGAAACAGGGTGCGGTACCAGCGGGTCCCGGTGCCGATGCCCCCGATGACCCCGATGATGACGGGCAGGATCAGAAACCGCCAGGCCGCCGGCCCGGTGTCGTAGCCGGAGATGGGTACCAGGTGGAACAGCTTGCTGAGCAGGTATTGACCGCCGATGATGTAGAAGAGTCCGGAGGCGGACATCATGGCTACCAGCAGGACCACGCTCGCATAGTCGATGTAGGTGGCGCGAAAGAAGACGATGAATAGGGCCAGGCTGATATTGACCAGCAGGCCCACCAGGAGCACGGGGACGGCGATAGCGAGGCTGGGCCACATGCGCTGGGAGATGTCGAAGCCGATGTCCCGTCCGCTGTCCGAAGCGCCGAAGTCGAAGGCGAACAGCCGCACCGATTTGGCGAAGAAGATGGTGTCCGTAATCTTGTCCAGTCCCTTGGCTTGGTGATTAAAAAGCAAGGGTCGGTCGTAACCACGCTCCTGCTTCCAGCTCTCGATCGCCGCCGGCGTGACCCGCTTTACGCCCAGCTGCATGCGGGCCATGTCGTCGGGGGAGTTGACGACGAAGAACAGCAGGAAAGTGATCAGGTTCACGCCGATCAGGATAGGGATGGCGTAGAGCAGACGCCGGATGATGTAGGCGGTCATGGGGCGGGCTACCCAATCATCATCAGGGTTGGGAGGGAAGAATCCTCTTTGATCCCCTCTCCCCAACCCCTCTCCCGACGGGAGAGGGGCTTTTGGTGTCTATTCATATTCATGGTGACAGGGCGGCGCGGCGCTCGCGGCGGCGGAAGCTGTAGACCGCCGGCAGTGCCCCCACAACCAACAGACCGGCCGTCAACCACAGAGGCCAGAGTACGGGCCGGTTCCACTCCCGCCGCAAGCGCTCACGTTGCGTCGCGTCGACCCGGCGGTACTTGAGGGTGTTGTTGGCCATCAGGTTGGGCTTCAGGTTCTTCACCCAACCATGGTGCAGGCTGAACGCCTTGGGGTAAAAGCCCCACAACCAGGGGGCATCCCGGCGGGCGATAGCGACCATCTCGTCGATCAGGGCCTGGCGTTCGGGGCCATTGTCCATGCTTTTCATCTGCCCAAAAAGGGCATCGAAGCGCGGATCGGCGTAGTTGGAGGCATTCTCCCCGCCTTCGCCCACCTTGCTGTTGGGGCCATAGAGCAGAAACAGAAAGTTCTCCGGGTCCGGGTAGTCCGCGTTCCAGCCCCAGGTGTAGATCTGCCCGGTCCCCTTGCGCATCTTCTCCTGAAAGCGATTGTAATCCGTCGCCCGTATCACGAGCTGGATGCCGAGCTTTTTGATCTGCTTGCGGAGCCAGGTCAAGCGCGCCTTGTCGTCCGGCCCCGAGGCGACGGCCTCGAAATTCAGGCTCAGGGCCCTGCCCGTCGCCGGGTCCCGACCCTGCGGATAGCCCGCCTGGGCTAGCAGGTCGCGTGCCTCGTCCAGGCGACGGCGCACGGCCCGTCCGTTCCGCCATTCGTAGACATAGGGATTGATTCCCGCTTCTCCCTCGCGGTGTCCGAGGATGCCCGGCGGGATCGGCCCCTGGGCGGCGATCCCTCGGCCATTGGCGAAGATGGCGATGTATTCCTCATAGTCGACGGCAATGGAGATGGCCCGCCGCAGCAGGCGCGCGCGCTCCGAATCGCCGCCCACCACCGGATCGCGCATGTTGAAGCCCATGTAGAAGATAGACGTCTGGACCGCCGTCAGTAACCCGATCCCTTTTTCCCGCATGCGGTCGGTCAGGACCGTCTCGCCCTGGCTGCCGAATTGGATCGCCTGGTCGAAGGCGTCGGAAGAGATCCCCGAGCTGTCGTAGTAGCCCTGCAGGAACTTGTTCCAGTAGGGGATGCTCTCCTTTTCCAAGCTGTAGACGGCGCGTTCGATGAAGGGCAAGGGCCGGCCGGCATCCGCCAACAGCCCCGCCGCCGCATCTCCCGGCATACCCTCGGTGGGATAGGACTCGCCATGGAAATTGGGATTACGCGCCAGCACCATGCGCAGATTGGGGTTGTTCTCTTCCAGCCAAAAGGCCCCGGTGCCTACCGGATACCAGTCCAAGCTAAGGTTGCGCTGCCGCATACCGGGTTGGGCATAAAACCGGTCCGCCTCCCACGGAATGGGCGCGAAAAAGGGCATGGCGAGCCAGTAGACGAACTGGGGGTACTTGCCCCGGATGCGGATACGATAGCGATATTTGTCCAGGACCTCCGCACCGGCGAAGGGGACTGTCCGCAGATCCAAAAAGGGCCGTCCCATACCGGGGATTGGCGCGGGCGCCGCCTGCTCGATACGCTCGGCTAACTCGGCGAAGTCATGGACGTGTTCCTGCATGGTGCCGGCAATCGGCGAGTGCAGCCAAGGCACGGCCAGACGCTTGATCTGATAGACGAAATCCGCCGCCGTCAGCTCCCGGGTGCCTTGGTGCGAAAAATCGGACAGGCGGTTGATCCCGGCCAGATCCGCGGCCGTCAGGTCCGGATAACGCGGTCGCCCGCCCTCGTCTTTGGCAAAGGCGGGATGGGGCTGAAACCGGATCCCCGGCCGGATACGGATCAGATACTCGCTGTAGGCCACCTGCTCCGCGGGCGCATCGGCCGGAAGCGGCTCGCCCCGCGCATCCCAATAGGTGGGCACCGGCACTTCAGCGGCGGAGAGGGGCGCCAGCTCATAGGGCCGCTTCAGGAAATGATATTGCAGCGGCGGCTCATAGATCTGGGCGATAAAGGCATACTCGTTGGAGCTATAGGAGCGCGCCGGGTCCAGGTGCTTGGGACGCTCGGAGAAGGAGCCGTAGAGGATATCGGTCCCCGCCTGATCGCGCGGATAGGGGTGATTCCAGGGGGCATCGCCGCAGGCGCTCAGCAGGCTTGTCAGCAGCAAGGCCAGCAGCAAGCCCATCCAACGTATCGCAGGATAGGCACGTATAAATTTCTTTTCGATCAACGCGTTGCTGCCGGCACCCAGCCGCCGGCCGTTGCCGCGGAGTGGTAGGCGCGGGCTTGCCCGCGCTGAAGTGGGTAAAGAGCCAGATTGCCGACGAGGAGATTGTAAAGCGCGGGAAAAGGGACCATTTTGGGACATTTGCAGTCGATACCACTTTTAGCCAGACAGCTTCTCATATGCACTCGCTCTGAACGCAACCATCGACCGTTCCCCGATCTCTTGCCCTTTCGCCTAGCTTGAAGTTTCGGTAATGTAAGAAGCTGTCCGGTTAAAAGCAATCCTGAATGATTCGGCACGGTTTGGGAGACCGGATGTGTTGCGTTACGCCGCGTCCGGCGTCGTGCCTGTCCGGGCGCGGTCCTGGATTGTTTGGCGTTGGTTGTGGAATCCGACTGCGCTTCATTTATCCAGTGCTTGTGCACTCGATAAATGGTGGAGCATCCTTGCCCCGCGCGGGCACCTTGAAAAATTCAATCGGACACGAGCTTAGACTCATAATGAGAAAGGTCGCATAATTCTCTGTAAGCTAAACGTATTCTGTTACCTCGACCCTACAGGAATACCCCGGGGCGAAGCAACCGAGGTGTGGAACATGGCAGCGATGAACTTCAGTGTTCCCGAGGATGTAAAAGAGGCATTCGATCGGGAATTCGCGGGTCGGAATAAGAGTATCGTTATTACCAAGCTGATGCGTGAGGCGGTAGTCGAAGTAGAGCATCGGCACCGTCGCGAGGATGCGATCCGCCTGCTCACGGAGCGCCGAAAACTGCGACCTATGGTGAACGATGACGGGTAGTGGTTAGTGTTTAAATGGAAATACCGCCACTCGCAGTGGGTTTGGCGCACCGCAGGCTGCACTCCCTCTCCCTCCGGGAGAGGGCTGGGGAGAGGGGATCAAACAAGTCTACGCTAGCCATTTAAAAATTTACCACTACCCGATGACGAAATCCGCCGGGCGCGGGAGGAAAGCCGTAGGTGACACTCGTCCTGGATGCCAGCGTCATTGTGAAGTAGTTGTTTCGCGATCTGGATCGAGAGCCGTACCTGGAGCAGGCTCAGCGAATTATGGACGATGTTGGGGCTGGTCGCATCGAGTTATTCGAGCCCGTGCATTGGTTGGTCGAAGTGGTCGGTGTTATCGCTCGGCTTTCACCACAAACAGTCTCCGAATCCCGCTAAGCGATTGGGTGTCCGGGACCCGACAGAAAGAATCCTGTTAATCCTGGAAATCCTGTTAATCTTGTCCGATTAGCGGTTGGCACGACGATTATGTCAACCGCCACTAGCCACCACAGATCAGGATCGGAATACCATGGGTTTCTTACAAGACAAACGGGTTCTCATCACCGGCGTCGCCAGCAACCGCTCCATCGCCTACGGCGTGGCGCGGGCCATGCACCGCGAAGGGGCCGAGATCGCCCTGACCTACCAGACCGAGAAGCTCAAATCCCGGGTCGAGGACGCGGCCGCCGAGTGCGGATCGGAGCTCGTGTTGCCCCTGGACGTCACCAGCGACGACCAGATAGCGACCGTCTTCCGGGATCTGTCTGGCTATTGGGACGGACTCGACGCCATCGTGCACTCCATCGGCTTCGCGCCACGGGAGCAGATCGAGGGTGACTATATCGACGCCGTTACTCGACAAGGCTTCGCCATCACCCACGACATCAGCGCCTACAGTTTCACGGCTCTGGCCAAGGCCGGACGAGACATGATGCAGGACCGCAAGGGCGCCCTCCTGACCATGACCTACCTGGGCGCGGTGCGCGCCGTGCCCAACTACAACGTCATGGGCCTTGCCAAGGCGAGCCTGGAGGCCAACGCCCGTTATCTGGCTGCCTCTCTGGGGCCGGAAGGCACCCGGGTCAACGCCATCTCCGCCGGCCCCATCCGCACCCTGGCCGCCTCCGGGATCGCGGATTTCCGGGGCATGCTCAAGCAGGTGGAAGAACGCACCCCCCTGCGGCGGAATGTGACTATCGAGGAGGTCGGCAACGCGGCGGCCTTCCTGTGCTCCGATCTGGCCTCCGGGATCACCGGCGAGATCCTGTACGTGGATACCGGCTATCACATCCTGGGCTTGGGCTGACGCCTACAGCCGGCTGAACAAAACACCGTCGCCGGCCCGCGATCCGAGTACCGATGCGCTCGACGACCGACAGCATCGAGCATGCAGGACTTTCACGGAAGCGTTATCCGCACAAATCAACGCAATTAGGTGGTGTTGACATTCATAACCGACTGCTTAGTGCACCCTCTCGGAGGGAGAGGGGGCGAGCAGCGTGTAGGTTCGTTAAGACGCCGGCACCGACGCCACAGGAAATCAACGCGCCTTTGAGCGGCATAACGCAACCCGCTGCCTTCGCGGGCAACACTGAGCAGTCCTGAATGGTTCAGTGCGGTTTGGAGGACCGGACTTCATACGCGCCTGCCCCGAGCCGCCCCTCACGCTTATCCCGTGGCGGGGGCCTTGGATGCGGCAGTGGTTTTCTTCTTATCGCCGTCCTTGCCCTGCTTGGCGCCCTGAGACGTGTCCGCATCCTTCTGCTTCCCGCCGTCTTTCTTCTTGTCACCACTCTCGTGCAGGTTCTTCTTCTTTCCGCCCTTGAAGTCCGTCTCATACCAGCCGCTACCCTTGAGCCGGAATCCCGCGGCGGATACCAACTTCTTCAGCGTCGGCCGCGCACACTCGGGACAATCCATCAACGGCGGATCACTGATCTTCCGCAGGACCTCCAGCTCGTGGCCGCACTGCTCGCATCGGTATTCATAGAAAGGCATCTTGCTACCTCGCCAATCGCCACCATCGCCAATTGAGAAAACTTGAAGCCAATGGGGTTTGCAACGGATGATTTCAACCGCTCACAGGTGGAATTCCCGTCCCCGCAACCACCCCTCCGTCAGCCCAGAAGAGACTAGGAGAGACCGAATGCAACCCAAAGAAACGCGTACGATCCTGATCACCGGCTGCTCCAGCGGCATCGGTTACGCCTGCGCCCATGGCCTGCGGGAACGCGGCTACCGTGTCTTCGCGTCGGCCCGGAGAGCGGAGGACGTGGAACGACTGTCCGGCGAGGGTCTGGAGACCTTGCGCCTGGACCTAGACGATCCGGCCACGATCCGGGACGCGGTCGACCGGGTCCTGTCCCGCACCCAGGGTCAGCTCTACGCCCTGTTCAACAACGGCGCCTACACGCAGGTGGGGGCCGTGGAGGACCTGTCGCGCGCGGTGCTGCGCGCCCAGTTGGAGACCAATCTGCTCGGCTGGCATGAGCTGACCTGCCGCCTCATACCCGTCATGCGCAACCAGGGCTACGGCCGCATCGTCCAGAACAGCTCCATCCTCGGGTTGGCGGCCCTGGCCTACCGGGGCGCCTATGTAGCCAGCAAGTTCGCTCTGGAGGGGCTGACGGACACTCTGCGCCTGGAGCTCGCCGGCAGCGGCATCCGGGTCTCTCTGATCGAGCCCGGTCCCATCGAGAGTCGGATCCGGGCCAATAGCTATGAGAAGTTCCGCGCCCACATCGATACGGAGCACAGCCCGCACCGGGAGCAATATCGCGCCGTGGAGAGGCGTCTGCTCCGGGAAGGCCCGGTCCAACCCTTCACCCTGCCTCCTGGGGCAGTACTCAAAAAGCTGATCCACGCCCTGGAGAGTCCACGGCCCAAGCCCCGCTACTATGTCACCGTTCCCACCTATCTGTTCGGCGGATTGCGCCGGGTGCTGTCCTCCCGGGGACTCGATCGGGTGCTGACCCGGACCTCGGGTTCCGGTCGCAGATGAGCCCGACACCGGATCGGATATGAGAACTTTCACATCCCTGTGACTAGATTCCGCCATTCCCTGGCGGAATGACGGCTTGACTTAGAGCCTATCCCAATTGGGCTAAAAATCGCCGGTGGGCCGTGCTGCTATAACTCATTGGTGAACCATTTGGGATAGGTTCTTAATAGCATTGGGATTCACCCTCACGCTTCCGGCACCCTATCATTTCTCCGCATCCGAATCCCGGTTTCGACTCAAGGCTTCTATGGCCGCTTGCTCTCTACGCAGGGCGCAGAGCAGGCTGTCGTAACCTTCGTTGCGGCCCATTGCGGCATAGAGATCGGGATTGCCTCCATTCATGGCGAGGAGTGATTGCACCAGGCTGTCGCGTCGGGCGCGGGCGTCGGCCAATTGCATTGCCGGGTCAAAAGTCGATTCGGATCGGTTCATGTGGAGAAACGCCGGTTACTTGATCTTCATCCCCGGCTCGGCGCCCTGGTCCGGGCTCAGGATGAAGAGGTCTTTGCCGCCGGGACCCGCGGCCAGGACCATGCCTTCGGAGACGCCGAAGCGCATCTTGCGTGGGGCCAGGTTGGCAACCATGACCGTGTGTCGGCCCACCAGATCGGCGGGGTCGTAGGCGGCGCGGATGCCGGCGAAGACGGTTCGGGTCTCGCCGCCCAGATCGAGGACCAGTCGCAACAGCTTGTCGGCCCCCTCCACATGGTCCGCGGCGGCGATGCGGGCGACCCGCAGGTCGATCCTGGCGAAATCGCCGAACTCGACGGTATCCGCGATTGGGTCCTTGGCTAGATAGCCCTCGGTATGCGGCGTGTGAGGGCTGGTCTTGTCGGTATCCGCGCCGGCGAGACCCGCTTTGGACGCCTCCACCATGGCCTGGATCCGCTTGGGCTCGACCCTGGTCATGAGGGGCTTGAACTTGCCGATCCCGTGGTCCAGCAGCGGCTCGGCAAGCGCATCCCAGGTCAGCGGCGGGATGCGCAGAAACTCCTCCGTGGCCTGTGCGGTGCCGGGTAGAACGGGGCGCAGGTAGCCGATCAGGACCCGGAACAGGTTCAGCCCCACGGAGCAGATGTCCTGCAGCTCCTGGGTGCGGTCCGTCGCCTTGGCCACCACCCAGGGGGCCCGCTCGTCGATATACCGATTGGCGCGGTCGGCCAGGGCCATGATCTCCCGCGCGGCGCGGCTGAACTCCCGGCGCTCGTAGGCCTCGGCGATGGAATCACCGGCGCGCACCAGCTCGGCGAACAACTCCGGTTCGGCAGACTGCGCCGACAGGCGCCCGCCGAATCGCTTATTGATAAACCCGGCGCAGCGGCTGGCGATGTTCACCACCTTGCCCACCAGGTCGGCGTTGACCCGCAGGGCGAAGTCCTCCAGGTTGAGGTCGACGTCCTCGACACCGGGCCCCAGCTTAGCGGCGAAGTAGTAGCGGAGGTACTCCGGGTTCAGGTGGTCCAGGTAGGTGCGGGCCTTGATGAAGGTGCCGCGGGACTTGGACATCTTCTGCCCATCCACCGTGAGGAAGCCGTGGGCGAAGATCGCCGTCGGCGCGCGAAATCCCGCGCCGTGCAGCATGGCCGGCCAGAACAGGGCGTGGAAGTAAATGATGTCCTTGCCGATAAAGTGGTAGATCTCGGCGTCCGAAGCGGGGCCCCAGAAGTCGTCGAAGGCGAGGCCGGCCGTCCGATCGCACAGGTTTTGGAAGCTGGCCATGTAGCCGATGGGGGCGTCCAGCCACACATAGAAGAACTTGCCGGGGTGGTCCGGGATCTCGAATCCGAAGTAGGGGGCGTCGCGCGAGATGTCCCATTCCCTGAGGCCCGCCTCGAACCACTCGTCAAGCTTATTGGCGACCTCTTGCTGTAGGCTGCCGCTGCGGGTCCACTGCCTGAGCTCGGCCGCGAAGTCCCCGAGCCGGAAGAAATAGTGCTCGGAGGCACGCTCCTCCGGCCGGACGCCGGAGACGGCGGAGCGGGGATTCCTGAGCTCGGACGGGGAGTAGCCGGCGCCGCAGGCCTCGCAGTTGTCCCCATACTGATCGGGTGCCCCGCACTTGGGGCACTCGCCCACGATGAAGCGGTCCGGCAGAAACATCTCCTCCACCGGGTCGTAGGCTTGGGTGATGGTACGGCTGGCGATGTGGCCCCGGTCCCGGTTGCGTTCATAGACCAGACAGGCGTAGCGGCGGTTCTCCGGCGAGTGGGTCGAATGATAGTTGTCGAAGCCGATGCGGAAATCCGCGAAGTCCGCCTTGTGCTCTTCGGCCACCCGCGCGATCAGCGCCTCGGGCTCGACGCGGTCCTGGCGGGCGCGCAGCATGATGGGCGTGCCGTGGGCGTCGTCGGCGCAGACGTAATAGCAGCGATGCCCGCGCATCTTCTGAAAACGGACCCAGATGTCCGTCTGCACGTATTCCACCAGATGGCCGATGTGGATGGGACCGTTGGCGTAAGGCAGGGCGCTGGTAACCAGGATGTCTCGCTTGTTTTTCATGGTGGAGCAGGTTCGATGTGTGTTCAGCCGGTCTGGGGATTGAGCTCGGGCAGCCGAGCCCGGATCAGATGGAGCCTCCTGCCGCTCAGGCCGATAAGCCCGCGCCGGCGTCCTATCTGACTGTGGAGCTGCTTTTTCCAGCGCGTGAAGTCGATGTCCTGGTTACCGTAGAGGGCGCCGTCGAGCTGCTGCATGAGGCGCCCGAGCTGCTCCGGATCGGCGCCGGGACGCAACGCCAGGATCTTGCCGGTGATGTCCGGCAGCGAGGTTTGGGTATCGAGCTGCAGGTGGCGGCGGGTCAGGTCCTGAAAACGCTCGGCCCAGGCCGTGGGCTCATCCTCCTGATCGGCCGCGTGTACGCAACGCAGGAAGCGGGTGGACGGCGGCAGGGAGTCGCTCAATCGCGCCTGGACGCGCCCGAGCAGCGGTGTCGGGTCCAGGCGCCTGGCCAGCTCCGAGGCACTGGCCCCCAGGCTCATCGCCAGCCTGGTCAGACCGGTGCCGAGACGTTCACGCAGTGCCGGGCCTCCACCCGTCCCGGCGGATGCCCTGAGCGTGCGCTGCTGGTACCAGACGCCCCCCCAATAGCCGAACAGGAGGAGGGCGATTCCCGCCGGCAGCAGCCAGAGCCAGCTCAAGCCCCCGCCCCCGGCGGCCGCGGGGGAGCGGACGAAGCGGCCGGCTTGGTTGTCCACTTGGGGGGTGTGGATGGGTAGCCCGGCGTATTCCCTGGTGCCGGTAGTGACGTTCCACCAGGGGAGACGGATCTCCGGCAGCTGCAACCTGCCGTCGGCGTGGGGCACCAGTGTAAAATACTCCGTCCGTCGGCCCTCGAGGCGACGCCCGTCCTGGGACAAGTGACCTTCGTTCAGGGTCTGCTCACGATAGACCCGGAAGTCCGGGGAACGCAGCAGGGGCTCCAGGCTGGGGAGCTGGTCACCGGTGGCCCCGACTGCGGCGAGCTCCAGGGCCAGGGTGACCGGCTTGCCCTGCTCCACCTCCTGATCGCCGTCGAGCGTGGCCTTCAGCGCCAGGTCCTGCAGCGGGAGCCAGGGACGCACCGACGCCATCGCCGGGCGTACCTGCAGCCGTATGGGCTCCCCGCCGGTGGCCTCGAACTGTCGGCTGCCGGTCCGTCCATAGCCGAAGCCGTTGCCGTACAAGGCGCCGGTGACCCCCAGGGGGGGGACCTCGAGGGTTCCCGCACGCAACGGCGTAAGGGTATAGACGAACTCGTTGACGATCTCCTGACCCCCCTGGGCAGCCGTGCGTGAGTGCGCCTTGGGGCCCTCGATCTTCTGCAGCAGCACGTCACTGCTGTTCGGCAACTCCGGGGTAGCGGTGGCCAGGTTGCGGTCACTGACCACCCGCAACCTGAGCAGCACGTTCTCCTGCACGTAAGGTTGACGGTCGCTCAGCTCCAGCTCCAACCGCGGCGGCTCGACCCGTCGCGCCGCCGGTTGGCCGTAAGGCGCCTGATACTGTCCCGGCCAACCGTACTGGTAGCCCGGTCCGGGTTGCCGGTAGCCCGGTGCCTGTCCGGGCATTTGACGCGGCGGCGCCCCCGGTGGCTGGTGCGGCGCCTGCCCCGGCATCCGGTGCTGTGGTGCCCCCGGAGTTTGCCCCGGTGGTTGATAACCCGGCGGGATGCCGCGGGCATTGCTGGTATCCTGAGGCCGGTACTGCCAGGATTCAGGCCCCGGCGGCCGCTGGTCGCGGTTGGAGGCGCCCGGAAACGGGAAGTTGAAGGTGAAGGCATGCACCTCGATCGCTGCCGCGAGCAGGACCAGGATCAAAAGGCGGAAGATGTCGAGCCAGCGCATGAGAGGCTACTTCCACTTTGTTAGATTTCAGAATGTCGGGTGCGCCGCGTCCCTGCCCCTCACCTAGCGCCATCGATCGCTTGATCGATGGCGCTAGGTGAGGGGCCAGCGGACTTACCCGCCTTTGAATGTTCCGTTTCCGAGGAAAACCAAGGAAGGAGTATAAAAAGAGGTAGTGGTAAATTTTTAAATGGCTGGCGTGGACTTGTTCGATCCCCTCTCCCCGGCCCTCTCCCGGGGGGAGAGGGGGCGTAGCCTGTAGCGCGCCCTACCCATTGCCAGAGGCGATGTTTCCATTTATACCTTAACCATTACCTAAAAAGAATCGGAAGTATGTACTTGGATAAACCCCATCAAGTATAAAGGGCACCTTGAAAAACAGGCATTTTCACCGATCAGGTGACTCTAAACCATTGATTACTCGGACACGCCGTTGACGAAAATCGGATTTTTCAAAGTGCCCATAAGTAGTTTATAGGCTATCTCTAAGCTGTTGGATCAGAGAGTTGATCTTTTTCGTCCGTATATTTTCCGGTAGTGCATCAGTTTGAATTTTCACGCTGCTTTTTTCTTGTAAGGTCTTCTCTTCTTCTGGGGAGGGAGTCAAGTTTCTGGCTTGCATCAAACCCAAAATTTCAAACTGATGCACTACCGATTTTCCTGACGTGATTTAGCATACATGGTAAGTAGGTAAGCTCGGTGAGCTTCGCTCATCAGATAATAAACAACACGAAATCCTCCACGCTTGCCCCCACGTTGATCGGAGGAGGGAACGCGAACTTTGTAGTTGTAGACACGGCATGAAAACTCAGGGAGAGCATCACCGGGGTTCTCACCGGCTTTGAGGTTGTCCAGGAGCGGTTTGAGATCATCCTTGACATGGGAGAAACGCTTGGAAAGCCCACGTATCGCCCGCTGCATGGCAGGCGATAGGCGAACCTCACGTTTTTTCATCTTCGAGTTCTTTTACGAATTCATCGAATGTCAGCAGATAGATTTCCCCACGCTGATAGGCGTACACCCCCCGCAACCCCTCCATGATCAACTCGGTGGTAGTGGTTAATGTTTAAATGAGAACATCGCCGATAGCAATATGTTGGGCACGCCACCGGCTGCGCCTCCTCTCCCTCCGAGGGTGTCGCAAAAGCCCCTCTCCCGCCGGGAGAGGGGTTGGGGAGAGGGAATCAAAAGAAGCGATCGGGCGTGGTTAATGAACCCCTCTACGCTGACCATTTAAATATTT
>Ga0209568_1000167_pt1 | contig 23114 bp, 23 predicted proteins | sample WorMetOlspDAHAB2_FD_187406 | JGI IMG/M metagenome (GOLD analysis project Ga0209568, IMG submission 187406) | Marine gutless worms symbiont microbial communities from Max Planck institute for Marine Microbiology, Germany - Olavius sp. DAHAB.2... ...
CGCCACCAAGTACCTGGACAGCTATCTCAGATGGTTCCATCTCATCGAACTCGGCGACCAGCCATCGCCAAGAGCCTGCCTCGAGGCGGCGATGACGAGGCCATGCCTTCGTTTTGCGAATTGAGCCTTCTTGAAAGCTCATTCAGTTCCCCTCAACGCATCCCAGTTCTTCGAGCACACGACCCTCCCCTGGTTATCGGCCGGGGCGGGCCCCTGTTATTTTTCGCAACCGGTTCATCCGGTTTCGCGTTTCGGTCTCCCGCGCCGTCCGAACCCCCTGCCATTTGGCTTTGGCGGCGTCTCCGGCAACCCTGTCAGCTTGCCGTCAGGAACCACGGAAAACCTATCGGCAAGGTGTAAGCCATGCAAGCCAATATTGCTTGCCTGACGGGGGTTTCGGGAGGAAAATAAGGGGAATTGCCGATTCGCATCATCCGGGCCGCCGACGGCGTTGAAAAATGATCTCGATTCGATGACGGATTCACCGTCCCCCCCGCCGAATCCACGCCTCTCGCGGCCGCCGATTCTCCTGGCCACGTGGTTCGGCGCCGGCCTGTTGCCGAAGGCGCCGGGAACCTGGGGCTCTTTGGCGGCGCTGCCCTTCGCCTGGTTGATCCATCATCTGGGCGGTTGGCCCATGCTCGCCCTGGCCACGGTGGCGGTTTTCGGCGTCGGCTTGTGGGCGACGGCCGGCTACCTGAGCGAACTGGGCGGCGACGACCCGGGGCCGGTGGTGATCGACGAAGTGGCCGGCCAGTGGCTGACGCTCTGTGTGGTGGCGCCCGATCCCCTGCTCTACGGCCTCGGCTTTCTGTTGTTCCGGGTTGCCGACATCGTCAAGCCCTGGCCGGTCAGTTGGGCCGACCGGTCGGTGAAGGGGGCCATGGGGGTGATGCTGGACGACATCCTGGCCGGCATTTACGCGGCGGCGGCGCTTTACGCCGTGCAATGGGTGCAGAACAATGGGCTTTGAGATGACGGACCGGGAAATCGACGAAGCCGCCGGGGCGCTGCTCGACGGGTGCCGGGCCCAGGGGCTGAAGCTGGCGACGGCGGAATCCTGCACCGGCGGCCTGATCGCCGGCGCGCTGACCGCCCTGGCCGGGTCGTCGGACGTGCTCGAACGCGGTTTCATCACCTATTCCAACGAAGCCAAGCAGCAGATGCTGGGCGTCCCGGCGCCCTTGTTCGAGACCGTCGGCGCGGTCAGCGAGGAGGTCGCCCGGGCCATGGCCGAGGGGGCCGTGAGAAACGCCGGCGTGGATCTGGCCGTATCGGTCACCGGCATCGCCGGGCCCGGCGGCGGCACCGAGACCAAGCCCGTGGGGCTGGTCCACATGGCGGCGGCTCGGGCCGGCACCGAGACCCGCCACGAACGCCATGTCTTCGAAGGCGACCGGGGGGCGGTACGCCGCGCCGCGGTGCTCCACGCCTTGCGTCTGCTTTCCCGAACGATCGCCTGAAACCGCGCCGTCTTTGGTTCTAGTTCCCCTGCACGGTGCGGCGCGGCGGGAAGCTGACGGTCACCGAGGTGCCCACGCCAAGCTCGCTTTCAATGGCCAGGGCGCCGCCGTGAATCTCGGCCAGCGCCCGGGAAAGGGCCAGGCCGAGGCCGGAGCCCGAATGCCGACGCGTATGGGGGTTGTCGACCTGCTCGAAGGGCATGAGCAATCGCGGCAGATCCTGTTCGGCGATCCCGATGCCCGTATCGCGGACCCGAAGCTCGATGCCCCCATCCGCGTTGAGGCGTCCCTCGATGCAGATTTCCCCCGGCGGTGGCGTGAACTTGACGGCGTTGCCGATCAGGTTGATCAGGATCTGGTTGATCCGCCGTGAATCGCAAATCAGGTCGGGCAGGTCGTCGGTGAAATCGGTCCGGATATCCAGCCCGGCCTCGCCGATGGCGCCCCTGTTCATGCGGATGCTTTCGGCGACCATGCGGTCGACGGATTCGCGGTTCTCGGCCAACCGGATGCCGTCGATTTCCAGGCGCGACAGGTCCAGCATGTCGTTGATGATCCTGAGCAGGTGGATACCGGAGGCATGGATGTCGCTGGCATAGTTCTGGTAGGCGAAGGTGCCGACGGGGCCGAGGGTTTCGTCGCGGATGATCTCGGAGAAGCCGAGGATGGCGTTCAGCGGGGTGCGCAGTTCGTGGCTCATGTTGGCCAGGAATTCCGTCTTCGTCCGGTTGGCGTCCTCGGCGTCCTGCTTCGCCACGATCAGCCGTTCGGCGGCGGCCTTCTGCTCGGTGATGTCGCGGACCATGGCGATGAAGGCGGATGGCCCGTCGGCGCCTTTCTCGATCCGGCTGACGTGCGCCTCCACGGGAAAGGTCGTGCCGTCCTTGCGCCGGTGCAGCCCCTCGATGCGTTTGACCTCCGTCGACATGGCGGCCCAGGCGGCCTTCAACTCGTCGGGGCTGGGGCCCACTTCGACATCGGCGACGTTCATCCGCAACAGGGTGTCGCGGTCGTATTGAAGGCTCCTGCACGCACTTTCGTTGACTTGGATAAAGCGGCCGTCCTGATCGTGGACGAACATGGAATCGGGGATGTTCTCGATCAATTGCTGGACCATCTTCTCGCTTTCCCGGAGCGCGTTTTCCGCCCTGACATGGTCGGTGACGTCCAGCATGGCGCCGACCAGGCCGCCGACGCTGCCGTCGGCGTTGTCGAACACGGCCTTGTGGAAGACCACGTCACGCAGGGATCCATCGGCGAATTTCACCGAGGCCTCGTAGACCTGGGTGCCGCCCCGGCTGAACAGTTCGTCGTCGGCGGCCCGGTAGACATCGGCCAGTTCCTTCGGCGCCACGTCGTAGACCCCGAAACCGATGATCCGTTCCTTGGGCAGGCCGAGAAACGCCTCGAAGGCCGAGTTGCAGCCCCGGTAGACGTGCTGCGTATCCTTGTAGAAGACCGGTGCCGGGATGGAATCGACGAGGGTCTGCCAGATATCGTAGCGATGGTCTTCGGAAATATCGCGCTGGCCCACGTCCGTCCCATGCAGACGCTCCAGTTCGGCGATCAACTGGGCCTTCGTCATGCGTGCCCAGTTGGGCCGCTTCGACGTTTTTTTGTCGGCCGGCATGGTCGTTCTCCCCGCGGGAATTCTAGTCCCACCCCGCCGATATTGTGCATCACGCGGGTGTCCGTGTCACCCGGCGAAGGGCGTTTAGTTGGCGTCGTAGAGGGCCCGGGCCCGGGTCTCGAAGGCGTTGACCATTTTCTGGACGGCTTCGTTGAAAACCACGCCGATGGCCTTCTGCAGGATCGCCGAACGGAACTCGAAATCCACGTAGAAGTCGATCTCGCAGTGGCCATCGTCGGTCGCCTCGAAGACCCAATGGTTGTTCAGGTGCTTGAAAGGGCCGTCCTCATAAGAGACGTCGATGCGGCCCGGTGCCTGGTCGCTGGCCGGGGTGCAGACGACCCGGGTGGTGAATTGCTCGCGGAACACCTTGAAGCCGATGGCCATGTCGGAAACCAGGGTGCCGCCGCCGCCCGCCTCCGGCGGCGCCATGTCCCGTTGCCGGACCCTGACGGCCAGGCACCAGGGCAGGAATTCGGGATACCTCTCCACGTCGGCGACCAGCGCGTAGAGCTGTTCCGGAGAATGCGGCAGGACCCGTTTTTCGGCATGCGTGGGCATGGGGCCTTATGGACCGCGCTTCCCTGCCCCGTCAACCATGGGAGCGGCCCATGGAGCGGCATGGACAGGGACGGGCCGGCCGCCGACAATGGCCCGGCATACCCCTATGGAGCCACCGTGCCGTGACCCGCCCGCGCCGCCGCCGATCCGGAAAGCCGAAATCCCCGCCGCCCGTCGATCTCGAGCTTCGGATCGACGCCCTCGGCCGGCACGGCGACGGCATCGCCGATCATGATGGCCGGCGGGCATTCGTGCCCTTCGCCTTGCCGGGTGAAACCGTCCGCGCCCGGGTTGCCGGGGAACGCGGCACGGTCCTGGAGGTCACCCGGGCCGCGGCGGAGCGCGTCGCGCCCTTCTGTCCCCACTTCGGCGTCTGCGGCGGCTGTGCCCTGCAACATCTCGAGGCGGCCGCCTATGACACCTGGAAGCGCGAACTGGTGGAGACGGTCCTGTCCCGGGCCGGGCTCGATGCCCCCGTCGACGGGCTTGTGGCGGCGCATGGCGCCGGCCGGCGTCGGGTGACCCTGCAGGTCCGTTTCGCCAAGGGCCGGCCCGTCGCCGGCTTCCTTGGGCGGCGCAGCCACGATCTTCTGGAAATCGACGCCTGCCCGGTCCTGGCCCCGGCCTTGGCCGAGGCGCCGGCCGTCGCGGCGGCCCTGGCCGCCCCCTTCTCCGGCGGGCCCAGGTCCCTGCAGGTCCGGCTGACGGCCGCGGAATCCGGTCTCGACGTGGACATCGGCGCCGGCGTCCAAATGACCTATGAACTCCAGGTGGGTTTGGCCGAGGCCGCCGAAGCGGCCGACCTGGCGCGGTTGACCCTGGATGGCGAGATCGTCGTCGAACGGCGCCGGCCGGCCGTCGTCATGGGGCCGGCCCGGGTGATCCCGGACCCAGGCGGCTTCCTGCAGGCCACCGAGGAAGGCGAAGCGGTGTTGGCCGGTTTGGTCAAAACGCACCTGGAAGGATGCGCCCGCGTCGCCGACCTGTTCTCGGGCATCGGGCCCTTCGCGTTCAGGTTGGCGGAAGGCCGGCCGGTCCACGGCGTCGACGGCAACGCCGCCGCCGTCGCCGCCCTGGAGACGGCGGTCCGCCATACGCCGCACCTGAAACCGGTGACCACGGAGGTCCGCAACCTCTTCCGCGCCCCCCTGGCGGCGGACGAATTGAACGGCTTCGACGGCGTCGTCTTCGATCCGCCCCGGGCCGGCGCCGAGGCCCAGGCCCGGGAGCTGGCCCAATCGAACGTGCCGGTGGTGGTCGGTGTCTCCTGCGATCCCGCCAGCTTCGCCCGCGACGCGGCGATCCTGGTCGCAGGCGGCTACGAATTGGTCCGGGTGACGCCGGTGGACCAGTTCAAGTACACGGCTCATGTGGAGGTGGTCGGACTGTTCCGCCGCTAACCGGCGCCTTGCGCGAGGATCTCCCGCAATTGGTTGCGCCGCACCTTGCCCGTGGCCGTGCGCGGGATATCCTCGACGGCCACGAACGCCAATTCGCCCAGCATATCCGGCAGAAGCGACGCCGCATCATCCTTCATCCGTGCCATTTCCTGCGGATCCTCGGGAACCACGACAACCCACAGCCGTCCGGCATCGGCATCGTCGTCCCGCGTGATCAGGCAGACGTCCTTGACCGGCAGGACCCGGGTCAATTCCTCCTCCCATGCCTGGGGCGAGAACTTGAGGCCGCCGATGTTGAGCAAGTCGTCGGCGCGGCCGATGAGTTTGAAGGTCGACGAATCCTTCATCACCGCCACGTCGCCGGGATAAAACCAGCCATCGCGGAACATCCGCCCGGTGGCCGCCGGGTCATTGAGGTAGCCGCCGACGTCGCCGGCGCTCTGGACGCGGACCTGGCCCGGTGCGCCGACGACGGGCCGGTCGTCGTCGTCCACCACCTCCATCCGGACGCCGGGAAACACCGTGCCGATCCCGTCCCCGCCGATGGCGCCGATGCTGCCGATCTCCATGGTGCCATAGGCCGTCATGATTTCGTCGGCGAGCCGTTCCCTGGTCCGGGCACGGAGCGTGTCGGAGACCGGCCCGCTAACCGTGGAGACGCTCAGGCCGGCCGGTCGGACATAGTCGGCGGGCAGCTCGTCCAGCACCTGAACGAGGGTTCTCGGCTGGAAAAGAACGTGCGTCACCGCTTGGCTCCTCAGGGCATCCGCGATGGTTTCGCCACCGCCGTAGATGCAGGTGCCGCCGGACCGCAGACACGAGATGGCGAAGTAGTGATAGGGCTGCAAATTGAAACCCGTCGTCACCAGGAAGCGCGATTGCCGGTTCAGGCCGCCCCGGAACCGATAGTTGTCGACCATGAAATCGACGACGCGGCCCGTGTGGATCATCCACTTCATGTCCCCGGTGGTGCCGGAACTCTTGATCAGGCGCAGCGGCGTGTCGGGACCGATGCGCGTCGTATCCTCAGGCGCTTGAGGTGCTAGGTCCATAACCGCGTCGTACCAGGCCTCGTCCATGGGCTGCGCCCGCTTCGCCTCGGCCGGCGGGCTTTCGGGGGCGCACATGACCAGGTCCACCTTGGCCAGGATATCGCCGATGAAGGGCGCCTCGTCTTCATGGTAGGAATAGGTCGTCACCCCCAGGGCCTCGAAGGCCAGCACCGCCAACAGGTGCAGGTAGGTATCCGCGGCGCCGACTGCCGCCACCTGGCCCGGCGCTAGTCCCATATCCCTCGATGCCGCCACCATCCTGCCCAGATCGTCCCGGAAAGCGGCGTAGGGAATCTCCCGACCGTTGACGATGGCCGCCGGGTCGGCTGGCCGCCGGGCGGCATGATAGGCGATGAAACTCGCCGTTGACGGAATCGCCGACAGGGGATCGACCGGGGCAGCTTTCGGGAACTTCATACCGCCATTGTCCGTGATGACCGCGGCAGGCGCAATCAGCGCGGTCCGGGGGCGGCGATCCCGTATTTCTCCAGGAACGGCGCCATGCGCGGCAGGATCTCCGGGTGCAGTTGGACGCCGTTGGCCGTCTGCTCGGCGAACATGCGCTCCGCCTTGTCGCCGGGCATGCGGACGGGGTTCGCCTCGTCCATGGGCGGCGTCGTGCGGCAAAGCTCGGCGAAGTGGCCGGCCTCGGCGCGGAAGGCGTCATCGCCGGCGAAACCGCCCGGGTCGATCAGTTGCAGGAACACGTTGTTGCCGCCGGACCCTTCCACGGCGCGGCCCATGCCGGTGAGCGAAGACGTGAGCGCCTCCACCAGGATCGCCCAGGCGAAACCCTTGTGCCCACCTTCCAGGCCGCCGGCCGGCAGGATGGCGCCGCCGGGATAATCGCGCTCCGGTTCGGCGAAGAAGGCCTCGGGGTCGTCGCTGGGTCGGCCTTCGGCATCGACCAGGGACTTCGCCGCCAGCCGCCCCCCTTCCCTGCGGGTCCGCTCGATCATCCGGTTGGTGGTCGCCGACGTTGCCGTATCGAACAGGACCGGGTGGCCGTCCGTCGGGATGCCGGCGGCGAAGGGGCTGGTGGAATAGCGCGCGACCCGTCCGCCGGCCGGCGCCACCGCGGCGTTGCCCGGCGCCGAGGCGGTGAGGATCATGAGCGCCCCCGCTTCGGCGGCACGGCGGCAGTAGGTGGCCAGGCACGAGATGTTATGGCAATGGCCCATGGCGACGGTGACCACCGGATGCTCGGCGAGGCGCGCCTGGGCCATCTCAAGGGCCTTCACCGTGGCCCATTGGCCGGGCAGCCAGTTCGCATCGAGGACCAGCGCCGCGCCCCGGTCGTTGACGATGCTCGGTTCGCCGCTGGTCGTCCACTTGCCAGCCTCCAGCGCCTTCATGTAGGCCGGTACGAACTGCAGGCCGTGGGTGGCGTAGCCCAACAGATCGGCCTCGACGAGGATTTCGGCGACGGTCCCGGCGATCGCCTGGTCCAAGCCGGCGGCGGCGAACATATCGGCGGTGCATTGGATGGGGTCTGCGTGGGCGTAGCGAAGGGACATTGAAGGCTAGACCGCCGCCTCGTAACGGGACGTGCCGGGAACATAGAGATCGAGCAGACTCTCGCCGAGGCGCTTCGATGAAGGGTCTTCCAGCCACAGACGTACCAGGTGGCGCCGGTGTTCGGCGTCGTCTTCGAAGGCGCTGCGCGAATGCAGCGACGTGAAGTTGTTGAAGAACAGCATCTGGCCCTTGCGGATGGTCAGCGCCGCCTGCAACTCGGGCCGCTCGAGGATGGCGTCGAAGGCGTCCAGGGTCTCGATCTCCGCTTCCGTCAGCTCCATCCCCTCGTGGCGCACCCACTCGATGGGGTTGCGGTTGTAGCAGCAGTGAAGGAGGCCGTCGTGGAAGGCGAACACGGGGATCCGGTGGGCCGACAACGGGTTCTCGCCCTCCGGGTGCTGGCGGCGGCGGTGGTGATAGAAGCCCCGTTCCAGCATGGGCAGCAGGTCCGGACACTCGGCGGCGAGGACATTGAAGGTGGTCACGGCGCTGACCAGGATGGTCTCGCCGCCCCGCGCCGCCTCGCCCAGGCCCATGAGCCCGGTGATGTCGGCGCCGTCCGTGTGGAAGGGCAGCAGCGCGTTGCTCTGGTAGCCACGCGAGGTGTGGGAATAGGGTTTGGCGTCGTCGCGCACATCGACCACCCAGTCGCCCTCGTAGTTCTGGATCTTGATCTCGCCCAGGTGGCTGGCCATGACCGCATAGGCGGCCACGTTGAGGTCATAGGGGCAATCGTCCACGGGCCAACCGCCGATGACCGTGAAGCCGTGCCGGTCCTCGATGTCGGCGTGGGCCTCGGTCAGCAGGGCCGCCGTCTCGGGTAAGTCGAAATCGGTCTTGCGCCACTGGAAATGCGGTCGGCCGGCGGCCAGTGCCGCCTCGGCGGCCGTACGGACCTCGGCGATCATCGGGTCGCTCAGGGTGTGGACCAGATCGTCCGGGTTCGGCAGGTCGCTTGCGACCCAGCCGCAGGGCTCCTCGATGGGAAATTCGGGACGCGCGTTGTTCATGGCGCCGCCATGGTAGCGGCATTGGCCGGGCGGTGTCGAGCCGGGGCCTCGGGCTCAGGTTCCGACCAGCTTGGCCTCACGGGCCTTGCGGAGCGCCTGGAAGTCGGCGTCGGCGTGGTAGCTCGACCGGGTCAGCGGCGTCGAGGCGACGTGCAGGAAGCCCTTGGCCAGGCCGATGCGCTTGTACTCGGCGAACTCGTCGGGGGTCACGAAGCGATCCACCGGCGCGTGGCGGGGCGTCGGCGCCAGGTACTGACCGATGGTCAGGAAATCCACGTCCGCCGAGCGGAGGTCGTCCATGACCTGCAGTACCTCCTGCTTCTCCTCGCCCAAGCCCACCATGATGCCCGACTTGGTGAACACATGCGGGTCCAGTTCCTTGGCCCGGCTCAGGATCTTCAGCGAGTGGAAATAGCGCGCACCGGGGCGGATGGAAGAATAGAGGCGCGGCACAGTCTCCAGATTGTGGTTGAAGACGTCCGGCTTGGCGGCGATCACCGATTCGAGCGCGCTTTCCGGCTTATCGCGGAAATCGGGGGTCAGCACCTCGACGGTGGTCTCCGGCGCGGTCTCGTGGATGCGGGTGATGCATTTGACGAACTGGTCGGCGCCGCCGTCGTCCAAATCGTCGCGGTCCACCGACGTGATCACCACGTGGCGCATGCCCATCTGGGCCACCGAGATGGCCAGGTTCTCGGGCTCCATGGGATCGACGGCGTTCGGCTTGCCGGTGGCCACGTTGCAAAAGGCGCAGGCCCGGGTGCAGATGTCGCCGAGGATCATCACCGTGGCGTGCCGGGCCGACCAGCATTCGCCGATGTTCGGGCAGGCCGCCTCCTCGCAGACCGTATGGAGGTTGCTCTCCCGCATGAGCTTGCGGGTCTCGTTGTATTCCCTGGAGGTGGGCGCCTTGACCCGGATCCAGTCGGGCTTCCGCTGGATGGGGTTGGGCGTGTTCTTGGCCTTCTCCGGGTGGCGCAGGCGCTCGCCCTTGCGGGGCAGGTTCTCGACGTTGCTCATTTTATCAATCCTAAGACACGGATGGACACGGATACACACGGATATTCGGGGATTTTCTCTAATCCGTGCCCATCCGTGTTCATCCGTGTCTCAAATATGGGGGTTTCAATGGTGCATGTCATATACGAAGGACTCATGGCCGCCATTCACCCCGTCAATGGCCGATGGAGAAATCGTTCAGCCCCGATTTGTCCTCGCCGCAAAGCAGATACAGGGGCCGCTTCGAATAGTCGTGGGTCGGGTTGTCGCTTTCCGAGCCCTTGGCGTGGTTGTAGTGGGAGGTGGCCGGCATCACCCGGAGCACGAAGCCGGCGCGGCGGTTCTCGGACCTATTGGCGTTTGAGCCGTGCACCATGTAGACGTCGTGGATGGCCACCTGCCCCGCTTCCAGGACCACGTCCACGGCCTTCTCCTCCGGCGCGTACGCTTCGTCGATCACCTGGGTCAAGGTCAGGTCCGGGTTTTCGTCCCAATGGTGGGGGAAGATGCGCCGTTCCTTGTGGGAGCCCGGGATGTAGCGCATGCAGCCGTTCTCGGGCGTCGCGTCGTCGATGGCGATCCACACTGAGACGGTCTCCAGGGGCTCGATGGGGTAGTAATCCCCGTCCTGGTGCATGGGCGTCTCCTTGCCCACCCGCGCCGGCTTGCCGAAGAGCGTCGCGCCCCAGAGGATCAGGTCCGGCCCGACCACCTGGGCCAGCAGTTCGGTGATCTCACCGAACAGGGCGAACTCCAGCCATTCCGGGTCCCCCTGGACGCCCTGGGAGCCGGGTGCCGACCAGTGCGGGCCGATGACGAAATCCGGATCGAAACCGGGCACGTCCTTGTTGATCTCGACCAACCGGTCGTAGGCGGCGCGCATGCGGGCCAGCATGTCGTCGGGCAGCCGGTAATCGGCCGGGATGACGTAGCCGTTCTCCCGGTAGAAGGCGACTTCCGCTTCGGTGAGGCGGGTGTTGGGCATGACCCCTACTCTACGCCCAAACCTACATGTGAATCACGCGGTCGTAGGCGTCCAAGACGGACTCGTGCATCATTTCGGACAAGGTCGGATGCGGGAACACCGTGTGCATGAGGTCTTCCTCGGTGGTCTCCAGGCCCATGGCGACCACGTAGCCCTGGATCAGTTCCGTGACCTCGGCGCCGACCATATGGGCGCCCAGCAATTCGCCCGTCTTCTTGTCGAACACGGTCTTGATCATGCCGTCCGGCTCGCCCAGCGCGATGGCCTTGCCGTTGCCGATGAACGGGAAGCGGCCGATCTTGACCTCATGGCCCGCTTCCTTGGCACGGGCTTCCGTCAGGCCGACGCTGGCCACCTGCGGGTGGCAGTAGGTGCAGCCGGGGATGTGCTCCTTCTTCATGGGGTGCGCGTCCAGGCCGGCGATTTTCTCGATGCAAATGACGCCCTCGTGCTCGGCCTTGTGGGCCAGCATGGGCGGCCCGGCCACGTCGCCGATGGCGTAGACGCCGGGCTCGGCGGTGCGTCCGTAACCGTCGATGACGATGCAGCCCTTCTCGGTCTTCACCTTGGTGGTCTCCAGGCCGATGTCCTCGATGTTGCCGACCACGCCGACCGCCGAGATGACCCGGTCCACGGTGATCTGCTGGGTCTTGCCCTTCGAATCCTCCACCGTGCAGGTGACGGAATTGGCGGCCTTGTCCAGCTTCGTCACCTTGGCGCCGGTCATGATCTTCATGCCGTGCTTCTCGAACTGCTTGTGGGCGATTTTGGCGATCTCCGCGTCCTCCACGGGGAGCACCTGCGGCATCACTTCGACCACCGTCACGTCGGCGCCCAAGCTGTTGAAAAAGCTCGCGAATTCGATGCCGATGGCGCCCGACCCGATGACCAGCAGCGACTTCGGCATGACGTCCAGGACCAGGGCCTCGAAGTAGGTCCAGACCAGCTTGCCGTCGGGCTCCAGACCCGGCAGCGCGCGCGGCCTCGCACCGGTGGCGAGGATGATGTGCTTCGCCGCGAGACTCGGCAGCGCCTTGCCGTCCGGGGCCGTGACGTCGACCTTGCCGGGGCCGTTCAACTTCGCCGTGCCGTCGATGACCGTCACCTTGTTCTTCTTCAGCAGGTGCCCGACGCCGGCGTTGAGCTGCTTGGAGACGCCGCGCGAGCGCTCCACCACCTTCTTCAGATCGAAGGACGCCTTCTCGACACTGAGGCCGTAGTTCTCGGCGTGGTTCATGTAGTCGTAGATCTCGGCCGTGCGCAGCAGCGCCTTGGTCGGGATGCAGCCCCAGTTGAGGCAGATGCCGCCCAGGTGCTTCTTTTCCACCACGGCGGTCTTGAAACCCAGCTGGGCGGCCCGGATGGCGGTCACGTAACCGCCGGGACCGGCGCCGATGATGAGGACGTCGAAGTTGGTGTCGGACATTTTTCCGGTCCCTCGTCTAGAGCATCAGTTGAATGGGATCTTCGAGGATCGCCTTCAGTTCCTTGGTGAAGGCGGCCGCCGCGGCGCCGTCGATGCAGCGGTGATCGACGGCCAGGGTCAAGCTCATCACCGTGGCGATGGAGACCGCGCCGTCCTTGACGACGGGGCGCGGCTCGCCGGCGCCGACGGAGAGGATCCCCCCCTGCGGCGGGTTGATGATGGAGTTGAAGGACTTGACCCCGAACATCCCCAGATTGGAGATGGTGAAGGTGCCGCCCTGGTATTCCTCGGGCTGCAGCTTGCCGTCCCGGGCCTTGCCGGCCAGTTCCTTGGCTGTCGCCGAGATGGCCGCCAGGCCCTTCGAGCCGGCGTCGTGGATCACCGGGGTGATCAGGCCGCCTTCGATGGCCACGGCGACGGACACGTCGGCGCGCTTGAACTTGAGGATGGCTTCGTCCGTGAAGGCGACGTTGCAGTCCGGCTGGCGTTGCAGGGCCAGCGCGACGCCCTTGATGACGAAGTCGTTGACGGAGATCTTGTAGTCCGCCCCCTCGCGGCCGTTCAGTTCCTTGCGAAGCGCCAGCAGGGCATCCAGCTCCACGTCGAAGGCGACGTTGAAGTGCGGGATGTCGCGGGCCGCGCCCGTCAGCCGCTTGGCGATGACGTTGCGCATGGAGGAATTGGGCACCGCCTCGTATTCGGGCATGAAGGCCATGACCGGATCGTCCGAGGTGAAGGCCGGTACCGCCGGTGCGGCGGCCGGTGCGGCGGCGGGTGCCGCGGCCGCGGGGGCTGCCGTGCCGATGCCGGACGCCAGCGCGCTTTCGATGTCGCGCTTGACGACCCGTCCCTTCGGGCCGGTGCCGGGGATCTGGGCGATGTCCAGGTTGTTCTGGGCGGCCAGGCGCCGGGCCAGCGGACTGGAGAACACCCGATTGCCGCCGGCGGCGGGCGCCGCCGGGGCCGGTGCGGCGGCGGGGGCCGGGGCCGGTGCGGCGGCGGGTTCAGGCGCCGGTTCAGGTGCCGCCTCGGCGGCGGCCGGGGCCGGCGCGGCGATGGCGGCTTCGTCGATGGCCGACGCGTCCTCGCCCTCTTCCAGGATCACCGCGATGGGCGTGTTGACGGCGACCCCGTCGGTGCCGTCGGGCACCAGGATCTTGCCGAGCACCCCTTCGTCCACGGCTTCCACTTCCATGGTCGCCTTGTCGGTCTCGATCTCGGCCAGCACGTCGCCGCTCTCGATGGTGTCCCCCTCGGCCTTCAGCCATTTGGCCAGCTTGCCCTCGGTCATGGTCGGCGAGAGCGCCGGCATGAGGATTTGAATAGGCATGGTTGAACTCCCCTTCCCGGCTCAGTTGGCGTAGCAGGCGGCTTTCGCGGCCTGGACGATCTTGTCGGCGTTGGGAAGCGCCAGGGCTTCCAGGTTGGCCGCGTAGGGCATGGGCACGTCCTCGCCGGAGACCCGGTGTACCGGGGCATCCAGGTAGTCGAAGGCCTGCTCCATCATGCGCGTCGCGATCTCGGCGCCGACCCCGAAGGTGGACCAGCCCTCCTCCACGGTGACCAGCCGGTTGGTCTTCTGCACGGACTGCATGATGGTTTCCGTGTCCAACGGCCGGAGGCTGCGCAGGTTGATGACCTCCGCGTCGATGCCCTCGGCGGCCAGTTTCTCGGCGGCGTCGAGCGCATGGCCGACGCAGATGGAGAACGCCGTGATGGTGACGTCCGAACCGGCCCGCTCGATCTTCGCCTTGCCGATGGGCACGGTGAAGTCCGGGTCGTCCGGGACCTCGAAGCTCTGGCCGTAGAGGATCTCGTTCTCCAGGAACACCACCGGGTTGGGGTCGCGGATGGCCGCCTTGAGCAAGCCCTTGGCGTCCTCGCCGGACCAGGGCGAGACCACCTTCAGGCCGGGCACTTGGCCGTACCAGGTGGCGTAGCACTGGGAGTGCTGGGCGGCGACCCTGGCGGCGGCGCCGTTGGCGCCCCGGAAGACGATGGGCGCGCCCATCTGACCGCCGGACATGTACAAGGTCTTGGCCGCCGAGTTGATGATCTGGTCGATGGCCTGCATGGCGAAGTTGAAGGTCATGAACTCGACGATGGGCCGAAGACCGCCGAAGGCGGCGCCGACGGCGAGGCCGGTGAAGCCGTGCTCGGTGATCGGCGTGTCGATGACCCGCTTGTCCGTGAACTCGTCCAGCAATCCCTGGGAGACCTTGTAGGCGCCCTGGTATTCGGCCACCTCTTCGCCCATCAGGAAGACCGTGTCGTCGCGGCGCATTTCCTCGGCCATGGCGTCACGCAACGCTTCGCGGACGGTCAGGGCCGTGCGGGACCCGGTGTATTCCGGTTCCGGGGCAGCGCTGGCCGGGGCCGGCGCGGCGGCGGCGGGTGCAGCGGCCGGCTCAGGCGCGGCTTCCGGGGCCGCTTCGGCGGCCGGCGCGGGCGCCGCGGTGACGCTGTCGGCGGCCGACGCGTCCTCGCCTTCTTCCAACAGCACCGCGATGGGCGTGTTGACGGCGACCCCTTCGGTGCCGGCGGCAACCAGGATCTTGCCCAGCGTGCCTTCGTCCACGGCTTCCACTTCCATGGTCGCCTTGTCGGTCTCGATCTCGCAAAGCACGTCGCCGGAAGTGACCTCGTCACCTTCCGCCTTCAGCCAGTTGGCGATCTTGCCCTCGGTCATGGTCGGCGAAAGCGCCGGCATGAGTACTTGAATAGCCATGTCTCAATCCTCCTCGGCGCTCAGGCTTCTAACAGGACATCGGTGTAGAGCTCGGAGGCATCCGGCTCCGGGCTTTGCTGGGCGAACTCGGCCGCCGCCGTAACCACCGCCTTGACCTCCTTGTCGATGGCCTTGAGGTCGTCCTCGGTGGCCGCCTTGGCATCATTGATGCGGCCGCGCAGGAGATCGATGGGGTCGCTTTCCTGGCGCACCTTGGAGACCTCCTCCTTGGTCCGGTACTTGGCCGGGTCCGACATGGAGTGGCCGCGATACCTGTAGGTCTTCATCTCGAGAATGTAGGGGCCCTTGCCGGCGCGGCACCAGGCGGCCGCCTCCTCGGCGGCTTCCCTGACCTCGACCACGTCCATGCCGTTGACCTGGGCGCCGGGGATAGCGAACGACGCGCCGCGCTTGTAGAGCTCGGTGACGGCCGAGGCGCGCTCGATGGAGGTGCCCATGCCGTACTTGTTGTTCTCGATGACGTAGATCACCGGCAGCTTCCACAGGCTGGCCATGTTGAAGGCCTCGTAGATCTGGCCCTGATTGATGGCGCCGTCGCCGCAGTAGGCGTGCGCCACGCCGCCGTCTTCCTTGTACTTGGACGCGAAGGCCAGGCCCGTGCCGAGCGGCATCTGAGCGCCGACGATTCCGTGCCCGCCGTAGAAGTTCTTCTCGCGGCTGAACATGTGCATGGAGCCGCCCTTGCCCTTGGAATAGCCGCCACGGCGTCCCGTCAGCTCGGCCATGACGCCCTTGGCGTCCATGCCGCAGGCCAGCATGTGGCCGTGGTCGCGATAGGACGTGATCACCGTGTCGTTGGGGCCGGCCGTGGCCTGCATGCCGACGACCACCGCCTCCTGGCCGATGTAGAGGTGACAGAAGCCGCCGATCAGGCCCATGCCGTAAAGCTGGCCCGCCTTCTCCTCGAAGCGGCGGATCAACAGCATGTCCTTATAGTAGGACAGCAGCTCCTCGGGCTTGACCGCCGTCGCGGCCTTCGATTTCGCCGCCGGCTTCTTGCGCGCGGCGCGTTTCGGTGTGGATTTCGGTTTGGTCGCCATGACACCCCCCGGTTGATTGAATGGATTTGAGAGACGGCGATGTGGCCTGTCTCTCTCAAATTTCCGTTAATCTACCGCAAGTGCGAAATGGAAACAACGGGAAACGCCGTAATTAAATTACTGTTTTAACTACGGTTTTATAATTTTAACTGAAAAGCAGTTTATAATTAACTGAAACGCCGCAACCTCACGCAGCCTTGATCATGGGGACGATACTGGTCTCCTGGTCGTCGTCCAGCCAGCGCCACAGGCAGCCCTCGCTGGCGACGCAGTCGGCCAAGCTGACCCGGTGCGGCAGCAGATCGGCGGCGGTCTTCTCCCAGGCCTTCATGGTCTGGTAGTTCTTCCAGAACACGATGCGCACCCGGCGTTTCCCGGCCGCCATGTCGTCGCGGAAGCCGACGAAGCCGGTCAGCATCATGGCCAGCGACAGCATGGTGGAGACGGCTTCCGAATGCAGGCCCTCGTCGGCGCCCGCCGCGGCGTCCATGTAGACGGCCGTGTAGAACGGCGGCTTGTCGAGATCAGCGAACGTGCTCATAACCCAGGAACTCCGCAATGGCCGGAAACACGTTGAACACCTTGGCGCCGATGGTCCCGGGCCGGGCCGCGCCGCTGGGGATGGCCGGCACCTCGGCCTTCAGGGGCTTCGCCGGGAACAGGGGCTCGTCCACCTCCGAGACCCGGAACTTGCACGCCCGCTCCAATTCAAGGCCGTCGAACAACTGGGCGACCCGCTCGGTGCCGGCCCGGCGCCAGGCGGTGAAGCTCTCGCGGTCGCGCCAATAGGAAACGGAGATCCAGCGGCCCTGGTCGTCGTGGGTTGTCTCGAGCCCTAAGAACCCGTCCTGGGCGGGGGCCAGCGACACCATCTCGTCGCTCGGCGAGGGGCCGTCGGCGGGATCCGCCTCGACCGTGTCGAGCATGATCGCGGCGACGAAGGGCGGGGTCAGGTTTTCGGCTACGGTATTCATTGTGTCCTCCTTTCTGGAGTGTTGGCGTCCGGGCTTTGCCGGGGGAACAGCCGAGGTTCGAGAATGATCACCTCATCGGGGTGGCCCAGGTTCAGCATCAGCCGGGCGCGCTCGTCGAGCATGTCCGGATCCAGGCTGGCCGGATGCAGGAGCCGTACCTTGTTTTCCAGGTACTTGCGTTCCGTCTGCACGGCCTCTGCGGTATCCGCCGCGACGCTCACCTGCTGGCGCAGTTGCAGCCACGCCATGAGGCCGCGGTCCCCGTGGAAAACGTGAAAGACGAAATAGAATGTTGCGGAGACGCCGAGAAACGAAACCGCAAGCCGCCGTATTCTACGGCGAAACGTATGCGTCAACGTCATGACAGACCATGGACCTTCTTCCAGGCACTTACCTCACAGTCCACAGTCCCAAACCCATATGGAGTATTAGGCACCAAAAGTTAACAGGGGGTTACGGGAGGCCGCCGTCGGCCGGCGCGGGCTATCCGAAATCCTCGACCAGGCGAAACCGCTCGCAGACCAGCTCCATGTCCGGCGCGAAGCCGCTGGTGCGTTCGAAGTATCGGCGGTGGCTGGCCCGCCATTCCTCGAGGCTGGCGTTCTCCCCCTCCTCCAGGGCGAAGCCCTCGTCGACGTCCTGGAAGCGGACGATCCGCACCTCAGTGGTGCGGATCACCAGCGCCGGGGTGCCGTCCCAATTGAGGGCAACGGAGATCCCATCCACCACGGGCAACGGAATATCCTTCGCCGTGTATGCCCGATGGGCATCGCAGGTCGCCCGTTTGGCGCCGGATCGCACCAGCGCGAGCAGCCGGGCGCAAAGGGCCGCGTTGTCGCCGAAGGTGAAAACCTGCGCGTCCGGGTAGCGGGCCTTGGCGTCTTCGAGGGTGACGTTGCGCGTCATCGGCGCCGGCGGGATCGATTTACCGCAGGATCGACCGCCCCGCGTAGCTTGCCGCCGGGCCCAACTGCTCCTCGATGCGGATCAGCTGGTTGTACTTGGCGAGGCGATCGGAACGGCTCAGTGACCCGGTCTTGATCTGGCCGGCGTTGGTCGCCACGGCGATGTCGGCGATGGTGCTGTCCTCCGTCTCCCCCGAACGGTGCGAGATCACCGCCGTGTAGCCGGCCTTGTGGGCCGTCTCGACGGCGTCCAGGGTTTCCGAAAGGGTGCCGATCTGGTTGACCTTGACCAGGATCGAGTTGGCGACGCCCTGGCCGATGCCGTCACGCAGGCGTACCGGGTTGGTGACGAACAGGTCGTCGCCGACCAACTGGACACGGTCACCGATGGCGTCCGTCAGGGCCTTCCAGCCGGCCCAGTCGTCCTCGGCCAGGCCGTCCTCGATGGAGATAATGGGATACTTGCCGACCAGGTCCGCGTAGTAGTCGACCATGCCGCCGGCATCCAGGGTCTTTTCCTCGCCGGCCAGCACGTACTTGCCGTCCTTGTAGAATTCCGTGGAGGCCGAATCCAGGGCCAGCATGACGTCGTCGCCCGGCTTGTAGCCTGCCCCTTCGACCGCCTTCATGATGAAGTCGAGGGCCTCCGTGGTCGAGCCGATGGCCGGCGCGAAGCCGCCTTCGTCGCCGACGTTGGTGTTGTGGCCGGCCTCGCCCAAGCCCTTCTTCAGGGTCTGGAAGATCTCCGAGCCCATGCGGATGGCGTCGGCGCAGCTTGCGGCGCCCACCGGCATGACCATGAACTCCTGGATGTCGATGGGATTGTCGGCGTGCTCGCCGCCGTTGATGATGTTCATCATGGGCACCGGCAGGGTGTGGGCGAAGGTGCCGCCCATGTAGGCATACAAAGGCAGGCCCGCCTCCTCGGCCGCCGCACGGGCCGTCGCCAAGGAGACGCCCAAGAGCGCGTTGGCGCCCAAGCGGCCCTTGTTGTCGGTGCCGTCCAGCGCGATCATGGTGGAATCCAGGTGCAGCTGGTCCTCGGCCTCGAAGCCGGAAAGCGCGTCGAAGATCTCGCCGTTCACGGATTCACAGGCCTGCAGGACGCCCTTGCCGCCGTAGCGGCCCTTGTCGCCGTCGCGCAGCTCGACGGCCTCATGGGCCCCGGTGGAGGCGCCGGACGGCACCGCGGCGCGGCCGATCACGCCGCTCTCAAGCGTCACGTCCACCTCCACGGTGGGATTGCCCCGGCTGTCGAGGATTTCACGGGCGAAGATGTCGATGATGGCGGTCATGCGGGGACTCCTCAGGATCGCGAGCGAACTTCCATGCGCAACCTCTTAACGGCTGCGCCGGGAACCGGCAAGCGCTCACTTTGTGACATTTCCGGGTCATTTCGTAAGCCCTGCTTAAGGCATGGGGGAAATTAGTCGTTGCGCCATCGGCCGGCGGGTCATATGAGGGCGCATGTCCCCGCTGATCGATATTTCCGGGCTTTCGAAAACCTACGATACCGGGTTCACGGCCTTGCAGGCCGTCGATCTGGATATCCGCGAGGGTGAGATCCTGGCCCTGCTCGGTCCCAACGGGGCCGGCAAGACCACGTTGATCTCCATCATCTGCGGGCTGGTGACGCCGAGCGCCGGATCGGTGCGCGTGGCCGGCCACGACATCATCCGAGACTATAAGAAAACCCGCGCCATGATCGGCCTGGTGCCCCAGGAACTGACCACCGACGCCTTCGAGACGGTGATGGGCTCCATCACCTTCAGCCGCCGCCTGTTCGGCCGCAAGGCCGACCCGGGGCATATCGAGAAGGTACTCCGTGCGCTGACGCTCTGGGACAAGCGCGACGCCAAGATCATCACCCTTTCCGGCGGTATGAAGCGGCGCCTGCTGATCGCCAAGGCGCTGTCCCACGAACCCAGCATCCTGTTCCTGGACGAACCGACGGCCGGCGTCGACGTGGAGCTCAGGAAGGAGATGTGGCAGCTGGTGCACGAGCTTCGCGCGGGTGGCGTCACCGTGATCCTGACCACCCACTACATCGAGGAAGCCGAGGAGATCGCCGACCGGGTGGCGGTGATCAACCAGGGAAAAATCGTCGTCGTCGACGAGAAGGCGGAACTCATGCGCAAGTTGGGGCGCAAGCAGTTGATCCTGGAACTGCAGGCGCCCCTGGACGCCGTGCCCGACGCTTTGAGCGCCTACCACCTGGAGCTGGCCGACGAGGACATGCGGCTGGTCTATACCTATGACATCCACGCCGCGCGCAAGGGCATCACGGCGCTCATGGGTGATCTGGAGCGCGCCGGCATCGGGTACAAGGATATGGTGACGACGCAAAGTTCCTTGGAGGACATCTTCGTCGACCTGGTGGGGACGAAATCATGAACCTGCGCGGCGTCATGGCCATCTACCGTTTCGAAATGGCGCGCACCGGCCGCACGCTCTTGCAGAGCATCGTCTCGCCGGTGATCTCCACGTCGCTCTATTTCGTCGTCTTCGGCGCCGCCATCGGGTCCCGCATCACCCAGGTGGAGGGGGTCTCCTATGGGGCCTTCATCGTGCCCGGCCTGATCATGCTGACGCTCTTGACGCAAAGCATCTCCAACGCGTCCTTCGGCATCTTCTTCCCGAAGTTCACCGGCACTATTTACGAGATCTTGTCCGCCCCGGTGTCGCACCTGGAGATCGTGCTCGGTTACGCCGGCGCGGCGGCGACCAAATCGGTGATCCTGGGCCTGATCATCCTGGCCACGGCCGGCTTCTTCGTGCCCATCCAGATCGCGCACCCCTTCTGGATGCTGGCCTTCCTGGTGCTGACCGCCATGACCTTCTCGCTTTTCGGCTTCATCATCGGCATTTGGGCCGACAACTTCGAGAAGCTGCAGTTGATCCCGCTGCTGATCGTCACCCCGCTGGCGTTCCTCGGCGGCAGTTTCTATTCCATCGACATGCTGCCGCCGCTTTGGCAGAAGATTACGCTGTTCAACCCCGTGCTCTACCTGATCAGCGGCTTCCGCTGGAGCTTCTATGAGATCGCCGACGTGGACGTGGGGATCAGCCTGGCCATGATCACCCTGTTCCTGGCCATCTGTATCGCCATCACCTGGTGGATCTTCAAGACCGGTTACCGGTTGAAAAGCTGAGCCCTTAGCCGAGCGCCCGGGCCACTTCGGCGGCGGCCCGGAGGCCGCTCAGGTAGGCGCCGGGCAATTGCGTCTGCCAGCCCAGGTGGGTCGCCTCGCCGGCGAAGAACAGGCGCCCGTCCAGCGGTTCCGCCAGGGCCTCCCGGGCCCCGGCATGGCCGGGCCGGAGCGCCGAGTAGGAACCCCGGGCCCAAGGGTCGGCGGCCCAGCGGGTGAGCAGGCCGGGCCCGAGGGCGCGGGCCACCCGATTGCCGGCCACATCACCGATGGCCTCGCCCATCCAGGCGAAGGCCGCCTCGGCGCCCTGACGCTCCGCCTCGTGGGCCAACGCCGCACCGATCAGGGCGACGCAGACGGGGGCGCCGAAGGGATGCAGCCAGATCACCGTGGCGTCGCCGCCCTTCGCCTGCCAGACCAGCCAGTGGTTGGCGCCGACGCCGGCGGCACCGACGGGCAGGTGCATCACCACCTTGTCCAGGAGCGCCATGCGGAGCCCCGCCAGGGCCGCCTGCTTGGCCGCCGGCAAGGCCGGCGCGAAGCGGACCGCGCCGCCCTGAAGCACCCCCACCGGCAGGGTCACCAGCGCGGCGCGGGCCCTGAGCGTGCCCTGGGTGGTGCGGACGAGGACCCGCTTTCCGGACCAATCGACGTGTTGCACCGGCGTGCCCAGGCGGACCGGCAGGCCGGCCCCGGCGGCGGTGACGAAGCTGCCGAGACCGGTGGGCACCAGGGCGTCGGTGCCGCCGTGCTGGGTGAGTTCCTCGTAGACGGCGATCTCGGCGAAGGGGACGCCAGCGTTGAGGGGCCCCATGAGCTGGGCCGCCAGGCCCTCCATGGGGGTCCGGGGCTTGACCAGGCTGCCGACGGCCACGTCCCTGTCGGCTTTGCCGATGCGCGTGGCGAGGCTTACCGTGGCGGCTTCCAGGGCATCGCCGTCCAGCTCGCCCTGGCCCTGGCGCCAGACGGTGAAATCACCGGTGTTCTCGACCACCCGGCCGCCGATTTCCCGGACCAGCGGAACCAGCGGATTGCGCCCGGCGGCGTGCAGGAAGGCGCAGCCGAGATCCAGGGGCACGCTGGTGGTCGCCGAATCGGTCCAGGCCCGCCCGCCGATGCGGTTGCGGGCCTCCAGCACGGCCACCGCGTAGCCCGCCTTGCGGAGGTGGAATGCGGCGGCGAGGCCGGCCATGCCGGCGCCGATGACGATGACGTCCGGGTTGGCCGGTTGGGCGGCCCAGGCGGGCGCCGCCGCGGTGGCGGCCAGCCCGGCCAGGACGCGGCGCCGGGTCGGCTTGGGGGAAGTTCCGCTCATGGGTGATTGTACCATGCCGGCCCGGTGTTCATGGGCCACCGTTCCCTGCCGGGTGCCGCGCCGGCGGTTACTTCCGCAGCAGGCCGTACTTCGCCTTTAATTCCTTCAATCGTCCGCGGACTACCAGATTGCGGACGGTTGTCGTAAAGCGGCGCGAAGCCGGCGTATGGACGAACGATTTACCACCGACCAGCCATACGGATTCCGAGTGAATGACGGCGCCAGCGACGAACTTCACCCGGCGGCCGTCCAACTCCGTTACCTCATCGTGCTCGGGGCGTATGGTGAACCAGGCGTCGCCGCGTTTGTGGGCAAGCATCCGAACCAGCGAAGTGGTCTTGCCGACCGGCATCAAATTGGTGAACCCCCGATCCTTGAGGAAGATCTCCATGCTGGAACCCTGCCATACCAATACGCGGTTCAGCTTCCTTGCCTGCTCAAGGGTATCCACGGGTTTGTCCAAGGAAAGAAACACGATCTCGTCGCGATCCAGCGGCACCAGCCACCTGTAGCGGGCCTCGCGTTCCGGCAGCCGGGTGAGCGGGAAGGTCAAGAAATGGTCGGAGCGTTCGACCTCCTGGAATGCCCTGCCCCAGGGAACGAACCGGAACACGGTCTCGACGTTCGTGGCGGCGCCGGCTTCGTAGAAAAGGTCCGGAAACACACCGATGCCCCGGCGTCCTTCAATCTTCAGGAAACCACCGGGAATCTCCTCGGCCAGGAGGGTAATGCGGTTGTCCGGTTTTCGCGACTCCGCCGCGGTCCCGGCGATGCCCGCCGAGACCACCGACAAGGCGATACAAATGCCAATGAAAAAGGCTCAATTCGCAAAACGAAGGCATGGCCTCGTCATCGCCGCCTCGAGGCAGGCTCTTGGCGATGGCTGGTCGCCGAGTTCGATGAGATGGAACCATCTGAGATAGCTGTCCAGGTACTTG